>Ga0326727_10019474_pt1 | contig 13633 bp, 17 predicted proteins | sample MB2enrmetagenome_FD_207643 | JGI IMG/M metagenome (GOLD analysis project Ga0326727, IMG submission 207643) | Lab enriched peat soil microbial communities from McLean, Ithaca, NY, United States - MB29MY | ecosystem: Environmental > Terrestrial > Soil > Wetlands > Peat | place: USA: New York... | reverse complement strand
AAACATGAAAGAGTGCAAATTCCGAAGCTAATCATACACGAATTCAAGCTGGAACCACATCAAGTTGTAAAAGTCGGCTTCACAATCCCCGACAGGTTCAAAGGCTGGCAGTTCTTCTACGCAAAAATGGAAAAAGCCGGACGCATATCAATCCCAAATGAGACATTATCAGTCTGGCAAGATGAGAGAGCAAGCCTGCCAGGCTGCATCGTTGAAGTAACACTTGAACCCATCTAACCACTTGAACCCTTCTAACGATTAGCAGATGAACATCAGTAGCAATAATGTCTATCTCTGCAGGAGCTCCACTCATTTTTTTAGCCTTCTGAAAATTTTTTGAACCATACTTTTGATTGAATCAAAAGCTTCAAATTTGTAAAGAGTGATTTTTCACGACAAACCTCTGGTGCTATAATGTCAGCTATCTAGTTAGCGTTTACAAATGTTTAGATCTGACTTGGCTGGTGTTAGTTCTTGGTGGGGTCAAGAGATAAATAATTGGTCGGGTTTTTTTTAACATTGGTTGATGATTATGTCGGCTCCTGAAGACTTCAAGAATATTCTTGGTCCGAACGAGACTGTTGAAATTTACGTTAAGCAAAGGTTTTATCATCTCAAGCTGGATATTGACACGGTTGTCATAACGAATGAGAGGATAATCCTGCGGCATCCTCACTCGCTCGGGCTGAAGAAAGACTACACCGATTTCAAATACAGCGACATTGCGAACGTAATAATTGACAGAGGGATAACGCGTTCAACAATTAAATGCACGCTCAGATTAAGAGGGGAACCTCTCTTGCTGAATGACTTGCCCAACGCTGACGCCGAGAAAGCATACGTAACAATTAGAGAAAACATCAGCAAGCTCCAAACGACCTCTTCGCCTAAAGGAACTATGCCAGAAGTGATAATTTGTAAGTTCTGTGGAGCTACGAATAAACCAGGAGACTCCAGGTGTGTTAATTGTGGAGCACCTTTAACGTAGATTTAATTCTATGTTTTCAGAGTATTCAACAAGCTTAAGATATGCCCAGTAAGATTAATCGTCCAGTCTTTTTAGACTCAGTCCCCTATTGGTACATCGAACATCAGCCAAGTTTCCAATTGGTAAAGGATTAAGGGTAAGGGTTAGCAACTGCGCATAAGAAATTTGATGTTTTAGCTCACACAAGATATGGTGCCCTTCAGCCAGCTGCAAACAAGCACTATACTTCTAGGCATTTCTCTCTGTTTATGGAGCATTTGCTTCTTAGCTTGAGTATGACAGCAAGAATATTTATCGCATATTTGCTTCATAACAGAAGATTAAGTATATTTAGTGCATTCTTTGAAGCAACAATCAGGAGCTCAATTAGCAAGCCTTAAAATTGAATGTAAAGAATTATCTGACACCTGTTGGGAATTAAGATGAATAAGAGAATATTAGTTCTTAGTCTTGTGGTGATAATCGTAACGGTTGCGATTGCACTATATCTGGTTACAAGTGCCACAAAAATTAGTATAATTTATTCATCAAAATATGGAAACACGTTCTACAGCGGCAACAATACTTACATATTATTTTATCTAAATGTTACAACAAATAGGGATTGCCAGTTTGATTTTGGAAGGTTGCAATTAACATGCAATGGTCAACCTGTAGCCCCTATAGCTACCGAAAATACTGGCATGATTAGTTTACAAAGCAATCTAAACAATTCAGTACAGCTTGATTATCAGGTGAAAGGCAAGGTAACAGGCAATTTTCAATCAGTCTATAAAGGACCTATGGATGTGACTCTAAATGGATCACCATCTGTAGCAGTAAGAAACTAGAAACTCCTTTTGATAAGCAAAAAGACAAACAACAGATAAAGTCTCTTTACTATCTTGAAGCTCCAAAACTAGTTCTTCATGGTGTTTAATGGGAAGATTAAGCATATTTTGACCATATTCGCTGATATTGCTTCCAAGTTTCGTCTGCAACTAACTTACGATTGATTCAGAAGTTTTATATCAACTACTTGATGATACGGCTTGAACTAAAGGGATAATTGGTGATAAAGTATTCCAAATTGCTCTCTGTGTTCTTTGCGATTTTGGGGTTTATTCTTTTAGCCGTCTTTTTCTTGGTCTTTTATTGGGAGCAAACATGGTCGTCTGAACTTCTGACAGTACAGAAATTACTTGGTGACTCGTATCTTGATTGGTCAAACTTTAACTCTATTTTCTTTTTCACTCTGATAGCTGGAGCAGTCCTTCTCTTAGTTGGGGTGCTGGGGATTATCATGCAATCTCGCAAGAAACACAGGGTAGTTTTTTCTATACTCACTGTTGTTTTAGTTCCAATGTTCATTTTTGGCATTGTCTTTTCATTATCAACGTTCAACTCGCAACAAACGGAAAAACTCACAATAACCAACTTTAAGTTAGATAGCACTCAGCCACTTACCTGTTCAGTTGATGCCAAATCCTTCTACTATTATGAAATTGATTTTGATACAGCATTCATTAAAGCTTACAATCAAACCATTGTAGCACAAATTAACAGCAACTGGGTTGAATCTACTGAGACAGATGGTGCAGGAGGACATTATATGACAATCAATTTTCTTTACAGGTTACCGCCTGGAGATGAACGAACTTTGATTTTTAACTTTAACGCTACCTTGCCTTCTGGAAACTATACATTCTGGCTTTCTACCTACAAACAGGGCAGCTTCATTTCTTTCAACTTTGCCGTGCCATAACTAAGCCCCAAAATTCGTTCCTAAGAGTCCTTACATTCAAAGTTGACCACTCTGGGGTCCCAAACCTAGAATGTGGTAAAATGAGAATAATTTGTGAAGTACGCAAGCAGGAAGGTTTTCTTCAGCGGTTGGGCAATTATTAGAGTTGGGCATTATGGTGGGAGGGCTGGGTGTGGCAAGAGTAAATTCTTCAATCCATCAACAGTCCCTAGAGTGTGCAGAGCTGCAGCTAAGCGGAGGCAGTGGTTTAAATGCTCAGAAAACTTTAATTAAATTACTTCATACTGAGATGGCTGAGACTGACCACTTAGGTGTTCAAATTGAACATCCAAATAAGTCCAAATCAGGCTTCGAACAACAAAACATCGCTGTGCGGGATTGCCCTAGCCTGGCATAGTTCCGTTCAAAGGGTGACCCTACGCTTAAATACGGCGAAAAGCTTTCTGCTCTAAGAGGTCTAAGAGTTGAAGGCTTGGGAACAGTTTCTGAGAGTCGATGCTTGGACAAGCCAGTACAAAAGCCTAGATGTTTTTCTTAAGCATTATAGCCGTAAAATCAAAAGCGAGAAGACCCGGGAGAATGTGGGTTATATTTTGAAGGGGTTATGCGTGTTTGCTCAAAAGACTCCAGATGAACTTGTTTTGTTGCCTCCCAAGGATGCTTCTGGACTTGTTCAGGGGTACATTGACTCCCTTGCGGATAAAGGGTTTAGTACCCGGTATGTGAATGTTAGCTTGGGTTATCTGAGGACTTTTTTTAGGGTTAATGGTTTTAAAGGTCCGTCAGATTTGGAGGTTGAGCGGCATTATCAGCCTTCTAGATACCGAAAGAAAAGCGAGTATATTCCGTCTTCAGCTGAAATTTATGATATTGCTTTTTCGAGTGGCACGAGAAGAAACAGAGCAATAATGATGTCATTATACACGAGTGGCCTGCGAAATTCTACTTTGAGAGCACTTCTTTATGGTGATGTGAGGGAAGAGTTGGCGAGTCAGAAGGAAATCATCAAAGTTCCTGTCTATCCTGAAATGAAGAGGATAGATGCTGGTGCTTGCAAGGGAAATATTCCTTATTTTTCCTTCATTTCTAAAGAAGCGGTAATTGCCCTAAAACAGTATTTAGAGCAGAGGATGGAACAGGAGGGCAAGATTGAGGATGATGAACCTTTGTTTGCTTCTGAGAGTAGCAATGTAGTTTTTGAGAGGAGATCGCATATTCCTGTTATGAAAAAGACACTCGAAGCCACGGTAAAGATAGCAGCTCAAAAAATCGGATTAAAAATGTGGAAAGACGTTTATCCGCATTGCTTAAGGAAAGCGTTTGAATCAGCTTTGAGAAACGCTCGGTTGGATCCTAAAGATCAAGAGTTTTTGATGGGGCATATTTTACCTGGAACTCAGGATGTTTACTATGACAAGACCAAGGTTGAGGAGTTGCGCCAGAAGTATGCGTCGGTTAATTTTTTCCCAGAAAAAAATGGGCTTTCAGAAGATTCTCGAAAGAGGCAGATAATCGATATGGCAAAAGTTTTCGGGTTCTCCGAGGAAAAAATCAAAAAGATGGAAGATGTGCTCGCTAAGCACCGGAATGTAGACGAGTCGATTCAAGAGCTCAGCCGCTTAAAAGAAGAGACAGATGAAAGCAAAAATGAAGTAAGAGATAAGTCGAATTCAATTAATCACGATAAAAAGCAAAAGTATGTGGTAGTTAAGGGAAATGACGACATGATTCGCAGATTAAATGGCGGCTGGAATCTGGTTCAGACCTTGAGTGATGAGACGTATTTGTTCAAGTTTTAGGGGACTAAAAAGTTTGCCAAAAGTGACCAAACGAAGGCGCAACAAGGATGAAATCAAGCAACCTTTAGTTTTACCTGAGTGCGAAGCGGATCCAAATGAGGTTTGGTACCCGTCTGATTGGTTCTTAATGCAAATCAATGAAATTATGATTGATAGGTACGGAGGATTCAAAGGTTTTGAATCGGGGCTTGAACCCTATCATCACTTTATCGAGGAAGCAAAAAGCGCTGAGGGTATATACAGAAAAGCCGCAATACTCCTAAAGGATATTGCGACAAGCAGAATTTTCCAAGATGGTCATCATAGAACTTCCTATATAGTCACCAAGACCTTTCTTGAAAAGAATGATGCTGACTTTAAAGAGAAAGATGAGCTGAAGATAATTAGATTTATAAAAGGCATTCGCAAATATTCACTTGTCGAAATAGAGGATTGGCTTAAGAATGGCGAACTGTAAAGATCCGATGGATATTGCGCTGAGAATCATTAAGCAAGATGATCGAATTCTTAGTGCGCTTAATAATGGCCATGGAAAATCCAAAAAGCGATAAATTCTTTATAGGCCGTAGATAAGAGAAGGGCTTGTTGTTTTGGTTTCTCGCTAGCATTAGCAGTTGCTTTTTTTGGATGAACTCGCTATTTTTAAGATTTTTTATATGCTGTTCATAAGCTAACTTGCTAAACCTTCTGTCATGGACACTGTGAAAGCATTCAAGCATTCGCCTGAGATTCGTGAATATTGGCGATTGGTAAAGGTTAAGCAAAGAGCTCGAGCGAGAAATATCGTGGAAGTTAAAACCGAACAGAACGAGAGATTGGGAGGCAAGCAAGAGTAATGTTTGAGGACTTTAAAGATAAGGTTCGTGAGCATAGTCAAAATGAGCCAAAGCCATTGAGCGCTTCTTTATCTCCTCAGGTTCTTGAGAAACTTAAGAAAGAAGGCATTGACCCTGATAATTTTACTCTTAAGCAATTGTGGCCTGAAGTCTTAGACAAGGACGGCACCGATATATCTCTCATGTCCGCCGCAGAAATGGATGTAATGGTGACTTATGGAACGCTCCGTAAGTATCTCATCGAGAAATATCCCCAGTCAAAAGAAGAAGCTAAGATCCTGGGTCATGTTTGGGACGAAGAACCAGATGAGCCTTATCAGATCAATGTAGCTAAAGCCAAAGAGGATCCTAAGAGCAGGATTTTCTGGCAAACTGTACTGAAACTGGCAACTATTTATGATAAGATTGGTGTCTTTCAGAATCAGGCTTCTGAATATGAGAAGATTTGTTTGCGCTTCTACTTACATTTAACCTATAACTGGAATCATGCCCCAAATGTAGAGTTATTTAGAGAGGCTTTTGATAAACAAAACTCCGACATATTTGAGATAGTTGAAGCCTACTTCAAAATCTGTAGGAAATATCATGTTCAAACTTTTGAGGAGCCTTATTATTTCTTGTCTGATGAACGACGACGAGAGGTAAAGCTTGAAGGCGACATGCTCAAACGAACAACCGATTACAACGAAAATGAAATCCGTATTTCAATTTTGGAGGGCACGCCTTGAACGATATCCTTGAAAGGCGCTTAGAATTCCTAAAGCTCGAAGCAAAAGGCTTCACCCTTTGCGAGATGGTGAAGGTGCTGAGCGAAAAATACCACACATCTGAGAGAAATATCTACTATGATGCAGAAACCCGCAGTAGCTGGCAACCCGTCTTAACCCAACTATTCGAATTAGAAAAAGCCAGGCTTATCCTAGTTAACCGATATGAGTATCTCTACCGTATGGCAAGCTTTCAGTTCCAAACAGCAGGCGAACCCCAGAAACCAGCATACTTATCAAAAATGGTAGATATAACCGATCACCTCGTAACCATGCTTGGGTTAGAGACGCTTAAAGAGAAACAGGATTCGGAGAAAAGAGCTGTTGAGGTTGAAAAGGAGATTGCTAAGAATGAAGCACTGTTGGGGACTTCAACGAAGTTTCAAAGATCTTAACTTCATTTTCGCAAAGAGTTAAAGCATTAACAATATTTATAGGAAGATAGGATTTTAGAATGCGAAGTTTTAGCTGCCTTCAAATCTAAGTTTAACTGTTTAGCCGTAACTAACCCTCTCTAAAGTCAAGAGACTGGGTCTGTTTAATTAATAAGCTCTCACTTACAGTTACCAGTCATTCCTGATTTGAAAAGTTTTATTGACTTAGAAAACAAAATTTGGTTATAAATTATTTGATTTCTAAAGTTATCGTCGGCTCATTTCTACCAGCATATTAAGAATAATTTGGAAAGATATGTTTCCAAAATAGCCTAGTTATGAACCAAAATATATTGGCTCAGGCGGTAGTCTGCCAAAAATCTGCACCCATTTTTTCTTCGTTTCTTCTGACCACTCCAACAATGGGACAGGCTTAGCTTTCAATTTTTGCTCAATTTCTGGAAGAACCGGAAAATCATCGTAAAGCGGGAAAGAGCGGCCTTTGCCGTTTGCCCGTTTGGGTGCAACTTGATGCCAGTTAGGCTCTATGTTGTTAACTTTAGATACTAAATCTGGATAGTTCACGAGAATATTTTGGGCTCTTTCAAGAACCTCTTCTGAAGCATCCTTTAACGTGTTTGTAAAGAAAGCATTTAACCGCTCATTTTCTCCTCTTTTCTCTTTCCAGCTGAGCCAACCTGCCAAATCTATGGCGTCTTTTGCTTCTTGTTGAGCTTGCTTTTCTGATTGGTCTTTCCAAGTAACTAAATGTGCATTAACAAGTTCATCAAGAATTTGTGTTGCTTCTTGTGGAGTGCAATTAATTTTAGTTGCAATCTCCTTTATTGTTGGCTCCCGAAAGAATCTTAGCTCATGCCTCGTTAACTCAATCGCTTTCAGAACTCTTTCAACCTCAGCAACTGATAAATCAGGTTTTATAGCTACTTCTGACTTTATCGCTAAATTTCGTCTTTCAGTGTAAGTTTTAAACAGGTTATTTTTAAAACCGCATGAAGGGCAAGGGTATTCACGAGGAAGGCCTGGCGAATTAGGACTGCTAAAAGTGGCAGGGATTCTCTGAAGAAGAAATAGACCACATTTTTCACAATAATAATTATCCTGAGTAATGATCGGCTTGTTTTCCTTCGGCTCTGCCTTGTCTGAGCTTACCTTAATTGCATCAGAATCTGTACCGCTATTCGAAGTCTTCTCATTTGTGGCAGGACCAAATTCTCCTAAGCCATAAATGGTAGCGCGATCAGAAAATACATGCCTTAGAATTTTGTTGTCCTTGTACTCTTTTCCGATAATATTTCTGGCTTGCCTTTGGGTGATCACTTTCTTTTCAGCAACCAGTTTATCAAAGTCATTCTTCCGTATCCATTTACCGTGCCTGCGGAGGATTTCCTCAGCGGAAAGAAGTTTCTTATTCTGATGATCTTTTTCCATGCTTAGGCATTTCCGCTCTTGTTCTATTATCGCATGCTTTAATCCTTTCTGACAAGGAGATTGTTAAACTTGTCCGAAAGACAGAGAATTACAGTTCAAATCGAAAAAGAGCAAATGAATCAAATAGAGACACGAATCAAGGCAGAGTACCCAAAGTTCAGAAATATTTCCGAACTCGTCAGGGCTGCTTTGATTGAGTATTTGGGTAAGCATTGAGGAGGCAAACATATGAAAAGAAACCAGCAAAGGGTTTACCTCTTCACAACCAACGATTCAGCCGCCATTTGTGCAGGCAAAAAGTGCGACTGTTACGGTTGCAGTTACGCAAGTAGGTCAATCAAACCAGCCGATAAGGAGAACCCATAATGTTCGCCGAAAATGAGATTGACTATTCCAAACTTTCTGACTTTGAAATTTCTATTCTGATCACAGAGCGGAACTGTGCAAACCATCGCAAAGAACAATACGACGAACTGTTGAACAAAATTGCCGAAGCTAAAGGATACGCCGATACGGAAAAAGCTGCCCCAACAAAGAGTGAACCGAATCAATTACCCAGGATAGACGTTGATAAGCTACCCTGGAAGTCCTATAAAACTAAGCAACCTGCAAGCCCTGAAGAAGCAGCGTGGATTTTCTCGAATACCCAAGGCGCCGAAGCTTTGCTGTCAATCGTCAAATCCAAAGATGGTCAAGCCAAGATAGAAAATTTTGAGTACCAGCTGCAGGGCGCACAGCATCAGTTTATTTCAAGAAAGCCAATCAAATAGGAGTGCTATCGCTACATGGCCGTTCAAAAATACGATGAAACATCAAATTTTCAGACAGATGAGGAACCTCTTCCCGAAGGATATACCGAGGTACTCAAAGATTGCACAGCGCTCGCCGCTAATTTACTTAGTCAAGCCATCAATGGAGAGACCATAAACCGCTGTTGGGATTGCTCAAGTTGGGCAGGGCGATGTACCAGGGGAAGAATCAACCAGATAGCCCGCAGCGAAGCATGCGAACAATTTTCGCCAAAACTATTTAAACGGTGACAATGATGTCTGAAAATACGACGTTGCTCCAAGCCGCTGAGATATGGCATCAAAAAGGCGTTTCAGTCATTCCCTTTATTCTCTCGTGGAACGACAAGAAAAAAGAGTGTGAGAAACGGCCAGCCGTAGAAACGTGGAAGCAATGGCAAGATCGACCTCAATCAGAACAAGAATTTAACGAATTGCATTTTGAGAGATATACAATGTTCGGTATAGTCTGCGGAATGAGACTCACTGTTGGCGGAGAAACGATTTATCCAGTAGGCGTTGATAGAGACATCAAAGACCCAAACATAAGCCAGGACGTCAAACAGAAAACACTGCAAGCTCTAAACCAGATGCAAACAACTTACCGAGAGAAAACAAGGTCAGGCGGCAACCACCTAATCTATTTCTCAAGATCACCCGCAAAAGGCGTCAAACCCAGCAATACAGGAATGGAACTGCTAAGCCACGGCCAACTAATGGTTATAGCACCAAGTGAAGGTTACAGCCGAGAAAACGACAACAACATAACAACCGTTGACAACATCGAAACTCTGTTCTACGGAGCATTAGAAAACGTGGGATTATACAAGAAAGAAAAATCAACAAAGCCAACGCCAACTCCAGGCAGGTTGAGGCACCTCAAGCAGCCCAGACCCTGCATCGTAGAAGCCCTGAAGCAGCAACTAATCAACGGCAACGGACACCTGATGCGGCTTGCCATAGCAGGAGAATACAAAAGACTTGGCTTCTCAGACCAGGAAGTCATTGATCTTTTCAGGTCGCAGGGCGACTTTGACTATGATGTCTGCAGCGACCAAGTTGAAAGCGTAGACCCCGAGAAAACAGCAACTTGCCATTCAATCAGGGAATATGGCTACTGCTTACCCGACTGCCAACTCGAAAAGCCAGTCCTTCTCAGCCACATAAACGACATCGAGAACCCCGAATTATCAGGCAGCCCCGTCTCAGTTGAAGCCGTAGTAAGCAGCACAAGCACCAGCTACATGATACCCTCAGAAATAGAAGCCATAACCAAAGAGGACAACCAAGAACCCGAAACAGAAAACCAAATTCTGAAAATCGACAACCCCGTAAACTTGGCACTTGTGGGCATTCAAGACGAGACAAAACTGAACCGCCTCAAACGAATGTTCAAGGGGAAAGTGCTTTCAATCGACATCAAGAGATATCGCACGGTCTACTTGGTCCGGGTCAGACCACCCGTTTCAACCCTTGTGAAGCAGGGAACCAAACTCATAGACGACAAAGGTTACGAATACAAGTATCTGGACCTGTACATCGCTACCGACAAACCCTTATCGTTCCAGCCATCCGAGCTAATATCCGTAACCGGCTTACCGCTACCTCACCCTCGAACACAAAAGACAACATTACTGTCCTATGAAATCAGCTTCCCAGAAAAGATAGAACAGTTTGATCTCCACAAACTCAGTCAGCTGAAGGCAAAACTTGAAGGCAAAACACCAAAAGAACGTTTAAACTGGATACTGGACAACTGCGAACTCTACACACACATAGTCGGTAGACGCAACATAGCCAAAGCCGTCCTTCTTTGCTCCTTTACGCCAACATACGTTAGACTTTTCGGCGAAGTCCAGCATGGCTGGGGCTTAGTGGATGTTATCGGAGACTCAACAGTTGGGAAGAGCGAAACCGTCAAGAAAATAATTCAGGGCTTGCTTAAGGCTGGAATGTATGTTAGCGCAGAAACCGCAAGCATAGTGGGCTTAGTAGGCGCGGCTGTGCAGGGAGAAAGCGGCGGCTGGTTCATCGAATGGGGCTTTCTGCCATTGATGGACCGCAGAATCCTCGCTATGGACGGCTGCCATAAACTTTCAGCATCGCAATGGGCTGTCACAGCAGAAGCAGAACGCAGCGGAGAAGTCACCATAATCAAAGCAGGAAAAGGCAATGCCTATGCACGTACACGCCAAATCAAAATCTTTAACGCCATCGATAGAGAGACCGATAAGTACACTACAAAGCCGCTGAAAGAATTTCTCTACCCCATCCAAGCGCTCGCAACGGTGGAAGACAAGACCTCAATCGCAAGACGCGACTTAGCCGTTTTTGCAGACCAACGAGATGTAACGCCTGAGCAAATCAACAAAGCAACAAACGCCAAACATGAACCTAAACTGGAATTGCTGGCTGAAGCGCTCAAATGGGCATGGATCGCCAAGACCCAAATCGCATGGACGCCAGACGCGCAGGCATACCTGCTTGAAAAAGCCACAGAATTAATGAACAAGTTCCACTACGACAAAATCCCCATAATCTCCGCAGACATGAAATGGAAGCTGGCACGCCTCAGCGTCTCAATGGCTTACCTCACGCTGTCAACAGAAGACTTCACCCAGCTACGCGTAACAAAAGACCACGTCGCGCTCGTTTGCGAAACCTTAGAAGAGGAGTACAGCCGAGCAGGCCTAAACGCCCTAGCACAAACCGAACATATGGAGCGGCTAACGCCCGAAGACGTAGACACGCTGCTACTGAGAATTCAAGGGCAGTTGACAAAAGAACCAATAGAGACTGAAACGTTAATTGAAATCCTAAAGTTCATCCTGCTCTCCGGCGGTACAACACAAGAGCAAATCAAAGCCAGATTTGAGCTGACAGAGAAAAACCAGCTCCGCCCACTCATGGCCATTCTTCAAACTGAAGGCTTGGTAAAAGTCAATCGAGGATATTATCAAACGGCAAAACTGGTTGAAGCACATAAGGTTACCAACGGTTTTGCCGCTCGTGCCTGCCTTGCCGACGCCAAAAAAGAACACCTACCCCATGAAACGGAAAGAACTGAGAAAGCGGAGGGCAGGGATTCCTTTTCTGAGAACGGCAAAGACGGCACAAACGGCAAACCAGAAAAGCAAGAGCCAGCAAATCCCGTAGCTTCAGAGAAAAATGAAAACAGTTGCAACTCGCTTGTATTCGGCAAAAGGACAAATGCAAAAGAAACAGTTAAAGAAAACGAAGCACACAAGCAACAGCCTATATTTTACGTTAAAGAGCTTCCAAGAGGCGAAAAATGCGAAGCTTGCGGAGCTTTAGCAGTCACAAAGCAAATCATAACGCCTCAAAAAGACATACTTAGACGCTGCGAGAACTGCTACCAGGCATTAAAGCGAACCTTCACAAACGCCTCTTTTCAACCATCCTTCCCTGACATACAGAGCCATGACGATAAGGAGGCGCCTTGAAAGTTATGGTTAAAGTTCAGGGTCAAGGTAGCTTCTCAAACTGCGCTTCTGAAGGCGTCAACATAAGAAAGACCAAACCTCAATTTGCCTTAGTTCAGAAACAGATGCAGGATTGCCTCATTCAATTAGGCATAAACTTACTTGTTGTATGGAAACCCGATAATTCGAAAAGCGTTCACGGCGAAATTAAGGGCAATGTTATTTTTCTCTACGATTCTGAGAAAGCAGAAGCCTGGAGCACGTTCACGCATGAGGTCACTGAATATAAGTTACAGGCTGTTACGCGACCCTATAGAATCTTAGTCAACAACTTGATTGAGACGGTTGAAAAGTCGATTTATGCAGAAAAAGAACAGTTTATCGAGTTTTTGCCAAAAATGATAGAAGTTATCAAACAAAGACAAGTGGGGGAAGGCAAGGCTTGAATGCAAACAGAGTTAAGAAAAAAATCCCCGCCTTGCTGATTGATGGTGATAGTAGTAAAAAAGTTAATTATAACAAGTTTATGCGTTTAAGGTATGGGTTTGCTCAGTTTCAGAAGCGGAATCCTCAGAGATGCAGTGACTTAACTAATAAGCTGATAAATGTTTTAGAAGAGATTGATAAAGAGATTAAAAGGACAGTCTCGGAACCCTGAAAATCTGCTGAGTGTAAGTAAAGCTTTTCAAAAGTATCTTTTCACAACCGCTGGCCAAAATTGAGAGAACCTTTAAGCCTGCAAAAATGTTGCTACGTAACATACGCTTAAACCTCTTCAATCTGCCAAATCGTTTGAGGACCAACTGATTATACTCCAAACAAGAGATTTGTAGCTTGCATCAATCAGGGTAAAACGTAGGCTCTAACTAAATAGTTCAACAAACTTTGTTCGGGGCCAGCACTATCACTGTCATATTACAGGTAAAGTTTCTAACCGAGTGTGAGGGATTTGATCCTACGCCCTGCAAGAGATTTCACTCGCAAAAAACCTCTTTTTTTTCGACAGGCACATTATTGACCAATAACTCGGGAGACAAATAAATTTAAATACGCAGTCCTCAGCTGCCTTCAATGTAGACGCCAACGGATATTCAAGAATGGAATGAGACACACAACCGTTGTAGAAATTCAGCATCACATCTGCCGTGTATGCGGCTACACGTTTCCAGAACGATCGCATGATGCCCCAAATTCTCATTCATTATGAACTTACATCTAAAAACATCGGATCCGGCGGGTGGGATTTGAACCCCCGACTTCTTGAGCACCTTCGACAATATTAGTTTTTTTAATAGTTGAAACTAAAATATTAAATAGATTCTTTGTTCATCAACATGCATTCATCCTGGTGAATAAGCATGAGCAACATTATTGAACTCTGGAAAACTCTGGGGATTGACATTGACAAACACAATAAACTCCTCCAATCCCAAGGCTCATACATT
>Ga0326727_10019472_pt1 | contig 13634 bp, 15 predicted proteins | sample MB2enrmetagenome_FD_207643 | JGI IMG/M metagenome (GOLD analysis project Ga0326727, IMG submission 207643) | Lab enriched peat soil microbial communities from McLean, Ithaca, NY, United States - MB29MY | ecosystem: Environmental > Terrestrial > Soil > Wetlands > Peat | place: USA: New York... | reverse complement strand
TCGCCATCCCTGCTGGCCTCCTTCCCAGCACGAATGGTGAATCACAACTCGCCCGATTCGTTCAATCCCCCATCGATTCTGACTATTCGGGACCCGCTCTAGCCACCCATCGCGTCTTCGTCACCGACTGGACCGACGCGCGCATGGCGCCGCTGGCCGCGGGCCGCTTCGATCTCGACGACTACGTCGACTACTTAAGGGAAATCCTGGAGCGTCTCGGCCCCGGCGTCCACACGCTCGGGGTTTGCCAGCCCGCCGTCCCGCTGATCGCCGCCGTCGCGCTGATGGAGGCGGCCGATCACCCTTGCGCGCCCGCCTCGATGACCTTGATGGGCGGGCCGATCGATACGCGGCGCAGCCCGACCGCCGTCAACACGCTGGCGGAACAGCGCGGCGTCGAATGGTTCCGCGCCAATTGCCTACAGATCGTGCCGCTCCCCTATCCCGGCGTCGGGCGCCAGGTCTATCCCGGCTATCTCCAGCTCTCCGGCTTCATGGCGATGAACCTCGATCGACACGTCAACGCGCATCTCGAAATGTTCAACCATCTCGTTTCGGGCGACGGCGACTCGGCGGAAAAGCACCGCGAATTCTACGACGAATATCTGGCTGTCATGGACCTGACGGCGGAATATTACATGCAGACGATCGAGGCCGTGTTCGTGCGCCACAGCCTGCCGAAGGGCGAAATGACGCACCGCGGCGTGAAAGTCGACCTTAGCGCCATCCGCCGCTGCGGCCTGATGACGGTCGAGGGCGAAAAGGACGACATCTCCGGGGTCGGGCAGACCGAAGCGGCGCAGGACCTGTGCGTGAATATCCCGGCGGCGATGAAGACGCATTACTTGCAGTCGGGCGTCGGCCACTACGGCGTCTTCAACGGCTCGCGCTTTCGCGCGCAAATCGCGCCGCGCATCGCCGCGTTTCACGCCCATATCGACGCGCTGGGCAAGCCGAACGGAGCGAGGCCGCGCCGGGCCGCGAAGGCGAGGGGGTAATCCGTCGATCGCCGGTCGCCGCGTTCGCTCGCGCGCCCGAGCCGCACAAACTCGATTCACCTCGTTTTCGAGACCTGAGGGACCGCGGACCGCCGCCGGTGTAGTCTCTTGAGGACTTGAATGCGAGGGCGGTCGAAGATGCGATTCGGGCGGATGTTGGCCCGCGCGCTCAGCGCGGGCGCGCTTGTTTTGTCGCTCGCCGGCGCGGCGCGCGCGCGCGAGATGGTCGAATTCCCGTCGCCCTATTCGGCCGGAACGATCGTGATCAGCCAGAGCGCGCGCAAATTGTTCCTGATCGTCGATTCGCGCACGGCGATCGCCTATCCCGTCGCGGTGGCCAAACCGGGCAAGGAATGGAGCGGCGCGGCCCGGGTCGACGGCAAATACGTCGATCCGGCCTGGTCGCCCCCCGCCGTGGTGCGCCGCGACCACCCTGAAATGCCCGACTTGATCCCGGGCGGCTCGCCGCACAATCCGATGGGCGCGCGCGCCATCACCCTCGACCGCGACGAGGTCGCCATCCACGGCACCACCGCAGCGATGCGCGCCTCCGTCGGCGCCGCGGCGTCCTACGGCTGCATCCGCATGTACAACGAGGACGTCATCGACCTCTACGATCGCGTCAGCGTCGGCGCTCCGGTCGTCATGACGCGGTGAGGCGAATTTTTAGAAGTCGGAGGCGAGGCCTTTGACTTCCCAGTCGCCGTAGCGAACGGGATCGAGCCCGCCTCGGCCCGCGAATTCGCGCAGGCGCCGCGCCTTTTCGCGCGAACGGCGCTCTTCGGCTTCCGCCAAGGCGCGGCGCGCCGCGTCCGGCAAACGCGGTCTTTGCGCCTTCGCCGCGCTCTCGTCGTTTTCGCGGTCGTCCGCCGGGCCGGAATTCGCCGCCGCCATGGGCAAATCTCCTTTCGCGCTTCCGTCAACCTACATCGGCGGCGCGGGACGGAAAAGGCCGCTCCCTCCAGGGGTTCCGCACGGAAGTTTCGCTCTATAGTGTTAACGTGGGCGGGCGCCTCACTGATTCGGCAAGGGCGGACATTGCAGCCAAACAAACCAAACGGCTTCGGCGCGCGCGGGCCGCGGAGTTCTCCGCCCCCGCAGGACACCGCGCCGGGCCTCGCGGCTCGATTGGCCGCCGCGCATGCGGTCGCGGACGTCCTTTCCCTCGCGCGCCCGTTGGAGGAACGCGTCGGCGCCGGCGAATTCGAGGGGCGGTTCGCCGGGCTCGACGCGCGCGACCGCGCGCTGGCGCGATCGATCGTGACCGTCTCGTTTCGCCGGTTGGGCACGATCCGCAAGGGGCTCGGCCGCTTCCTCGAAAAGGGTCTGCCCAAACGCGCCGGGGCGCTGGAATGGATTCTGATCGCGGCGGCGGCGCAGGTCTTGTTCCTCGATATCCCGGATCACGCCGCGGTCGATCTGGCGGTTCGCGCGACGCGGCTCGACCCCGGCGCCGCGCCGTTCGCCGCGCTCGTCAACGCGGTGCTGCGCAACCTCGCGCGCGCGAGGGAAGAGATCCTCTCGAGCGCCGATCCGCTCGACGACGACGCCCCGCATTGGCTCGCCCAGCGCTGGCGCGCGAATTACGGCGAAGCGACGGCGCGGAGAATCGCATCCGCCCATCGCGACGAGCCGACGCTCGACATCAGCGTCAAGAGCGACGCCGAGGGATGGGCGCGGCGCCTCGGCGGCGTCGTCCTTCCCACCGGATCGGTTCGCTTGCAGACTCACGTTCGCGTCGCCGAACTCGACGGCTACGCCGCCGGCGAATGGTGGGTTCAGGACGCCGCCGCCGCCTTGCCGGCGCGGCTGCTGGGGGCCGGCGCCGGCATGCGCGTCGTCGATCTCTGCGCCGCCCCCGGCGGCAAGGGCGCCGAATTGGCGATCGCGGGCGCGAACGTCACCGCCGTCGATCGCTCCGCGGAGCGACTGAAGCGGTTCGCCGCCAACTTCCAGCGCCTGCGCCTGGAGGCCGATATCGTGGTGTCGAACGCCCTTGCTTTCGAGGCGCCGCCGTTCGACGCGACGCTGCTCGACGCGCCCTGCTCGGCGACGGGGACGATCCGCCGCCATCCCGACGTCGCCTGGATCAAGCGGCAGGGCGACCTGCCGGCTCTCGCCGAGTTGCAGAGCCGCCTTCTCGACAGGGCGATCGCGCTGACCAAGCCGGGCGGGACAATCGTCTATTGCGCCTGTTCGCTGGAGCCGGAGGAGGGCGAGGGCCAGATCGCGGCGCTGCTGCGCCGCAATCCCGACGTCCGACGCATTCCGATCGCGGCGGCGGAAATCGGCGGTCTCAGCGAGTGCGTCAACGCCGCCGGCGAATTGCGCACGCTGCCCTGCCACCTTCAGGGGCCGACGCCGCGGCTGTCCGGCCTCGACGGCTTCTTCGCCGCCCGGCTGCAAAGGAGGCCGTGAGGGCGCGCCTTGGCGCGAGGGCGCGACGAGAGGGCGAGTTTCGATCGCGGCGAAACCGTGATAAGGCGCGCCGAACCCCGCCCCCAACCCTGCGAGCCCCACATAATGCCGATCGATCGTCTCGCGCCCGTCGGCCGCGCGCTGATTTCCGTGTCCGACAAGTCCGGATTGACCGAGCTGGGCCTCGCCCTCGCGGCGCAAAATATCGAGATCGCCTCCACCGGCGGCACCGCCGCGGCGCTTTCCCAGGCGGGAATCGCCGTCGTCGACGTCGCGCGGCTCACCGGATTTCCGGAAATGATGGACGGGCGGCTGAAGACGCTGCACCCCAGCGTCCACGGCGGGCTGCTCGCCGTTCGCTCCGATCCCGCCCATCAGGCGGCGATGATCGCGCACAATATCGCTCCCATCGATCTGCTGGTGGTCAACCTCTATCCGTTCGAGGACGCCCTTTCCCGCGCCGCGGCGTTCGAGGAGATGGTGGAGAACATCGACATCGGCGGCCCCGCGATGATCCGCGCGGCGGCGAAGAATCACGCCGATGTCGTCGTGATCGTCGACGTCGAGGATTATCCGCGTCTGCTCGAGGAGCTGAAGGCCCATGACGGATCGACGCGACTGAGCTTCCGTCGCGAGATGGCTGAGAAGGCCTACGCGCGCACGGCGGCCTACGACGCGGCGATCTCCAATTGGCTCGCGCGAGAGATCGGTGAGAGCGCGCCCAAATGGCGCGCATTCGGCGGCAAGCTCAAAAGCGCGCTGCGCTACGGCGAGAACCCTCACCAGCGCGCCGCGTTCTATGTCTGGCCGGAGTCGCGCCCCGGCGTCGCGACGGCGCGCCAGGTCCAAGGCAAGGAACTCTCTTACAACAACATCAACGACACCGACGCGGCCTATGAGCTGGTCGCGGAATTCGACCCCAAGACATCGGCCGCCGTGGCGATCGTCAAGCACGCCAATCCTTGCGGCGTCGCGCTGGGCGCGAGTCTGCGCGAAGCTTACGAGCGAGCGCTCGCCTGCGATCCCGTGTCCGCCTTCGGCGGCGTCATCGCGGTGAATCGGCGCCTCGACGCGACCGCGGCGCGCAGAATCGTCGAAATCTTCACCGAGGCGATCATCGCGCCGGAGGCCGACGACGAGGCGCTGGCGATCGTGGCGGGCAGGAAGAATCTACGCCTGCTGATCGCCGGCGCGCTGCCCGATCCGCGCGCGCCGACGCTAGCCGTGCGCTCGGTCGCCGGCGGCTTTCTGGCGCAGGACCGCGACAACGGCGAGCTCGACGAGGCGGCGCTCAAGATCGTCACCAAGCGGAGCCCAAGCGCGGCCGAAATGGCGGACCTCAAGTTCGCCTGGCGCGTGTGCAAACACGTCAAGTCGAACGCGATCGTCTACGTCAAGGACGGCGCGACGGTCGGCGTCGGCGCCGGACAGATGTCGCGCGTCGATTCGGCGCGCATCGCCGCGCGCAAGGCGGAGGACGCCGCGCGCGCCGCGGGGGCGCCCGAGCCGCCGACGAAGGGCTCGGTCGTCGCCTCCGACGCGTTCTTTCCTTTCGCCGACGGCCTTGTCGCGGCGGTGGAAGCGGGCGCCAGCGCGGTCATCCAGCCCGGCGGATCGATACGCGACGCCGAAGTGATCGCGGCGGCGGACGCGGCGGGGATCGCGATGGCGTTCACGGGGATGCGGCACTTCCGCCACTAAAAGGCGGGGCTGGCGGCGAGGATCGATCGAGGGGCAAGGAGGCGCCGCGGCTTCGCCGGCGCGAGAAAAAAGGAAGGGCCGAGAACAGCAGAGGACGGGAACCTTTCGACCCCGGCCCTTCCATTGCCGACTGGAATAGCTGTGGACCTACCCCGACGGCGCGCGCAACCTATTCCCCGTTTTTTCAGGCGTGAATGGCGCAAGTTGTCGCAGGGGCCGGAGTTTGGGCGAGGCGCGAGGGGAGGGCGCGACGACCGCCGTCAAACCGGTATCAGCGCCTCCAGCTTCTCGCGCACCGCTTGCGCCGTTCGCTCCGGAATCCTGTAGCCGGCGAAACGAATCGTTCGCGCCCGCATGTCGAGGCTGCGAAGGTTGCTGAGCAGAATTTCGCCCCTGACGGGCGAGTCGTCCGGCAGGACGACGCTGGTGGGGAACGGTCGGACCTTGCTCGTAATCGGGCAAAGGATCACGCAACCGGTGTTGCGGGCGAAATCGGAAGGCGAAACCACCAGGGCCGGCCGCCGCCCCGCTTGTTCCCGGCCGAGCGTCGGGTCGAAGTCGGTCCAAACGAGATCGCCCGCATCCGGCCAGTAAGGCGCCTCGTTCATTCCTCGACGATTTCCCGCCCTACGTCCGGGCCCCATACGGCTGCCCCCGCATAGAGTTCGCGCCACTCTTCCGCGCTCCTGCCGGCGAACATCGTCTCCAGCGCGCTCGAAGCCGCCTTGCGGATGATGATTTCGCCGCGACGGCCAATGATCTCGATCTTCTGGCCCTCGCCGAAACCGGTCGCCTTCGCGACCTCGGCAGGAAAGCGGACGGCGAGGCTCTTGCCCCAACGGCCCAGCGTCGCGCGCGTCATGGAACGCCTCCAATCGATCGTAGGATATTCCTGACATATCCCGTGAGGCGGCGCCAGACGCAACGCGAGGCCGGGCGCTTGGCGCAGCGAGCGAGAAGGGACGAGCTTGACAGTTTCAGGTAACTCTGTATCATAGAGTTCTCTGAACAAAGGGCCGTCGATGTCTCTCGCCAGCCTGCTGCAAATCCCCATCTGGCTCCTCGCGCTGATCGGCGTCGCGGCGATCGCGCTCGCCGTCATGCTCGCAACGCCGTTGACCCAGCCGCCGCCGCTCGCCTCGATCCAGGCCGGCGCGATGGCAATCGGCCAAGAGGGCAAGCCGGATCTCTCCCGCTTTCAGGCGCGCGACGGGACATGGCTCGCCTATCGGCTCTACCCGGCCGCGCACCGCGAGACCGATCGGCTGGCGATTCTCGCGCACGGCTCCTCGGCCTCCTCCGACGAAATGCACGCGATCGCCAAAGGGCTCGCGGCGAGCGGCGTCGCGGCGGTCGCCTTCGACGCGCGCGGCCACGGCGCCTCGGGGACGCGCGGCGACATCGCCTATCTCGGCCAGCTCGACGACGATCTCGCCGATCTCGTGGCTGAGCTGCGCCAGGCCTACCCGAAGGCGCGGCTGACCCTGGTCGGCCATTCCTCCGGCGGCGGCTTCGCGTTGCGCATCGCCGCCGGGCCGCTCGGCGCCGCGTTCGAAAGATTCGTGCTGCTCGCGCCGTATCTCGGCTATCAGGCGCCGACCAATCGCCCGTCCGAGGGCGCTGGGCGTTGGGCGGCGACCGACTTGCCGCGCATCGCCGCGATCACGATCCTGCGGCGGATCGGGATCGATTGGCCACAATCGCTCCCCGTCATCGCCTTCGCCGGTGCGCCCGAGGCGGCGATGTTCGTGACCTCGCGCTATTCCTTTCGCCTGCTTGTTAACTATGGGCCGCCGCCGGACTGGAAAGGCGCCTTGGAAGGCGCGGCGAGCCGCATCGCATTGATCGCCGGCGAAAACGACGAACTGATGGACGCCCCCGCCTACCGAAACGTCGTCGCACCGCTCGGCGTGCGGGTGACGCTGTTGCCCGGCGTCGACCACATGGGAATCGTCCATGCGCCCGAGGCGCTCGCCGCGATCGGCGAGGCGGCGACGCGATAGGCCGGCGGCGGATGTTCTTTCTTTGCCGGCGGCTCGGCCTTCCGCCGGCGCCGGCCGCGCAAGGGGGCCGAGCGATCCGGCTCGCCGCGCCGCGTTGAGGGAAAGACTAGTCCGACATGACGATCAGCCCCAACGAAGCCGGCGCGATGCTCGCGGACGTCGACGTGATCATCGCCAAGGTCAAGCAATCGCGGACTTACCGCCTGGCGGCCTCGATCCTGATCCTGTGGGGCGCGATCGTCGTCGCCGGATATTTCTGGTCGGGCGAATGGTTCAACCTGTGGCTCGCGCTGGGCAACGGCGGCGGCTTCGTCCTCTGCGGCCTGGCGATGCGGCGCGCCTAACGCCATGAACGCTCCCGACGAGACGATCCACCAACCCGTTCGCCTGCGCATCATGGCCGCTCTGACCGCGCTCGCCGCGAGCGACGAGGGGCTCGATTTCAGGCGCCTGAAATCGCTGACCGGCGCGAGCGACGGCAACCTCGGCGCCCATATCGATCATCTCGCCAGAGCCGGCTACGTCGAGGTCGCCAAGACGTTCGTCGCGCGCCGCCCGCGCACCACCGTCAAGGCGAGCCCGGCGGGGCGCGCCGCCTTCGTCCGCCACGTCGCGTTCCTGCGCGAGATCATCGCGCGGGCGTGAGCCGGCGCCGGGTCGTCCGTCGTCGGCTCGCCCGACCGCGCTTCGACCGACGGCGAATTCACTCGGCGGCCAGGGACCAGTCGATCGTTCCGCCTAGCAGCGATTCCACCGCCCTCGCGGCCCCCGCCGCGCCGTCCGCGCGCGCCAACGCCCTGGCCCGCCGCCGCGCCTCGGAGCGATAGGCGGGGTCGGCGAGAACGCGCGAGGCCGCCTCGCGCATCGCCGCCGCGTCGGCGTCGCCGGCCAGCGCAATGCCGGCGCCCCATTCCTGCACCGCTGCGGCGACGAAGGGCTGATCGCCGGCGAGGCCGGGAATGACGACCATTGGCGCGCCATGGCCGAGCGCGCGCATCGCGGTGCCGTGCCCGCCATGCGTGACCACCAGGGCGGCCCGGCGCATGATCGGATCGTGGGCGGCGTAATTGAGCACGACGGCGTTCTGCGGCGTCGCCAATTCGTTCGGCGCGACGATCCCTCCGGTCGTCGCGACGACATGAACGGGCAGGTCGGCGAGGGCGTCGAGCGCGCGCTGCACTTTTTCGACGTTGCGTTGCTCGAACCCCGTGCTGAAGCTGACGAGCGCGAGCGGCGTCGCATCGCCCTCGGGCCACGGCAGGATCGTCGGGACAGCAAAGCGCTCGTCCTCGAGCACGGGACCGACGTGGCGAACGTTCTCCCAACCTGGCGCGGCCGGGGCGTCGAATTCGCCGAGGCTGGTGGAGACGATGAGCTCGCGCGACCGCCACAGCGCGTCGAGCGGCGGCAGACTTTGGTAGCCCGCTTGCCGACGCATGCCGTCGAGCTTCGCGAACATTCCGCGCCACATGTCGAGCTGACGGAAGACGAAGGTGTGCACGAACACCGCGCTCGGTCGGCCGAAATCCGCCGCGCGCGCGAGCGCGGCGGGGAACATCGCGTCGATCAGCGCGAGGTCCGGCGCCTCGGCGGCGACGACCGCGCGCACCTGCTCTTCGACCGCCGGCGAAGTCAGGTAGCACGACATGCGCGTCAGGAAGCTGCCCTGCGGATATCGCTCGACCTGTTCGTAGGCGCGCGTGATCTCGATCGCGCGGAAACCGGCGGTCTTGACTCGCGGGACCATTTCGGGCCGGCCCGCGAAGGCCACGGCGTGACCACGCTGCGCGAGCGCGCGCGCGACGCCGAGGCTAGGCGGCAGGTTCCCGCCGCCCGACCAGTTGAGCCAGAGAATTTTCGCCATTGTCTTCCTCCCTTTTCGCCACGCTTAAAACCATTCGACGCACGACCGCTTCGGCGGCGTCGCGGTTCAGACCCATGTCCCTTCGCAGCTTCTCCCAAACGTAAATGTCGGTGGCGACGTTCAGCGCGTCGAGGATTTCGGCGCGCTCGGCGGCGCGCCGGCCCTTGACCAGCGGCGCGAAGATGTCGTCGACCCACCGGCGATGATTGGCGCGCCCTTGGTCGAGCGTCGGCTTGATCGCGGGATGCCGCCGCTCGTCGGCGAGCCGCTGCATCAACAAGTCGCCCATCGACTCGTAGAGGTCGAAGATCGCGCCGACCGCCGCCGCGACGTCCCCTGGCGGCGTCGGCTTCAGCGACGCGCCTCTTTCGGCGAGCCGAAACAGCGCGGCCAACAGCAGATTCTCCTTGCTGCCGAAGTCGCGCAGCACCGTCTGCACCGTCGCGCCGGCGCGGCGCGCCACCTCGTCGAGAGTGAATTCCTCGATCTGGCGATGGCAATAGAGCTGGACCGCGCTGTCGACGATGCGCTGGCGCGTCGCCGCCGCCGTCCCGGCGCGTCGGGTCATCGTGTAGGGGCGTTTGGCATTTTTCATGTCAATATGACTAACATTAAAATTATTTAGAGTCAATATGACTAAAATGAAATCAGCCGACGACCCGGGGGCGCGCCGCCTTCGCCCGCCGCGTCGCGTTTCTGCGCGAGATCATCGCGCGAACATGAACGGCGGGGGGCTCGCTCATCGGGGCGCCGACGGCGCGATCGAATATGCTATGACGCAGGCCATGAACGACAAGCCGGCCCCCGAGATCGGACCCGTGTTGCAACGCCGGCGCGGCGCGCTCGGGCTGACGCTCGAACAACTCGCCGCGCTTTCCGGCGTGTCGAAATCGATGTTGTCGCAGATCGAGCGCGGCCAGGCCAATCCGACTTTCGCGGTGCTGTGGAGTCTGACGCGCGCGTTGAAACTCGAGTTCGCCGACCTGCTGCAGGGCGCGGCGGGTCCTAAGGACGAAGGCGGGATCGAAGTCGTCGCCGCGGCGAACACGCCGGAAATCCGCAGCGCCGACGGGCGTTGCCGGCTGCGAATCCTCGGGCCGCCGAGGCTGGCCGGCGCGACCGAGTGGTACGAAGTGGCGATGACGCCGGGGGGCGCGCTGAACAGCGCCGCGCACGCGAGCGGCGCATTCGAACACTTCACCGCGCTCGATGGAAGCTTCGAAATCATGAGCGGGGGAGCGGCCCACAGGCTCGAAGCGGGCGAAACCGCGCGCTATCCGGCCGACGTCGAGCATCGCATCGCCAATGTCGGCCCCGCGCCGGCCCGCGGCCTGCTGATCGTGCTTTTCGGCTGATTTCCGCTAGACAAAGATGATTATTCCATTATAATGGACATTCCCGTATATGGGAATTCGGAGGGGCGACATGTCCGAGGCCTTCCTGAGCCATCTGCGCTCGCAACTCGCCGAGATCGACGCCGCCGGCCTCATGAAGCGCGAGCGGCTGATCGCCGGAGCGCAGGGCGGGCGCATCCGCGTCGCCGACGGCGCGGGAACGCGCGAGACGGTCAACCTTTGCGCCAACAATTACCTCGGCCTCGCCAACCATCCCGAGATCGTCGCGGCGGCCAAGCGCGCGCTCGACGAATTCGGCTTCGGCATGGCCTCGGTGCGCTTCATCTGCGGCGCGCAGACGCTGCATCGCGAACTCGAACAGGCCATCGCTAAGCATCTCGGCAAGGACGACGCCATTCTGTTCGCCGCCTGTTTCGACGCCAACGGCGGCGTGTTCGAGCCGCTGCTCGGGCCTGAGGACGCAATTGGCTCCGACAGCCTCAACCATGCCTCGATCATCGACGGCGTGCGCCTGAGCAAGGCGCGCCGCACTCGCTACGCCAATTCCGACATGAACGAACTCGAGGATCGGCTGAAGGAGGCGGACGCGGCGGGCGCGCGCTTCAAGCTGATCGCCACCGACGGCGTGTTCTCGATGGACGGCGCGATCGCCAATCTCAGCGACATCTGCGATCTCGCCGAGCGCTACGGCGCGCTGACGCTGGTCGACGATTGCCACGCCACCGGGCATCTCGGCGAAAAGGGCCGCGGCACGCCGGCGCTGACCGGCGTTGGCTCTCGCGTCGACGTCGTCACCGGCACCTTCGGCAAGACCTTGGGGGGCGCGATGGGCGGCTTCGTCGCCGCGGCGCAGCCGATCGTCGACCTCTTGCGCCAGCGCGCGCGGCCCTATCTCTTCTCCAACAGCCTCGCGCCGGCGGTCGTCGGCGGATCGTTGAAGGCGCTGGAAATCGCCATCGCCGCGGACGACCGGCGCGCCTTGCTGGCGCGTCACGCCCGGCGTTTTCGCCAAGGGCTGGCTGAGGCGGGCTTTTCGCTGCTGCCGGGAACGACGCCGATCATCCCGGTGATGCTGGGCGAGGCGCGGCGCGCGCAGGACCTCGCACGCGCGCTCGACGCGCGCGGCGTCTATGTCGCCGGCTTCTTCTTCCCCGTCGTGCCGCAAGGCGCCGCGCGCATCCGCACGCAAATGTCGGCTGCGCTGACGGCTGAAGACGTCGACTTCGCGATCGCCGCGTTCGCCGACGCCGGCCGAGCGGTCGGCGCGATCTGAAAGGAATTGGGGGACGCCGCGATGAAAGCGCTGGTCAAACAAAAGGCCGAGCCCGGCCTGTGGCTCCTGGAGCAGCCGAAGCCGCAAATCGGGCCGGACGACGTGCTGGTGAAGGTGCATAAGACCGGCGTCTGCGGCACCGATCTGCATATCTTCAACTGGGACGAGTGGGCGCAAAAGACGATCCCGACGCCGATGACGATCGGCCACGAATACGCCGGCGAAATCGTCGAGCTCGGCGCCAACGTCAGGCGCCTGAAGCTCGGCCAGCGCGTGTCGGGCGAGGGGCATGTGATCGGCATGCGGAGCCGCGCCGCGCGCGGCGGGCGCTACCATCTCGATCCGGAGACGCGCGGCATCGGCGTCGACATCCCCGGCGCCTTCGCCGAATTCGTGCGCGTGCCCGCCTTCAACATCGTGCCGCTGCCCGACGACGTCGACGACGAGCTCGGCGCCATTCTCGATCCCTTGGGCAACGCCGTCCACACCGCGCTGACCTACGATCTCGTCGGCGAAGACGTGCTGATCACCGGCGCGGGGCCGATCGGCGTCATGGCGGGCGCCGTCGCGCGGCATGTCGGGGCGCGCCACGTCGTCATCACCGACGTCAATCCGCGCCGCCTCGCTCTCGCGGCGTCGGTCGCCGACGTGGTGGCCGTCGACGTCGCGCGCCAGGACCTCAGCGAGGTGATGAGCCGGCTCAAGATGACCGAAGGGTTCGACGTCGCGCTCGAGATGAGCGGCGCGCCGGCCGCCTTCGATCAATTGCTCGACGCCGTGGTGACCGGCGCGCGCGTCGCGCTGCTCGGCCTGCCGGCCAAGCCGACGCTGATCGACTGGAGCAAGGTCATCTTCAAGCAGCTCACCCTCAAGGGGATCTACGGGCGCGAGATGTTCGAGACCTGGCACAAGATGATCGCGATGCTGCAGAGCGGCCTCGACGTGCGCAAGGTCGTCACCCACCGCCTGCCGGCGAGCGAATTTCTGGCCGGGTTCGAGACCATGCGGCGCGGCGAATGCGGCAAGATCGTGCTGGACTGGACGGGGATCGGCGAGACGCCATGAAAGACGCGCTTCGTCCGGCGATGCGGCTCCAGGGCGTCGACGCAGCGACGGGCCTTCGCCTGCGCGCTTTACGCGCCGAGGACGCCGCCGCGGCGGCTGAAGTCATCCGCGAAGCCTTCGCCGCGCAGAGCCTCGCCACCGACCCGCCGTCCTCGGCGCTGCGCGAAACCGCGACAAGCGTCGCGGCGCATCTGGCCGAGGGCGGCGGCGCGGCGCTCGCAGCGGACGGCCGGATCGTCGGCCTGGTGTTGTGGGCGGAGCGCGATTGCGGCTTCTATCTCGGCCGCCTCGCGGTGCTCCCCGCCTGGCGCGGCCGCGGCGCGGCGCGCGCTCTGATCGGCGCGGCCGAGACGGAAGCGCGCCGCCGCGCGCTGCCGCGCCTGCATCTTCGCGTGCGTCTCGCGCTCGACGAAAACCGCCGCCTGTTCTTGGCCTGCGGTTTTACGCCGACGCGGCAAGGCACCCATCCCGGCTACGCCGCGCCGACATATCTTATGATGGAGAAGGCGCTGCGGTAGGGGGAGACCTGACGGTTGGCCGTCGCCTGTTCCGAGCGTTCCGCGCCGTGGCGATCCGCAGCTCGGACGTTACGGCTGCGCCTCTTGGGTCGCCGCCAATGGGCGGCCGGCGGACTGGCGCGGCGGCGAAGGGTCTCTGTGGCGCAACGCGTTCAACAGCGCCGCAAGGGCCGGGGTCGGCTGCCGCCGGCTTGGATAGTAGAGATGATAGCCGGGAAACGGCGGGCACCAGTCCGCCAGCGCCCGGATCAGTTCGCCGCTCTCGAGCTGGGCGCGCACCTGCTCCTCCGGCAGGTAGGCGAGGCCAAGGCCGGCGAGCGCCGCCTCGAGTCTCAGGCTGATCATGTTGAAGACCAACTGCCCTTCGACCCGCACCTTCAGCTCCCGCCCGCCCTTCTCGAACTCCCAGGCGTAAAGGCCGCCATAGGTCGGCAGCCGC
>Ga0326727_10019470_pt1 | contig 13635 bp, 15 predicted proteins | sample MB2enrmetagenome_FD_207643 | JGI IMG/M metagenome (GOLD analysis project Ga0326727, IMG submission 207643) | Lab enriched peat soil microbial communities from McLean, Ithaca, NY, United States - MB29MY | ecosystem: Environmental > Terrestrial > Soil > Wetlands > Peat | place: USA: New York... | reverse complement strand
TCGCCTGGCGGGCCTGATCGACTGGACGGCCATCGAGGACCGCACGCGGAACTTGCAGTCGCACTCCTCGTGGACCAGTCCGCACTCCATTGTCAGCGCGTGCGCCGACCAGTACACCGTTGACCTGTGGGCCGAGCAGTCCAACCGGGTCGAGGTGTGGATCGAGAAGGAGGCGTTGATCGGTGTGATCGAGGGCATCTGCACCGAGTTGCAGGTCCCCTACTTCGCCTGCAAGGGCTACACGTCACAGTCGGAAATGTGGGAGGCGGCCCAACGCCTCAAGCGGTACGAGAAGGCCGGGCGGGACACCGTGGTCATCCACCTGGGCGACCATGATCCGTCCGGGCTGGACATGACCCGCGACATTCAAGAGCGGCTGCAAATGTTCGGTTCGACCGCCACGATCGACCGCATCGCCCTGTCGTGGGAGCAGATCGAGCAGTACGGGCCGCCACCCAACCCCGCCAAGACCACCGACGCCCGCTACGCGAAGTACCAGGAGGAGTTCGGCGACGATAGCTGGGAACTTGACGCCCTGGAACCGCAGGTCATGGCGGACCTGATCCGCGATGCGGTCCAGGCGCGGCTGGACCAGGACCTCTGGGACGAGGCCGTGGTCAAGCAGAACGCGGGGCGGTTGCAGTTGACCACGGTGGCCCGCCGGTGGGACAAAGTGCTCGCGTACCTGGGGAATGGGAATGGCGAGGCCGAGTAACTTCACCTGGCGAGCCTGGGGCAGCCGGCCCGGCAGGCATTACCAGTTGCTCTTCGTGGGCGAGGGCACGAACGTGTATGTCCATCATTGCGGGCATCCTACAGCGATCTACCCGTACTACATCAGCCGCCGCGAGGATGGACAAGGCCCCATGACGCTGGCACCCAATGGGCGCGGCTTCATGTCATTGGCGGTGGCCAAGGAAGCGGCGTTCGACATTTACAGATCGGAGACCCATGAGCGCATTCGCTGACTTCATCGTCATGGACTGCAAGGCTGAGATCGCCTGTGCCGGCTGCGAGACAGTCCAATCGGCCAGCAGCGAGACGGAGGGCGAGGCCGTGCGTCAGTTGGATCGCCTCCTGGAACGAGACGGCTGGCGGGAGCTACAAGGGAAGCCGTACTGCCCGAAGTGTGTCCGTGCAGCCGCCGACGAGCGCCTGCGGATCGAGCAGGCAGAGGCGCGTGCGGAAGCGGAGGTTGGCTGATGGAAGCTGGTCGTCCCGAGGGTAGTCATCTTCAATTCCTCGTGTTGGACGTGCTTATTCACAGTCCCGCGGGCAACTCCGCAACCAGAGTGCGACACGATTTGAGCGCATTCGGTGAGGATCGTGCCGGGCCCAAGTTCTATCAAATGATGGGCCGGCTTGAACACGGTGGATTCATTGAATCCTGGTCACGGCAATTCGACGTGGGCGGCAGCCTGGTGAGCCGCACGTACTACCGAGTCACGGCGAAGGGCCGTGCGACCTGGCGGCGAGTCTTGGATTTCTATGAGGCAAGGCTGCACGACAGTCACACGCTCCCGGGGCACAAATGATGGAAGTCCCCAAGATGCGCGTCAAGAAGCGGGGCGACGAGTGGTGGATACTCGGTATTCCCGACATGGACCCCAAGGGCTGCGGCCCCTACGGCTCGAAGGCTGATGCTGAAGACGAGATGCACGGCATGGAGCGGTTCTACAAGTATTCGCACCTGCCCGGCTACATGACGACCGAGAAACCCCGAAAGACCGCGACTGAAATTCGGAACTAGCGGCTACCGGCATCCGATATAATAGCGACGGAGGTAATGACCATGAGCCAGTGGTTCGAGGTTGACAAGGCGGGTTTGGCCAAGTTGATGGCCGGGCGATCCAAGGCATTCGTGCTCTATGAATTGTTGCAGAATGCTTGGGACCAGAATGTCGCCCGAGTCGATGTCACGGTGACTGCGGCCCAGGGTGTCCGTGCCGCCTTGATTACCGTGACGGATGACGACCCGGACGGTTTCGCCGATCTGCGGGATTCCTACACCCTCTTTGCCGAGAGCCGGAAGAAAGGCAACGCCGTGCAGCGTGGACGCTTCAACCTGGGCGAGAAGCTGGTGCTGGCCTTGGCGAAGTCGGCGTGGATCGAGACGACGACCGGAGCCGTCGAGTTTACGGCACGCGGCGAACGACTGGTCCACCGTCAGCAGCGTGAGGCGGGTTCCTTGTTCCGGGCCACGATCCCCATGACGAAGGCCGAGATCGAGGAAATGGTGGCGGCCACCCGGCGGCTGATCGTTCCGCCTGGCATTGCCACGACGATCAACAGCGCCCAGCTTCCTGCTCGGCAGCCGGTGGCCGTCTTCGAGGAAACGCTGCCCACGGTGATTGCCGACGAGGAAGGCGTGCTGCGGAAGACGACCCGCAGGACTCAGGTGTACGTCTACGAGCCGCTGTCCGGTGAGACGGCTACCCTCTATGAAATGGGCATCCCGGTGGTGGAGACGGGCGACCGCTATCATGTGGACGTGCAGCAGAAGGTGCCGCTCAACATGGACCGGGACAACGTGACGCCGGCCTACCTGCGGACGATCCGTGTGGCCGTCCTGAATGCCCTCCACGATCGGCTGGATGCCGGCAACAGCGGCGACGTGTGGGTGCGGGAGGCTTGCAGCGACGAGCGGGCGAGCGCCGAGGCTGTCAAGACGGCCCTGACTCTTCGCTTCGGAGACAACGCCGTCCGCTACGATCCTTCCGACCCGGAGGCCAACAAGCGGTCGGTGGCCGAGGGGCGGCCGGTTGTCTATGGCGGGAACCTCACGTCGGCCGAGTGGTCCAATGCCAACCGGGCCGGCGTGCTGCCGGCGGCCGGGGTCGTGACGCCGAGCCCCAAGCCCTATTCGCCTGATGGCGACCCGCTGGACGTGGTTCCCGAGAACGAGTGGACGACCGGGATGCAGCAGGTCGTCAACTATGCAATACTGATCGGGCAGGAATTGCTTGGCTGCCCCGTCCATGTCGTCATTGCCCGTGAGGCGGACTGGCCCTATCGGGCGACCTATGGGAAGGGCCGACTGGTCTTCAATCTGTCCCGCTGCGGCCGTGCCTTCTTTGAGAATGGCATCGCGGATGACGTGAATCGGCTGCTGATCCACGAGTTTGCCCACCACTACGAGGGCGACCATCTGAGCGAGTGCTATCACAAGGCCCTGGCCGACGTGGGCGCACGTCTTGCCCGGCTGGCCCTCAACAGCCCCGCGATGTTCAACTTGTAGCATCTGCTGACAGCACAATCGGGCCGCCGCGATTCAACCGCGCACCGTCCTAAGAAAGGCCAAAACAGAAATGAGATGTTGACGGACCTCCTTGCGGCCCTTATCATTTCGTCCAATGGTGAGACCATCGAGGACACCAGCCGCGCTGGTGTTAGCTCCGTAGGGGGTGAACCCGGTATGAGCAAGATTGCCTTGCTGCGAAAGCTGTTGACTTCGCCCGACACCCTGGTCATGCCTGATGCCTACGATCCGCTGAGTGCCCGGATCATCGAGAGCCTCGGGTTCAAGGCGGTTCAGTGCTCCGGCTACAGCTTCGCCCTGGCGGCCTGTTGCCCCTCCGAGGCCGACTTCGGCTTCGACCGGAATCTGGCCCTGACCAAGAACATCGTCGAAGCGGTCCAGGTGCCTATTATGGCGGACGGTGAGGATGGTTTCGGCGATCCGCCCGTCGTTGCCGAGATCGTTCGTGCTTTCATCCGCGCCGGAGTCGCGGGAATCAATATCGAAGACCAGGTTCTCGGGCAGGCTGGTCCGAAGCGCGTGATTGATTCAGGCCGAATGGTCGAGAAGATCAGGGCCGCACGCGAGGCGGCTCGGCAAGAGGGGCACCCCGACCTCATCATCAACGGACGAACGGATGCGTTGTCTGTGGCTGCCGACCGTACCGCGGGATTGAACGAATCTATTGCCCGGGCCAACCTCTACCTTGATGCCGGTGCGGACTTGGCCTTTGTCACGGGCGTTGCCACGATAGCGGAGGTCACAACACTCGTACAGGGCATCCACGGTCCCGTCAGCATCGCGGCAGGTTTGCCGAACAGCATTAACACGATGTCCATTGCGGACCTGAGAGCATGTGGCGTTCGGCGGGTGAGCCTTCCGGTAGTCGCCATCTTCTCGGTGATTCAAGCCCTCAGCCGCACTCTTGTCGCTCTGCGCGACTGCCAGGACTTTTCAATGATCTTGCAAGAGAGTCTCTTGTGCTCACCAGAGGACGTGTCGAGGCTGGTTGCGAAGTGATCTCGTTGCGGCGTCGGCCCGCCCCCATTACTCAAGAGATGGCCTTGACGGATTCGTCGCACGCCGAAATGGATGGCTCTCCTTCCTTGCCGCCGGCATCTGATATAATGGCGGCGGGGCCACGGCCCGGAGTCCTCGATGAAGCCCGTCCACAAGCTCTGCAAACTCAAGGAATGGTCCACTCCGGCGTCTCTGTACCCGGACGGGAAGGTCGGCAAGGCCCGGCTGAAGACGGCCAACTACACCCGTGGCCAGTATCAGTGCTACGGCATCAAGGGTTTCGATTTCTTCCAGGCCATGCGGCCCTTGCCGATCAAAAGCCTCCAGGTCGCCGGCAAGACGTGGATGGTGGACGATCCACCGCATTGGTGGGCGATGGAGGAGCACGCCACGTTCTATCGCGGCCATGTCGTGGTGGCGGGCCTCGGCCTTGGGCTGATCGTCCACACCCTCGCGGCCTGTCCCGACGTGGAGCGGATCACGGTCGTCGAGGTCGAGCCGGATGTTATTACGCTGGTCCAACCCCACTTGCCGCCGAGTGCCAAGGTCGAGATCGTGGCCGGCGACTTCTGGGAGTGGGAGGGGCAGCCGGACGGCGTGTTCTATGACTTGTTCGTTGGCGATGGTTTGACCCTGGCGGCGGAAGCACTCCGCACCATGCTGGAATTGCGGGAGCGATTCCCAGGGGCGACCACCCTGCGCATCCACGGCTTCAACAATGCCAAGTTGTGCGAAATGACGGAGGAGATCTCCTACGCCGGCCGGCTGGCTTGGCAGCAGTTCTGGGGCCGGGCCCTGTAGACACCCTTTCGGCAGAAATCTTCTCCGCCTGATTTGACATTCAGCCATTTTGTGGTATGCTTTAGTATAGCAAGGCACTCACAGCATTGAGAGACAACCATGTTCCTGCTCGTCCAGAATCCCGGCGTGGCCCCCGTGGAAGGGTTCACCCTGCTCGGCGTCTCGACCACCCGCGACTGCGGCGTCGAAGGCGCGATCGGCCAGTTCGGCAGCGGCAACAAGCACGCGATCAACGTGCTCCTGCGAGCCGGATTGAAGGTCATCGTCTATTGCGGCAAGACCCGCCTGGACTTCCAAACCCGCGACGACGAGATCGACGACGGCTTGATCCGCAAGCCGGTCAAGCGGGTCATGTGCAAGCTGGGCGGCACGTCCACCCGGACCATCGACCTGGGCTGGGTGCTCGACTTCGGCGCAATCGACTGGACCGAGCTGGGCATGTCCCTCCGCGAGTTCGTCAGCAATGCCATCGACCGCACGTTGCGGCAGGAAAACGGCGAGTTCATCCCGGCGATGTTGGACGGCCGGCTTGCCGTCGTTCCGGTCTGCGACGAGAAGGTCAAGGCGAAAGACGGCTACACGCGGGTCTACGTCGAGTTGAACGCGGGAGTGCAGCGCTACGTGGACGACTTGCCCAAGCGATTCCTGCACTTTTCAGCCGACCCCTCGCAGGTCAAGAAGTCGTTCCTGACGAAAGGCGAGCGCAATCTGAACGGCAAGAAGGCCGCCGTGATCTACCGGGCCGGCGTCTTTGTCCGCGAGATCGAAGAGAACAGCGACGAGTCGGTCTACGACTACAACTTCAAGCAGGACGAGTTGCAGATCGACGAATGCCGCAATGCCAGCGACTACACGGTCAAGGCGGCCATCGCCAAGCTGTACCGCAGGGCGACCGCCCCGGAGTTGACCCCCGTGTTTAGAGCACTGGTCGCGCAGAAGCAGGTCTTCGAGGGGAGCCTGGACCCGCACTACATCTGCTCGTCGTGGGACACGCCCGCGCCCGAGCAGCAGCAGGCGTGGCAGACGGCGTGGCAGGCCGTGGCGGCGGATGCCGTCATGTGCGGCCCCTCAATCTCGATTGCCGACTTCGTGGTGAAGAAGGGCTACGCTGCCAAGATCATCAATGCCCAGGGCATCGTGCAGGCCGCCAGCCGCTTCGGCATCAAGACCGATGGCCAGGTCTTGTCGGAGAACGAGAAGAACGGCCACGAGAAGACCCCGGCCACCGAGGCGGCCCAGACCGCCGTGGACGAGGTGTGGCGCTGGCTGGTGAAATACAACCTGACGGATGGCGTGGTGAAGCCCGTGGTCGGCTGCTTCCGTGACGTGATGAACGGCGGCAGCCGGACCCTGGGGTTTTGTGACGAGACCGGTGTTTACATTGCCGACGACCAGGCCAGCGCGCTGAGCAAACCGCTGTTGAAGACGGCCCTCGAAGAGTGTGTCCATTGGGTGACGAAGGCCGGCGACAACTCCCGCGACTTGCAGGACTTCGCCTTCCGCATGATCGTGGAGATACTCACCTGCCAAGCGGCTTGAGAATCTTGGCGTCGGTAGTCCAACACCTGAGACGGCCTGACAAGGGACGCAATGTGCGGGTGGAAGCCCCGCCCGACGCCTTTGACTTTATCATTCACCCCTTCCAAGGTAACATCACAGCATGACTGCGACTGCCGAGACCGCCCGAGACGTGATTGCACGCATCCGCCGCAACGAGCGGGAGCGGGCCTACTGCCTGGCCGTGCTCGACCTGTGGGCACAGGTGCAAGAGCAGGGCATCGACATCAGCCGAGTGGCGTCCTTCGGATTTGACAGCCGTATCCTGACCGACCCGCAGAAGCGTCGGTTCCATCAGCGGATGGGCGAGTACGTCGAGACCTTGCCCTCCGGCAAGCATCGGCCGCTCGCCTACAACTATGTCCGCCACCACGATGGCGGCATGACGCGACTCGAACCCATGTTGAAGGCAGTGTATGAAACTGATGATTGACGAAGAACGAGTTCGGGCCGGTCTTCGCGGAGCCGAGAAGGCATTTCCGATCTACCGGATCAAGGTCCAGTGGTCCGAAGCCTACCCGCCGGGAGCCGAAGAGCGCATCCACCGTGTCGGTCGGCCGCCGTTGCCCGAGGGTCGGTTCTGGAATGGGACCAGTTGGGACGTGATGGAGCGTGAAGAACGGCCGGTGGGGGAGATTGTCGAAGAGAGACGGCAGAAGTGGTGGCCCGAGTACGTCGAGCACAAGAAGCTCCTGGAGACGGGCGACCTGGCGATTACCGTCTCACTGCTCGGCCACGATGTCTGGTGTCCCGGCTGGTTCAGCCATTGGACCTTCGATGTCGGCTTGTCGGACCGCGAGGTGCTTGAGAGCTTCGAGCGGTATGTGGATCGCATCCAGTTATCCGACTGGTCGGAGACCGAGAAGGGCGGCACCCTCATGGGAGCCGAGGACCGCTGGCGGTGGCATGGCTGCGCCGACGGCGATCCGCAAGGTGAACGCACCGAGGCACCCTGTCGCTGTCCGGCCTGCAAGAAGAACGGCATCGTGAGGATTGACCACTGATGGGCAAACGCGGCAAGATCGTTGGCGAGATCGAACGGCAAATCAACCGGCTGGACAACCGGCCTGGCCTGTGTCTCTTCTACGCCCACCACACGGCCGCCGTCTTATGGCGGCATGGCCAGCGGGCCGTAATCCAGGCCGGGTCGTTGCAGTGGCCGCGGGTCCGCCGCGAGGAAGACGACGGCGTACTGAATACGCATTTCGCGTATGAATGGACGCCAGGCGCGTATGACAGCGCCCTGTCGGTGGCCCTGGGCAATCTCCCGGAAATGCACGTTTGGGTCGGTCTGGTAGACCGCCAGGAGATTGTCGATTTCACGACCAGGCACTTGAAGGCTGCGGCGGCCGAGCGGGGCATGGCCTGGTCGGCGGCCGACCCGCCCGCCTATCTGTGGTGCCCGGCCGCCAGCCTGCCGGATTGGGTCGTCTACCGGCCGGATCGGGACGCCTCGATCTATGCCTGTACGATCCTGAAGCGTTTGTTCGATCCCCCGTACTTGATCCGCGGGCGACCGACGTAACTCTATGCGATACGCCTTCCGCGATTGGCGCGTCATTGCCCGTTACCGCGGGGTTCCGGCGGTGTGCAACCGGCGTGAGTTGCGACGGACCTTGCTGCTGCAAATGACGCCTGCGGAACTGGCCGAGTACCATTGGAAACACGGCCTCTTGTTGGCTGTCATCCTGTTGATTGCTGCGACGGCATGGTTCCTGGTGCCTCCACCGGCGTTGTGGTGGTTCTTCTTCTTTCTCTTGCTGCTCTACAGGTTGCGGTACTGGCGGATCGACCCGATCACGTCGGCGATGCAGGAGTACAACCATGATTGGGAGGCAGCGGTGCGCGAACAATGTTCGACCGTGCGACAACAGCGGATTGACTCAGGCTTCGGCGAATGAGTGACCGACCGCTATTTGCGATGGGCCGGTTGACGGCCACGCTCGGAGCGTTGGCGGCCTTGGAGAAAGCCGGCCAACGGCCGATGGACTTCTTTGGGCGGCACGCCGCCGGAGATTGGGGCGACATGGAGCCAGAGGACCGCCAGGCCAACGATGACGCCATCGCCGAAGGCACGCGCTTGTTGAGCGCCTACCACCTTGACACCGGCACGAAAATCTGGATCATTACGGAGGCTGACCGGTCTTCGACCTGCATATTGCTGCCGGAGGAGGATTGACATGGCGTTGGAACGCGAAGTTTCCGAGTGGGGCGTGCGGTTGATGGCCCGCCCGTTCTCCACGGGTGTGAATGCCTCTCTGGTCATCAAGGCCGAGATTGCCGCCCACAAGCCGGGCAAGGGTTCCGAAGTGCGGATTACCTTCGGCGGTACGTCTTTGGCGAGCCCCTTGCGCCTGCTGGATGCCCAGGCGTGGAACGAGGCCATGACGGCAATCATCAATGAGACGCGCAGCGTGACGGCTGAAATGAAAGCCGAGGCGACAAAGGGCGAATCGAAGAAGAAACGCTAGTCACCCCCGCCAGGGCGTCGTCGGGCGGCAACTTGCAGCAGGCCGGCCGACTGGCCCCGACCACAGCCGCGGGCTTCAGCAGCCTTTCCCGGCCATGTGTGCCACCGCCAAGTCCGGGATCGGCAAGCTCCTATCGGCCGCTACGAACTGGCGATTCAATAGGCTCCATCCTGTCGAGCAATCGCTTCAGCTTTTCCAGCATAGTTTCCATCGAGCCGGGGGCGGGATTAGACGACAAGTAATCCGAAATGATATCTACAACGCCGCCGGAGAGAGCCAGAACAGCCATCGCCTTTGCGTCGGTGGTGTAGACGGGAGCGTGTCGGCCCTTGGCATCAATACTCTCCCACGCACCATTTGGCCCTGGAGGACATGCGTCAAGGTATTGGTGTACCCATTTGAGGCCGCTGCGCTTATCCACGAGGCAGGCGATGCAGTTTGCGTAGAAGACAGCGTGCGTATCGGACTGCACCTCTCGGGACTCCGAAATCGCGGAAAGCCCCATCTGAAGATAATGGCACGCTCCATCTTCGGCCATGCCGTATGCGGTTGCGGGGAAACCCGGAATACCCTCTTTGATCGCGTGAACTTGATGGGCGTGGAAATACTCCTGGTAGAATCCCTTTCGGCTTTCCGTCTGAAGAGGAAGAAACAGGAGCGGGATACCAATTTCATGCCAACTGCCCCGCCATGTCCGAAACGTCACGCGGTCGGGCTGGTCCGCGCGAACGGGAACAGTTCCGAAGGCGAGAGCTTTGAAAGCAACATCGGGAACCTGCCCGTGCAGTACGCCATAGGCTACCGGCAGGACCGTCTCGGTCCATCCATGAAGATAGTAGTGACGATCAATTTCCCAATGATCCGCATAGGCGAGTAGGTTGCCGCTCATCCTTCCAGCCACAGGATCATAGAAATCGCCAAAATCCATTCTGTCGATAACCTCCCTTGCCGCCGCGGCCAACTCGCGGTCCTCTGGCAAGATGGACTTGTTGAGTTGCCAGGTGGTGGCAATCAAGGCGAAGGCCAATAAGCCTTGGTCAACGGCCGGAAGTTGAATGCAGCGCCGCCCGCCACAAGTGGTGTACTGAGGAACCAGTCCATCTTCTGCGAGGCAGCCCCAAGGAAAGAACCCTCGGCATTCGGTGTGTTCGCGCTGATACTTCTTGAGGGCAGTGAGCACCCTTGCCAGTGCTCGCCTAGCCAGGGATTTCGCTTCGGACGGGGACGTGTTCTCACACCATCCATGCTCGAAGCCGGGTTCACCCGTGAGTACCTTGAGGCAGACCGCAATCTGAAAGCCGGTCTTCGATGCGGCGTGATACGTGCAGGGAGTTCCCTGCCCGTGGGTGTCAAACTGGACGTGATCGGCCCAAAAGCCGGACGGATGGTCCACAAGCTTGAAATAGGAAAGTTCTTGACGAATGACTCCCTGAAGGAAGGACTTGTCGCGGTATTCCTGTGTGCCGATCCACGCCAGCGCGACCAGGGCAATCAGCAGGATGCCGCAGGTGCCCCGCCTCAGCAGCAAGCGTACCCGCGGTTTTACCACCATCGGCCCCGCACAACAGATTTGCTATTTCACAAAACGCACATTTCCGAGCAGAACGCTGCTCGACGGGGCCGTGAACTTGAATACCAGCTCGTCAAAAGCCAAAGCCCCCGGTTGACTCCGAGCCAAGTCGGCCAGTGGCACGTCTACTGGATACCACTGGCCTCCAGGGAGCACGATGCGGCACGCGCCGATGATCTGCTTTTGACGTTTGAACTCCAACGTCCAGCTTGCGCCAACCCCATCCGATCGGGCGTCAAACCGGATAATCCGGTACGGCGAAGTATCTATGCCGTTTGGCGGATTCGTAAACCAGACTCCCGAGAAGGAGGATGGCGGAACCACGGACTTGATTTGGAGCACTTTGCCGACGTTGCCGTCACGCACTGCATCGACACACTCGGCGGTGCATTCGGCACCCGGCGACGTAAAACCACCTACCGTCCCTCCAAACACCGTCACGCGGCCTCGGTTGAAATCGGCGAAGATCGTCTCTTCCGCGGCCGTGGCTGACCGTGGCAGACTGCTGGAATCTCGAACCTTAATGTCAGGGGAAGGCCCTATGGGGTCAACGACCGCAGGACCAATCGTTGGCATGACGGCAAAGTTGGGCTCTTCTTGCGACACAAGTTCCAGCTTTCCGTCCTCATAGGGCCAGGAGACGTTAAATGGTGCCGATCGTGGAATAAACGCATAACAGAAACCTGCCGTAATGGCGGAGACTCCCAACAGCGATGCAGCTAACAAAGCACCGCGACGGGACACACGGAAACCGCGCCTGCCGGCCCAATAGACGACCCCTACAAACATTACACCGCCCAAACAGACAGCAGCCAGCGAGGCAGTTCTCCACGCCTGGGAACGGCCCGATCGGGGTGGGCCGAGTTCAAAGGCCGCCATACGGTTCAGCATTCGCTCCGGCAAGGGGAACGCGATTACACCGGCCGAAATCGCCGGCTTGCCGCCGATCAGGCCGCTCGCTGGATGAAACGTGCAGGCACCGATAGTGGTTGCCTCCACGCCCAGCCGATCCTGAACACCCTTCTCAGAGAGCATCAATCGTACTGGATGCTCGTGTCCTGGGGCCAGGATGCGAATCTGTCCGGCAAGTCGCTTTGCCGGTTCCTCCTCGGCCGTAAGCGGCGGCAGCCAAGCTGGCGGCTTCGACGAGTACGTGACCAAGTGGTCGTGTACAACAGCGAGGTCGGGCGGAGCACCAAAGTCGATAACTACCGATCCGGTGCCAAGGTATCTTCCGAACTGGCTGTCCGAAACAACAGCCGCCTGTCGAATTGTTGCTTCGACCATCTGGCTTTTCTTATCGCAAGCCTGCAAATGTACGGTTACGCCGAAGCCGGATGCCGGAACCGTGTCGAAGCTGGACCACGGAAGCTCAATGGTGTTGCGTCCTGCATGGAGTTTCATGTATGCAACTGGCCCCTGATCCAGGGGGCCAACAAGCCTTGTACGAACCCGCGCGGTCAGTTCGGTCGCCACATCAACGTCAAGATCGAATGCCATACCTGTTGTGCGCCGCAAGTCCAAGGGCCGTTGCTTGAAAGATGCAAATGGCAGATGAATCATGGGGGCCTTGCCTGTGGCCACAATCCCACGCTGATAGCCTAACAGCGGCATAAGTCCCTCCCGAAGTTCCGTGCTCCCGGCAGTCTCAGAAACGTGAGTATCGGCTAGAGGGACGACCTCTCGCTGCAAAAATGAGAGAGATTTCGATGCTCCGTCACGAACCTCAACTGAAGCGGCACCCGGGAACCAAGGAAGCCTGGCCGAAAAGAAGTTGACACCACGCTCCAAAGAAACATGGTAGACGAGGCGAGTACCCTCTGCCACGTCATAGGTGCGGGGCCACATGCGAACCTCCACCTCGGCCACACTTGGCAAGCCGCGATGGAATACGCTTGCTGTAAGCCGGTCTCGATTCATTGTGGCGTCTTGAATCCACGTTTCCGGTGCCTTCTGCCACTGAAGTCGCGTCTCATGCCTTGCCGATAACGCTCTTCGGAAATACCGGTAGATTTCTCGGATCGCCATTCGATCCTTTGCCAATACCTGCCAGCTAATAAGGCGGATGCCGGGCGGGTAGTGTCGTGAGTCTGGTATCACCGGGCTGCATATCGTCGCCTCCTTTCCTTTCATGGCTACGAGCCATTGTGCGCCATAGTACCGTACCCGCCCCCGGGCTTCCCGTGGGCTGAACTGATAGACCAGAAGCCCGTCCTGAGAATAGACGTTCTCCACCACAAACCCAAATGTTGTTTGGATGCAGGTGGACACCGCGCCGCGATACGCGGACAGCGTTGCCGACGAGTCCGCGGCGAACACCAATGCCAGCGGCTCCGAATCACCTCTTGCATACTCGAAGGCCGCCATCAACGTTTCAGGCTTTATTCTCTGGATAACTGGCGCAGCATAGCGTGGATACGTACCGCGCAACCGTTTAGGAAGACCCCAAAACACTGTCGAACAGATTGGATCACGTTTGACCCGCGCCGAGGGCGGCTGCCTGCTTTCTTCCTCCGTGTCTTGCCTCGCGACCTTGCCCCGAATCATCGCGAGCAGATGATCTCGCTGGAACGCTTGGGCACACTCGCTGCGCGCCACCAAAGGCGATTCCTCGCTTCCCATCTCTTCACACATATTCATCATGGTGTAATTTGGGGTCCAGGCAGGAGGCGGTGGAGGAGTTGGGTTACTCGGAGTGATCGGCAACTCGACTGGGTTTGCGGGATATCCTCCATCAGGTACATCCGGTTGCAGACCAGAGTTGTTCCCCGGGTCCGTCTGAGTCGATCCGTCGTTGTTGCCTCCTGTAATACTAATGCCGCCGGAATCGCCCCAGGAACCCATGAGTTGGCCAATGGCACTTGCAAGATCGTGAATCCCCGCTTCAATTGACACCGATGAACTTCCAGCAAAACCAGCAGCCGCACTGACAAAGCCACTTACAGGCCCTAGTGCTTCAGTCGCATCAAGCTCTATCT
>Ga0326727_10019469_pt1 | contig 13637 bp, 8 predicted proteins | sample MB2enrmetagenome_FD_207643 | JGI IMG/M metagenome (GOLD analysis project Ga0326727, IMG submission 207643) | Lab enriched peat soil microbial communities from McLean, Ithaca, NY, United States - MB29MY | ecosystem: Environmental > Terrestrial > Soil > Wetlands > Peat | place: USA: New York... | reverse complement strand
AGGGACTCGACAACTGGATGCTCGGGAAGGGCTTCAAGACCATCGAGGATTTCCGCGGACTGTCGGTCGCAAAAGTCACCGAGTGGAAGCACCTGAATCTGAATTTCAAAATCGTGGCGCACATCGATGAACAAAAATGCATCGGCTGCGATCTGTGCCACATCGCCTGTTGGGACGGCGCGCACCAGTGCATTCACCTGGATCGCGTTTCCGGTCCGATGGATGGACATGTTGAGCTGCACCGCACGCCTGCAGCCGAGGAAGCCGAGAGCCGGGCCTCGATTGCGGAGACGCCGGTGACGCGCAAGGAGCGCGAGGCGGCCTTTGCGCAGGGGCCGTACCCGACGCCGCTCGCGCGCATTCCGCGCGTGGATGAGACGGAGTGTGTGGGCTGCAACTTGTGCTCCTGCGTGTGCCCGGTGGAGGGATGCATTACCATGGTCCGCGTCGATAAGGATGTGCCTTCGCAAACGTGGGAGCAGCGAACCAAAGGCGCAGCGTGCGTAGCGCCAACGAGCGGAGGCTAGTAGCGCCGGTCTCCAGACCAGCTGTAGTGCGGGCGTCCACGCCCGCACATCCGAAAGAACCCGCCCAGGATAGAACGCCCGCGATTCCGCGCGGCAAGAAATGAGGAAGATGCCATCATGAAAACGCTGATTCAGAACGGAACCGTAGTGAACGCCAACGGCAGCGTAAAGGCCGATCTGCTGATCGATGGCGCGACCATCAAGGAAGTGCGCGCGGGAATTCCGGCGAGCGCGGCCGACAAAGTCGTCGATGCCACCGGCCTGTTGCTCATTCCCGGCGGGATCGACGCGCATACGCATCTCGACATGCCCTTCGGCGGGACGTATTCGAACGACGATTTTGAGACCGGCACGCGCGCCGCGGCCATCGGCGGCACCACCACAATCGTCGACTTCGCCATCCAGGCGCGTGGCACCAAAATGCGCACGGCGCTCGATACCTGGTGGAAGAAGGCCGAGGGCAAGGCCTGCATCGACTACGGGCTGCACATGATCGTGACCGATCTGCCGGATGCGGGCCTCGAAGACATGGACGACATGGTGCGCGAAGGTGTAGCCAGCTTCAAACTGTTCATGGCCTATCCCAATGTGCTGATGGTGGATGACGCGACGATCTTCAAGGCGCTGCGGCAGACGGCGAAGAACGGCGCGTTGATCTGCATGCACGCGGAGAACGGCTCCGTTATCGACGTCATTGTGCAGCAGGCGCTGGCCGATGGCAAGACCGCACCCATTTATCACGCGCTGTCGCGGCCCACCAAGGCCGAGGCCGAAGCCGTGCACCGCGCCATTGCCATGGCGGAGATTGCCGGGGTGCCGATTTACATCGTGCACCTTTCGAGCGAGGATGCGCTCAATCAAGTACGCGAAGCGCGCGGCCGCGGCCTGCCTGCCTTCGCCGAAACCTGCCCACAGTATCTGCTGCTCTCGATTGAAGACAACATGGAGGGCAAGGGCTGGGAGGGCGCGAAGTTCGTGTTTACGCCGCCGCTGCGCGAGAAGAAGAACCAGCCCAAATTGTGGGAGGGCCTGCGCAAGGACAATCTGCAGGTGGTGTCGACCGACCATTGCCCGTTCTGCTTCGCGGATCAGAAGGCGCTGGGCAAGGATGATTTCACCAAGATTCCCAACGGCGGTCCGGGCATCGAGAACCGGCTGCAACTGCTGCACCACCACGGCGTGGGGCAGGGGAACTTCTCGATCAATCGCTTCGTCGAGCTGGTTTCGACTGCGCCGGCGCGCATCTTCGGCATGTATCCCCAGAAAGGCGTGCTGGCCGCGGGCAGCGACGCCGACCTGGTCCTCTGGGATCCCAACCAGAACTACACCATCAGCGCCAAGACCCACCACATGAAGGTGGACTACTCAATGTTTGAGGGTTTCCGCGTGCGCGGCAACGCGCGCGATGTGTATTCACGCGGCGAGTTGATTGTGAGCGGCGGAAACTTCATCGCTAAGCCCGGCCGCGGAAAGTATCTGCGGCGCGAGGCACGCGGCGGAGCGTGGAAGTAAAGCAGGGAACAGCCAAAAGGGAATAACCAGTAGCTCATGTGGCCCGCTGCTCATCTCCCCGCTTACGTTTTGTAAAAGGGCACGACTTTAGTCGGGCCGAAAACCGGCGGTAAAACGAGGGGGCTTTAGCCCCTGGTACGTTCGTTCAAACGACTGAGCTTGATGACACCCCGAATATTTCGCGGGCCGACGCATGCTACAAGCTACCGGCTAAAATCCTTTCCATCATAAGGGCTTTATTGATCTGCGATTATTCTCGAGATAGAGCACACACCCCACGGAGGAGGTCCCGTGAGCACTGTCGATCCATCCCTATCGAATCGCGACCTGCGGCCGACCGGGCCCCAGCAGCGCACGTGGGGTTTCTACAACTACACGGCACTGTGGTTTTCGATGTGCATGGAGATCACGACGTATCGCCTCGCGTCGGGACTGATCGCGAATGGGATGGACTGGAAGCAGGCCATCGGCACGGTGCTGCTCGGCAACCTGATCGTGCTCGTTCCCTTGCTGCTCAATGCGCATGCGGGCGCGAAGTACGGCATTCCCTTTCCCGTGTTTCTGCGCGCGTCCTTCGGCGTACGCGGCGCCAACCTTGCAGCGCTGTTGCGCGCGGTGGTGGCCTGCGGATGGTTCGGCATCCAGTCGTGGATCGGCGGCAGCGCCATTGACGCCATGCTCATCGTCATCTGGCCGGGCGCGGCGGGGAATCGCGGCGTCTTATGGGCGTGTTTCCTGGGCTTCTGGCTCTTGAACATGGTCGTCGTCTGGCGCGGCGTCGAATCCATCCGCAGGCTGCAAGCCTTTGGCGCGCCGTTCATGTTTGTCATGGCCGCGGCGCTGCTGGTGTGGGTGCGCGTCAAGGCGGGCAGCTTTGGCGCCATGCTTTCGACGCCCAGCCGCTTCCATTCCACGCGCGAGTTTCTCGCCGTGTTCTTCCCGTCTCTCACTGCCATGGTCGGCTACTGGGCGACGCTCGCGCTCAACATTCCCGATTTCACGCGCTATTCCAAATCGCAGAGCGCGCAGTCGTGGGGCCAGGCGTTCGGATTGCCGGTGGCCATGGTGCTCTACACCTTTCTCGGCATCGCGGTTACTTCAGCTTCATCGGTGCTGTTCGGCCGTCCCATCTGGGACCCGGTTCTCCTGATCGGCATGTTTCATCAGCCTCTGGTCGCGTTTGTGGCCATGATCGCCGTGCTGGTAGCGACGTTGAACGTCAACATCGGCGCCAATGTCGTCTCGCCGTCCAACGATTTCTCGAACCTGTATCCGCGGCTCATCAGCTTCCGCACCGGCGGATTGATTACAGGATTTCTCGGCCTGGCGATGTGCCCGTGGAAGCTGCTGGCCACGCCGGACTCCTACATTTTCGGCTGGCTCGTGGGCTACTCGGGCCTCCTCGGTCCCGTAGCCGGCATCATGGTATGCGATTACTTTTTCATCCGCGGCACGGAGCTGGATGTGAACTCGCTTTACCATCGCGAGGGCATCTACCACTACACGAGAGGCGTCAATCCGCGGGCGCTGATCGCCTTGGGGCTAGGCGTGGCCATTGCGCTGGTGGGGCTCTTCGTGCCCAGCCTGCATTTCCTCTACGACTACGCGTGGTTCGTCGGCTTCTTTACGGCAGGCGCGACGTATATAGCGATGATGAAGCTGGCGGCGCCGGCCGTTGTCGCAGAGAGCGCGGAAGAAGTGGCATGAAGAGCAGCTTCTGGCGTAGTCCGCCGCAAATCTCATCCCTTATGTTTTGCCTCACGAATCCAGCCATTCCGAAATATTCAAGTCAAAGGGTGAAGCTGGATTTACAATCTTCTCGTGAATGCGACCCCTAACCCGATGAAACCTCTCTGCTTCGTGCTCATGCCCTTTGGGCGCAAGCAGGACGGCACCGGCCGGCTGATTGATTTTGATACGGTCTATCAGCAGATCATCTCGCCGGCAGTGGCAGCGGCGGGGCTCGAACCCATCCGGGCCGATGAAGAGCAGGTTGGCGGCACCATCCACAAGCCGATGTACGAGCGGCTGATGTTGTGCGAGTTTGCCGTCGCCGACGTCACCGGCGCCAACCCCAATGTCTATTACGAGCTTGGCATTCGCCATGCCGTCCGGCCGTCAAGCACGGTGATTCTCTTCGCTGAGGGCACCTCTCTGCCTTTCGACATCGCCCTGTTGCGCGGCATTCCCTATCGCCTGGATGCCAACGGCGCGCCGGCCGATGCCGAGGGCGACAAGCAAAACATTGTGCAGCGACTGCGGGCCGCGAACCAGGAACCGCATGACGACAGCCCGCTTTTCACGCTCATTCAGGACATGCCGCGGATCGAGGTGGACCACGAGAAGACGGATCTGTTCCGCGACCGGGTGAGCTACTCGCGCGAATACAAGAAGCGGTTGGCGGCGGCGCGCAAGGCGGGGGCCGATGCGGTGATCAGCATTGCCGCGGAATTCCCCAACATGCTCAATGTCGAAGCCGGCATCGTGGTGGATTTATTTCTTTCCTTTCGCGCCGTGAAAGCCTGGCAGCAGATGGTGGATCTTTACGGCCGCATGTCGCGCACCCTGCAAAACACCCGTATGTTGCAGGAGCAGCTCGCCTTCGCTCTCAACCGGCTGGGACGATCGGAAGAGGCCGAGCAGGTGCTCAAGCAGACCATCGAGAAATTCGGTCAGAGCAGCGAGACCAACGGACTGCTGGGCCGCGTCTATAAGGATCGCTGGGAGAATGCCCTGAAAGCCGGACGCGCGATGGAAGCGCGAGGGTACCTCAAACGCGCCATCGAGGCGTATCGCGCCGGCTTTGAAACCGACTGGCGCGATCCGTATCCGGGCATTAACGCGGTCACGCTGATGGAGCTGCAGGAGAAACCCGATCCGGCCCAGGCCGACATGCTGCCCGTCGTGCGCTACGCGGCGCTACTGCGCGCCAAGGCCAATGGCGATTACTGGGACCAGGCCACTCTGCTCGAATTGGCTGTGCTCGCCCGCAATGTCAGCGAAGCGCAGGATTTTTGTGGCGCGGCCCTGGCGGTTGTGCGCGAAGCCTTCGAGCCGGAAACCACCGCCCGCAACCTGCGCCTCATCCGCGAGGTGCGGTCCGCGCGCGGTGAGGACGTCGCCTGGCTCCTAGAAATCGAGGAGAGCCTGAGAGCGGCTCAGGCGCGGCTTGAAACACCCGACCCCGGGGCCAAGTGAGAGGGCGCCGGATTTTTTGCCAGGGTGTTTCATTAAGTCCTTCGGAATCAATGCAAATGTTCAATAACTATCCCCTTGACACATGTTCACGAATATGACAGACTGCTAAATATCCGAGGAGCAAACATGCGACAAGAAGAAAAACAGGTTTTGCACGATTTGCTAAATGCTTTCGCAAATCTGACCGAGAGCGTAGATGCGATAGAAGCGGTCTTGCTCCGTAAGCGTCTATTGACGACCGCTGAAATTCAAGCGGTATTGCCTCAGCATTATCAAATCGTAGAGGCGAAAATTGCCAGTTTGCGTACGGCGATTGATCGGCTGTAGGGGAGGACAAAATGAATCTCTACTCTCTAGCCAAACAGTTCCCAACCGAGGAATCCGCTTTGGCTCATTTGGTTAAAGTACGCTGGCCGTCTGGCGTGCGCTGCGTGGCTTGCGGCCACGACAAATGCTGGCCGGTAGAATCCACGGGCAAAACAGGCAAACCGCGCCGGTTGTTCCAATGCGCCAAATGCAAACTCCAATTCAGCGCGACTCAGGGGACGCTATTCCACGACTCCCATTTGCCCCTGTCCAAATGGTTCGCTGCCATCGCTTTAATGGCCGATGCTAAGAAAGGCATATCCGCGTGCCAGCTACAAAGGCACATCGGAATGACCTATAAAACCGCTTGGTATGTCTGCCATCGGATACGCGAGGCCATGCGGGAAGAATCTGAAACCAAACTAGGCGGAAGCGGCGTAACCGTGGAAGTCGATGAAACCTATATAGGCGGAACACAACGGTTCGGCGGCAAAGGGTCATACAAAGAGGGCAAAACCCTTGTAATCGGAATGGCCGAACGCGGGGGAAGAATCCACTTGCAAGCCATCAGCGATACTTCCGCAAAGTCTATCGGGCCAGCAATTCAAGCCAATATCGACCCTAATACCGCCGAGTATGTGACCGATGGGCTCGTAACCTATGATTTCGTTATTCCACGAGACAAGCACACGCGGCGGGATCACAAGGAAGAATTGAAATACAAGACTTGGACCAGCACCCAAACCGTCGAAAATGCCTTTTCCCTGTTCAAGCGCGGGATTGTCGGAAACTACCATTGGCTGAGTCCTTGGCACCTAACCCGATACATGCGTGAGTTTTGCTGGCGCTACAATCGGCGTGGATTACAACCTTGGATTTTCGGCATGACACTCAATAACATGATTTGCCGCAAACCCCTGCCCTACAAAGAGCTAGTTAAGTTTTAGGTATTCCGAATAATGGACAGAGCGTAGAATCGGAGCCAACTCACCGCGCAAGGGCGAGCGTTGGCTGTACCGGCAAGAGCCGATCTCCAATCAGGGGTTGATGTATGACCTTTATTGCACTGGGAGCGATTCTCGCGGCGCTCCATATCCAAAAGATCAAAGTGACCGTGATTATCAAACTCAGGTAGAAACACAGCCGAAACCCGCAGCCCCAAAGCTGCGGGCTAGGCTTGTCCGTTATTCGGATTCTCGGAGGACTTATGCAATTCACAGGAAAGTCGGGAATTGCGGTTTTCGTCCTTTTAATCTTGGGAGCGGCGGGGCTGGGGTTTGGTTCCGGCCTGTTAGTTGGTCGCCAATTCCCGGCGCATCATTTTGAAAAGATGGAAAATTCGCATTATTTGCTCGATACCTCGACAGGGCACGTATGCGACTTTTTGCCGGTTCAGGTTGGCCAACAAACAACGTCAACCTATTCAGGGTGGGGGCCTCTTGGGAACGGGCCGAATGCCCCAGTTCCCCCTTGCAATAATTAGCGTTTCATTTCGGCCAGTAGTAACGCGGATTGCCCGCCAACACTAGAAAGCCGCAGTGACCTGGGCGTGTTTGAAACCTACTGGCCGAGCTTTTTGGAATACTTCGCTTTAGCTTTTCGGGATTTCTCCCTGTATGCCTTGGCTGCTTCCCGATTCTTTCTGATCCGTTCGCTAATCTCCGATTTAGGCAACGGCTTGGCGTCAAGCATACGGCTTAGAATCCGGTCAAACTTGGCAGCGTCCACCTTGATTTCATCGGCCATCGGCTTATTCTACCGATCCGATAATTAAGGCGAATCTGCCTTTTTGGTAATCGAAAGCGGCTGTGAATCGTTCGAGAAAATCTACATGCCCAAGCATGGAGACATTAGGGTCAACATTATCCGAAAAACCCGCGTGTATATTCAAATCCCCCAACTGCTCGCAGTGTAAGACCACATCAGCAAAATAAGCGCCCTCGTCTACACCCAACCCACTGGCACAGTAGCGGCCTAGTGTTTCCTTTTCGATTCCCAAATCTATCAATAGCGCCGAGGGAAACATGCAGAAATCGGCTCCGGTATCGACATTTGCTTGAAAATCGCTAGTCGCCTTATTTCCATTCCGTAAAGAAATTGTTAGATACGGCCTTTTAATATCTCTACCAGACGGGAAAGCGCCGCTGGGTTCCAAGGTTCCGGAGGTGTAGTCAAAGGTAAGGGCTTCCATCCGGCAAGCCTACCACCACCCCCGGATATACTGCGAAACACATTAGTTTTGCATGGCTCTGAAACTGAATTCAATCATCTAGGAGATGGCTTCCTTCAAAGCCGATAAAACCCCGTATACAGGACCGAACATGCGTCAAAGATATAATCATTAAAATGTTCGTTTTTCGGCTGCCGGAAAGGGCCCAATGTTCGCTTGGGAGCGACCGTTTGACGCGTCCGCGTTGGCTTGGAGTTTCGCGATTTTTTGAGACAAATGAATGAGAATTGCGCACTTTAAGCACAAACATGAAGAGAGAATTTCGCGAATAAGGGCGCAGGTTGGCAGAGAATTTCGCATGAACTCGTCTAAATGGGCCTCGGATGCATGTTTTTGCGCCATTTTGCGCGTGTTTTGCGTGCTTTTGGGGGGGCAAAAACGGGCCTGTAGCCGGTCATTTGTTAGCCAATAGTTAGTAGCGAAATAGTAATAGCCAGTAGCCGGTAGATTCTAGCAAGCCCCCTGACCCCTGACCCCTGAAACCTGACCCCTTCTCTTCGACCCCTGCTCCCTATTCCCTACTAGTCCCTGCCCGAGGAAAAAGGGGGATGCGGAATCGTGGAGGCGGTGCGTGCTTGACAGGGGCGCAGAGCGAGTCTGCGGGGGACGGGCAAAAGGGAGCGAAGAGAATTGGGGTAGCGAGTCGTGGGTTGGCAGAGGCGTTCTTCGGGACCTGTCCATCGATTGGCGCGTGAACCACTGGCCAGGGACAGCTCGCAACTGACCGGGCCATCTCTGCTCGCAAATATCCTGGACGAAGCCAGCCATCCGCACGATGGAGTTGGGGCCGTCCCGTAACGTATAGGTTGGGAAACGGATGTTTGTGGAATCTAAGCGTGAAATGACCCAAGCAATAAGACGGTCCTGATTGTCGATACTGATCCATTGTGAATCGCGCCTCTCTCGCGTGATATGGTTATCCCACTCCCTTGGGGAGATTCCCACTGAGGCCGAATACCGCGGCAATTGTCGTGCGCGGTTACCCTGCAGCGGCCCGCCGGAGTTATCGCTCATGACCACGATCCCTTCTCTTCGAGCGCATTCTCTGCGCCGGATTTCGATTCTTGCCTGCGCCGCCGTTCTCTTGGCGCTTGCCCTCACCAGCAGCTGGACCTGGGCGGCTGGTCCACTTCTGTTGCGCCATCCTTCACTCAGCCAGACGAAGATCGCTTTCCTTTATGCAGACGATATCTGGACCGTGCCCCGAGCCGGCGGCGTAGCCGAGCGCCTGACCTCGCAGAACGATGTGGTTGCGGGTCCCTTTTACTCGCCCGACGGCTCCCAGATCGCCTACTCCAGGCAGGAACATGGCCTGGTCAACGTCTACGTGATCAGCGCCGATGGCGGCGTGCCGCGGCGCCTGACCTGGGACAACTCCAATGAATTTTCATCCGGCAATTACGCCGTGGGCTGGACCCCGGATGGCAAAGATGTGCTGTTCGGCTCGGCTCGGTCCAGCTGGTCCGATTTCCTGAAACTTTTCGAAGTCGCCGCCGACGGCCAAGGCACGCCCACTGCGCTGCCGCTGCCCAGCGCCGTCGAAGGCTCGGTTTCGCCAGATGGCCAGACGATTGCCTACGTGCCCGTGCTGCAGTGGGAGGTGGCCTGGAAGCACTACCGCGGCGGCCAAACCACGCCCATCTGGCTGGTGAATCTGAAGACTCTCGACCTCGAGAGAATTCCCCGCGACAACTCCAACGACTCGAGCCCCGTGTGGGAAGGCAACACGGTCTATTTCCTGTCGGACCGCAACGGCCCCGTTTCTCTGTTCAGCTACGACACGGGGACGAAGCAGGTCTCCCGGGTCGTCGACAACACCGGCTACGATCTGAAAACCGTCGCCGCCGGCCCCAGCGCCCTTGTCTACGAGCAATTCGGGTCGCTGCATCTTTATGACCTGGCCACGCGCCAGGAGCACACCGTGCCCGTCACCATCGAGGGTGACGTTCCTGACCTTGCACCGCATCTGGCCAACATTCGTCCCGAGGAAGTTCAGAACCTCGAAATCTCGCCGACCGGCGTGCGCCTGGTTGTGGAAGCTCACGGCGACATCTTCACCTTGCCCACCGACAAGGGCGACACCCGCAACCTGACAAAGACACCGGGCATTGCCGAGCGCGACCCTTCCTGGTCGCCTGACGGCAAATCCATCGCCTACTTCAGTGATGCATCGGGCGAGTACCAGCTTTATATCCGCGATCAGGACGGCCTGAAGCCGCCAACGGTCATCGATCTGGGCCCGAATCCCTCGTTCTTCTACCAGCCCCACTGGTCGCCTGATTCGAAGTACATTGCGTACGCCGACAAACATCTGCACCTGTGGTATGTGGCTGTCTCCGGCGGCAAGCCGGTCCTCATCGATACCGCTCTTTACGGCGGGTTTGGCGACGAGTATGAGATCTGCTGGTCACCCGATTCAAAGTGGATTGCCTACACCCGCGACCTGCAGAACCAGTACAACGCGATCTTCGTCTACTCGCTCGACACGCACAAATCCACGCAGATTACCGACGGCATGAGCAACGCTGCGCACCCGGCCTTCGATGCTAACGGCCAGTACCTCTACTTCATCGCCACCACCAACCAAGGTCCTTCATCGGGCCCCGATCTTTCCGCGATGGATCAAGGCACGAGCAGCGGCGTTTACGTGGTGGTTCTCGCAAAGAACGGCAAATCGCCCATCGCGCCTGAAACCGGCGACGAGAAGCCTGCTGGTGAAGAGAAACCCGCCGCAGAAGGCAAACCCGCCGGTGAAGAGAAACCCGACCAGGAGTCGAATCCGCCCGCGCCAACAGATGCCGCCCAGAAGAAAGCAGCCAGCAAACCCGCCGTCACGGTGGTCGATCTCGACGGCATTGGCGATCGCATTCTCGCGCTGCCCATCCCGGAGCGGAATTATATCGATCTCTCTGCCGGCAAGACCGGCGTGATCTACCTCGCCGAAGGCTCCGCCGTGGGCCGGCCGTCGGAGCCAAGCGGTCCGCGCATCCGCGGCCTCTGGCGCTTCACCACTGAATCGCGGAAGACCGAGGAAGTGCTCACCGATTTGGGTGGCTACGGCGTCTCCTTCAACGGCGAAAAGCTGTTCTACACCCAGGAAGATCGCTGGTTGACTATCGCCGCGTCCGACCTCAAGCCCGGCGGATCGACCGGCAAGCCCGTCAACAACCACGGCATGTTCGCCACTATCGATCCCCGCGCCGAGTATGCCCAGATGTACCGCGAGACATGGCGCATTGAGCGCGACTTCTTCTACGATCCGCACCTGCACGGCCTCGACCTGGAGAAGATCGAAACCAAATATCAGCCCTACGTAGCCGGCCTTGCCTCCCGCCACGAGTTCACTTATCTCTGCGAGGAGATGCTGGGCGAAATCGAAGTCGGCCACATGTTCATCAGAGGCCCGAGCTCTCCTTCCAATGGGCCAAGGACCGGCCTGCTTGGCGCCGATTACACCGTGGAGAACAACCGCTACAGGTTCTCCACCATTTACAACGGCCAGAACTGGACGCCAGGCCTGAAGGCGCCGCTCACCTTGCCGGGAGTCGAGGTCCATGTAGGTGACTACCTGCTCGCCGTCAACGGCCGCCCGCTCTACGCCACCGACAATCTCTACAGCTTCTTTGACGGCGCGGCAGGCCAGCAGACGGTCATCACCGTCGGCACCAAGCCTGACGGCTCCGATGCGCGCGACGTCACCGTTGTGCCGATTCCCGATGAAGCCGGCCTGCGCAAGCTTGCCTGGATCAACCACAACATCGAGCTGGTGGATAAGCTCTCCGATGGCAAGGTGGCCTATGTCTACATGCCTAATACGGCTGGCGCAGGCTACGACAACTTCAATCGCTACTTTTATGCCCAGATTGGCAAGCAGGGGCTGGTGCTCGACGAGCGCTACAACGAGGGTGGCCAACTGGCCAATTACGTCATCGATATTCTCAGCCGCAAAATGCTCTCCGGCCTCATCGAGCGCGACGGCGAGCCCAGCTACGATCCCCAGGGCGCCATCTTTGGACCCAAGGCCATGATCATCAACCAGTCCGCCGGCTCGGGCGGCGACGCCATGCCCTGGTATTTTCACAATCAGCAGCTGGGAACGCTGGTGGGCACGCGCACTTGGGGCGGCCTCGTCGGCATCGGCGGCTTTCCGGTGCTCATCGATGGCGGCCGTGTGATGGCTCCGCGCCATGCCATCTTCGGTCTACACGGCTCATGGGAAGTGGAAGGGCACGGCATCCCGCCCGACGTTGAGGTGGAGATGTTGCCCAAGGATGTTGCCGAAGGCCACGACATACAGCTCGAACGCGCGGTTGCCATCGTGATGCAGCAGCTCAAGGAGCATCCGGTCGACTACCCGAAGGTTCCGCCCTATCCCAACTACCATCAGCACGACGGCCTGGGCACTAACTAGACTCAGCTCCGTTTGTCTGAAGTTTCGGCGAGATGGGTTGCAGCGAACGGCTCCTGCATGCTGCAAAGGGCAAGTGCGTTTCGGCAGGAAAAGCAGGAGGAACAGTGGCCAGTGATCAGTGGTCAGTGATCAGTTCCATGCCGGCACGTCAAGATCGTGCTATCCCACCCTTGGCGCGATGAAACTGCGCCAAGGATGGGGCAACCACGATCCTGTGGTCCCACGGACTTGAAGCGCGCACTCACACTCGCACTCACACCGCAAATTGGCACGCAAAAACACGCGAAAATGCGCGTAAAAACGCGCAAAAACATGCGCTTGAGGCCTGTTTGAGCGTCTTTTTGGGAAATTCTCTGCAACCCTCGCGCGAATGCGGGAAATTCTTTGGTGCCATTCACTCTTCGAATGGTCAATTTCCCGGTATTTGTCTCGAAAAATCGCAACCTCCCAAGCGAACATTCGCGGGGCACGGCCAGAGGCAGTGAAGAGAATTGGTGTGGCGAGTTGTTGGTTGGAACGACGTTTTTCAGGAGTGATCCTGAGCAGTGCATGTACGGGGCGGTCAACGAATACTTCGGCGATGACGTCTGTTTCGTGTTCATGGTTACTCGCCAGCACCTTCGATCTCGCGCGTTCGAAGGTACGATATAAGCGATCGTCGGGCGGTAAACTTCGGGCAAACCGCGGCGTCCAATACTGTAAAGCCAAGATCCAACCGCGATCACACCGTGACCGACTCAGGAGGAGCCGTGTACGCATGTTCCTCAAGTATGCGAGTTCTGCTGGTGACGGGACTCTTCGCGGCGACACCCTGCACCGGGGCATGGGCAGCAGCGGCGCCTTCCGCTGGCAGCTCCTCGTCCGCGCGACCAGCGCAGGTTGCGGCGGATTACGCGGAACTCCCGCTCAGTTTTGAGGCCAATCAGGGCCAGACGGACGCAAAGGTGAAATTCTTTGCGCACGGCAACAGCTACGGACTCTACCTGACCGCCGACGCGGCCGTGCTGGCGCTGTGCCCGGCCGCGCAGAGCGAAACAGGACGTCATGCTGAGCCTCCCCCTGACCGATCCCGGCGCTCTGCAACCTGCCAGGCGACCCGGATGCGGCTCGAAGGCGCAAGCGTGACAGCAACACCCGCAGGCGAAGAAAAGTTGCCGGGGATGGTGAACTACTTCATAGGCAACGATCCGGCGAAGTGGCGCACGCACATTCCCACCTACGCCAGAGTGCGCTACCGGGACATCTATCGCGGCATCGACCTGGTTTATTACGGCGACCATCAGCAATTGGAGTATGACTTCATATTGGCTCCGGGCGCCGATGTGGACAATATCCGGCTGCGATTCGACGGCGCATTGCATCTGCAACGCGCGGCCAACGGCGACCTGCTTGCGGACATGCCGGAAGGCACACTCACGCTGCGACGTCCGGCGATCTATCAGATTGAAGATGG
>Ga0326727_10019468_pt1 | contig 13637 bp, 16 predicted proteins | sample MB2enrmetagenome_FD_207643 | JGI IMG/M metagenome (GOLD analysis project Ga0326727, IMG submission 207643) | Lab enriched peat soil microbial communities from McLean, Ithaca, NY, United States - MB29MY | ecosystem: Environmental > Terrestrial > Soil > Wetlands > Peat | place: USA: New York... | reverse complement strand
AGCCAGCCCGCCTGCCAAAGCTGAAGCCGCAGCCACAACCCCCACCTTGAGCCACTTCGAGGGTTCAGCATCTCGGGTTTTTGTGGACGTATAAGTATTTGATTCCGAAGGATTTGCCATTTTTTTTGATTGCCTCCTGACGGTTGCCTGCGCCGCCGTTATCCGAGTAGAATGTCTGGATTTTAGATGCCGGACAAAGAAAATCGATTGATTTCCAGAGCTGAGGAAAAAATTTCGATTTTTGTATTTGCATTCTTCTCAATCTATGCTATGCTGTATTTATTCCACTGGGAGAGCGGTTCACACCGTCTCCTTCCAGTAGGAAGTAGTTTGCGTCACTGGCCTCCCGGCACGAACAGCTAGACCGTTCGTGCCGTCTTTTTTTTGTGCTGTACGAAAATGAGACACAAAATCCGAGTGGCCGGTCCTGGATAGCGATGGTTCCGCTTTATTCCCGTTGCGGATAGAATCAGAGCCAGAGAGGTCCCATGAAGCACCCGATGAAGAGCCGCTTGGCGCTGGGCCTGGCGGCTTTTGCGCTCACCGCCGCCAGCTATGCGCAATGGTCCAACCCGGCCGACGACGTGGCCGCGTATCACCCCTCGGCGCCGCTGAAGGTGAGCGCGCTGCCGCCCATCCTGTCGGGCGCAAAGCTCACCGGGGAGAACTTCCGCTATCCGTGGCAAGTGCACGTTTACCAGCAGGTGGCCAAGGTGAGCGGCGTGGTCTACCAGTTGCCCTGCAACTGCCGCTGCGATCGCGCCCTGGGGCACACCAGCCTGCGCAGTTGCTTCGAGGGACTGCACGGAACTGAGTGCTCCACCTGCGCCCAGGAAGGGTTCTACGCCTACCAGCAGACCCGGCTGGGCAAGACGCCGGCGCAGATTCGCGCCGGAATCGCGCGCCACGAGTACGAAAAGATCGATCTGGACAAGCAATAGAACCCGGTGGGCCTGCCGGCGTTCTTCGGCAAACATGGATCAGAGGTAGAATGGAAGTAGCAGCACGAGCCAGTCGGCTCGCACCATCAGGTTCCCGGCCCATGGTCTTCATCGGCCGGATGAGCAAGTTGGGGGCGTCACGGTTTCGACGGGATCGATTGCGGCTTAGGAGGCATGCCGGGGGGTGGGCACCCGTAATCGCCTGCAAAACAAAAGTTGCCAATGATAATCTGGCACTTGCAGCTTAATTAACTAAGCTGCCGTCTTCCACGGTTTCGCCTATGGGCTGTGAGCGGACGTCATTCAGTAGGCTGGCGCGAACGGCTCGGTCCGTGTCGTCTGGCGCGAGATCATCGGACTAGCTTCTGGCGCATCTTGTCCGTTCTAAGCTCCAGACGTGAATTCTTCGGAACCGGACTGAGCATGGACTCTCCTGGCTGACAGCGATTTCGGACGCGGGTTCGACTCCCGCCGCCTCCACCATACTTAAGTTGTTTATTTTCAACAATGTATTGCCTATATCTTAGATAATGTGCTAGTTTTGTGCTACCGGAATGCCGGGGAGCGATGCAAGATGAGCCCTGCACCCACCATCACAATCTTTGTCCGCCACTCCACAGTCTGCAAATACAAGGACGACGAATTCTACCGTCGTTGCAATTGCAGGAAGCACTTGCGATGGTTTGCCAACGGGACACAATTTCGCCGCAGCGCAAACACACGCTCGTGGTCGGAGGCTGAAGAGGTCAAGCGCGACCTAGCCGACCATTTGAGTGGTCGCGTAGCTGAACCCGTCGCAACTGGTGAGCGCGACATCAGGTCAGCCGTGGACGTGTTTGTCGCCGAGAAGCAAGTTGAGGGACTGACACCTGACCTCATCAAGAAATACACGCTCTGGCTGGGGCGGCTCGTCTCGTTCTGTGAGGGCCGTGGGGTCTTTACGCTGCGGGGTATCAACCGGGAACTCCTCATCGCGTATTGCGCTGACTGGGAGACCCGATACCCTTCGTCCTTGACCCGCTCAAAACTTCTTGAAAGATATAAATCGTTCTTCCGCTTTTGCGTTGAGGCAGGGTGGCTGGCTACTACGCCCAAGTGGCCGAAGATTCAGGTTGAGACGACACCCACCATGCCGTTGACCATGAGTGAATACGACAAGCTTTTGGACGCCGTGTACGCGGTTGTTCGGTCACCAGAAAATCCCACAGTTGAAAATCAGACGTACGAATACTGGACAGCGCGAGTACATGGGTTGTTCCAGTTGATGCGGTGGTCAGGCTTGTCCATTCAGGATGCTCTGACCTTTCGCCGTGACGGTCTTATCCACCGAGACAACAAATATCGTATCGTCACGCAACGAACAAAGACGGGTGTCGATGTTTCCGTGGTGATACCGCCCTTGGTCGCAGAAGAACTAATGGCGGTGCCCAACGACAATGAGGCATACCTCTTCTGGTCGGGCGTTGGGAATAAGAAATCCATCTGTGGCAATTGGGGGAAGCGGTTTATCGTCCCTTGCTTCGAAGCCGCCGGCATTCCGCGTAACGGGCACATGCTGGCGCACCGGCTCCGAGACACTTTTGCGTGTGAACTATTGACGGCTGGCGTCGGGCTCGAAGATGTCAGTAGGCTGCTCGGACACAAAAGCATAAGGACGACGGAGAAGAGCTACGCACCGTGGGTGCGGGGTCGCCAAGACCGTCTTGACGAACTTGTGATGCGGACATGGCCCAAGTCCCAAAAGAAGGGGCGGGGCGCTTCGACAAAGAACTTGTCAGAAGCATCCTAACGAACAGCGGCCACCGGAAAGGTGACCTGTTCGCTTCCTCCAAAATCGGATTGTCATTTCGCTCATCTTAGCCGTTGCGTCTGCGTCCCTTTACATTTCGTTCCGCTATATACCGCTCCAAGGTGGAACGTGGAATACGAAGAATCCGCTTGCGACGCTTATGGCATGACGTTGGTGTGCCAAGGTCGATAACGCCGTCGAGCGCGGCGAACTGGCGAGTCACTGTCGTGACTGAAACGTTCAGTATTGCTGCAACCTCATCGGGTCGCAGAAATGTAGAGTAGTTGGCAAGCTGATGTGTGGCTTCCTTCCGGTCGTTTAAAAGTCGTGCCTCCATATTGCATATCCGTTCCCGGTGCTCCCTTGATTTGCGACGTTTGCACGCCGCTGGCGAAGCATCGGAACTTGACCCCATGGATGCTGAGCAGTGTCCGCAAGGAGCGGACTCGATAGATAGGTTTTGACATGCGATACTCCGAACTTTTGGCAGGTGCCCTTGCTGCTTGGTATCCGCCGAGCCCTCTCTCCTCAGAGGGCTCAGTGCGGATTGGTTGTGGTCGTAGGCCGGTGGACTGAACAACTCACCGACCCTGCACTGTTACGCTTCTTCTCCGATGACCTTGAGGTTGGCTGCGATGTTGTTGGTCTGTTCAGCCAACTCATCAAGGTCGGTATTGTCTTCATCAATAGCCTTGAGGTTGGCAACGATGATGTTGGTCTGCTCAGCCACGCCTTCAAGGTCGCCCTGTTCAATCAACCCTTCCTCAACGGCCTTCAAGTTGGCTACGATGTTGCTGGTCTGCTGAGATAAGCCATCGAGGTCGATGTCGTGTTCCTCAATGGTCTTGAGGTCAGCTACGATGCGGTCAGTGAGTTCAGCAAACTCCCTCGCTTCTTCGAGGGACGTGATGCCGAACTGCTTCAGAACATTGAGATGTTCCATTTGGTTGCCTCCGTTTTCCTGTCTGGTACGGGCTGTGGTTGTAGGCACGGCGGGTGGACAGTCCCGTTGAGCCCCGGATGCGATGCGCGTTAGTGGGCTGGTTCACTCCAGCCTTGTTGCCGGGTGCGACCTAAACGATGCGCGTGACCGTCGTGACCACGGTTCTAATGACCGGGGTGCGGTGAACCATGAACTTCCTCTTGCCGAGTTGAAGAAGAAAAGTTCCGAAGCGGTCTATAGTATTGCGACGGCAGTCAGTGTGATGCTCACCCACTTGTAATCCGCCGCTGGCTGTGAGAATGTCCTTTGTTAGCTTCATCACCTCTTCTATTGATGCGTCCTCCTTCGTGCTTGTGGATTACGGGCTGGTGAACTCCAGCCGGGTCCGTTACAGCACGCCCACACTTGCGCGTTGCTCTACGTTATTTGCCTTGTGAAGCATGACCTCAACTTCAGGAATCGCCTCGCCGACCTTGAACAGCTTCGGGCTCACCCGTGCAGTAAGTTCGTGGTGGCTCACGGTGCCGTTCCGCCGACGAACGGAAACAATGTCTCCTACGCTGTGACCTTCAATGCTGACCAGCCAAGTTCCGCCACTGTTACGCCATTCGCCGTATCCAGCCTCGCGGGCCGCATCGCGCTCTATTTCCATCTCCGCTAATCGCTCTGCCGCTTTCACCGCGTCGATTTTGCGCTGTGCCAATACGGACGGCCACTCCTCGTCAGCAATGATGGAATCCAGCTTGGCTTGGATTTCTGCTTCGAGCCACTCCGCAGTATGAAGCGTGCATGGTGTCCGTTCACTGTCGAGGCTTTCCTCACCGCCGCAGTGGCGCTCCCATCCGAATCTCCCCCAGCAGCACGATGAGTTGTTCTCCACGCTGTTGACAATGCGTTCCTTCAATGCATCGTGCAAGGTCATCTCCAGATAAATTTGCGCTGACGAATTCGCCTTCCTGCTGAGACGGACAATCTCTTCGCCATCTCGCAGGTAGAGGTAGACCCATGTCTCAGCGACCTTGATGCCGATGCCTTCGGCATAGCGCGTCCGCTCCTCGATGCCGGAGCCGCATTGCCAAATTGCGGCTCCTTGATATTCGCCGGTTTTCAGATTTCCGCATTTTCTGTTCCGTGCCATATCTTGCTCCCCCGTTCGCGTCTACTGTCGTTGCCCCGAAGCACCTGCACCTTACCACTCCGAGTTCAACTCGTCGCACTCGCTTGCAATGTGCCCGAACTCCCCGCACGTCCAGCACTGGGGCACACGCTCTACCCGAGCCAGACTTGGTGCGGCACTCCGCTCGTACCCGGTCGTGTCTGCCGATAACGTAGACAGCGTTACCTCAACGCGGGATAAAGAGATGCCCTTTGCTTTGTCCTTTGCCTCGACGTGGAGCGTTTCCGGGTGCCCTTCGACCAGCGTGCGCTCCGCCCCAGTCGGGTGAAGCGTCGAATGATAGCAACTCATTCCGCCGTCAGCGTACTCATACACAGCCATACCCTGCGGTGAAGCCCCGATGTAGCGAACCAGACCCTGCTTGTGGGCCGCAACGATTCCACGGTCCTTTAAGGCGTACCACTGGCTTTTGCGCTGCCGTGCATTTCCGGCGAGAGTGTGACGACCTGCGTTGTAGGCATCGCTGGCTGCATCACGTTCCCGATGGGCCGAACGGGATGCCTCGCGGATGCAAAGCAGTACATCAGGATGAGGCTGCGGCTTCCGTGAAACCCGCTTAGACTCGCACCGCTTGAGGGTCGCTGTGACCTTCCGCTTATCGCGGCTTGGGATTGCGTAGCCGACCCGACGCGGAAGGTAAGTGCTCCCGTACGCGCACTCTACGCTAACGATGTCAACGTAGGGGATGCCAAGGCTCTTGACCTTGCGGATTGAACCATCGAGCGGAATACGAGAAACACCCTTGCGTGGCACGCTGTCGCTCTCGTAATTGCCGTACGGACTCAAGCCGGGAAACAACTCCTGAGAATTAGGCATTGGGCACCTCGATTTCCAACATCCGTTCGTACTTAGGCGAGTAAATCGCCCCTTCGGCGAGAATCTCTGCTTCAGCTTTTGCCTTTCCCGTGTTGTGCGCGTCGTGAAGTGCATCTGCGACTACGACCAACTGCTCAGCGGACAAAGTTGCAATCAGGGATGCGGGAATTGATGCGATGATGGCCTTTGCCGTGCGCTGAAAGGGAGCCATCTTCATCTGGTTGCGTACATAGCTAAGTTTTTCTTCGTTTGACATAATGCCGTTCTCCTTCGGTTCTTGCCAGCTTGGCTGGCGGTTGTTGGTCGGTGAACTCCAGCCGGGTCTAGGCTACTCGGCGGTCGTCTGTGTCCACGTCCAGCCGGGAATGGATTCAAGCTTCTGAACCTTGTCCGCACTTAGACGCCCTTTTGCGTACATCCGCCGTTGAGTGTTCATCCACGCGATGAGTTCCGCCTTGGTGCGCTTGGTGCTCGTTGACTTCGGAGCCATTCCCTGAGCGATGAGGTCGGCGTGATATTCTGCGCTGTCCTCTGTCAGGCACTCGCCAACGCATTCGTTGTGGCTGAGCGTGTAGATTCCATAGCTGTTGAAGTCCGCGTCGATGCGGCGTTCAATCTTGAGGTACTGTGTCCAGTCCACTTTGGATGTGCTTGCCATGTCTGTTCTCCTTTTGGGTTCTGGTCGGTGACCGGTTGTCTTTTCTAAACCGATACTAGCCGTCGCGAACATTGAAGTCGTGGACAGCAAATCGACCGAAAGTGGCAGCGTCTTGTCCCCAGTTGAACGGGTCGTCATATCTCCTGTGGCTGTTATTCGCTGCCGCTTTTGTTGCGCGTAGCTCGAACTCATAGACGACACTTTACCGGTTTCTCGGCTTTATTCATGGGACAGCAAATCGACCGAAAGTGCCGAAGGTGTGTCCCCATGCTAAAAACCGTCACTCTAGTTGCTTGACTCTAAATAACGGACATCAAGTGGCGGAGCCCCTGCGAAATCGCGGTACCAAATCCACGAACAGAATTGAGTTCAGAGCAGTCGCAGCGATATGATTGCTGGCAACTGAGTCCTCGAATGAAGGAAGAGCATAATGGGTAGCGCACGCATCAGGTCCGCCAAAAGACTGGCAGACGACGGCCTTTCGAGCAGGATTTGTGACGGCTATCAACCTGCCGATGGGTGTCCCCCATTGAGTGTTCATTGGGGAGGGTATCCACTATCGGGAAGCCCGTGGCTGACGAAGTTCGCAAAGGGTGTTGCCGAAGATTCAACGACTGCCGAAGCATGGAGGATGCTGGAGCAGAAGATGCGTAAGGATGACCTGTGCTTCCTGATTGAACTCCTGTACCTGTATACCGTTCGTCAGGACACTCATGTCGAAGAGAGCCGCGAGAGCCATCGCGCTCTCAAAACTGCGCTTGATTCGATTATCCCTGCATACGATGATTTGATTGATAGGCTCTCGACGCTCTCTCAATCGAGCAAAACGAGAGTTGCCCTTACATATAGAAGCTTCTCAGACGACCTCAGCGTGTTAATAGCTGCCCGTAAGCACGCAGAGGCAATCCGAAATGAGGCTACGGTATGGGGTTCGAACAAGACGAGCGCACGCGACTGGTATCTGCACTTGATGGTTGCTGAAATGGAGCGTGCTACCGGAAGACAGGAAATTCCCATCCTTGTAGACTTGATAGATTCTGCGTGTGCAGGAAATGGCGAAAAGACCGGACTGCTCGACGCGGAGACGCTGAAGAAGAGAGTTCAACGGCATCGCAAAAGGCATGGGCTTCGGAAGGCACTCCGACCAGCACCGTATCCTCTTGACCTTTCCACGGAAGAACGAATGGAAATCGAGGCTCAGGCTCTTGTTGACGCTCAGGAGTATTACAATTCTGAAGAATTCCGCAATTCAGGGCAATCATACGAGACTCCACCATCGCCGCCACCCAGCGATGAAGACATCCCGTTCTGAGGTTCCACTCCTGCTTTACACGGCACTTGCGCAGGGTTGCGGTGCAGCTTCGCTCGTTAACGACCGTCGTATAGGGAAGAGGCCCAGCCGAAGGTAAGGTTCAACAGCATCCTTTACTATAGGTTCCCCGCGATGCGGACTACGCTTCGCCCGATGAAAGTACAGTGGCGGAGCAAGACGTGGGCATCACCGATTGAATCGGAAGCACGCTTCAGGGCCGCTTTTCTTGCAGTCCTGCTGAGAATAATTCCGTCTTCACCGGCTCCGTTGCTTAGGAAATGAGTTCGCCGGTAAAAGTCTCCCGACTTTCCACGTATTAGTTAAGGACGGACTTGCAACCGTCTCCCCCTCCACACGGTCGGGTTTCCAAGCCGGGGCCGCCTTCGGGCGGCTCCTTTCGAGACTCAGCCGGTACAGAGGGAGGAAGCTTGGAAACTTGACATCAATTGACTTCTACAACTCAGAACGATACTGACCCGCGTTTCCGGGCTCCGATGTGAATTTCCGCTTGGAGCTATGTATGGAGAAGTACCCCTTTGACATCCGGCAGATTGCCGAATTCCAAATTGGAGGGACGGTATGTCCTTCCTGACTATTGCGACCCCGTTTATCAATATCGGTATCCCGGTCTTTCCCTTGTCACCCGCCAGCAAGGTACCTATCGCCAACATCGAGTGGCTAACCGCTGCCACCACTGACCCAGCCAAGATTGCAGTGTGGAATGATGAGAATCCTGACTACAACGTTGCTTTGGTTGCTGGTGACTATTGTTTCCTTGAGTTCGACCAATTGGGAATCAGGTCCGCCGCCGAGGAGATGGGTGAAAGCGTTCCCATCACCCGGACGCAAAAGTCGGGCAGTGGCGGAGGACACTTCATCTTCAAATCCACCGACCGCGCCCGTGCGATGGGCAACCGTTCCGCCAACAGGGACGGTCATGAATGGTTCAGCTTTCGCATCTGCAACAAGTATCTGGTCGGAGGCGGAAGCATCCATCCCAACGGCAACTTCTACAAGACGGTCACTGATGTAGAACCCATTCCAGTGCCTGACTGGATTTGTGACTTCGTGGAGAAGCACACCGAGACCGCGAAACCCAAACCAAAGGACGCCCTGAGCGTCTCCGATGAGTTCGACTTCGATGACTTCTGTGAACACTACGGCATCACCATCGCTGGCGTCAGAGATGAAGTATGGCATGTCGTCGAAGAATGTCCCGGTGTCGGCTATCGTCATGAGAACTCTACACTCACGGCGTTCTACTGGGACGGCAACAGCCTCGGCTGGTCATGCTTCGCACAGGAATGCCCGACGCACGGACTGAGCATCGGTCAGCTAATCTCATTCCTGAACCGCACACACGACCCGTACAAGGGAATCATTTGGGACACTGACGACAGTGACTTGGATGGCGTTGATAATCTTGACTTCATCCCTGATGGCAAAGTCTTGTGGCTGTTGAAAGCTGAGCCGACACCCTCGTTAGAAGAGCCCCAATCTGAGCACATCGTTGAACAGACGTTGCCGGATGCTGACCCTCTGCCAGTTGAAGCGCCAAAGGATGACCTCGATGGTATGCGTTATGCGTCGTACATAGAGAATGACGATTTTAACAGCGGCTTGCTTATCAAATCGGCTGATAAGTACGTCATGACCGAACTGACGTGGTTGTGGCCTCAGAAGATTCCAAAAGGCAAAGTCATATTCTTCACAGGCAAGCCTGACTGTGGGAAGAGCCTGACGGCGGCGGACGTTATCGCCCGAGTCACGACTGGCAGCAATTGGCCTGACGGCAGCAAGAACACGACCCCACCGTCGCGCGTCCTCCTTGCAGCCAGTGAAGACGACCCCAACGACACGCTGGTGCCACGGCTCATGGCTGCTGGTGCTGACCTATCCAAGGTGGAACTCGTGGTCGGCACCATCATTGAGACGAAACAGAAGAACAAACCGAAACGGAAGAGGCGCACGAATCTCGACCTGAAGCGGGACTGCAAGCATCTGCTGGAAACGTTGAAGAACAATCCAGACATCGCATTGCTGGTGTTAGACCCAATTTCATCATTCTTTGGTGCTGGTGCCGACCAGAACAAGGATGCTGACATCAGGCCGGTTATGGATGAAATCACCAAGATGTGCAGCAAAAGCGGTCTGACGGTGATTGGGCTCATTCACAGTAACAAGCGAAGCGATGTAGACGCCATGGGCAAAGTTAGCGGAGCGACAGCACTGGCTGCGTCGGTCCGTGCCGTGTGGGGGTTTGGTAAGGACGCTGAAGACAGAAGCCTTTATCACATGAGTCATGTCAAGGGGAACCTTGCCAAGGAAAAGTCCGGGCTCAACTATACGATTGTTGGAGTGCCGGTCAACATCAACGGTATGGATGTGGAAGTGCCCCGCATCGTATGGGGTGAAAAGTGTGAGATGGATGCGGACGACCTGCTGAAGGAAGAGCGCAGCAAGAAGGACGCTAAGGATTTCAAGGCTGAAGCGGCAAAGATTCTTATCAAGGCGCAGCGATTCCCGGTTCAGGCAAAACGGCTATACGAACTAGCCGAGTCGCAGGGCATCAGTGGGACGACCATGAAGAACGCACGGGAGTCTCTGTCGCGGGATGGGTTCGTCACTGTTGCTAAGAAGCACGAGGGTGTGTGGTGGTGGCACATGGCGGATGAGCCTACAAGGGTGAATCAGTCAATCGGCGAGGAAACGTTCGTTGCGGAAGACATGTTATAACGATTGCTTGACTCTTGCTGGCGTATATCTTGACTGTTGACTCTTGGACTCTTGCACAATCTCGACTGCTCTCTCTTTGCTATGTTCGAAATGATTATTATTGAAATCAATAAGATACTGACTGATGGCAGACACCAAGAGTCAAGAGTCAAGGGTCAACGATAGATAGGCGTATATGCAGATGCTTGACTCTTACTGACGGTTCAATCGCCGCTAGTGCTTCTCCATGCGTAGCGTCCCTGCGTGCCCCTCGAATAGAGCCCAAAGCGCCAGTCAACATGCAAAACGACTTCGAAAATCTTTTGCATGGGCGTTCATGCCCACCCCTGTGCAATTCAATTCGAGGTCAACGCCAATGGAAAACGAAATGCTTGATTCTTACAAGGAGTATCTGAAATCGCAATGCAGTTTTTGGTCACCCGGCAACGACGGCTATTTGTCGGGCGAAATCGTTAGCCAGTGGTTCCAACGCAAATCTATCCAGCGTGAGATGAACGGTCTTCAGGCTGAACTGTCGAGGATGGACGGCGTGCTGTCAGGTTTGCTGTACGAGCAGAAGAAGAAGTTGAGCCGTCTCGGGAGAAACGGTGCGTGGAATGGTTGGCTCCGCCAGAACAACATTCCTCGTTCGACGGCGGACCGCCTCGTCTTGGAGCATGTTGAGTTCTTCGGACTTCAGAATGAACTTCCCCGCCGCGAACGAGCGGAGCCGTTGTTGGGAAACGTCTCCATCGCCGCGTGCCGCACCAGCGACAAGTACGAGCAGATGCTGAAGTCGCCCCGGTCGAGGATGATGTTCTTGACTTGTCTCGCCGACCGTCTCGGCCTTGATGTTGATTTCGGACTGGACGGCTCTGCACGCTTATCCACGCCACCGCCCGAGAAGCCGGAAGACATCGACTGCCGGGTTCCTAACGTTATGCAGATTACCGACGATGGGAAGGCAGTTCCGGTCAATTACGAGTTGAAGGGCGAGGACGGCGAGGGCGAAGGCACGTCCCCGGCTCCGCCAAGTTCAGGCGACGTTCTCTGACGGTTGCCGGTGCGGGGAAACTCAACTTTTTCGGAATCTAAACCCAAAACGAGGGTCTCCCCCCTCTCCTCGTTGTGCGTATCTGAATGGTCAATCCGCCGTCACTTGCGAACGGCCCCACGATGCAGCACAATGGTGGGAATGACCGTCCAACTCATTCGTTACGACGCAGCCCGTAAGGCTTTGAATGCTTGTCATCGCGTGGATGAGGTCAAGAAAATCCACGACAAAGCCACAGCTTTGCTTGCCTATGCCCGACAGGCTGGTGACCTGACCCTTCAAAATCAAGCAGCAGAAATCCGTATTTTTTCTGAACGTCGGGCGGGACAGTTGCTGGTGGACATGAACGACACGGGTCAGCGACAGGCGAAGCAAAATGGTCGTCCTCGAAAAGTCTCGTCAACGACGAGAGTTCCTAAGACGCTTCCAGAACTTGGCATTACGCATGACCAATCCTCGAAATGGCAAAGGCTGGCACGACTGATTGATGACGAAACGTTTGAACGGGCTCTCCTGCAAGCCAAGGAAAAATACGGAGAGCTAACCACATCCGGGGTTCTGCGTGAGGTCAGAGAGGTCGTGAGACCAAAGAGCCGCGACGTACAGCCTGACATCAACGTCATTGCCGCCGAGATTGCTCGGGAACTTGATTCTCCCACCCGGCGAGACCGGCTGGATGAGGTCGTCCGCCTACGCAGCCGGTTGAACCCCACCATCAGAAAGCAGCTAATCGCTTCTGTCGAAAATGCCTCCAAACACTTGGCTACATCCCTGCATAGCCTGTCTGCCGACTTCAAACAGCCGACCTCGAACGGTAAGGCTCATCAGCGTCTCATTCGGGAGCACTTGGCAACCCAGCCGGAAGCCGACCTCGAAGCGAAGATGCGACTCGCCGCTGACTTTAAGAATGCAACCGTCCGTGAAATCAGTTATGACGAAGCAAAAAACGTCATCACAGCGAACGAGTGGTTGGGAAATCTAGGAACTACTGAATGGGCGTATGGACTTTTCTTCGGCGAGTACCTCGCTGGCGTTGTGTGCTTCGGCTCAACTGCGGGAACAAATGTTGCCGCGTCAATCTGCGGTGAAGAACACCGGCATAAGGTCACAACGCTTTGCCGAGGCGCGTGCGTGCATTGGGCTCACCCCCACTCTGCGTCTTACCTCATTACCGCAGCGTGTAAAGAGATGACCAAGAAGGGGTGCCACATTGTTGTTGCATACTCCGACCCTGAGGCGGGGGAGGTTGGCACGATTTATCAGGCTTGCAATTTCCTGTATTGTGGACAGACCAACCCCACCGAACACTTCCGCAGACCGGACGGCAAAATTTATGACGCTAAGCAAGTGAGCAACCTCAGACGCGACCACCGAAGCGGCACGTCGAAATACCTTCGCTCCCGAGCGGAACAGAAACAATTGATGCTGGAACAAGGGTGCGAGTTCTTCAAGGGAACGCCAAAACACCGCTACGTCGCCATCTACGGCGACCGACGCACCAAGCGGGTGCTTGGTGCCGCGTTGCGATGGGAAGTCCTGCCTTACCCTAAACGCTCCATCGCCGAGGAGTCGGTTCAGGCTAGACCAGTCAAGGTTTCCGCTTAGAATCCCGGACTTTTGCCCCTCGTGTTATTCCCCGCTACCGTACGCTGTAGTAGGAGGCAACCATGTTCCACTTCACGGCGAGGTTTCTACAGAAGCCCACTACCACTACCACCGCCATCGTGCCCAATGCAACGAAGACCGTCACGGTCAACCATCTCCAGAGCCGCTTGCTCAAGGCGCGGCAGCTTCGGGCTAAGAATGAGCCTCAGCAATGCGCCCGTTGCCGTTGGTGGCGGTAAAAAGCGGCAAGAGTCGCCCCACCCGCCGCAGAGCCCCGTGGAGCGGTCGGGCGACCGGGGATGGGCGGAAGGGCGTCTCTGAGGATACGAAAGCCGCTGAGGGTCTATTGACCGGCTTGGAGCGCACTTAATGCGGGGTGGTGAGTTCTCGGACGGGGAGAAAGTAGTGCAAGGCGGATGATGCTAAGGCATCAACGCTTTGGCTCCGCGGTCGAGAGCCATCTTGAGAATCTCCAACGTCAGCGGAGCACTGACCGACTTCACCTGATGCTTTGCTCTTTCCCACAGTGTCGGTTGTTTGGAAGCCTCAAGGAACTCGTATCCGGTGTGCGTTATCCGCAGTAGGACGGCAGTATCGTTATTCGTAGGTCCGACGAAACGAGCCTCA
>Ga0326727_10019466_pt1 | contig 13639 bp, 10 predicted proteins | sample MB2enrmetagenome_FD_207643 | JGI IMG/M metagenome (GOLD analysis project Ga0326727, IMG submission 207643) | Lab enriched peat soil microbial communities from McLean, Ithaca, NY, United States - MB29MY | ecosystem: Environmental > Terrestrial > Soil > Wetlands > Peat | place: USA: New York... | reverse complement strand
CGCCGGCGGCTTCTGGCCGGCGGTGCTCCCGGCGTCGAGCTACCAACCAGTGCGTCAGGTCGCGGCAACCGCCTGAGAATGTTGGCGAGGCGCTTCGTGGCGAGCCTGCCAGGAGGATCCCGAGGGCACACGTCGGGCCGGGCGCGGGATGGTGCTGTCCCGATGGGCGGGCGAGGACACAAGCGTTCGAACCCGCTGCTTCAAGGGACTCAATGACCGAGTTCAGCCGGCACACTCCCGATCGCACAGCGCCGGACGCTCTGCACTCGGCGAGCAAACAGGCGCACCTACGCTGCCAAGGCTGCCGCCGCACCGGACCATATGTTCTGACCTTTGAGACTCAGATTCGTCACAAGTCCTCCGGTCCGCGACGTCGCATATCGACCGGACCCGATTTTTCGGGTTTATACAGGATGTCTGAATATGCTGCAAGTCCTCCGCTCGGAGACCCCGAGAGGATCGTCGCCGACCAGCTATCTGGGACGGCTCGGGACTCCCGTACTCTGAGACGAACCGTACCGTCTAGTTACCGGTCAGTCGCGCGAAGACCGTATCAACACCCGCGCTAGACTCGCCTCCGCACCAACGAAGGGAATGGGAAGCGCACATAGCTCGTACGAGCCCGGCACAACCTGGCTAAGGTCGAGACCCTCGATGATGACGCAACCAGCACCAAGCACCAAGCGATGAAGTGTGAAGTCTGACACCGTCGAAGTATCAACGCTCAGCCTATCCGTGCCTACCAGGGCAAGACCAGCATCGAGAAGTAGTTTCGCCGCCTGCGGCGACAAGAGCGCGGGATGATCGCTGAAATGGCCACTCTCCCCGAATCCCGTCCTGATAAGTAGGCGTCGACTCCCAACAAGGGCTTGTGCCTGATCGACCGTAAGCGTCTGACTGGGTCCGATCCTGATATCGACGAGTTCGCAGCGACCAGTTAGCGTGTCCAGCGGAACCTCGTCGATCGGCCTGCCATCTGCCAAGAAGTGTTTTGGCGCATCGATATGAGTTCCCGTATGTGCGCTTACGGACCAGATGGACTCACTGCAGTGATGCCCCTCCTCCAGCCGTTTCTGCCAACGCAGGGCGGGTGGCTGGCGACCAGGCCAACAAATAAGGCCGTCATCTACTCGTCGTGTGAGGTCGAGCCAGGTCAACCCGGTGCACCTGCATTGACCGGGTAGTCAGGTTTGCGGCCAGCCAACACGTCCAGCACGCCTCGAGCTGCGTCAACCGCCATCTTCTCCAGCGATTCTCTCGTCGACGAACTGATGTGTGGCGTCAACAACGTGTTCGGCGCCCGACACAACGGATGATTGGCCGAGAGCGGCTCGACTTCGAACACGTCCAGCGCGGCACCGCCAATTGCGCCCGATTCAAGCGCCCGGACGAGTGCCTGCTCATCGATGACTGCTCCACGTGACGTATTGACGATGCGACAATTCGGTTTCAGTAGCGCAAGGCGTTCGCTATCCAGCAGGTGGTGAGTCTCCGGTGTGAACGGTATATGGAGCGACAGAAAGTCAACCGCACGGAGCAGGTCATCTAGCCTTCGTACCCTCTTCACATACGGCGCACACGACTCTGGCGGAACCAACGGATCATAGGCAAGGATTTGCATCCCGAGCCCTTCGCCGATCTGAGCGACGCGCGAACCGATGCGTCCGAGCCCCACTATCCCCAGCGTGCTGCCAGAGGCTTCGACGCCCTGAAATCGGACGCGATCGTTGAAGTGCCCTTGCTTGGTTGCGAGCGCCGCAGGCACAATTTGCCGCGCCAAAGCGAGCATCAATGCCACGGTATGCTCAGCCACCGCGTTCATATTTGCAGTCGGGGTGTTCACCACGCAGATACCGCGAGCCAGGGCCACGTCGACCGCAATATTGTCGAGCCCGACGCCGTGCTTGGCAATCACCTTGAGTCTCCGAGCACTATCCAGCTCAGCCTGGCCGACCTTAAACAACCTCACGATCACGCCGTCCGCGACCTCTAGCATGGCGGACTCGACGGGTGAACCGGTCATCCAAGGGGCTACCAAGTCACAGTCTGCCTCCAGCAGTTTGATGCCTTGTGAGGCAATTTCCTCGGGAAGGAAAACGTTGGGTCTCATACGGCGTCGATCTCCCGCAAGAACGCGAGTTGGTTGACGATCTGGCGGTCCCGTCGCTCGATCAGGTCTCGCGCATTACGAGTGGTCCAGTCATAAAAACCTGCGCCGCTCTTCACACCCAAGTGACCCTTGGTCACGCGCTCAATCAGTGCGGGCTGAGGCTTGTCCGCGTCGCAAAGGTCGGCGAGAAGATACTCGTGGATTGTGGCTATGAGGTCGAGACCGACCACGTCCATGTTCTCGAGCGGCCCCACCGCCGCGAGACGAAGGCCAAATGTCAGTCGCGCGACGAGATCAACGTCTGCCGGTGACGCGATGCCAAGTTCGACCAAGCTGATTGCCTCCCGCCACAACGCGTGTAGAAGGCGATTGCCGACGAATCCTGGCACATCGTGGTTGACTATCACCGGGATCTTACCTATTGACTGTACGATCTCCACGACCGAGACGACCGCGTCTTCCTGGGTGTCTTCACCTCTAACGACTTCGACGAGCGGCATCAAGTGCGGTGGGTTCCAGAAATGGGTGCCGACGAGTCTTTTTCCCACGAGACTCTCGCGCCCGAGATCGGTGATGCTGAGTCCACTGGTCGTGGTGAGGAATATCGCGCCGCGGCACCGGGCATCAGCTAGTCGACTGAACAACTCGACTTTCTGGGCCAAGTTCTCTGCGATGGCTTCCATAACCAACTCGCACTCGCTGTCGATGCGGTTGAGGGAGTCAATTACCTCAACTGAACCGTCCCGGGAATTGGGCGGGCCAACATGCTCGTTCATCCACACTTCCAGATTCGAAAGTGTGCCTTCTGTGGCGGTAATTTTCGAGGTCGAACGGAGCCAGAGAAGAACGCGGTAGCCAGCACGGCTGAAAGCGACAGCCGCGGCTGCGCCAATTTGACCGGCTCCGCAGATTCCAATTGTTCGTTGTTGCACCATCACGACCGGCGCGCCGGGGCCGCTCCGACGCCCTCGAGACCACCGCTCACCCGTACGATCTCGCCTGTCATCCAGTCCGCCTCGGGCGAGAGCAGGAATGCCACGGCATTCGCGATGTCGCGAGGTTCGCCCCAACGACCGAGGGGAATCGATGCCCTGATTCGCTCGACCATTTGCTCCTCTGTGACAGCCTGCATTTGCCCACGTTCCGACATGACGGTCCGGTTGAAGTCGGTGTAGACGGGTCCCGGGCAAATTGCGTTGACGCGTACACCATAGGCAGCGAGCTCGAGCGCGAGCGTACGCGTAAGGCTGATGACGCCTGCCTTGGCAGCATTGTAGGCAACCACACCGGCGGCGGGGTTCTGCCCGTTGATCGAGGCGATGTTGACGATCGCGCCCGCCTCTTGTTGCTCCATGATACGCGCTGCGGCGCGACAGCAGTAAAAGGTTCCGGTCAGCGTGGTGTGGACGACTCGTTGCCACTCTTCATCGGACAACTCGACGATCGGCGCCACGTGCTGGCCCACCCCTGCGTTGTGGACCGCGAAGTCGAGCCGTCCATGCCGTGTGACAAGCTGTTGGTAGACCGACTGAACGGACTGTGGGTCGCGGATGTCAAGCGTCATTGCCTCGGCTGTCGCCCCCGTCTTGGCGATCGACTCGGCCGCCGCCACCGCCTTCTCCGTCTGCAGATCAGCAATGATGACATGGGCGCCGCGTCGCCCAAGTTCTTCAGCCACACCGAGGCCGAGACCTTGCGCTGCGCCTGTCGTAAGCGCAATCGCGCCGGAAAGGTCGGGCGTCATCGCCGTAGGTCCGCGATGAACTCACGGGAGGCGTTAGCCATGTGCCTGATGCAGTGCGTGGCGATGTAACGTGCACCGAGATCCATGTAGCGACGTGCGCTCGCTGAATCGGCAGCGATTGTACCGGCGGTCTTCCCATTGGCAACTATCTTGCGGATCGAATCCTCGACCAGGCTTACGACGCGTTCGTCCTTGCTCTGCCCGGGAATGCCCAAGCTGTTAGAGATGTCCTCTGGCCCCAAGTAATAGACATCGATGCCGTCGACCTCGAGTAGAGAGTCGAGGTTCTTCACCGATAGGTCGCTTTCGATGTGTGCGATGACCATCGTCTCCCGATTGGCCTCGGCCGAATACTCACTCAAGGGCGAACGTAGGCCGTAGTCAGCAGCGCGCACACCGGCTAGGCCGCGATACCCCAGAGGTCCATACTTGCTGCTCATGGCAGCATTACGCGCATCCTCGACGGTTTCGATCTCGGGAACGTGAATCCCCTGAGCACCGATGTCCAGCGCCCGCAGGATGAGATGGGGAGAATTGTGGGTCACGCGTATGATTGGGGTCGCACCGCCCAGTTCCACCCCGCGGACCATGTCCTCAGCGACGACCGTGTCGACTGGGCCATGCTCCATGTCGATGACGACGAAATCGAAGCCGACGAGGCCGACGATCTCCACCAGCTTCGCAGAAGGAATATACACGAAGCTGCCCACCACGGTCTCGCCTGCAGCGAGTTTCACTCTCAGCTCGTTGGTGCGCATGGGCGCCTCCTCAGTCAGTAGTGCAATGCGGCAAAAGCCAGCCCAGTCGTTGTCTCGAACGCAGTCGAAAATCTCACGTCTTGCAGCCTATAAGCTCGAGCCAGTCGAGTCAATAGGCGCACGGAGCAGGAGCTAGTTGATCTTCACTGCCGCTAGCTGAATTGCCCTCAAAAGGGCGAGGACGAAGTATGTTGGAACTCGTCGAGGACGTCCTAGAGGGTGTGTCACGGACGGGGGAGCTGGCACACCCGCTGCGAGTGTCGTCGACGAGCTCGGTGTGCGCTGGGAGGCGGTCATGCACACCTCGAGCGTCATGGAAGGCCACTTCTAAACTGCGGGGAGGCAACGGTAGACAACGGCAAGAGAATTTTGGGAAAGCTGCTCCTCTCCAGGGCGGAACGCCTCGGCGACCCCGGGGGCTCAGAGATGTTGCGCAGGCCGCGTCTCGGCGAGCACCGACGACGCCATTCTCCGCACGTGGTTGATACGAGTTGGTGCTCGAGGTCCATCCGCCCAGGATCGGACAGTAGCCACCATCTATTTGACAAGCTATCGCCGGTTGCCCTGCCGATAACGGCACCAGATTCGATCACTCGACGAAGCGATCAAGCATCCTCAAGGGAGCCTCGGCAGCAAGTCCCTATCTTGGCGCTGCCCGTTTCCTTCGGAGGCAGCTCGGAGCGGTACACTTCCGAGAGTCGCTCTCCAGAAAGAAACGCTTCGGCAGTTACACCTGGTCGAGAACGGCGCGGAGCTTCTCCCCGTCCTGCCCTAGTACGCGCTGCAAGGTGAACAAGTCGTAACCAATACAGAAGTGGCGAACCCCGAGGTCCACATAGTACTTGGCGTCCTCCGGAGTGGCGATCTCAGCACGAGGAGGAATGCCCGCTTGGATACAAGTCTGGATGACCAGGCGTTCCACATCGCGCACCGCAGGAGAGCCACCCTCACCTGGCTTGCCGATGCTCATGGAATAGTCGGAGGGACCCCACTGGATCATATCTATTCCAGGCACCTGCAGAACCTTCTCTAGCAACTCCACCGCAGGGCCCTTTTCAATCATCACGGCTACGACGATATCGTCGAGCGCCGTCACGTACGCAGGAGTCGACCCGTAGTTAGGCATGGCATTGCGGCGGACTGCAACACCGTGGAAGCCATCACTTCCGGGACAGTCGGCGCGGACCGACTTCACGAAGTGGCTAACGTCCTCAGGCGAGCGGGCATCTGCGAAGAGAACACTCTGGAAGCCAGCGCCTATAGATCGCTGAGCCACATAACGATGTTCTTCGAAGTCGACCTTGATCATCGTTCCGAGGTCATACAGCTCTGCAGCGCGGCAGAAATTCTCCAACGCGGTGAGGTCATATGGCGCATACTCGGCGAGAAACTCGACATAGTCGAATGCCTCCGTTTGGCCAATGGCCTCGACAACGGTCGGGGAGTTCAGGAAGAGGTGAGTGCCTATGGTCGGCTTCCCGCTCTTCAGGAGCGCCCGAAGTTTGTTAGGTCGCATGCTGAGTACTCCAACTCTGTTCGAATGGTCTAAGCCGCTGATAATGTACAAAAAAAGCTTCATCCGAATTCGGCTCGAGATCGAGGCGAATTCACCCAGGAGGTTCCGGGACACGCCAAAGCAACATGGTCAAGCGCGTAACAAACGGGAACTCAATGTGCGCCCGACAGGTTCTGCGTACCCGGTACCGACAGACGATACGTCTGTTTGTTACGTTATCAAGGAGAGCGTTTGATGTCAACGTGTGTGCCGGGTCGCGCAATTGTGCGGTCGACTGCGGAATCCGTCGGTCAGCTGTTGGTATAACGTGAGGCTGTGACGCGACAGGACTAGGCTTCCGTGGTCGGTTCGGTGTGTGGGTGCGGATCGAGAATCGCTTTCCCAGGTTTCGTAGTTAGGGCAGTTAATGCCGCGGCTGATCAACTCCGCTTGGCGCTACCCAGCACCGCGACGCCGACTGTTGACCAGTTGGGAGAAGGCTTAGAGCGCCTGTTGCGACAGTGGTCGGCGACTTGCAGGTTTTCGTCGGGCAGCGGCAAGGGCGTTTGTGGTTGCTGATTCTCCATAGGAGGAAGTGCGTGGCTGATGAGCTCGAACAACGCGTGTAGGCGGGACTAGGAGAAGTACCCGTAGTAGTTGAGAGGGTCAGCGCCGAACCGGGCGTGGCGCTTTGTTGAAAGCGTCACCGGGATGTGGTCAATTCTTGGCTCAGTAGCGGAACGGACCGCACTGTCGGTCGCGTCACGATGAAAGGCTACCCGTGAGGACTCTGGGGATAGCGGCTTGCCGAACGAATGGCGGTGAGTGAGGTTGGTCATGAGCGGTGAGGTCAGAGTCCCGCGGGGTCCTACAGTCCGGAGTGATAACGGCGCCGATCTCTTGTTGTAGCAGCGCTTCAGGCACCGCCTCACGTCTAGAGGGTCCAGCTCGGGTTCCTGTGTTTCGACGCCGGCGTCAGCGTCAGGTGTTTGTGATCGAAGGAACCGGAGGACGAGCCGAGATCAAGGTCGATCAGGCAGACGACACAAGAGCCGAGGTCGGGTGACCACGGCGTGTCAACGCCAGGTGAAAACTGCGCGATTATCGCTGGTTGAAGACTGCCGCGTTTCAGCGGATCTCCTTGAGAACCACCTCCTTGGCTCGGTCCTTCAACCGCTAGCTCTCACCCTGGAGGTCCAAGTATGGACGGACGTCGACACCGGATCGGCCTGACAGGTTTCGATGTTCCGTGCCAGAGCCTGAACCAACGCTCGCCCGCCCTCATGCCGGGGACCACATGTGCACTAGACAGGTACATACGACGCTCATCCTGGAGCGCAGACTCGGCTCCTGGTCTCGAAGTCACGCATTCATTTTCGTCAAATCACCAGACAGACGCTCACGCTCGCACTCTTGGCTCATGCCTGATGTCCTGAGGGAAACCTGTTCCGCAACGCTCTCACTCCGGATCTTGACCGGAGCGGTTTGTGGCAGTTTACGGCCTCCTCGTGCGTGGCAACCAGAAGGAACCTACCTCAATTGCTGGCGCAGCGTCGCATCATGGGCCTCGACGTTCTGCGCGTTCACAGCGCAGACTCCGTCCACGACGGTGGCCGTCCACCTGGTCGGGGAGGAGCTGCCGGGTCTCTCACCGTCGCACGTCGTGCTACTGGTGGGTCACCGCGTCCACGGTTGTTCTGATCGCCTCCACGCGTTGCGTACGCTCGTTCACGAACCGCTCGATGGCGGCGAGGATGTGGTCTGGGTCGAGGTGTGCCTCCTCCATCACCTCGTCAAGATTGCCACCGCTGCGCCACCGGTCGTCCCAGTCAGCCGAGAGGGAGTACTCCCGCACAACGGGCCCGTCGACCCAGTCCTGCATGAGCTTGAAGGCACCGTTGGTGATCACCATGGCATCAGCCCGGTCGGCGGGACCGACAACCTGCTTCTGGTACTCGCGGCTCTGCATCCGGAATAGTTGAGGGCTGATGGCGGCGACCACCTTCACGTTGAGCTCCAGGCGGTTGATCTCCGGCAGGACCTGTACGAGGTTGTGGGTGGACATCGTGCCGCGTACATACACCGTTCCCATCCTTGGCGCGCCTTGATGGAAGGGACGTAGGACGTAGGCGCCTCGCGCTGCCGCGAAGTGGGACGGTATGCCAAGCCTGGTCCGGTCAGGGATTTCGATGGCCGGACGGGTCAAGTGCAACGCGACGACCGGCACATCTGTGGCGAACGCGGCACCAAGGACCACGGGAACCTCGTTGTACTCCCATGGGTGCAGGTCGAGCAATTTGCCCTCCGGGAACAGCTGGGTCACACCCGTCTCCATGATGCCGAAGTGGGTGCGAGAGTCGTCCGCCGTTTCCGGACCCGAGTGCCCCGCCACCCACAGGATCTTTCCCAGCTTGAGCTCGCAATCCTGAGCGAGCTGGCTGAACAGGCGCACAGGGCCGTACTTGAGGTAGGAGAACGCCCCGTAGGTCGAACAGGCCCCCCAGAAACCGTCGAATTCGTTGAAAGGGTCATCGGCGAAGTTCACACTTGCCAAACCAGTCAGGAGACCGGAGTTCGCGAACTCAGTGATCTCGGTGGGCAGCAGCGCGCCCGTGGGGTTGGCTTTCCTTTCGTACCAGCCGAACCCAGGCAGGCCCTCGAAATCGTGGGCGAAGCCGGCGATGTTGGTCGAGTCGGCCAGATCGGCTGAACATGCGATGAAGAGGGGTCGGCCGTAATCGCGCTTCGCCAGCGCGTTGACGTAGGATCCCCAGATGCCCAAGGCAGTCCGGTTGGCCACTTTCTCCCCAGGCTTTCTCCACAGCTGGGTGGGGTACTTCTCGTAGTTGAAAAGCCGAGAATCGGAGAAAACCTTGGCAGCTCGCCCGCCCAGGCGGAAGTTCTCGATTTTCGAAGGAACGGATTCAGCGATGGTGACAAGCCGGTCCGAGAGCCAATCGACGAGCTTCTGATCCCGGCGCAGGACGCCGATGGCAATCCTCAGGTTCTCCTCGGTCTGCGCGTGTGCCCGGTCTGCCGGCACAGCCTCGTCCACACCGACGTAATCCGCTCCGTAACGACTCATGAACTCCTTGCGCGCCGCCCAAAACTGTTCCGAGTTCATGGGCCAGGGACTGCCGTGGCTCTGGTAGTCATACTTTCCATAGCCCCGACCTTTTCGTGTCTTGAACCAGGCGATGCTCGGAGCGCCCTGAGGGTCATCCCCACAAGCGCTCTCCAGCACCGCACGGGTGACCGGTCCCCACTCGGATCCCTGTTCGGTGCCGACGACCCGCCATCCGTAAGGCGCGAACCAGTCCACGGGCGAGCCGTTCATCATGCTTGAGGTCGGGCGTGGATCGATCCCGAAGTCATTCCAATCGACCAGGAACACCAGGTTCGACAGACCCAGCCCCCAGGCGGTGTTCTTCGTTTCATGGCTCGCGCCCGTCGTGAGGCCGCCTTCACCCTCGACTACGAAGACTTTGACCTCTTCCACGCCGGCGATCTTGAGCGCGAGAGCCTCACCGGCCGCTGGAGCCATGCCATGTCCGGACGGACCTGTGTTGAACTTCAAGAACAGCGTCCGCCCGGCCATCTCGGCGTGCCCCGGCAAGCCCCCGTGGCGACGCAAGCGGAGCAACCACTCCCAGGTCAGCGCCCAACGACCGTCGTCAGGGAAGGCATAACGCGGGTTTCCGGTCTGATCGTGACGCGCCCTGAGACCCTCGTTGAGAACAGCAAGCACGGAATAGACGACGGGGACGGTGTGTCCGGCAGAGAGGACAAATCGGTCGGCAAAGCGCGACCACGGTCGACGAATGTCCCAGCGCATAGCCCCCGAGAGAAGCAAGGCGAGCAGGAGGTGGACCTTGGAGCGAGAGCCGCCCGGGTGTCCACTCTGGCGGTAGTTGAGCGACAGGTCGATGCATTCGTCCACGACGTCCTTGAGAACCTCGTAGTGAACGAAGTCCAACTCCGCGGCAGCCAACAGACGCTCGACCTCAGCGGCTCCACCGGCCACACTGCGAACATTTGAACCGACATCCTGCAACGCACTCATCTCCGTTCTCCGGTGCTCACTCCCACTAGCAGCGATGGCAAACAGCTGACCCTATAGCGCTCAACTCAGTCACCGCACCCTATGAATCGGTGCGGCCTATCGCACGGACAACCGACCCTTTGTGCTGACCATCACCTATGCCCACGGGCCTCCCTCGGCAACCAGTCGAAGCTCTCCTCTGTCGAGGTGCTCGGCGTGTACTCGAGCCCCACCAAGCCGCGGTAGCCTACGTTGACGAGATCGCTCAGGCACTTCTCCAGGTCAAGGTCGCCAGTGCCCGGCTCGTGTCGACCAGGGACATCGGCAATCTGAACGTGACCAATCCGTGAGCCATAACGAGCAATAGCCGCACCGACATCGTCACCATTCACCGTAAGGTGGTACAGGTCCGCCAAGAAGCGAATATTCCGCGCGCCCGAAGCGATCTCGACGCGCTCGATCACCGCCACGGCATCGGCGGCAGTCCGAACTGGATACCGGGGTGCACCGCTCATCGCCTCTACCAGCACCACAGCGCCGGCACCAGCCGCCGCATGCGCGGCAGCCGCAAGGTTCACGTCCGCCAATTCGTCCTGCTCGGCAGCGGTGTACTCGTCACTCCGGTTGCCATAGAGAGCATTGAACATACGCGTGCCGAGACGTCGCCCAATCGCCACCACGACTTCCACATTCGAACGAAAGTCTTTGCTCCGCGCTGGCAGTGACACTAGTCCTCTCTCACCCGCGCCCATGTCTCCCGCCGCGAAGTTCAGTCCGGTGAGCCTCACGCCCGCGTTCTCGACAGCCGCGACGAAGGCGTCCACTTCGCTGTCGGCTGGCACAACGTCGGGGAAGGGCCACCCGAACTCCACCGCGTCGAACCCAGCAGCTTTGGCTGCTGCAGGTCGCTCCAGCATGGGCAGCTCCGTGAAAAGAAACGAACAGTTGACTGTGTACTGCAGCTTGCTATCCACGTTGGAATCCTCTCTCTGGGATATTGCATTCCCTCATGCCTAGGCCTCGGGAAGCATCGCCGGTCAGACAGCTCTTCTCGATATCACCTCCTTTCCTACCACCTCACCGGGACCGGAGCGTCCTTGCGAGTATCATCGCTTGCTGCAACAAGCAGAACTTCCTTTTCGCAATTGACACACAACTTAGCTTCAGAAAGGGCGATAGGGCACATACAGACCGCATTCTCCAATTGCATCTGGGACAAATATGATACTGACTTACCTGTTCGACACTCCAGCATCCGCGCGCAGTTGGTAACATCCTCACAGGCAGATTGCCCGAAGCCGTTCATAGTTAGTGATGCGCCAACGCAGATATGGTGCGACATGCAAGAAACGGGGCTGCCCTTGACAGTCCATGGTCGGCTTGAGCCTCGATCGTCTTGCCGAGTCAAAGAGTTGACCACCTTCCGACACGGCCTCGAAGTTTGGGAAGAAGAGCACTCCGTGGGACACGCGGAACTCGATCAGGTCCGCGGCTGTTGTCAGGAGAAGGCTGGTGTCTTGCTGACCACTCGTTGAGTGATGGTGACTTCTGTGAAAGCGGATCACGGCCGCAGGAGGCGCGAAGTCATTGTGCGAACGCGTCGGCGATCTTGTCGTTTCAGCTTTAGCTTGTTTTGCGACGTCGTGAGCTCCTGGTAGGCAACCAAGACAGTCACCTCGCGGTAAGTTGGTCCGACCACCTGATGGTTGGATGGTAGTGTCAGCACGGACCTGCGTCAAGCTATCGGCAGGGTCCACTCAAAGACGACGAACCCGATCGAGCCGACCTTTCGCCGCGGTGCGGCTGCGCACCAAGGTCACCAAGGGCGTCGGCTCGCGCTCTGCCGGGCTGACAACGGCCTACTAGCTCATCGCCACGGCCGAGAGACGCTGGCGGGCGGTCAACGCCCCCAGCTCGTCGCTCTTGTTCGCGCCGGGACCGTCTTCCACAACAGCGTGTTGGTCGAGCGTGCCGAAGACAAGGCGGCGTGAAGCCCGTGCGTGACGATACTGAGACGATGACCACCTGTGAGGTCTGCGGCAAGGCCTTCTCGCGCTCGGGCCGCCGGCGCCACTGCTCGGACGCCTGCCGTCAAACGGTCTGGCGCCGCCGCAGCCAGGCACCGAAGGAGCCCCTCGTCGGAAATGTCGACACCGTCTACCAATGTCCGAGCTGCGAGGCCCGCTTTCTCGGCGAGCAGTACTGCGAAGACTGCCACAGCTTCGCGCGCCGCCTCGGCCCTGGCGGCACATGTCCTTGCTGTGACGAGCCGATCTCGATCCTCGAGCTCATGCAGCCCGAGCAGTTTGCGGCACGCCGCGTCAAGAGACCGACCGGAGGAGGTGATCAGGAGCAACGACAGGAGGAGGGTCGCCGTCATCCAATCCACAGGTCTTGACTATTTCTCGCGAAGTGAGCGATCTTCGCCGAAGTGGCGTTCCAGCAGAAGGTCACTTCGCCCTGATCCAGCCAGTCGATTGCCTGGGTTGCGGTTACGTACACCACCAGCACTCGGGCCCAGGCCGCTGCTAAGCGCACAGCGGTAGCCCTGGCGTGCCCATCGCTGCCACGTGTGAACCTGGCCGAGATCTTTCCTCCGAAGAGGTCCCTCTTGGCCGCCAGGTCGAGGTCTGCTGGTTGGGCGTCCGTGGGCACGTCGGCAGAGACCACCACGTCAGCAGCACGCACATAGAACATGCCTCACTCACGATTTACTCATGAGTCGAGTCGTGGGCCCAGTCACGCTGAGGCACCCGACGCGAACCCGCTGACATTACCGTCGAACCGTCAGGTGGTCGGACCAACCTGACGCAGGAAAGGGAAGGGGAAAGGAGACGATCAACGCCCCGCGAGCTTCAGCCGCCTCAACGGGTTTCGCGGGGATCGCCTGGGCAGCCGCTTCTTGAAATTGAGCCAGTCCACCCACGAAGTCTGTTGGCACAGTCCGAGTGGCTGTTCAGTAGCCGGAGAGGTGCCGTGACTAAGGCAGCTGCGCTAGCAGGCCTTCCTCAACCGAATCGAGATGCTGTTGCATCCTCTTCCTTGCCTTGTCGTGATCGAGGTCTTCAATCGCCGTGAGGATGCCGCGGTGTTGGTCAAGATAGGTGAGGGCAACGCCTGGGCGGCCACGAGACGCTACCTTCATTTCACGCCAGGTGCTTTGATGCATGACTTCCACTAGGCGTTGGACCAAGACCTCTAGGACAGGATTGTGGCAGGCCCAGGCAACTGCCAAGTGAAATGAGAGATCCGCTTCCTCGGCATTCTCGCCTTGCTCGTACAGACGCTGGTGCTCCTGCACTCGTGCTCGCAACAGCGTCAAGTCTCGTTCGTGGCGCTGCAGGGCGGCGAGCCCAGCACACTCGGGTTCGAGCGTGCGCCGCGCCACAATGACATCGAGAGGACTGTGCTCACCTATCAGCTCCGCCTTAGCTCTTTGCATCGCGGTTTTCGAAAGCGCTTCCTCGGTTACGAAAGTTCCGCTTCCACT
>Ga0326727_10019464_pt1 | contig 13641 bp, 10 predicted proteins | sample MB2enrmetagenome_FD_207643 | JGI IMG/M metagenome (GOLD analysis project Ga0326727, IMG submission 207643) | Lab enriched peat soil microbial communities from McLean, Ithaca, NY, United States - MB29MY | ecosystem: Environmental > Terrestrial > Soil > Wetlands > Peat | place: USA: New York... | reverse complement strand
GCCAAGGCCGCTCGGACTTCCTGGTCCCTTACGCCAATCCCACCGCTATTGTCTTTATGGATAAAACCGTATGGATTGCAGACTGGTTTTCCCAAGCCATCTATGTGCATGAATTCCATAAAAGAGATTTTCCTCTCAAGAGAACCTACTACCTCCCGGACGTCCATCTGACAGGGATGGCCGTTTTAAATGATGCGATCTATACGGCCGATTCCTGGGCGCACGTGCTCCGAAAACACCGGATGGATGACCATCTGTCGGTGGTCTTTACGGTCCCCAGCCCCGGGCCTTCGCCTTGTTCGCTCTTTTGGGACGGAAAGTATCTTTGGTCCTGCGATTTGACGACGGGAAAAATCTATCAGCATCAGGCCGATGATCGGCTGACGGTTGTCGCTTCCTACGCGAGCCCCGGAAAGGCGCCGGTGGGGTTCTTCAAGGATGACCGCTACGCTTGGTCCATGGATGCGAAAACGCGGCAGCTTTATAAGCGCCGTTTGGACAACCAACTGTCCATCTTGGTGGCTTATCAACTTCCGGAATGGGGCGAGGGCGCCGCGCCTTTGTCCAACTTCACCTGGCGTGGGGGGGACCTCTGGTTCACCCGAACCGGCAAGAACCTTATTTTTCGCCGCTCCAAACATCTGCTTCAGGAGGTGAAATCATGATCAGTGTCGGCAAATGGCGTTGGCCTCTGATTGTTGCGCTTCCGCTGGTGGCAGGTGTTTTTCTTGTCTGGCGCGGGGTTGGACGTCTCTGCTATGAGGGGACATGCGTTCTGGCTTTTTCGGGAGATCCGAAGCAGGTCGACCGGCAGCTGAGCCTATTTCTATCGGAAAATGTTCACAAGAGGATCAACCTGGCCCTTTCCCATCCTTCCGGCCCAGTCACGTTTGAGAAGGTCCCGGGGCATCCCCTCCAGATATCCATCAAAGGCCAGGGCGACTGGCCCACACAGGTAGTCACGGTGCTGGACGCGGCCGCCAAGGTTTGCGTCGAGGGATCCCTTGCCCAGCGGAAAGCGGAACTCCAAAAGGAACTCGAAGGGGTGCAAATGGAGAAGTTGGCGCTGGAGGCGCGGATGGGTCCCCTCGCGAGTCAGAGGAAGGCGCTCCTTTCGAGTTCCGTGCGGAAGGCCCCCCGCGGGGATGTCGCCGCCAAAATCAAAGCCTTGCAGGCCCGGCGCAAGGCCCTCATCGAGCGCTATCCCACCCATACCGACATTCCACTCCTGGCCAAACAGATTCAAGAGCTTCAGAGCCGGGGTTCAGCGCAGGGCCTTTCCGTCTCCGGCAAGCTGACAGAGCTGGGACGGCAGGCGAATGAAACCAAGGTGCGTATCGACTATTTGTCGCGGCAGCTCCAGGACCTGTCGCAGGTGGAGAAAAATCTAAAGCCTGCCTGGAAAGTGATCACTCCGGGACAAAAGCCTTCGTGGCCGGTCCGCATGGAACAATGGCCGTTCTTTTCCGGCGTCCTCGCCGGCGTGTTTCTTCTAGGATTCCTCCTGACGATGGAGAAAGCGAAGGCCGTCAAGCCCGTTTTGTCGAACGGATTGTGGAGGCCGGAAATGCCTCCAGTCCCTGCGCCGGATACTCCGGTCGAGCTGACCGTTGTCTCTGCAGAACCGGCGCTGCCTTCTGATCCGCTGACGGAGAAAGCAGCGATGATTTACACCAAGTGGACCGAAGTCGCGAAGGTCCTCTATACGCCGGCGCCTGAGCCGCCGCAGGGGGTCCTGGATTCTGTCGGGCCGCTCTTGCAGGAATCGAGCGAGTTTCTGGCCGAAGGGCATGACGTCCTGGCAAGGGTTCTCGCGCATTCCGTAGCCCCCGGCGATCTGCCCGCCCACGTCGCGCGGACGGTCCTCATGACGCTGGCAGGCGCCGATGAAGCCGGCGCGTCGCCCGAGCATCGCCTGGCGATGGCCCTGGCGGCTCTGTTCCATGACTTGGCGGTCGTGCCGCGACCCCCGGCCATCCAGGAGGAGGTCGGGTCCGAAGTCGGCCGGCTCTCCGCGAGCGTCCTGCGGCGGATTCCCGGATTGCAGCCGGCGATTCTTTCGATGGTTGAAGAGATCCTGATCGGGATGGATGAATTTAAACTCGAAACTTGGCAGAACGTGGCCACCGGGAAAAACCTGGAGCCCCTGTCCAAAGTCCTGCGTGAAATCGACCGCTTCGAAAAAGTGATGCAGAAGCAGAAATCCCGCCTCAACCGCCAGGTTGCCCACCGGAAGGCCGGCTGATCCATAGTTACGTCGGTGCCAATGCACCCCCTCTTCGTGCTCTTGGCACCACAGGAAACCCGCCAAAAATGCCTAGCACTTTACGTGAACTGCGTTAATTCACGGCGTTGGGCCGGGCCTCGGTTGTTCTTGATCTATGTTGACCCCTATAGTGTGCACGAAGGTAGTCCTGCGCTTTCAGCAAACGAGCATTGTCGGGATGCCACTGCAATGTCGTCGCCACGGTGCGTTGCGCTTGCTCGACTTGGCCCAATCGGACCTCCAGGCCGGTCAACTTAAGAGCGAGGTAAACATTGCCGGGTTCCAGCCAAAGCGCGTGTTGATATCCTTCCGCCGCCTCTATCAAGCGTTGCTCCTCAGCCCAGTGGTCGGCATGAAACATGTACAACCCGCACAAATTATTTCGCGCCCGAGGGTTCAGGGAGGGGTTTCCTATCACATCCCACTCGTGGCGCAGAAGGCTGACGCTATCGTCCCAATAATTCAACTGCCGCCGCGACAACAAAACGACAATTACCAGGACGGCAGCGGACGTCGCCGTCCGGAATCCACTTGGAGCGCGGGCCAGCGTCATGAACTTCGATATGCTCCAAACGAGACAGATTAGCAATCCAACCATGGGAAGATATAGAAGATGGTCCTCGTGGGAATAAAGGCCGATTTGCATCAAGAGTCCGCTCGCGGGCAAGTACGTGATTATGTACCATGCCCACCCCACGAAAAAATAGGGCGCGGAGCGACGTATCCGAAGTGCCAGCCAAGACACAGCAACCACGAGCAGCAGAGACGGTCCCCATTGCGTGAGGGGTAGCGTCAAACCCGTCAGCGGGTAAAAGAAGGTCAGTCTGGTCGGCCAGAGCATCTTGAACGGGGATAACGCAAAAGCGACCAGTGCAGGTGTCCATTGAGAACTCCAAGAAAACGGTACGCCTTGTTTCAGAGTTCCAACATGTTGCTGCACAAAGCAAGCCCATGCGCCCAGGGGTATGGCCAGCGCGAAGAATGGCCATTTTTCTGCCGCCAATTCCCGTAGCGTTTCACCCTGCTCCTGGCCGGCCGTCCAGCGCTTCCAGGGCCAAAAGTCCAGCAACATCAAGATCATCGGAAGGACGGCCATGATCGGCTTGGAAAGCCAGCCGAGCACATACCAACCAAAGGCGACGCTATAACGGAGCCGCGTGGGACGCCGGAGATACGATCCGTAGGAGATCAGCGTCAATAACCAGAAACACATCGATAGGAGATTCTTCCGTTCGGCGATCCAAGCTACGGATTCCACGTTGATCGGATGCAGAGCAAACAGTGCTGCCGTAAGCCATGCCTTCCCCGATTCTTCCGTCTCGCGTTTCAGAAAGAGGAAGAGGAGGCACGTATTCAGCGCGTGAAAAAAGACGTTGGTGAGATGATGAAATCCTGACCGCATGCCCCAAAGCTGAACGTCCAGCATGTGCGAAATCATCGTCAGAGGATGCCACTCAATGCGGCGTTCCGGACCGTCATCTCGGAACGCCCAGGCGACGGAGGTGGCTGTCAGGCCGCCACGGACGAATGAATTGTCAGTCACATAGGCGTTGTCATCATAGAGCTGAAAGGAATACCGGAATGAGGGGCCGTACAAAGCGAAGACGACCGCTGTCAATGCCGCACAGGAGAATACCGTGCTGCGCAGGACGAGGGGCGCCCTCATGGGAACGAGCTGGCTCCTTGACATGGGCGGTCGGCGACTTCCAGGCTTTCAAACATGGCACTAATTCAAGCATATCGAAGGTCGAAATGTCGTCAGGCTTAAGAAGTTATGAAAAAACCCCCGGACGTTTTAGAAGAGGCGGTGGGAGTTAATACGCGCGCAGGGTAATGCCGAGGGGGACGCGGCAGTAGTCGGCGAAGAAGGGAAGAAGGCTTTTGACTTTGGCGACGGCTTCCTCAGCCGCCGCTTCACCCACCTTGAGGATCTCCTCCGAGCGATGGAAGTCTGTCCAGACAAAATCCCGCATGTCCGGCGCGATCACCACATGGGCGATTTCAGTCCGTGCCTGGGCGATCTCATACTGCATCGTGTAGACCGTTTTAAAGAACACTTCAGTCATTCCGGGGGAACGCGGGGCCAGAGGGAAAAGCGCCTTGCGGCCCCCCACCCCGTGCCGGAGGGAGGGTTTGGCCGTCAGGTTGACGGAAACCAGCAGATCGGCCCCCATGTTGGCCACCACCGAAGTCGGCACCGGGTTGATGAGTCCACCGTCGACGAGGTAAAGGCCCCTGTACAAAAAAGGACGGAAGATGATCGGGAGCGTGGCCGACGCGCGGACAGCGTCGGCCACGCGGCCTTCCTTCAGCACCACCTCGTGCCCTGAGCGGATATCCGTCGCGACGGCCGCAAAAGGGAGAACGAGCTGGTCAAATTCCACATACCCCAGGATGCTCGTGAGAAACGCGCTCAACGTCTGACCGGCCAGAAACCCGCCGTGGGGAAACGTCAGGTCGCCGAAGATGTTTTGCCGCAGCCAGTGTTTGGTGATCGTTTTGGAAATCTCCTGGATCTCGGCAGGGCTCTTGCCCGCACAGTAGAAACTCCCCAGAAGCGCCCCCATCGAGGTCCCGGCCACCATGTCGATGGGGATCCCTTCCCGCTCAAAAACCTTGAGGATCCCGATGAGGCCGTACCCATAGGCCGCTCCCGACCCCATGGCAAGCCCTAGGCGCAGTTTTCCCAAAGTCCGTGCGAGGCGTTCCAGGGCGAGCATCGCAGGTTTTGCTTCCGCCTGGGGAAGATAGGGAGCGCCCTTTTCCCGGAACGGCTGATGATAGAGTTCGCTCCAGGGGATATGGAAATCCGCTGTGTCCTTCCCGAGAGAACTCGGGTGCTGAAGAAGGACAGTTTGAATGGGCACCGAGGCCCCGGAGGCGTTTTCTTCCAGGGCGGCGCGCGCGGGCGCGACCAGGTCCGACGCCTGGTCCCAGGTGATGAGAAAGATATGGTCGGCCTCATGCATCAGGCTTTGACTCAAAGGGTCTTTTTCGGCCGGCCCCAAAGAGAGAACAAAATCATAGTGGTCCCTTAGGACGCCCAGAAAGGGGGGGACCGCGCTGAAGAAAATATCCTTCAAAAGTCTGGAGGGGATAGACAATATTTCCAGCCCGGATGGGTGAGTAACTATCAATTTTTGCAGGACTTTCAGGTCCAACAAATCCTCTTCATGGTAAAGCGCTTCCTGCGCCGGAGGCGTCTGGAGGCCGAGCGCTCGCGCTAAGTCGCCGGAGCGCGCGCTGGTATCCAAAAGAATAACGCGCCGCCTGGTCTGCTCCACGAGAGCGATGGCGAGATTGATCGTAAAGAGCAGCGTCGCCTCGTACGGCAGGGCCGGAGCTAGGGCGATGAGCTTGGGTTCCTTGGGCTTATCGAGCGGCGGATGGAACGAGACGGCCAGGCGCTTGGAGAGCGCGCGGGACAGGTGGATCCCGACCAAGGGATGCTTCTCGAGGATCGCATCAAAATCCGCTTTGACCAAGGTCAGAAACTCGCAGGGGGTGTCCGCGATGGCGCTGAAGGCTTGGGGCTCTCCGGTCAGAAGCGCCAGTTCGCCGATGGCGTCCCCCCGGCCAAGATAGGCGATGGATTTTTCATGCCCACCCTCGGTCTTGGAGACGATCCGGACGCGCCCGCTGCGCAGGAGATAGAGGCTATCTCCGGGTTCGTCCGCGCGCAGCACCGTGTCGCCCTTTTCCATGGCGGTCAGCTTCAGGCAGTCGACCAGCTCCAGCAGCACTTCCTCGCCGAGCTGTCCGAAGAGCGGGTTCCGCTTTAAAAAGTAGAGGCCGTCCGTGCGTATTTGAGAATCCATCCCGTTAACCTATAATCTCACCCATGTCCAAGTACCAGGCCATCCGCGGGACCAAAGACATCCTTCCCGCTGAGAGCGTCCAGTTTCAGCGCCTGGAGTCCGCCGCGCGCGCGCTGTTTGCCCGCTATGGCTACGCGGAAATCCGGACACCCACCTTTGAGGCGGTCGATCTTTTTCAACGGTCCCTCGGCGAGACGACCGATGTCGTCCAAAAAGAGATGTATCTTTTTGAAGACCGCGGCGGCCGCAAGCTCGCCTTAAGGCCCGAAGGGACCGCCGGGGTCGTGCGCGCTTTCATCGAACATCATTTATCCCAATCCCTTCCGTATTGCAAGCTGTTTTACGTCGGGCCCATGTTCCGCGCGGAACGCCCGCAGGCCGGCCGCTACCGTGAATTCTGGCAGATCGGCGCGGAGTATTTCGGCAACGCCGGACCGGCCGCGGACGCCGAACTCCTGGCGCTGGTGGACGCGTTGTTTCTGGCCCTGGACATCCGTGATGTGCGCCTGAGGATCAATAGCATCGGCGACCAGGAATGCCGCCCGAAGTATCTCGCCGCCCTGCGGACTTATCTCACGAAACGCTCGGTGGAGTTGTGCGAGGATTGCCAGCGCCGCCTCGATAAGAACCCGCTGCGCGCGCTGGACTGCAAGACGGATTCGCCGAAGCTCAAGGACGCGCCCACGATTGACGCCTATTGGTGTGCTCCCTGCCGCGCCCACTTTGCGGCGGTCGGCCAGCTCCTGACCGATTCGCATGTGGCCTTTGAGACGGACCCACGGCTGGTCCGTGGGCTGGACTACTACACTCGGACGATTTTTGAAGTGACGACCAAAGTCCTCGGAGCGCAGGACGCCCTGGCGGCGGGCGGCCGCTACGACAAGCTGGTCAAAGATCTGGACGGTCCTGATGTCCCCGCGCTCGGTTTTGCCATGGGGATGGAACGCACCATTCAGGCCTCCCAGGCCGCCGCTCCCAAAATAGTCACAGCCACCCCTTTCGTATTTGTCGCCGCGATGGGCGAGGCTGCCTCCAGGGTCGCCTATCAGACGCTCCAGATGCTGCGCCACTCCCCGGAGCTGGTCAAAATCAATCTGAGGGCCGAAGGCGATTTCTTTGAGAAAAAGCTGGGCGCCCAACTCACGATCGCCGACCGGATCGGCGCGACCCACTGTGTGATCCTCGGCGAGGACGAAGTCCAAAAAGGGGAAGTGACGCTGCGCACGATGAATACCAGTTCGCAGGAACGCCTGGCGCAAAAGGATCTGGTCTCCAAACTCCTGGCCGTCTCCAACCTTGCGTAAATCTTTTTGGATCAGCTTTGTTCTGGTCGGACTCGTCGGCTCCCTCATGGCCGGTCTGGAAGCCCGGCGCGCGCATTACTTCATGGGGCCGAAACTCCGATCGCCGGACAAACGTTCTTTCGACTATCAGCTGGCCTTCCTGACGCAGCGCGCCGAGTGGTTTGCTCAGGACACGCTTTTCAAGGTCCGGCCGGGGCGACCCCCAAGTCCGGACATCGCGATCATCGGGATCGATGAGCCGTCAGTCGCGGCTTACGGGCAATGGCCGTTCCCGAGGAAGCTCCATGCCGCGCTCATTCGCCGGCTGAAAGAAAACCCGCCCAAGGCGCTCCTGTTCGACATCCTCTTCATCGAGCACTCTCCCGACCCAGCGGGGGACGCCGCGCTGGTGCGCGCCACCCGGGACAATCCCTGGGTGATCCATTCGTTCTTCATCGATTATGAGAGCCCGCCGCCGGTCAAAGCGCCTTTTCCCAAGCTTCTTGCGGCTTCCTCCGACACAGGCTTCGTGAACGCCTTCCCCGATGAAGACGGGGTCCTCCGCCATGCCATCCCGCGGATGACCTTCGATACGCTGACCATTAACCTCTTATCGGTGATCGGGACGGCCCGCTTCCTGGGAATGTCGCCGGAAGGCATAGTGAAGCGCGTCCCTCTGGACGCGCGCGGGCAGGTGTGGGTCAATTTCACCGGCCTTCCCTTCACCGCTTATTCCTATGTCGATTTCCTGACGGGAAAACTCGACCCCGCGGTCCTCCGGGGTAAAATTGTCCTGGTGGGTTCCAAAACGGTCGGCGCTTTCGATCATTATCCGACGCCGACCTCCACCAACATGCCCGGCGTCGAATTGCACGCCAATCTCATCGATAACCTGCTGAACGGAAATGCCCTGCGCTGGGCGGGATTGAAAGCCACTCTGTGGGCCGTTTTTGGGATGGTGCTTTTCTGCGGCCTTTTTGTCGCGAACCGCTCGGCGGGCGTCGGCGCCGCCTGCGTTTTGGGCGCCGCGGGGATCTATGCCGTCGCCGCGTATCAACTGTTCGCGTTCCGGAACGAAGTGCTCGATCTCGCCGGACCTTTGGCGACACTTCTCTTCGGTTATCTCGCGGTCGTCATCCATCGCTTTTTCACCGAGGAGCGCGAGAAGCGCTGGGTGAAAGCCGCATTCGGGCAGTACGTATCACCCAAGGTGCTGGAGATCCTCATGCAAGACCCTGCCAAACTCAAGCTGGTGGGGGAACGCCGCGACATGACGGTTTTCTTTTCGGACGTCGCCGGGTTTACCTCGATTTCCGAGCGCATGAATCCGGACGAGCTGGTGGTGCTTTTAAACCGCTACCTTTCCGCCATGACGGAAGTGATCTTCGAGTATGACGGCTATCTGAACAAATACATGGGCGACGGCATCATGGCCTTCTGGAACGCGCCCGTCAAGCAGGTCGACCATGCCGAGCGCGCCTGCCGCTGCGCCTTGAAGAGCATGCGGCGCCTGGCCGAGTTCAATGAGGAGTTGAAAGCGCAGGGGATCGTCCCTCTGGGCGCCCGCATCGGGATCAACTCCGGCACGATGGTGGTCGGCAACATGGGCTCCCGGCAGAAGTCGGACTACACCGTCATGGGGGACAATGTCAACCTGGGCTCGCGCCTCGAGGGAGCAAACAAAGCCTTCGGTTCCGCGATCATGATCAGCGAATTCACCTACGAGATTGTGCAGGACAAGTTTGAGGTGCGCTTCCTGGACAGGATCCGCGTCCCGGGCAAGGCTAGGCCGGTCAAAGTCTACGAGCTCCTGGCCGAAAAAGGGGGCTTGGACGCCGTATGGCAAAAGGTGGTGCCTCTCTACCACGAAGCCATCCAGCTTTTCGCCGACAAAGAGTTCCCGCGGGCGCGAGAGAAATTCCTTGAAGTCTGCGCGATCTTACCGCAAGATAAAGCCAGTATGCTCTACGTGCATCGTGCGGAAGCGTTTGCGGCGGAACCGCCCGCAGACAACTGGGACAGCGTCTTCGAGGTCAAATCGAAATGACCATTTTCTGGCGGTTGGTGCTGGCGCATTTCATCGCGGACTTCACGTTCCAGACCAACAAGGTGGCGACCTGGAAGCGCGAAAGCCGCGCGGGGATGCTGATCCATATCCTGACGCACCCGGCAGTCACTTCCCTCATGGTCTGGCCGTATCTGTCTATGCCCTGGGTCCAGACACCTTGGATCCGGATGAACGGCTGGATCTGTGTGGCGCTTCTGACGATCTTCCACTGGCTGGAGGATGAATGGCGGGTGTGGTCGATCCAGGAGACCGGCAGCCCCGATAGCACCGGATTTTTTCTCTGGGACCAGGTGGTCCACCTGACCATGATCCTGGCCTTTGCGCCGACCGTCCCGGGTCTGAAGCCCGACCCCTGGGTCCTTCCCATCCTTTGCGTTGTCCTCATCTCACATTTCGTGTCGATTCTCGTTTTCTATCTTGAAAACGACCTGTGGGGGAATTCCCAGGTCCTGGCGGAAAGGAAGTACTGGTATATCGGAGAACGCCTCATCGGCGCCGGGCTCTTTTTACTGCCCGGCCCCTGGTTCCTGCTCGCCTTCGGCTGGATCGGCTGGATCGTGTACCTGCATTACGCCAGATCCCAAGAACGGACCTGGGTACACCTCGTCGTCGGCAACATGGCGGTGGTCTTCCTCGGCCTCCTCGTCCGCGGCCTCCTAAGCTGAGCTTTTGTACAATAGGGCCCTTGCGCCCGTGGTGAAACGGATATCACGTAGCCCTGCGAAGGCTGAATTTCCAGTTCGAGTCTGGACGGGCGCACCATCCTTCGCCCTCACGGCACTTCTCACCTTGACGGCAGGCGCCTGCGCCGCCGCGGTCATCGATGTTCCGGCCCCAGAGGCTGTTCTCCAGATTGTGCTGCCGGGGTCCACCCGTTCCGTGACGCGGGCGGAGTTGGAAAAGAAAATCACTCCCGCGGAGATCACCGTCTACAGCCCCATCTATCAGCGGCCGATGACCTATCAGGGGTTCTGGTTGGATGAGATTCTAAACACTTTCCACATTCATTTGTCCGGAGAAGATGATCTTGTGTTTCAATGCGACGACGGCTATGGCACGTCATTGCCCGCCTCCGAGGTCGGCAGGCAGAAGTGGCTCGTGGCCTTTGGTGAGCCGCAGGGATGGACGCCGCTCCCTGAACGCCATACGCCGACCTTTCCGGGCCCCTGGTACATCGTCGGCCGGGACTCCGGCTCCTACCAGCAATTCCCCTGGCCCTACCAGGTCGTCGCCATCAAAATCCGCGGCGACTGGTAAGCAGGGATTTAGCCGACAGACGCTTCTTCGTACGATGTGGATGGTGTGTATCGAATAGGGCGGTGGCGGGTGGGAGCGGGGGCGGAATCACGGCCGTCGTGGACCACAATGATGTGATCGTCATCCATGGCGATGCGGCGGCCCGCCAGCTCGACGTCCAGGCCATCGGCGGTGTCCGTCTGCATCGACCAGTCGACCGGGTCATGGCGGGCGGCGTCAATGTCCAGTACCAGAGAGTACCTTCCCTGAGCGTCTGCTACGGACACCTTCTCAGTCCTTCCATGCGGTGAGGTCAGCCGGACAAGCACCCGCGCATGCGGGAGCAGTATCGATCGGGAAGACGCAGTTCCTTCGAACAGATAGGTACAGTGGCGGATCGGCGCTATGGCGGGAACCACCTTGGAGATGTCCACCATGCTTGGCGCGGATCTCAAAAAGCAAGCATACGGCATGCGCGGGTGCGGTCCGCCTATAAAAAGCGTCCAGAGCCACACCCAGATCATGGCCAGATCCTGCCATATCCCGATTAATGTCATTGTCCTTATCCTCAGAATCGAGGATAAACCCTGAGTGTGACGCGAGGGTTACGCCAAGGTTAACAATATGTTACGTATGGGCCTAATGGGGAAGTAATAAAGGAAAGCCGGTACCCCTTCACTGGAAGAAGTGCCGGCTTTTTCTCTATCGCGAGTGGTGGAGCTGCCGGGAATTGCACCCGGGTCCAAGATTAGCCTGACGGCGTCTCTACAAGCGTAGTCCGCATTTTAAGTCTCGCTTCGCCTTCGCAGCGAACGGCTATGGCGGAGACCAGCCTCGTTGCGGTTCGGCGATGGTCGCGGAGGCGCGCTCGATCACCTAGCCTGCATCATGACGCTCTGCCCCCGCCCACAGGCGGGGTCGGGGAGAGCGCCCCGGCTCAAAAGCCGGGGACCTGCCGTTGTTTAGGCGGCGAGGGGCATATACGCAGGCATCATTTTCATGAAGCTGCGCATCGCTGTTAGGCGGTTGCCAGTTGTGTTTTGGTCGTCTATTTACGTGGATCCGACCAACCACGGCTTGCGACAATCCATCCCGTCCAACCCTGTCGATCCTATTCAGCCCCAAAAGGGGTATGTCAAAGACCTAAAACCATTATACCACCCACGACGGCCTTGCCCCCGGTGAGGTGCCCTCTCGCTCAGTACGCCATTCGCGAGCCGGACCCCTCCCCGGGAGCAAGGCCCACTTTCCATCAAATTATTTTAGGTTAGAAGAGTGGAGTGAAAAAACACGGCACACCTACTTACATAGGATTCGTTGCGATGGGCGCGGGGAGGGCTTCCTCGGTTGGCGAATGTTGTTCTGAGCCAGAGAGGGGGCCCTCCCCGTGCCCAAAGCTATACTGTCTCGTTTCCGAAGCGCGCTATGAGTTCGTGGCGGATGGCGGCTTTCATGAGGGTGGCCAGGCGCAGCATACCCGCGGCGTTCTGGGCGGCGCGATAATCGGCGGGGTCCTGGATCTGCGGTGTTGCGGCCGAGGTCAGTTCTGCGGAAACGGTGGCGTCGAGGGACCGGAGCTCCTCTTTTGACATATGCTTCAGCTCGTCGAGAACCTGCTCTTCATAAATATCCATAAAGGGCAAGAGGACCCGGTTGAGTTCGCGGAAAGATCTCAGGAGCGCCAGCTCCTTAGGGTTGTCCTGGCCGGTCATCTGGATGACATTGTCGATTTCGTCCAGGCCGCCCGGTCTGATGGCGATGAAGCGGTCCAGCTGGTTCGGCGTGTAAATGGCCTCCAGACGCTGGCACAGGAGAGCGTATTGAGTTCCGAAGCGGTGAAGCTGTTCATCGAGATCAGACCGGGAGAGAGACCGGATCCTGGCTTTTAAAGCTTCGCCGTCCAGCCGCTGATAGTCTTCTAGTTCCACTGGTCTGATGATTGTATTAGAAATCCAGCCGGCCTTGTCCCCGGGGAGGCGCCCTCTCGCTCAAAACACCATTCGCGAGCCGGACCCCTCCCCATGGTCAAGGCCCATAGCAAAGCTCTTGAACTATGAAATGAGTTCGCGCATAATCGGGTATGCGAATAGCGAGCATTTTAATCGCGTGCGCGGGGATGGTGGCCGCAAGAGCGTTCGGTGACCCCGCTCCGCGCTTCACGGCATCCTTTCAGACCAGCTACGATGGTCGCCATGCTGACCTTTACGCCCAGGATGTGGACCGGGTGCGGCTCCTCCTCCGCCAGGCTCAGCTTGAAATTTCCTCCCAACTGGGGCTTCTCCAGTATCAGGAAGGTTTCCGCTGCCCCTTGACGGTCCGCTTTGACGACGCGCCAGCCGCCGGAGTCGAATTCGCGCTGGCTTACGTGCAGCCTGTCCCTACCGTTCACGGTTTCGGCCAGGAGTTGGTGGTTAATCTGGATGTGATGGCCCAGCACCCCGGAGATTTCGACAGGATTTTCTACCACGAAATGACACACGCAATCCTGAACGATGCCGTTTCCTCGGTGTACAATCGTGCACTCCCGTCCTGGGTCCAGGAGGGGCTGGCCGTTTATATCTCCGGCGAGGGGCCGGATCGGGTCCGGGCTCTGGCCCGGCACTACCGGAAATCCCAGGTGAAGGCTGCCGTGCACGACCTGCAAGAACCGATCCTCGATTACGCTCGCGATTACATGGCGTTTAAAACGATGGTTGACAAACAGAACATCAATACCCTGCAGACCTTCGTCCGCGACCTCACCCAAGGAAAACTCCCGGAAGAAGCCGTTGAAGACAGCACCGGACAATCCTGGGACGCCTTCCGACAGCTGGTGAAAGACCACACACTGGAGGTCTACCAGACGGAAGCTCTCCCGGATTTCTAATCCAGTTGAGACGAGAAGGGTGGGGAGTTGGCTCGATTCGCGAATGGTGTTCTGAGCGAGAGAGCCGGCTCCCCACCCCTTCTCCCTCATCGGTTTTCCGTTGA
>Ga0326727_10019463_pt1 | contig 13641 bp, 13 predicted proteins | sample MB2enrmetagenome_FD_207643 | JGI IMG/M metagenome (GOLD analysis project Ga0326727, IMG submission 207643) | Lab enriched peat soil microbial communities from McLean, Ithaca, NY, United States - MB29MY | ecosystem: Environmental > Terrestrial > Soil > Wetlands > Peat | place: USA: New York... | reverse complement strand
TAATCTTCACGCTCTCGCGCATCTCGACGAGCCGCACCAGATACCGCGCCCAGCAGTCGCCCTCGGTCACGACGGGCACCTGGAACTGAAATTTCTCGTAGCTGGAGTAGGGCATGTCGCGCCGCAGATCGAAATCCACGCCGGAGGCGCGCATCGGCGGACCGGTCACGCCCAAGGCGATGGCGTCGGCGGCAGAAAGCATGCCCACGCCCTTCAGCCGGTTGCGGAAGATCGGATTGCCGGTCAATAGATTCGAGTATTCGTCGATTTTTTCCGGAAAAGTGTTGATGAAGCCCTGTACGCGGCCAAGAAAATCCAGCGGCGGCTCCATCGCCAGGCCGCCGATGCGAATGTAGCTGGTCATCATCCGCTGTCCGGACAAGTCCTCGAAGAGCCGGAGAATCTCCTCCCGTTCGCGGAAGGTGTAAAGAAAGACGGTCAGCGCGCCAATGTCCATGGCGTGGGTGCCCAGCCAGACCAGGTGCGAGTTCAGGCGGGTCAGCTCGGACAAGAGCACCCGCAGCCACTGCGCCTTTTCGGGAATCTCCAGCCCCAGCAGCTTTTCGACGGCCAGGCAGTAACAAAGATTGTTGGCCATGGGGCTGAGGTAGTCGATGCGGTCGGTGAGCGGCACTACCTGGTGATAAAACTTGGCCTCGCAGGTCTTCTCGATGCCGGTGTGCAGGTAGCCGATCTCCGGGTAGAGCCGGACCACGATCTCGCCGTCGATCTCTACCACCAGGCGCAGGACCCCATGCGTGGAGGGGTGCTGCGGCCCCATGTTCAGGATCATCTGCTGATTGTGAGAGCCTTCGGCCACCGGGGCTTCGAGGATGGGCGTGCCAATCGTCTCGGTCATCTTAATGCATTTCTCCTTCAGATATAGCCCCGGCAAGCTGATCGAGGAGTCGCGATTTCTCAAGGAAATCGCTAGCGAGCTGCAATGGTTGCGATGGAGTGCAGAAGGAGAAATGCATCAGCGGTAGCCCTCCACCGGATAGTCCTTGCGCAACGGGTGCCCCTGCCAGTCGTCGGGCATCATGATGCGACGCAGGTTGGGGTGGCCACTGAAGCGAATGCCGAACAGATCGAAGACCTCGCGCTCGTAATAGTTGGCCGCGGGCCAGAGCGGCGTGATCGAATCGACCTCCGGGGCGCCGCCGTCCTGATTCGTTCCGTCCACCAGCACCCGTAGCCGGATGCGCTCTTTATAAGAATGCGAGAGGAGGTGGTAGCTCAACTGGAAGCGCGGCGTCGCGGGCAGCCAGTCGACCGCGGTCATGTCCTCGAAGAAGTTGTAGCCAGCCGCCTGCTCGGCCGCCGCCACCGGGCGAATCTCCTCCGGCGCAATGGTCAGGGTCAGCTCGCCGCGGTCGAATTTGGCGTCAACCAGAGCTTCGGGCTTCCAGGCCAGAATGGCCCTCACCGCCGGATGCTCGGCGAACTCCTCCAGCACCGCGGCCCGGCCGAGCAGAGTCTTCTTCCTGGCCATCATCGCGGTCGTCTTCCCGGACTCGTTTCCGGCGTCGCCCATGATGTTTCCCCCAGACTGGCCCATGCTAGAGGTCCGCCTTGTCCTGGCTCCAGTTCAGAATGCCCTTGCGCACAATGTAGTAGAGCCCCACAGCCACAAAGCCCAGGTAGACCAGCATCTCCCAGAAGCCGAAGAAACGGGAGCCGGTGAGGGCGGGCAGCTGGCGGTAGACCACTGCCCAGGGCATCATGAAGACCACCTCCACATCGAAGAGAATGAAGAGCATGGCCACCAGATAAAAGCGTACGCTGAATCGCCTGCGCGCATCGCCCACGGCCACAATGCCGCACTCGTAGGCGGCCAGCTTAGTGGCCGTGTTACGATGCCGCCCGACAAACCACGAGGCCGTCAGAATTCCCACTCCCAGCCCGAATGCGGCCAGGATTTGCAGCAATAGGGGAAGATACTGCCAGTAGTAAGGGACCATCGCCGCCTCGCCTGGAACACCAGTAGAGCTGCACCCCCTGGACGAAGCCGTCAACGGCTCCACTCGAAAAAGCGCTGGAATGAGATTAGGTTTTCAATTTCGTTCCGTCAAGGCGCTGCAACCAGTTGCCGGCGCGTGGAGAATTTCTCGGGAACGGGAGTTCAAACAAAACCGGCCTTTCCCATGCGCCGCAAACCACCATTTGCAGAGGTTCCTGTCATTTTTTGCAGAAAATTTCGCCGTTCTATGAGACGCTGGAGCCGTTTCAGAACTCGAGCCGTTTCGGAAACGATAGAGCGTTTCTCCAGTCGCTGGAGCGGAGACCTCCGCCACCGCGCATGGTTCTCAAAACTCAGAGTACACTGGGGGCCGCTCTGGAACCGGGGCGAAAAGCGGCAACCGCGTGCACCGCCGCCTGAGCGTCCTGAAATGGAACGCAAGAATCGGCAGTTCACCCGTGGAAAACAGTACCTTCGTCATCTGAAAACTCTGGCCATTGTGCCGAAGAAGAGGGTGAGGATAGAACTATGGCTGCCACTACGACCACCGGCTTCTCGATTCCGGCCTCCGCGCCGGCCGTTTCCACCGACCGTGTGCGCTCCAAACGCCGCCGCCACATCACCCCCCAGGCGGGACGCGCTCTCGAACTCCTCGGCCACGCCATCGAGTACCTTACCGACGAGTTCGTGCATCAGGGCGCGCGGTTTTCCGCCAAAAATGAGCAGTTGGAGGCCGTGCGAATGCTGATGGCGCTCAACCGCCAGATTTATTTCGAGTGCCCCGAGGTGCCCACCTTCGGCGAGCGCTGCCGGGCCCTGCTGCATCTTCACTCGGCGTAGGCCCTTCGACTCTGGAGTTGCCGCCAAGTCGCTTCCGGGGTTCAACCAGAAACCTCGGAAAATTTGTGCCGACTAAAAGATTCATTTTCGACTCAAAAACTTTGCGCCGAAATGGGACGCTCTGCCTCGCTTTTCGGTTTTCTTCCGGTCTGAAGCTGAACCGGGAATGGCCTTGGGAAGGCATTTCCTGCTTCAGCTTCGGGCCTGAGCCTATTGCGTAGGCCCTGGTCCCTACCCCACTGCCTGCACCGTCCCCTTGCCCACCAGTTCCTCGACCCGCTCGACCCAGCCGCGGTCGGCCGCCACGCTCATCCCCTCCGGCTCCAGGATCACCGCGTACTCGTCCTTCTTTTCCAGATGCAGCATCACCTTGCCCGGCCCCGGCGCAGCGTCGGCCTCGTTCTTCAGGCCCATCAGCGTTTCTTCCGTCACGCGGTCCAGGTTGATGCGAATCCGCACTCCCGACGGCAGCTTGACCTCGACCTCTTCCAGAGCCTGGATCGAGTTGATGGAGATCTTCGGCGCCGCGTCCTCCTCGCCCATCAGAACGCCGCGCACCACCACCGGCGCCTCCATCTTCAACTTTTCTGAAAGTTTTTCATAATCCCTCGAAAAGCAGATCAGGTCGATCTTGCCGGTCGCGTCCTCAAGAGCCGCCTGCGCGTAGAGCTTCTGATCCCGCTTGCTCTTCTGCACCCTCAGCCCCAGGATCATCCCGGCGACCTGAATCTCGTCAGCCGGGTCTGCCTGCGAGCCCCAGCGCCGCTCTGGCGGCTTGCGCTCCAGGGCCTCGGCCACGGAAATAATGCCCGTCAAATTCCTCAGCTTTTCCGCGTACTTGTCCAGCGGATGACCCGACACGAAGAAGCCCAAAACCTCTTTTTCATTGGCCAGCCGCTCGCCCTCTTCCCAATCGGCCACCTTCGGAAGGTCGTCGCCCTCGCGCCCCGCCTTGGGCCCCTCATCGAAGAGCCCGAAGAGTCCCGCCTGCCCTTGCTCCGCGTCCCGCTGGGCCTTCTGCGCCCTCTCCATCGCTTTGTCCACTGCGGCCATCAGCGGCCCGCGCCGGCCCAGCGAGTCCAGCGCACCGGCCTTGATCAGCGACTCGATCACCCGCTTGTTCATCACGCGGAGATCGACCTTTTCGCAGAATTGCCAGAAGTTTGTGAACTTCCCGCCCACCTCGGCGCGCGCCTTCATGATCGACTCGATCGCATTGCCGCCGACGTTTTTCACCGCGGCCAGGCCAAAGCGGATCGCCTCGCCCGCAGACGAAACCAGCGGCGTGAACTGCGCCCCGGAGCTTTGTACGTCCGGCGGCTCCACGCTGATTCCCATCTCCTTGCATTCGCCGATGTACTTGACTACATTCTCCGGCTTCGAGGTCTCTGAGGTCAGCAGAGCCGCCATGAACTCGACCGGGTAATGCGTCTTCAGGTAGGCCGTCTGGTAGGCCAAGAGGGCATAAGCCGCCGAATGCGATTTATTGAAGCCGTAGCCGGCAAACTTCTCCATCTGGTCGAAGATTTCGCCCGCCGTGGCCTTTTTGTGCCCCGCCGCCTCGGCCCCCGCCATGAAGCGTTCGCGCTGCTTGGCCATCTCCTCGGGTTTCTTCTTGCCCATCGCCCGGCGCAGCAGGTCGGCCTCGCCCAGCGAGTAATTCGCCAGCACATTCGAGATCTGCATCACCTGTTCCTGGTAGACGATGACGCCCAAAGTCTCCTTGAGAATCCCCTCCAGCTCGGGCAGCATATACTCAACCGGGCGCCGTCCCAGCTTGCGCTCGATGAAGTCGTCGACCATTCCGCCCTGGATCGGTCCCGGCCGGTAGAGCGCATTCAGGGCCGTCAGGTCCTCGACCGTATCCGGCCGGTAGCGCCGCAGCACGTCCCGCATCCCGCTCGACTCGAACTGGAAGACGCCCGAGGTCAGCGCCGAGTGGAAGACCTTCTTGTAAGTCTCCTCGTCGTCCAGCGGAATGGCCTCGATGTCCACCTTCTCTCCCCGGCTCTGCGCAATCAGCTTCAGGCAATCGTCGATCACCGTCAGCGTCGTCAGCCCCAGGAAGTCCATCTTCAGCAGACCCATCTTGTCGATCGCCTTCATGTCGTAGGCGGTCACGATTTCGTCGTTCTTGGTCTTAGCCAAGGGCACCAGCTCGGTCAGCGGACGCGGCGCAATCACCACCGCCGAGGCGTGCACTCCCGAGCCGCGCACGAGGCCCTCGAGCTTCTTCGCCGTATCGATGAGTTCGTGAATCTGCGCGTCGCTCTCGTACGCCTTGCTCAGATCCGGGACATCTTTCAGAGCCTGATCGATGGTCATTCCCACCGTCGCCGGAATCAGCTTGGCGATGCGGTCCACGTCGCCATAGGGCATGTCCATCGCCCGGCCGCAATCTTTGATGGCCGCCTTGGCCGCCATGGTGTTGAAGGTGATGATCTGCGCCACCTGCTCGCGTCCGTACTTGCGCGTGACGTACTCGATCACCTCGCCCCGACGGTTCTGGCAGAAGTCCACGTCGATGTCGGGCATGGAGACCCGCTCCGGGTTCAGGAACCGCTCGAAGAGCAAGGTATTCTGCAGCGGGTCGATGTTGGTGATCTCCATCGCGTAGGCCACCAGCGACCCGGCCCCCGAGCCGCGCCCCGGACCCACCGGAATCCCATGGTCCTTGGCGTACTTGATGAAGTCCCACACAATCAGGAAGTAGCCCGAGTACTTCATCTGCTTGATGATGCCGATCTCGTACTCGAGGCGCGTCTGGTACTGCTCAACCGTCGCCCGCCGCATCCCCCGCAGCTCCAACTGCCGCACGGCGGTCTCCATCCGCTTCTTGAAGCCCTCGCGGCAGACCTGCTCGAAGTAGCTGTCGATGGTGTGCCCCTCGGGCACGGCGAACTCCGGGAAGGGATTTTCAACCGGATGCAGTTGCAACTGGCAGCGCTCGGCAATCTCCATCGTCCGCTGGAGCACCTGGGGCGAATCGGGGAAAAGCCGCTCCATTTCCTCGCAACTTTTCACGAAAAACTGGTCCGAATCGAAGCGGAAGCGTTCTTTATCGTGAATCTTCGCGCCGGTCTGCACGCAGAGCATCACGTCGTGGGCATGGGAGTCCTCGCCGCAGAGGTAATGCGAGTCGTTGGTGGCAACCAGCGGAATATCCAGCTCTTTTTCGAGTTTGAAAAGCGCCTCGTGAATCCTCTTCTCTTCACTCAGCCCCTGGTCCTGAATCTCCAGGTAAAAGTTCCCCTTGCCGAAGATGTCCTGGTACTGCTGGGCCACGCCGCGCGCCTTCTCGTAGCGTCCAGCCAGCAGCTCCTCGCACAGCTCGCCACTCAGGCAGCCTGACAGGCCGATCAGGCCTTCGGAGTGCTCGGCCAGGTAGCGTTTGCTCACCCGCGGCTTGCGATAGAAGCCGTGCAGTGAGGCCTCGGAGGTGATCCGCACCAGGTTCCGGTAGCCCTCCTCGTTCTGGGCCAAGACGAGCAAGTGGTTGCTCTCGTCGCCCTCGCCGGGGGCGCGATGGTCCTCGTGCTTGCAGATGTAAAGCTCGCAGCCCAGGATCGGCTTGATCCCCTTGGCCTTGGCGGCCGCAAAAAAATGCACCGCCCCGTAGATGTTCCCGTGGTCGGTCATCGCCACCGACTTCTGCCCCAGGGCAGCCACACGGTCCAACAGTTTATGAACGTCGCAAGCCCCGTCCAGCAGCGAGTACTCGGTATGCAGATGCAGATGCGTGAATTCGGTCATGGCTACTATGATTCTAGCCGCGCCGCTGCTTCCGCGCCCGGCCGGAAGGCCGGTTGAAATCTGGGCCGGCTGAGGAAAAGACGAATCCGGTTCAGAGCTTGCTGCAACCCGAGCAACTTTCCGATACGTAAAGGGTAGAAAACGGGATTTTGAGCAAAGAAAGCGGAAAAAGTGCTTAAATATGTCTATGTCTTGGTACACATGGGTTTTCGATGGGGTGGGAAGCACAGCCCTGATTGGCGGCGGCGCTGCATTGTACCGAAAATTTATTGCAAAGCGACTAGACACTCCGCTCGGCACCGCGACGACTAATCCTACTAAACGAGAATCTACGGAGCCAACGCCGATTCAAATAGACAAAGAAATTCAAGCAGTTTTGCCTTTCGACCGGGAGCACTCTTGCGAAAAATACAAAGGACTGAGCGTGACATGGCAAGTCAAATTTGCGTCTATTCGTAGCGATGAATTCACCGTCATAGAAAAAGGAGTCTTAGTTACTATTCAGCGCTGGCGTTTCCACTGCCGATTCGGAGACGGCTATCCGTATGTTGCAGTCTGTTTCAACCTCAAAGAGGTACCGCCAGAATTGAAGGTGTTGAAAGAGGGAAGCATTCTATGGCTCCAGGGGAGGATCTGCTGGGTCAGCGATCACGGGATAGTTCAGCTGAAAGATGATCCAATGATCTTAGAGGTAATGCTTCGGTAAGCCGGAGGGTGGCGGGTGGCCCAAGTCTCCAGCACCTAATTCAGCACGGAATCTGGGTGCCCCAGGTCCGGATTTTCGGACCTGGGAATCCACGAACCCCTATAGGTCAAGCATTTCCATAAGCTCGTCCACCGTCAGCCTGTGGTGAGCGGCGATTCGCTTGAGGATGCTGGCCAGCGTCCCGGTTTTGATCGGATCGTGCCAGGGAATGACTTCGTGGTTCTCGCCGTCGCGCCGGGTGGTCACGCGGATGTGCGATCCCTTTTGCCGGGTCGCTTCATAACCCAAAACGCTGAGGGCCTTGACCAGTCGCGGCCCGTCGATGTCGCGCGGCAGCTTCATGCAGCCAGTATTTCTTCACGGACGAAATGCAGCCGGATGATCTTCGGAGCCTCGGTCGCCTCGTCGAAATAACAGCGGACGGCGTCCTTGACCATGGCGCGCAACTCTTCCACCGTCTCCCCCTGGGTATGAATGCCGTAGCCAAGGGCGGAAGCCGTGTAGCCGCCGTCCGCCTCGTCCTCGCGCACCTCGAAGATGATCTCGCTCGTCAAAGGGATACCCCCTCCTGCCTGCACAAATGTTATACCGGCTGAATTTCGATAACAAGCGGGGGGCGCAGTGCAGAACCAAGACGTCTTCCGAACAGCCACTCCGCCTCTGCTCAGCCAACCCCACAAGCGGTTCCACGCCTCTGCGAACAGTTTATGGTGCGAAGCTGGCCGCCCGCCGCCCGCCCTTTTCGACAAAGTGAGTAATCAACCCGACGGGCAAAAAGCGGACCAGAAAGGCCGTGAACCGGCCGCTGAAGCTGGGAATGAGGGTGCGCTGGCCGCAAGCCAGGGCCGCGACCGCCTGCCGCGCCACATCCTCGGCCGACTGCACCGTGTGGCCCCGGATGGCCCCGGCGCGGGCCACGCTGAAGAACTCGCTCTCGGTCGGCCCTGGGCAGAGCGCCGTCACCCGGACGCCGAAGCTTGCCACCTCGGCGGCCAGCCCCAGCGCGAAGAAGCGGTCGAAGGCCTTGGTGGCCGCGTAGGTGGTCAGGTAGGGCACGGGCTGAAAGCTGGCCGTCGAGGCCACAATCAGCACCCAGCCGCCGCGCCGCTCGACCATGCGCGGCACAAACAGCCGCGTGAGACGCACCACGGCCTCGCAGTTGACGCGCACCTGGCTCAACTCCTGCTCGACGGGGCTGGCGTAAAACGCGCCGTACTGGCCCAGGCCGGCGTTGTTGACCAGAATCTCGACCTGGAGGCCCACGCCCTCGGTGGCGTCATAGAGCGGTTCGGGAGCGGCCGGATCGTTCAGGTCGGCGGCAATGACGCGTACCTCTGCGCCCTGGGCCGTGAGTTCTGCCCTCAGCGCCTCCAGACGATCCAGCCGGCGCGCCGTGAGGATGAGTTTGGCCCCCTGCGCGGCCAACTCCCGCGCCAGCGCCGCGCCGATACCCGCGCTGGCCCCGGTCACCAGCGCCCATTTGCCGTTGAAATCCTGTATGTTTGCCATCGCGCCCTCATCATAGCGGACGCGCCTGGCGGTCCCCGCCGCTGCGGAAACAGAAGGGAATCTATCGGCAAACTCAGCCCAAAAATGAACGAGATCCGGGGCGGCCGAGCACCGAAGCCGGCCTGCATGCATGTTTTCAACAGGATTGCTTCCCCGCCCTGCCCGCAACCGGATTCTCCGTGTTAGAGTGTCTTCACTGTTGAAATTTTATTTTTTATCTCCCAGCCTGAGTCAAACCAGTCGGCGGAGATTGATGATACTAAACTGAAGCCAGCAGTCGAGGAAGCATCACGTCCACCATGCCCGGCATGAAAGATTGGGAGCATGAGCGAACCGGCCAGCCGTGGCCAGCTTTCCGCTGAAGCAAAGGGGTAAGTTTTCCACAGGGACGCAGCTATTTTCGCTAGTTAGCGCTGACTTATTAAAGCGCGGGTTCTGTCCTGTAAGTGAGGTTCTGGCATGAGCGAGATACCGGTCTCTGGGCAGCCAGTCATTCTCTTCGCCGAGGAGTGTGAGCGCGGCACCCTACATGAAGAGAACCAGGACTCGGTCCTTCATGTCCGTATTGCCCTGGGTGACCTACTGATCGTCGCCGACGGCACGGGAGGACACACCGGCGGGGCCATTGCGTCGCGAATGGTGGTGGAGTATTTTTATCTCCACCTGGCGGCCCTGCCGCGCGATTATCCGGCCGACAGCGCCATCCGCGAGGCCGTGGAACGCGTCAATGCGAAGATTGTGGCCACGGCCAGCGCGCCCGGCTCGCCGCACCCCCACATGGGCTCTACCGTGGTGGTGGCCCTGCTGCAACAGGACGCCGCCGGGACCCACGCCTGGGTTGGCCATGTCGGGGACAGCCGCGCCTACCTGCTGCGCGCCGGCCGCCTGCACCGCCTCACCACCGATCACACCGCCGTGCAATCCCTGCTCGACCACAATCTGATTAGCCCTGAAGAGGCGCTGCATCATCCTGACGCTGCAGTGCTGACCCGCATCCTGGGCCAGCAACCAGAGGTGGAGATTGACCTGGAGCGGCACCCGCTGGCCATTGGCGACACGCTGCTGCTCTGTTCCGACGGCCTCTGGAGATTCGTTCCTGAACAGGAAATCCAGGCGGCAGCAGCCGGCCTCATAATGGAATCGACCGCCCACGATCTGCTCGAGTTGGCTCTGGCGGCCGGCGGTCACGGCAACATCGGCATCGAGATGGCGCGTCTAATTCTGCCTTCCGAGGTTTCCCGGCGACACGAGAGCAACTATTCGGCCTTGAAGTGGATTTTGGCAGTATTCCTGCTGGCCGTCGCCGGTCTGTTTGTGCTGGCTTACTATGCTCTGTGGAGTCAATGATTTGCGCCGCCGCAATTGGGATTTGCCGCATTACAACTAACGCATTTTCACTGATGGTGTAAGGTCTGGGTGCCCCGCCCTCGCTCGTCATTCTAAGCGAAGCGTCGCGGAGTCGAAGAAGCTGCTTTATGTAACTTTGCGGCTAGGGTGGGAGAACACGACTCAGGCCTTATACGAACGCTGAAAATGCTTTAACGCCTATCGCTGGCCTGTGGCTAGAATTGACGGCCGGAGTCCGCACCCACCACCGCGCCACCCACCAAGTGGGGCGTAAAAAACGCATCCACCTGGGCCAGGACCTCGGCCCCAGTCCGCGCGTGGTAGATGGCGGCGCGCAATTTGGCCCCGCCCGCCACGCCGTGGGTGAACCAGGTGGCAAACTGCTTCATCTTGCCGGCCGTCTCTCCCAGGCGCTCGGCGCGGGACAGCTCTTTAGTCGCCTCGGCCTCGTCCAGCAGCATTTGAAAATAAACCCGGATCATACGGTAACGGTCTTCCTCGGTGGGCCGCTGGTAGGCGCCGGTGGCCGTGTACTGCGCAATCTGTCTGAAAATCCACGGGTTGGCCGCCGCCGCACGGCCGATCATCACCGCGTCGCAGCCGGTCTCGGCCACCATGGCCGCCGCGTCTTCTGGAGTTCTTATGTCCCCGTTGCCGATGACCGGAATCCTCACCGTCTGCTTGACCTTGGCGATCCAATCCCAGCGCGCCTGGCCGCTGTAGCCCTGTTCTCGGGTACGGGCGTGCAGCGTCAATGCGTCGAGCCCCTCATCCTCGGCCATCCGCGCCAACTCCAGGCAGACGATCTCGGCGTCATTCCAGCCCAGCCTGAACTTCACCGTGAAGGGAATCTTCACCGCCTGGCGCACGGCCCGGAAGATCTCGCCGATACGCGGCAGGTCGCGCAACAGGCCCGAGCCGCCATTCGAGCCCACCACCCGCTTGGCCGGGCAGCCCAGATTCAGGTCCACCAGGTCGAAGCCGCTCTCCTCGACAATCCGCGCCGCCTCGGCCAGCGTCTCGGGATTAGCCCCGAAGATTTGCGCTCCGATGGGGTGTTCGTCGCCGTAAAAGGTCAGGTAGCGGCGTCGCTTGGTCTCCCGCATCCGCGCCAGGCCGTCGGCCGAGGTGAACTCGGTCATCAGCAGCCCGCAGCCGGATTGGGCGTTAGTGACCGTCGCGTCGATAGAAGCCGCATCAACAATGGGTGCCCCAGGTCCGGGGTCCCTACGGACAGGTCTTCGTCCATGGGGTGGAGATCCCGCTTTTGGAACCTGGGAATGCGCATCCGCGTGGATTTCGGCAGGGCAGGTGGTGAACAGGCTGGCATGGCGAATAAACCGCCGGAAAACGGTGTCGGTGACCCCCACCATGGGAGCCAGAACGGTGGCCGGAGCCACCACTACCGGCCCCAGGCGCAACTCGGCCGGCACGCGCACGCCGACGGGCATGGCGCGCGCTCTTGGCTCGTCCCACTCCTTCTTCACCGTAAAGCCCTTGCCCGCCATTGCTAACCTCATCCAACTTGAACGCCTGCGCCGCTCGATCAGCTCGGCAACTCATCCAGTTCATAAATAAACGGTTTGCCACGCGAATCCGGATCCCACCCATCCGCCATCGCCTGACGAATGTGCGCTTCCACCTTGGCTGTCAGAATGGTTGGCCGGGGTGGGGCAGTGAATTTGATGCCGCGTGGTTCTTTGATGTAGACCGGGTATTCCAGGTGGAGTTCCCGGCGCACACCCTCGGCAACTTTCACATGGATTGCCAGGCCCTTCCAGCCGTCTTCCGTGGACAATTGCTGTTCGCGGTGCAGATTCCAGAGCAGGGAGAAGCCGTCGATAGTGATGGCGGACTGAATTGAGCGTTTTACGCGAGGCATGGGGGGTCACATCTCATTCAAATTCTGGACTCGGATACAAAAATTCTTGGCAGGTTCCTGCTTCGCCGCGCACTATTATCGGTGAAAACCTTAGCCGGAGCCATCACCATCGACCCAACGAGCATCGTGTGCTCAGTTGAGTTCCCCATCATCGCACGATGAAAAAGGCCTCCGCCCAGGCGGAGGCCCAATCCTGCTTACCGGTTGCCGCGCGCCGTTTACTTGGCCGCTGCGGCAGCGGCCACTGCGCTGTCGGACTTGGCATACTTGCGGCGGAAGCGCTCGACGCGGCCCGCGGTATCCACCAGGCGCTGTTTGCCGGTGAAGAACGGGTGGCAAACCGAGCAGATTTCCACGTGAATGTCGCCCTTATGGGTCGAACGGGTCTCAAAGCTGCTTCCACAGGCGCACTTGACCTGCACTGCGGCGTAATCGGGATGGATCTTTTCCTTGGGCATCGCTCTAGACGGACCTTTCCTGCAATCGTTCTCTTCCATTGTAGGGCGATTGGGCCGGTTTAGCAATGCGGGCGACCGGAATCGGGGCCTTCGAGCATTCCGCGCGAGAAAAGTTGATTGCCGCTGTTCCCTGCTGGCCGCCTCGGCTTGGCGCTTGTCGCCTGCCGCGCATCATCTCTGATTTTGCCGCAGCCGCCCCTGATTTTGCCGCAGCCGCCCGGTGCGCTACGCTGAAGAGATGAGCGTCTGCGCAATCTGCGATGGAGTGGGGCTAGTGAGGGTGGTCAACGCCCAGGGCCAATGGGTCTCGCGCCCCTGCGAATGCCAGCTGATGGAGCGCGAGGAGCGCCGCCTGGCCGCCACCCGCATCCCCGAGCGCTACCGCGACTGCTCGCTGGACGCCTACGAGATCTACCACGAGGCCCATCGCTCGCTGGGCGAGGCGCTGCGGACAGCGCGCAAGTTTGTCGAGGCCTACCCGGTGGACACCGCCGGCAAGGGGCTGCTCTTCACCGGCTCGATCGGCGTCGGCAAGACCCACATGGCCGTAGGCGTCCTGCAGCGGCTGGTACGCGAGCGCGGCGTGCGGGGCCTTTTCTGCGACTACCGCGAACTGCTCAAGAACATCCAGAACAGCTACAACCCGCAGGTGAACACCACCGAACTGGAACTGCTCAAGCCGGTCTTCTCGGCCGAGGTGCTGGTGCTGGATGACCTGGGCGCACAAAAGCCCAACGAATGGGTCTGGGACACGGTGGCGCTGATTCTGAATACCCGCTATAACGACAAGCAGACCACCATCATCACCACCAACTACGCCGACCTGCCGGCCGGCGCGGGCTTCAAAAGCGACAAGGAAGGCCACAAACCCGCCAAAAACGAAGACACCCTGGGCGACCGCATCGGCGACCGCATGAGGTCGCGGCTGGCCGAGATGTGCATCCGCGTCGAAATGACCGGCAAGGACTTCCGCCAGACCGGGGTCAGGCGCGCCCGCTTCGGGTAATGGCAGCTTCCAGGTCTCTGACCGCTTCTTGTAGTACCCATGTGGGTGCCCCATCCTTGCGGCTGTCATTCTGAGCGAAGCGCAGCGAAGTCGAAGAACCTGCGTTTTGACACTATTGTCGCAAGGGTGGGAAGGCACAAAACTACACAGTTAGAAACCTGGCTGCTGCCTTCTGGATTC
>Ga0326727_10019462_pt1 | contig 13643 bp, 14 predicted proteins | sample MB2enrmetagenome_FD_207643 | JGI IMG/M metagenome (GOLD analysis project Ga0326727, IMG submission 207643) | Lab enriched peat soil microbial communities from McLean, Ithaca, NY, United States - MB29MY | ecosystem: Environmental > Terrestrial > Soil > Wetlands > Peat | place: USA: New York... | reverse complement strand
ATTTTAGGCCGTCACATTGTGCTCCTACTAACTAAATATAGTAGGATCTACCAGGGATTCCAAGTTCAGATTTAAGAAGTTCAAGGTCTGACTCTTTGAGTGTCAGCAGATCGAGAGCTTCTTGTTGTATGGGATTAAAAACACTGTCCACGCCGCCGACAACTCCCAGTAAACTGGCAAGTCCATTGGCAACGTGAACTACGCTGGTCAGTTCGACGTAGTTTTGCACATCAGAGAGGGAATGATGAAAAGAAATAGCTGTTGCGAGATCGTTGGGCAAATCCCAAGATTTAGCTAGAAAACCACCGACCCTTGCGTGGTCGAAACCAATAACTGTCTTTTCAAGCACAGCATAAGAAAGCTTGGTTTCAGTGACTTTCCTTAAAAGATGATCCCCCACTTGCTGAACGTAAATGGAGATAATCAGTTTTCCGATATCATGAAGTAATCCAGCGGTAAAGGCAACATCCCCGTAAGGAAGTTTCTTATGTTGACACAAACGTTTCGCGGCCATGGCGGTGAGCAGGGAATGTTTCCAGAGCCCCTCTTGTTCAATCTCGTACCCCAAAAGTTTGGTCTTAAGAAAGGGGGCAACTGCGGCAGATATGACCAATCCTTGTATCACCTGTAAGCCAAGCAGGACAATCGCTTCCTGAAGGGAGGAGATTCGCCTCGCGTAACCGTAATATGCAGAATTAGCCTGTCGAAGTATGCTGACAACTAGCGCCGGGTCCTGCTCAATAACAGTTTCCAAGGCTTTCGCGGAGGTTGCGGGATTTTTGGTTAAGGCAATCACTCGCATGGCAGACGTAGGCAGTGGAGGTATCGCTTGTACGCGCTTCAATATATCTTCCAACTTGACAGTCACTTAAACCCATCCTTCACTTATTTAAAGATGCGAGTCAGAATTAGACTGACCATACGTTATTAAGGTATAAAACTATCTCTTCTTACATATGGAACGCCGATCCTCTTCAATTGCAGCAAGAGATATCTTATATCATCTCACAATTTCTTTGCGAAATTAGGAGAAATTTGTCTTGCGAAAATAAAAAGGTTCCTCTATCCTTTTGCTGAAGAACCATCGTTACTACATTGATATGTTCTTCGCCTTGAATGCTCCTACATCCCCTATCTATTGCACCAAAGCGTTCATCCTTCTTCTTTTAGGGTTTGGACAGATTAAATCTTATAGGAAAATATTCGGATATAAGAAAAACCGAGGCTGCGCCTCGGTCCTTTACTACAAGAAATCACCCTCACTACAAATTCCTGCTAATGAATACGTAGGGGCAATTCATGAATTGCCCCTACGAACTTATACTTTCTGATACGTTGAAAAAGGCCCCGGCTTAAGCGCTGGGGCCTTGATTTTTTGCTACATCGTTTAAATCTTTCTAACATTTTTAGTTATTTTAAATGTTTACCCACTTTCCGATTCTATATTTCTTTGCTTCAGTATTTGAGGCTGATACAGGCCATATAACGGAGTTCTCCGAATCCACTTCAAAATCCGCACCACATTTAGTACAAACTGCAGTCGTAGATTGCCACTCGTTATCGGTTCCAATTAGATCTTCTGCACCAAAGAATTCTACCTCTCCAAACATATTAACGCTTAATTCGGCCGATTCTATAGATTTACCTGACTTATTTAGAGCATCGATCTTAAGAAGGCCTTTACTACAGATTGGGCATGAGACACCAGTTACTTGAGACATGTTTGTTTCCTCCTCTGTTGTTATAATTTGAGGGTATGAGTAAGTTGACTACACCTCTCTTGTACTAATTATCACACAAAACCCGAGCAAAATTTGTCGCAAATGGTCGAGAGGAATAAAAAAGCGTCCTCTCATTTTACAATGAGAGTCAAAAGTTCTTAAAGAACATTCAAAGGACATGCTGAATATATTGTACTAACCTTCAGGCTTCAGGCTAACTATTAAAAATTTGAGGGTTATGTACTAAACGAAGGGAGTGAACAGTATGCTGATAATTTTATCAGTTGTAGCCATTGAGGTATTCGTAATTATTTTGTTGTTAGCTCGTATCTTGCACGAACTTGAGGAACTCAGACACCACAAACCACCCTATCCGCCTTTTTTACCCTAAGCAATTAGGTCGGGCTTCGCGCCTGACCTTTTCTATTTTCTTACGAGAATAGATTTAATTTTCATTCCACCCTGTGAACCAACAGGTTCATGAACGTCTACATTGATCCTGCTACACCCCTCAATATAAGAGCGCCACTGGGCATAATATATGCACCTACCTCCAAGTCAAAAGAATTACCGAGCAGGAGGTAGGGCATTATTCTATGTGTGGAGAAATAACAGGCAACATTACAGGAATATCGCTCATAATTGTCGAATAAAATTGGCATGAGGGGGAATCGGTTTTGAATAAGCAAAAAATTATCTATGGTGTTTTAAGAGAACTTGAGAAAGGTAGCAGCCTACCGAAATTCTCAGATTTTGGCCTAAGTTTAATAGAATTTAGAGACTTAATTGATCAAATTCAAGATGACGACTTAATCAAGGGAGCTTCTGTACCTCGTGGTCAAGGAAATCCTGACCGGATGGTACTTCTTAATACGGCTAAAGTTACATTAAAAGGGTTAGCTTATCTAGAACAAAACAACGACTTTACTGAAACATATCCTGGCTTAGAAGCAATAAAATCATGGTTAAGTCTATAATCAACAATCACGAACCACCCGTTCAACGGGTGGTTTGACGTTTCGCCCTATAAGGGCATTAAGCACGATGCTTTAAACAAAACCAAAATAAAACTTTAAACCAACATGGATGTCACATACTAAGAATATGTACTCTCTCCTACGTTTAAGTTTAAGGGTAGATATTCTCGCAGCTAAGCGATTATTACGTAGTGATTTATAGTACATTTGTATCATAGGTAACGGTTCCCCTGTTTCAGTTCTCCCACGCATAGCGTGGGGTTTAATCTTATAATTAAACTTGGAGCCTTCGGGCTCTTTTCTTATTGTCAATTTTACCAACTTTGGGGTCAGTTAAAGGCGATTTGCTTTATATAGCATTTAAGTTTTACGGTCGAATCGTATAGAAAGTTCAGCTAGCATCACAGTTTGTGAAACAAGAGGACAGGTACGCTGTTCCTTGGTAGAAACTATGTACCTGTCCCCTTGTTTCTAGCGAAAGATTAAAAAGGTACGTGCACTGAAAAAATTTGTCCAGACATATATATGGGTATGGGTATATTTGGGAATGAAAGGGTGTTGTTATATGTATTATATAATCCAACCAGGAGATTCTCTGCACAGTATTGCCAACAAGTATGGAACAACGATTAGTAAATTAATGGCTTTGAATCCTCAAATCAGTAATCCTCATCACATCCATCCCGGTGAAAGGATTCGGGTCAGCTACGGTAACCAATGGGGTAGTGAATATGCCAGGAAATCTAAATCTTCATCAAAATGGAGCGACAAACACCATCATCGGTAATAAGGAGTAGGAGTAGGAGTAGGAGTAGGAGTAGGAGTTGGAGTTGGAGTAGGAGTTGGAGTTGGAGTAGAACTAATAACCATCATCCACCGAGCGACTGCGAATCCCGGATTTTTCTGCGGGGCATGTCAATCTGTAAGTATTAATCCCTGCCTTGGCGACAAAGTGGAGGACTCAAGTAAATTAGGTTCAATATTCTGTAGTAAACTATTGCTTCTTTAAGCTGTTGGCTTTAGTCGATGGCTTTTTCTCTGTCACTGAGACAAGCGACACTCCTTGAAGTGACAAATCCGGTTCCTCCTATATCACTCCACAAAATGCTCCCTGCAGCTCGCTATTCCAACGCATAGGCCACTGCCTCCTCATCCAGCGATTCCATTTCAAGGCTCGGCATATCCTCTAAGGAACGCAAGCCAAAATGAAGCAGAAACTGTTCCGTCGTTGCATAGAGGATCGGGCGCCCCGGAGCATCCTTTCGACCTACATCTTTCACTAATCTTTTTTCCACTAGGGTAGCCAAAGCTCGGTCCGATTGAACTCCTCGGATGAAATCTATTTCACCACGCGTTACAGGCTGTTTATAAGCAATGATTGAAAGCACTTCCAAGGCCGCATTGGAGAGGGCCTGAGCAGGTTGTTTATAAAGTATCTCAATATAGCGAGCGACTTCCGGCTTAGTGCTCAATTTGTATCCGCCATTTATTTCAAAGAGTGTTAATCCGCAGGTATCCTCAGCATAGCGAAGACGAAGCTTGCTCAATAATTCTCCAATCTCCAACGGGTCCAACTCAAGAATTTCCCCGAGTAGTTCAGCCGTTAGCGGATTCTTCGCCACAAATAAAAGTGCTTCTAAAGCAGCCGTTTCCGGTTCTCGAAACAGCATCTCATCTACTCCTCTTCCGTAAATTCCCAAGCCTTCTTCGTTGGAAATAACATGATGTCACTCAGCATCGCCGATTGTTCAGCGCGAATTTTGCCGGACTTCAACAGTTCAAGTAGGGCAAGAAAAGAGACGACCATTTCCATGCGGGTTCCAAGACGCATAAGCTGAAAAAAACGCATCCCTTTCGGATGAAGAAGGACTCGGCGCAAAACATCGGCAACCATCACATCAATTGCTATCTCATCGGGCTTTACAAGCCGGATTTCTTCTCCTTTTTCAGCACGTTCCAACACTCTCTGAAACGCTTGCCAAAGGTTTTCAAAGGATACCCCTTTCAGCGGATCCTCCGGTTGAGAATCCGCCAATAGAGCATCGACGTCAACCTCACGGCAATAGGACCTTCCCGACGAAATTGCCAGCCCCTCTAAAACTTGAGCGGCCTGCTTGTAGGTTCGGTAAGCGAGTAAACGTTCCACCAGTTCTTGCCGCGGGTCTTCCCCCTCTAGCTGAGCTTCTTCATTTTTGACAGGTTTAGGTAACAGGTCCTTTGACTTCATGAAGAGCAATTGGGCGGCCAGGACTAGAAATTCTGTCGTGACTTCCATGTCCAGAGACTCCATTTGTCTTACAGCTTCCACAAACTGATCAGCAATCCGAGCAATCGGGATATCATAAATGTCCACTTTTTCTTGTTGAATAAGGGTCAACAGCAAGTCAAGCGGACCATGATAGGCGGGAAGTTCAATCTGCGGACCAATATTCCCATTTTCCATTTACAACCCCATAACACAGCGAACTTCTTTCATTGTCTCCGAGGCAGTTACTCGTGCACGATCTGCGCCTTCTTCTAAGACTTTCTCTACACGGCCCGGTTCTTCCCAATAAGCACGTCGTTCCCTGAACGGGCTTAATAATCTCTCCAAGTTCTCTGCCAAATGGCGTTTACAAGCGACACAACCGACTTTTCCGGCGCGGCAATCTTTTTCCACTTCTGCAACTTCCGGGGTGTAGATTTGATGGAACTTATGCACAATACAGACTTCAGGATGTCCCGGATCATCTTTACGCAGCCGAGCCGGGTCAGTGATCATTTGTTGGACCCGTGTCTTGATCTCCTCAGTCGAAGCCGTGAGGGAAATGGCATTGTGGTAACTTTTACTCATCTTCCGTCCATCGACTCCCGGCAAAAGAGGGACTTTGCCGATGAGATCTTTCGGCTCAGGGAATACCACTCCGTAAAGATGATTAAAACGACGGGCCACTTCTCGACAAAGCTCCACATGCGGGATTTGATCTTCTCCAACCGGTACGGCATTCGCTTTATATACCAAAATATCCGCTGCCATTAAGAGAGGATACCCTAAGAATCCGTAGGTCCCTAAGTCTTTTCCCTGTTGGCTTAATTGTTGTATCTGATCTTTGTAGGTCGGAACACGTTCCAACCAAGACAAAGGGGTAAACATAGAAAACAGCAAATGTAATTCCGAGTGCTCTTTGACCGCCGATTGCAAAAAAACAGCACTTTTCTCGGGATCAATTCCCACACTGAGCCAGTCTAAGGCAATCTCTCGCCGTAAACGAGGAAAGTCTAAACGATCTTCATACCCTGTGGTCAGAGCATGGAGATCCACGATGGAGAAATAGCATCTATAGTCCTCCTGTAAAGCGACCCAATTTTGGATTACACTCAAGTGCCCGATATGTAACGCCCCGGTCGGACGCATCCCACTGAAGATTCTACCTTTCATAAACTAACACTCCTTTTATTATCGCCATCGTCAAATAAACTAACATGCCCTGATTTTCCGGTCCATCATCTTAGAAAAGGGGTTAAGATCAGGGTGATGATTATCTGATAGAGATTAGCTATTGCATTCATCGCAGGGTAAAGTACATTACCGGCAATATCCGTAAAGAGAAGAATGACCAAAATAATCATCCCGTACTGCTCTAGTACATGGAGCTGAGGATCAAAGCGTCCAGGCAATAACCCTCTGAGAACTCCAAACCCATCCAGCGGAGGGATTGGTATGAGATTAAAGATCCCTAAACCCAGATTCATAAACACCGTGGCTTCAAAGACACTCGAAATAATACTGCTCCACGCTGATCCCTGCATCCAGTGCAGGGTCAGAAACCACAGAAACATTGCCACAAATGCCGTCAATAAATTCATGACTGGACCGGCCAAAGAAACCAGCATGTGCCCTCGCCTTTTATTTCCTTTGTAATAGCGAGGGTTGGTCATGACAGGTTTGGCCCAACCAAATCGATATAAGAGGGCCATCAGCGTTCCGAAGAGATCCAAATGAGAGATAGGATTTAGGGTCAAGCGCCCTTGACTGCGTGGCGTCGGGTCTCCCAAACGATCAGCAACCCAGGCATGAGCAAACTCATGAAAGGCAAATCCAATCATCAAGGCGGGAATATTTGCTATAATGGTCGGTAAATCAAAGCCAAACAAAGGCTTTCCTCCTTCTAACGGCGGGAATTAACCCACTGGCGTACTATTTCCTGCTCTTCTTCGGAAGTTTGAATTCGCCCTTCGAGCCAAGCCATGCGTACTTGATCCAGGATCTTTCCGATCTCTGGTCCTTCTTTAATACCCAACTGTCTCAGGGCTTTTCCATCTACAGTCATCTTAATCTTTTGAGTGGCCTCTAGATAGGCGGTGATTATCTTGTTAAATCGTTCATCCCGAGCCAAAACCGTCACGACTCCCTTGGGGATCTTGTTTAGCAATTGATCCAGCTCGCTTAATGTCAAAGATTCCTTTAGCGACTCGCGCAGATGGACAAAAGTCATGGTTTCCTCTCGGAGAGTTCGATTAAGGCAGACGCGTTGGAGCACTTTCTCAATATTAGCGGAGTCCATTTTGGAAACAGAAACTAACCAACGCATGTCCAAAGACCAATTGGAACTGTTTTGAGGATCTTCCAAATCAAAGTTCCAGTCATAATCCTCCCCAAACCAAGCTTTAAACAAACCGCTGCTGATTAAAGTCTGACCCATCGCGAGATAATTAGTTTCTTTCAAGATGAGCAGAATTTCTTCCGTAAACCGTTCAATGCTCAACGTTGAAAGGACGCCGGTATCTATTGCCGTATAGAGTGCTTCAAGGGTATCTTTGGTCAGATCAAAATGGTAACGTTCGGCAAAACGTATGGCCCGTAGCATTCGGGTTGGGTCATCAATGAAGCTAATATTATGTAATAAGCGTATTTTGCCTTGTTGTAAATCCCGTTTACCACCATAATAATCCACAATTTCCCCAAAGCGCTCCGTGTTCAAACAAATTGCCATGGAATTAATCGTAAAATCACGCCGAAACAAGTCCTCCCGCAGACAGGATTCCTCAACTTGCGGAAGTGCTCCAGGAAAGGAATAATATTCCCAGCGTGTCCCGGCTATGTCAAGGTGGCTCCCATCGGGGAAAATAATTTGGGCTGTGCCAAACTTTTCATGCTGAGTGATTTTTCCATTGGGAATACGTCGCATCAAAGCCCGCGCAAATTGACCGCCTTTACCTTCAACAACAAAGTCCAAATCCTGGGTAGGAAAACACAGCAGCAAATCCCGGACAAACCCTCCGACCAGATAAACGGTACACTCTTCTTCCTCAGCGGTATCTCGTACCGCTTCAAAGAGAGCCTGAACCTCTTTCGGCAGGCGTCCTATCAAATCTAAAATATCCTGACGCATGGCAATACTGCGTTCTCGCGCAAGTTGCGCTTCAATAGGAACCGCACTACCGTGAACGAGACGCAAAACATCGGATCGAGAAACAATGCCGACGAGATTGCCTCCTTCAATCACGGGGAGACGACCAATATCATTGAGGACCATCAGGCGCTGGACTTCATCTAACGATGCCTCTACATCTACCGTAGCCACTTTTGAGGTCATAAAACCTTTCACCGGGGCATGTTGCAGGCCGTGTTTAATCGCCTTATCCACATCACGTCGGGAAATAATCCCAACTAAACGGTCATCTACTGTGACAGGCATTCCTGTATGTCCGTAGCGCAGAAGAATTTGTTCGACCTCGCCCAGCTTCGTATCCGGCGAAACGGTCTTAACCGGATAACTCATCATATCCCGCACAAGATAGGGTCGTTTGGCACGACTCTGAATCGCTGCACGCAGTTGTTCTAGGATAACGGAAAGTTCGCCGTCCTTGATCGTCGCCGAAGCCGCTCTGGGATGACCTGCCCCCCCGAATAACTGTACCAAGCCATTAACCGCCAAGCCCCGTCCTTTGGAACGGCCGACAAGGTACACCCGATTCTCCATCTTGACCAACAGAAACAAAGTCTCCGCACCTTCAAATTCCCCTACTCGGTGAGCCAACAAAGCAAGTCCGCCGACATAATCCTTTGTCTCAGCATACGAAAGATACACGGGCAACCCATCAAAGAATTCCGTCTGCCCGTGGGAAAGCAATTGTTGCAATAATTCTTTCTGCTCCTCCGCCAGCGGCCGCCGCAAATATTCGGCAATAACTCCTAAATTCGCACCTTGCTCTAACAAATAAGCCACAGCTCGCACATCACGGACCGTGGTACTATCAAACAATAAGCTCCCGGTATCATCATAGATTCCGATGGCAATCAACGTCGCTTCAAAACTACTTAAGGGTAACCCAAGCCCTGCCAACTTTTCGACGAGCAGAGTTGCACAGGCTCCGACCGATTCAATAACCATTCCCGGTTCGAGCTTTCCGGCATAGGGATGGTGATCATAAATCTCCACCTCAACCTCAGGAATTTTAGCAATCTTTTCACCAAGCGTTCCCGCCCGCAGCAGTTCATGGGTATCGACTAAGATAATCCGCGAGATATCGTTTACGTCAACATCCTGAGCTTTGCGAAACCGCAGTTGATCCTTAGACAGCGCCAAAAAGTCTTGAACATAGGCATCCGGTTTCCCTTCCATGACTAATACGCTGTTCGGATAAAGTTTTTGGGCAGCCACCATCGAGGCTAACGCATCAAAATCGATTTGGCGATGAGCCAAAATTATATCCATACCTACATCCTCAAATTCCTTATCAAAAGGATTTATTTTTCAGATTATATCATCTTAGACCTGCTAACAGCAACTTCAAAGGAATACCTTCCTTCGTCACGCTCCAATAAATAATAGAGAACTTTCGCTCCCCATTAAACTTTTCACTCAAGTTTAAACAAATTTCTCTATCTATTGATTTTGGGACGCTCTAATTGAAACTGGTCCGGCAGCCCTTGAAATCTCCGCATAATAAAAGAAACATCAAATCCGTTAAGGCTTAATGTTTCTTTTATTTCTCTGAGGAAAACTCTCCTCCATTAAATACTGGAATTGATTTCTTCCGTTGCCTGTTCAATCTCCTCGGAAGACATTCCATCTTTGCCCAGATTAAACTTTATCGCATCCGCCCAAAAAGCACACTTAGTACTTATCTTTTTAAATGTTTTAGCATTGGCCTTATTCCCTTTTGCTCTGGCATCTGCATTGGACTGTACAATCGAACAAATATAAAGAGCTTTGATACGCTTCTCTTTATCGAGGTCATTGAACGTTTGATTTAATTCCGCAATGAGATCGCGGTAATACTCCGAAAACTCCTCGAAAGGAATTTCAGTTTCCATGTGCAAGTATTCCTTCAACTTATCAAGTAACTTATCCAATGTCCACCCTCCAAAAAATTTGCCTTCTAAGAATCTTTAATAGTATATAGCTGTTTAATCAAAATGGCAAGAAACTTTTTCTGCTACACTTAAATTCATCCCTCGCATTTTAGATTATCCGATGATACACTTTCAGCAAAGCGCTGCTTAATCCAGATTATATTTATGGAAAGGAGATTCCAGCCCAATGATCCGAGCCGCTATTTTTGATCTTGACGAACTGATTATCGATTTAGAAAAAATCCATAAAGCCGCAGAACGTCAAATCTGCCGGGATTATGGTCATTCCTTTGATACCCTTTCTGAAGACCTCCGCTTTAACTCCTCTGGGCTACGCGAAAATGATATTTTGGAACGAATTAAGGAAGAATTAAAACTTACCGCTTCTTTACCGGAGATGATTCGCAGAAAACAAGCTCTCTTTGCCGATCTGATGAATGACGAAGTAATCCAACCAATGCCCGGTGTCCTGAAAACCATTAAGTCATTGCAGACACACGGTTATCGCTTGGCCTTAACCTCTTCAGGCTCCCGCCCAAGGGTTGAGATGGTAGTACAACGGCTAGGTCTTTTGCCTGCCTTTGAGATAATGGTCTGCGGAGAAGATGTTCGGTATGGCAAGCCAAACCCCGAACCATATCGCCTGACCGCTGAACGTTTGAAGATCACTCCACTGGAAGGGGTAGTTTTTGAAGACGCTGACGTTGGGGTTCAATCAGCCAAAACGGCAGGTCTATGGTGCATCGGCGTCCCAAATCCTGCCGCAGCGACCCTGCAAACGCTAAAACATGCCGACCTGGTTCTTCCTAATCTCACCCATTTCTCTCTTGACCTCTTTAGATCCTTTCTTTGATCCCCGGCCCTGAATCTCGAGAATTGTGCAAGTCAGCAAGAACCGTCCCTCACTTGCATGTTTAAGCGCTGTAAGGCTCAGTTTTCTCCTACTTTTCCGGCGTTGAATCTGCATCGTCGTTAAAAAACACAGAACTGGTCTTACCCTCTTCCAAAAGTCGTTTTGAAACTTCGCGTGCCCTCAAAGGGTTAACCTTCCAGTAACTAATGCTGTTTTCAATGAGAAAATTACCCGGTAGGGTTTGGGATGAAATCTCGGGCTTTTCAAACCGAAGCAGAGCATTGGCCAGTGTCCATAGCTGGCCTACCGAAAGGTTTGTTTCCACTGATTTTGCTATTTGAGGAATAAGCCAGGGTAGTTTAGCGATGGTTTTTACTTTCAGAAATTCCTTTCCCATGGCTTTGAGGATAGTCTGTTGCCGTATAGTCCTTGATATATCAGCTAAGGAATCTTGGCGAAACCTTGCATATTCTAAAGCCTGAGTACCGTTTAAATGTTGTGTTCCTTTGGCAAGGTTAATTACGCCATCTTCTACGTCCCCTGTAACATAATGCATATTTTTTTCGACGGTGACCGTTATTCCTCCCAAGATATCAATAATCGATTTGAACCCACTAAAATTCGTAAGTAGATAACCGTCAATCGGCTGCCCGGTTAAGCCTTCAATCATGGCTGTTGTCGTTTTAAGTCCTTTGCCGACTCGTGCGGCAGCGTTAATTTTACACTTTCCATAACCCGGAATAATCACTTGGGTATCTCGCGGGATTGAAATGAGGGCTACCTTACCATTGTTAGTATTCATACTGACTAGTAATAGGGAATCCGTGTTGCCAAGCGATATTTCGCCCGGCCGACGATCCACTCCGACTAAAAGCACCGTAAACCGCCCGCTCTCCAAAGCAGAGCTTGTCTCTCCTGAAGAATCATTTAAAGTATCTGCGCTAGAGTCGATCACCCCTCCTGTTATTGGCCGTTTCTCTTGATTAAGTTTTCCATATTTTCTGATCTTTTGCACATTTACGAAAAAGCCCGCGTTCTTGTCCCAGCCAATCGGCCTCACAAGGATAGCGCCTAAGACTAAGCTGATACCCAAAAAAAATGAGAGCAGCATGAGTTTCTTATTAACCTTAAAGACCCGGGAAATCCTCCTACCATCATATTTATTTCCCTGCATCCGAGTCCACTCCATTCAAAATTCTTTTCATTAGCATCAAACAATTCCGAATGAAATATTCTGAGTTTCAAAATGAAATATTTAGGATTGTCCCTTGATTTATTTATCGGTAGCACCACTGTCGTATTTTACATATACTGCCAATAAGAAAGAGGGGAACTTTTATGAACTTAAACTTTCTGCGCAAAATATTTTTCAATGATAATCCAACTGAAAATATTGACACTCTCCCAGAGAAAAGCCCAACTGCAGCTAACGATCAGCTCACCAACGATCCCCAAGCCATTTCGGAACAGATTCCACAAAACGCTCAATTTGCCCCAACCTCAGTTAATCTTATGAATAGATTCTTGCGTACCCAAAAAGCATTCCCTTCGGAGTCTCCTGAGAATTTTCACGAAAATGAAGCCTGGGCACCGGAAATTGAATCGGTTGGGCTCTTTCGTAAACGCAGGCTCAATCCTATGGAACAATCTTCTTCCGATCAATCATAAATTTTGGCGTTGTCTATAACCAAGGCCCACTCTTCGCTTTGATTTGACCAAACTCTATTAACGGGTGACTTTAAAGAAAGGGGGCCTGACCTTGAACCCTGGATCCACCCGTGTGTATGCGCCGGTATTGCGGAGTCCTCTGCTTTTCCATCAAAATACCGCGCTTTCCGGTCCTTCTTATTATGCTGCTCGTCCTGCCGCCGCTTCATCAAATTTATATCTCACCAATTCCTCCGCTTATGCTCATCAAGCTCAATATACCGTTCAAGCCCCAATGCCTATTCGTCCCCCAATTCGACCTTCAGCTTACCCGCAATATTCAGCTTTGCCTGGGCCCACGTTCCCTTCGCCGATGCCCTTTTCTTATTCTGTTCCTGACGTCACTTATGGGCCGATAGTTTCCTCCAATGGGCTGGCCCTAATTCTGATCGCAACTCTTATATTAGTTGCCCTTGATCTTGTAATTGTTCGCCCACAGAAACGGCAGTATTAAAAGGACCCGTCGGCGTCAAATAACGCTTACGGGCCCTCGTTCTATAGTAGTTTTCCACTCAATGCCGTTGTTTTAAGCTCTCCGTTTTTCTTCGCTACTTTCAATTCTACCTTGATCGCTGCTAACTCCAACGGCAGTCGACCACTTTCCACATCGGTCTCCCCACTTTGCCAAACTTATCCCCTCCTGCAGGATATCGACAACCTCACAACGGTTGGCACACCCTGAACATTCGAAGCTTTTCGCTTGGAATTGAGTCTCGCCCAAATGTAACCCCCGAAATCGAGTCCTTGTTTCTTGTCGCCTGCCTACCTTTTCCTGCGCTAAATATGCTGCTCCTAAGGCACCCATAACGTCATAATGTTCAGGTACAATCACCGCTTGGCCTAACTCCTCTTCAAAGGCTTTACGTATGCCGAGGTTTGCGGCCACCCCCCCTTGAAAAAAGATCGGACCGCGAATGTCTTTATTTTTCCCCACATTATTCAGATAGTTCCGCACCATCGCCTGACATAGCCCTGCTATAATATCCGGAAGCGGATGCCCTAACTGCTGTTTATGAATCATATCCGATTCCGCAAAGACAGAACAG
>Ga0326727_10019461_pt1 | contig 13644 bp, 7 predicted proteins | sample MB2enrmetagenome_FD_207643 | JGI IMG/M metagenome (GOLD analysis project Ga0326727, IMG submission 207643) | Lab enriched peat soil microbial communities from McLean, Ithaca, NY, United States - MB29MY | ecosystem: Environmental > Terrestrial > Soil > Wetlands > Peat | place: USA: New York... | reverse complement strand
CTGAACGGAACGCCAGGCACGTTGCGGCTTGCAGCACGAGTGTACGAGCCTGTCACCGGCCGCGTGATGGAGGTCAGCACGACCGAGCCTGGAATCCAGTTTTACAGCGGGAACTTCCTGAAGGGCGAGGCAGGCAAAGTGGGGCACAAGAACTCCTATCGCTCGGCCTTCTGCCTGGAGACGCAGCATTTCCCCGACTCGCCCAATCATCCCGACTTCCCAAGCACGACCCTTAGAGCCGGAGAGCACTACCGAACGACCACGATTTACAAATTCACGACGAGATGAGGATCGACTAGAACCTGCATACATTCGTGACCGGGAAACGGTGGGGGACCGTTTCCCCGGGTTGTTAGCCAAATATTTAGTTAGCAGTTTCAGTGAAGGTCAATGAGGCCCCGCCGAGTGCGAACTGCTCCTGCGCGGTAACGGTCACTGTAGCCGGAGTCGAAGGCAGCGTCAGAGTGACCGAGGCACTTCCGGAGGGATCGGTTGTGGCGATCACACTGCTAGCGGTAGTTGTCCCGTTGGAGAGCGACCCTGCCGAGGTAGTGAACAGGATGCCCGCGCCGCTGGCCGAACCTCCCGACTGGCCGGGGGTCAGCGTGACTGTCAGGGGCTGCGACAGAGCGGTTCCAGCGCTGCCCGATTGATTGTTGCCCGACTGGGTGAGTGTGGCGGCGGGATTACCAACAATGATCCATCCGCCCTGTGTCTGGGTGACCGTACCGTCGTTGGCGGTAACCGTATAGTGGCAGAAACCCGCGGTGTCACCAGCATTAACAGTGATGGCGCCGGGTTGCGACGCAGTCACAGAGGGGTTGCTGATCGTTAGAGAGCCGCTGCAGGCTGGGGCGCCCTCGTAGGCATCGAAGACAGCCGAGGAGAGCGTCAGCGAGGTGCCGCCGCCGCTGATCGCCGGATGAAGCGTCGCGGCGCCCGAGGCGGGAACCATCAGGTCGTCGGGGTTCAGATACCACTCCGATGCGGGTTTGGAGCTCTCGCTCCCGTTGATCACCAACAGGGTGATGCTGTAGGGCGCAAAGCTCTGCGTAGCGGACCACGCTGCGGAGTTGGGAACCGAAATGGCGCCGGAAGCGCTGGATGCCAGTGTGTAGGCGACGTAAGAGAACGCATTAAATCCGGAGAGGTTGAAACTCACCTGCGCCGAGTTATTGGGGTCCTTGTTGATGACCATAACCGTCATCACCGTACCGGTTGAGTCGAGGGCCGCGTAGCTGGAGAAGAGATTCGGATCGCCGTTGTTCTGGTCGGAGACCGAGAGCGTTCCGAAGCCGTGGTGCGCGCCGTCATAGTTGGCATAGAGCTTCAGCGCCAGATAGTTCGGATTGCCGGAGGTCGGCGCTCCCCAGCGGGCAGCGAAGCCCATCCCTTCACGCCCGAAGATTCCATAGGCGTCGGCATCGCCCAGCGCTGTTGAGAAGTCCGATTCCTGGTAGAGCGCCGCGCTCCATTCGGTGAAGGAGAGTGGTGTGCCGGGATAGATGGCATTGACCATGGCTTTCATTCGCGGAATGCGGAATGGGATGGTCTTGTTGGGCTGCATGGAGGTAGCCCAATTCTGATTGATGGTCCCCGAGGTGCTCACGTAGGTCGGGTCCCAGTAATCGCGGTAGACGCTTGCGGAGAGGGCCTGCAGTTGCGAGGTGGTAAGGCCCGAGGTATTGGCGTCGGGATAAGCATGGATGTCGAAGACGTCGAGCGTGCGCGCGCCGTTGATCGTATCCAGCCAGTAGATTTGATTCAGCCACCAGGGCAGGAAGTCCACGCCACCGTGGGCTGTCTTGTCGTCACCGGAGGGGCCGACGTTCCAGTAATACCACCAGCAGCAGGAGACCGGACCAAAGCGCACGGCGGCCGGATCCCACGTCTTGAGCCTCGCCGCCTCGCTCTCATAGAGGTTGGCGAGTTCGTCGTAACCCGACGCCACCGGATGAACGTCCCGATGGGTGCCGCTCCAGATGTCGACCTCGTTGTCCATGTCGTAGAAATGGCACGAGCTGATCGGCGAATAGGGCACCACGCAACTCCCGCTCCCAAAGGCTGCGGCCAGCGCCTGCGCCCAGGCGTCCCGGTAAACACAGTTGCCGGTGGAGCAGCTCTCGCTGGAGCTGTCGAGCAGTGGATAGTAGGCCGAGGTCACGGGGGAGCTGGTCACAGGGCTCTTGCAGTCGGTCTGCAGGCCGTCGCCTGCATCTGGGTTGTTGGGATCGACGGCGCACTGCGCGCCGTATGTCGCGACCGAGAAGCTCCAGTTGTGGTTGGTGCTGCTCTCGGCTTCTCTGGCCACCCATCCCATCATCGGCATGGTCGTCAGCGCATGACTGCCCGCGTTCTGGACATCCGTGATGAACTGCACCGAGTCCTTCTCCGTGGTGCCCATGACGAAGTCTTCAAAGTACCAGTCCGCGCCGGCGTTATATGTGTGCGTTTGCCAGTTGTAGTTGGACGTCGCGTTGCCGCCCCAGCGAGACAACGAGGTGCCCGAGTCGGAAATTGTCGAGGGATCGCCAAGGTTACCGCCGTAGATGAACGGGCTGATCGCGTGGCGATTGGCCAGCACGTCGATATTTACCGCAACGGCAGTGCTGCCCGACGAAGTGACCTTAACCGCTGAGCTTCCAGAGGCGCTGTTGTAATTCGAGGAACTCGAAGAGTCAGGAGTGTACTTTGCGGTCAGCGTGTCGGAGCCTGCGGCGAGCGATCCAGCCGGAATCGTGATCGTCGCTGAGCCGGAGCTGAGTGTGGTGGAAGAAGAAGCATAGCTGCCGCTGGAAAGAATTACCGATCCGGTGGGCGTGCCACTCGTTCCGGAGACGGAAATCGTGACCCCGAGGCTCTGTGTGCTCGTAATGCTGCTGGATGCGGGCGTGACCGTGACCGTCGGTGTGGCCGGATTGGGGTTTGTCGACCCCCCGCCGCCACTCCCGCCGCACGCGACCAGCGAGAGCAAGCCAAGAACTATGATCGCAAAGGAGCAGCTGAACCAGAACCGAGCTGCGAATGTATTTCTGGATATCTTCATCTTGCCTCGACTGCCGAGTAGTAAGGCGTGAACAGGCTTGCCCGCCCCGGATTTCCTCAAGAAAATGCAAACGTTTGCATTACAGCCAAGTTTCTCTTTCGTGTCAACGAATTTCACCCTGGAATTTAGTTTTGTTCAACAGGTAGGTTACGTAATAGAATGTAATCGTTTTCATGCAATCGCTTCGTGCGGCTTCCATACGCTGCATAGAAGGGAGAACTGCCATCAAACTCCTTGGAATCGACATCGGAACGGGCGGTACCCGCGCAGTCCTGATCGACGAGGTCGGCCACCTTGTCGGCTCAGCGGATTCACCTCATAAACCTTTCCAGTCTCCTAACCTCGGGTGGGCCGAACAGGATGCCACTGATTGGTGGAGCGCCTGCCGCCTGGCGATTCGGAAGCTGCTGGAGCAAACGGGGCTGCCGCCGGAGGCGGTATCCGGCGTTGCCCTGACCGGCCAGATGCACGGAACCGTGCTCCTCAACGAGAAGGATGAGGTATTGCGCCCTGCCATCATCTGGTGCGATCAGCGCTCGTCTGCCGAATGCAACGAATTGAACGAGTTGATTGGAGCAGACCGCCTCATTCAACTGACGTGTAATCCGGCGCTCACAAATTTCACTCTGACCAAGCTCCTCTGGCTTCGCAAGCACGAGCCGCGAATCTGGCGCGAAGTTCGTCACCTATTGCTGCCCAAGGACTACGTCCGATTCAAACTGACGGGCACACGTGCGATTGACGTCGCAGAGGCTTCCGGCACGCTGATGCTCGACGTTGCGCAACGAAGATGGTCGCAGGCGGTTCTCGATGCCTGCGAGTTGGACGAGCGACTCCTGCCGGCCCTGTACGAATCGCCGGATGTGGTGGGAAGCATCACGGCGGCCGCGGCAGCGGAGACCGGACTCCGCCCCGGCACCCCGGTCATCGCCGGCGCAGGCGACCAGGCTGCGGGAGCCGTCGGTATGGGAATCGTGCGTCCGGGCGCGGTCAGCGCCACAATCGGGACATCGGGCGTGGTCTTCGCCGCCTCGGCGCGTCCGGCGCTTGACCCTCGCGGCCGCCTGCACACGTTCTGTCATGCCGTCCCCGGCGTTTGGCACGTAATGGGTGTAACTCAGGCCGCGGGACTGTCGCTGCGCTGGTTCCGCGACAACTTTGGCCCCTTCGCCTGCGAGGGGCGCGATCCTTACGACTGCCTATGCGAGGAAGCGGCATCCGTCCCGCCCGGTGCTGAGGGCGCGCTCTGGGCTCCTTACCTGATGGGAGAACGCACGCCGCACCTCGACCCGAACGCCCGCGCTGCGCTGATTGGGCTCACCGCCAGCCATGGTCGCGGCCACATCGTACGCGCGATTCTGGAGGGAGTCGCATTCAGCCTCTGCGATTCGCTCACCATCTTCCACGAGATGAATGTCCCGGTGCGCTCGATTCGTCTGGGCGGCGGTGGTGCGCGCTCTAAGCTCTGGCGACAGATTCAGGCAGATGTCTATGGGCAGACGGTTGAAACAGTTGAGGCCGAGGAAGGCGCGGCATACGGTGCAGCCATCCTGGCGGGTGTCGGCGTTGGCCTCTGGCCGGATGTGGATACCGCTTGCAGTTCCGTGGTTCGCGTTGCGGACAGCACGGCGCCTGACCCTGCGAGCCAGCAAATTATGCGGACGCAGTACTCAAAGTTCAGGGCGTGCTATCCGGCACTGAAGGCCATCGAGTCGGGAGCCGGCGTCGAACACTGCGAGATGGTAAAGCTATAGGCCTGCGTCGTCCCCATCTTCCTGTCGTCGGATCTGCCAGGTAAAGGCTGCTGGAACTGGCCGATGCACCACTGCCCGACAGGTTATTCAGTTCCTTGATGGTGACGTAACTGTTAAGCAGTTCCGTCAGGTTTCGGCCCACTAGCGCGACATTCGCGATATCGTCATTCCTGGGCCTTCAACGTCATCTTACAAAAAGAAGAAAAGAAGGTGCACCGCTTGTGCGTGTGCACCTTTTGTGAGGAAGAGGAAGCAGACTTACTGGTGGTAGTACATCTCCCATCCGAGGTACTTCGCCGCCGATTCATGAATCGCGGCTGCCGCGGTGGTGAAATTTGCCGCAACGTGATGCTCAAAACCGTTTTCGCATATGTAGTGCAGCAACTCCTGCAGGCGCGGAATCTCGACCACACCAGCTCCGCCGAAGGTTTCAAGCTCGTCGTCGGTGAAGCGACCTTCGCCAACGTAGCCGCGCATTTTTCCCGCGCGGTCGTCCGTAGAGAAGCGAACGTAACTCATGGCTCCCGATTTCACGCGGCCCACGCAGGTTCCGAAGGTGTTCTCCTTGCCCACGGTCCCGGCGATGATCTCCTGAAAATCCATTCGGACTTGCTTGAAAAAGTGCTTGGGCAGATTGCTGCAGTGGAAGCAAACGGCCTTGTTCGGATCCGTGCCGTAGTTGTTGTTCCAGTCGAGCAACGCGCTTGGAGTACCTGATGCCAATTGCAGCGCGTGCATTCCGATCACGCCGCAGACATCCACCTCGCAGGCGCTTGGAATCAGGGATTCGCTCATCATGCTCATGATCGTGCACGGAACGACGCCGAGAAATTCTTCGAGCGAGGTCCAGCACTGCACGGCGCTGATCTGCACGTCCACCTGCTGCATCCACGCGTCAATCACGCTGCCGAGCTTGGCCATCTTGATCAGCGCTTGCTCGGGCACGGAGGTGGTTGTGAGATAGCTACGAATCTGCGCCAGCTTTCCAGTGACGCACGGCTCGTCATCGCGAAGACGTGCAATGCGCCCCATGATCTCTGAAAGGTCGATTGGCTCGACCGAGATGCCGCAGCTCTCTAATAGTTTCTCGCTGAAGCGAACGGTGTTGAAGTTTGCAGGACGTGCGCCGATGGCGCCGATGCGGAGTCCCCGGAGTCCGTTCACGATGCGGCACGTGGCTGCAAAGGCCGCCAAGTCCGCGCGAAACTCATCTGAAGCGGGATCAACCGTGTGCAACCTGGTCAGGGAATACGGGATCCCGTACTGCTTGAGATTGTTGCAAACCGACATCTTTCCGCAGAAGCTGTCGCGCCGCGCCGCGATCGTCATGTTGCGTGGATCGTCCGGCGTGGCCTGCACCAGCACGGGAACATTCAGACGCGAGAGTCGCAGAGTGTCGGCTACAGCGCGCTCGTCGCCGAAATTCGGCAGTGTAACGATCACACCGTCGATGAAGGCAGCGTTCTTGCGGAAGAGTTCGGCGCAGCGCTTCGCGTCGTCGTGGGTCTCCACCGCGCCGTACTTCGTCCCCTCAGGGCCGAGCACAACCGCCTCGAAACCCGCCCTGCCGAGCGCGCGAATCATCTCTTCACGCCCGCTCCTGGCCAGGTGGTCCGGGAAAAACCCGCGGTTTCCTACAATCACTCCAAACGTCATCCGTTTATCTTGCATGTGTCTCCTTCGAAACCTTCGTCGACCTGAAGCTCTGCCTTGACCTCGTGTTGTTCTGGACGGAACTTCCAGCAATAGACTGCTCCCGCGATGAGCAGCACTGCTCCCCACCAGACATTTGCGTGAAGCTGGTACAGCACCACGGGCCTCGATGGCGGCTTGATAAACCACTCGTACAGCCCGGCTGCGCTGATCAGAACTCCGTTTACCAGCAGGCAGATTCCGATGAAGAACCAGATAGAAATCTCTTCTTTGAATTTCATGTCCACCTACCAGAAGTACACATTCAGTGCGATGAAGATCACGGTCACTACCGCGGCACAAAAGATCGGACGCTTGTAGAAGGCGATCTCTCGCTCGGCTGGAATTTCGGTTGCGCCGTAGACCAGCCCAACCAGTTCGCTCTCGGGGCGTGGGTCGGTCATCAGACTCACAACCACCGTCACTACAGTGCTGATCAGGCAAGACCACAACGCGCGATACATGTTCTCCGCCATGCTGCGTGCGTTCGCCGAGAGCGCGACATAACGCAGCGCGGTCGGATCAACCTTCACCCACGCCCATAGGCCAACCGAGGTTAGCGTTCCACAAAGCAGTCCCCAGAACCCGCCCTGCCTTGTAGCGCGCTTCCAGAGCATGCCAAGAATCACGACTCCGAAGAGTGGCGCGATAAAGAAGCTGAACAGCGCCTGCACGTAGTCCATGATGCTGGCGAAGCGCATCACCAGGTACGCCGTTCCGATGCTAATCAACACGCCAAGAACGGTGCACCAGCGGCCCATTTTTACAAACTGGCTGTCAGTCGCTTTCTTGTTGATGAACGCCCCATAGATGTCGTACGTCCAAACGGTCGAGAAGGCAGTCACGTTTCCGGCCATGCCAGACATGAACCCCGCGATGAGCGCCGTGATTCCCAACCCAAGCAATCCTGGGCCGCAGTAGCGTGCAAGCATCAGCGGCAGGACTTCGTTGTAGCTGTGACCACCCGTGGCGACAGCCACATCTTCGCCCACCAACTTCACCGGCAGCAACGCCAGGCCGAGCAATCCGGGAAGTATGACGATGAACGGAACGCACATCTTAAACACTGAACCGATGATGGGAGCCATCTTGGCCGAGCGCAGATCTTTTGCGGAAAGTACACGCTGCACGACCAGGAAGTCAGTCGTCCAGTACCCCATTGCAATGACTGCGCCGAGACCGAAGACGATTCCCGTCCAGTGGATTCCCATCGGGTTGTTGTTCGCGGAGCCAAGCGTGCTCCACAGGTGCGAGTATTCTGCTGACGCATTGCGCGCGATCTGTGCCTTCAGGTTTGTCCACCCGCCGGCTTCCAACAGGCCCATGATCGGAATCAGCAGTGCACCCGCCCAGATCAGGATGAACTGCAACACTTCGTTGAATATGGCCGACCGCAGGCCGCCCAGCGCCACGTAAACGGCAACGGTGATTGAGGAGACCCAGATGCTGAAATGAATGTCCCACCCAAGCACGACCTTCATCACCAACGCCATCGAATACATGTTGATGCCGCTCATCAGCACCGTCATGAACGCAAATGAAATTGCCGACAGTCCTCGACTGCCCTCGCCGAAGCGCAGCTGAAGGTATCCGGGCACCGAATGTGTTTTGCAGATGTAGTAGAACGGCATCATTACGAGACCGAGAAAGAGCATCGCCGGAATGGCGCCAATCCAATACCAGTGCGCAGCCAGGATTCCGTATTGATAGGCGGAGCCGGCCCATCCCATCAGTTCCAGCGATCCAAGATTCGCGGACAGGAAGGCAAGTCCGGCGACCCAGGCGGTCATTTCGCGCCCGGCGAGGAAGAAATCCTCGCTCGTGTTCGCACGGTGTTTCAGGTAGAACCCGATTCCCAGTACCAGCACGAAATAGAAGACGATTACCGCAACGTCCACCGGGGCCAACTGAACCAGGCGTGACGTGTCGGAGAAGAGGAGAACTGCGATCATAGAGTGATTTTCACCCGCGACGATTTTTTATGCTACATAATCTTATTAAGACCCTGATACAGGCGCGATCCATTATGCTTCGTGTTTGTGCCGTTGTAAACGTTTGCACATGCACCAGCAGTGTGCGCTAATCCCGACTGCGAGTCAAGAGTTTCCCGCTGTGCTGGAAGTACGGTTTTTTCGGAATTCTGTGAACGACAGCAACGAGAGCGTCACGGCAATGATCGAAAGCACTGCGTATGAATCGGCGCAAGTCTGTCTCTCCAGAGCGCTGGAATGCTTGGAATGAAAGAAGAGGCGGCCTGGGCCGCCTCTTGAATTACTTAACCTTTTCCGGCTCTTTGACCATTTCCATCGCCCAGATTGCGGCAGGCCGCATGTACATCGAGGCCCGGAAGTTTCCGCGTGCGTCGTACGCCTCGGGAGTCCGGAACCAGTAACCCTTCTTTTCATAGACCACGTTGTAAACGCCCCAGGCGGTCTTAAAAGCCTCGTCACGAAGCCCCTCGGAGAGCATGTGAGATGCAACGCCGAACGTTGTTCCCGTCCATACTTCCTGGGTCTGCTGGTTCGTTGTCAACGGCGTGCCATTGGCGCTCCAGCCATTAAATGCACCCATGCTGCCGCCTTCCGCTCTCATCACATTGAAGTCGAATACGCACCTCAGCGCTGAACGGCGCATCTCCGGTGGTACGATGTCGCCCAGGCCCGTCAGATTCGCGTACCACTGTCCCGCGAGTTGCTCCGACTGCAGATCGTCGCGATTTTGCCCGTCGGTGTCATAGCGGAAGTATGTGCCATTCCAGAGCCGGCTCACATACGTAGCCTGACCTTTACTGAAGATCTGCCGGTAATGCCGCGCCGTCGATTCATCCCCGAGCGTGCGTGCGATCTCTTCCCCAGCGCGCAGAGCAGCCAGGTACAACCCTCCGCAATACGCGCTGTTGCCCTCCACCGTCCACTCATCGTAGGTCTGATCCGGGTACGCTTCGTTACTCGGCAGGCCGTCGTGCTCGGTATCGAACTGTTCGAGGTATTGCAATGCCTGCTGAACCGCGGGCCACGTCTGCTGTAGGAAAGCGATGTCTTTCTTTCCCGTGATCACGTAATCGCGATAGATCATCAAAACGAACTTGCTATTCAGGTCTTTCCAGCGATTCGTGTTTTGCCACGGGAACTGGTTGATGGCGATAAACGGGTCTTCCTCTGGAACGCCCAGATCATGCGGCGCCGCGCCGGCCACCTTGCGTTGACGGATCACCGGAACTCCAGTCTGCAAGGTCTTCCACTGCCAGATCACGTCTTCGGAATTCGCCAGCGGAACCGTTCTTGCAAAGTCGCGCATCACCTGCTTGTCGATATCCGGCCAGAACTTTGCGAGGGGCAGTGAGCCGTAGAAAGATACGTCAAGCGTGGCGTAGAACGGATAGTCGAAACATTCCATGAACGAATATGTATCGGGAGTAGCGGGCTTCGAGTCCACCGGCTTACCCCAAAACGAGCCACCGTCGGCGAGCACATAAAGTTCGTTGAACAGCATGCCGCGATACCACAGCGGCTTGCTTTCGTCCTCCACGTAGGGCTTCTGCCAGGCATCGATCGCATCGCTCCAAGACGCGGCATTGCGGAGTGCGTCCTTAGCAATCTTCCATGCGTTCGTTCCGCTCTTGCCGTAAAACTCCGTGTACTTGCGAAACCACTTGCGTCCTTCACCGAACTGCACGACCGGGAAATCCCAAGCCAGTACCATTGGGATGACGCGCTTCTCGCCAGGTTGGAGAGTGAACTTCACGGCGATAGCGCCGGCAAGCGCCTCGCCGGTGCTTGACCAGTGTTGATCGCTGTTCGCAAGCCTGCCGTTGCGCGCGAACGGCTCCCAGACGGCTTTGCCGTCGCTGTTCTCCGTCATGAACGTCGTGAAATGCGAGATCTCTACGCCCGGCGCCTGATCAGCCACAATCGCAAATTGACCGTCCCATTCCTCTGACACGTCAGCATGGCGCACGCGATCAAGCACAAGACCTTGAACGCCATCCGCATCCTTCTGGAAGCGGTTGAGATTGCCCATGTCGAGGTGCCCCGCCAAACTGGACGAGTAATCGCGAAACCATCCGACCATATTCGTCCAGCTAAACATAACGGAGACTGTCACGGGCTTATTCGTCGGGTTCTCCGCATGCCATCGAAACACGGCCACGGGATAGCTGGTTTCCTTGTAATTGTCGGGCAAGACCGGAGAGAACTGCTCCAGGACTACATGTGCGGGAAAATCCGGATCGCGGTAATCGACCCACGACTTTGGATAGAGAGCGTAGTATTCACCCGCGCCAACGGGATAGTTCCACTTCCACGCGCTCAGCTCGCCTCCCTTCGGCGCACCCGCCGTGAGTACCTTGGCGACACCGGTTGATCCCTCGGCCTGCTGGAACATTGCGAACTGATTCGCCCAAACGGTCTCAAATTTGTGCACACCTGACTTCATGTGCCAGCGTGCGAAGTCTCCGCGATAGGTGCGTGAAAACGTGCCTGCTCCAAAGCCACCGACCGGCGCCCCCTGCCAATATCCGTCATCGATCATCGTGACGAGTTGTGGTTTGCGTGTGCCTGGAGCCTCAAGCGGCACTCCGATGCCACGCTTCCAGGCGGCTTTCGGGATCTTCTCCCCGGCGTACCCCGATCCGACCAGAAAAAATACAAATGCAACTGCCAACCAGTGGCGCGCCCGCATGACTCCCTCCATCCATTGCCCAATAAATCGATGATCGAAATTAGCGTACAACAAAAAATGTGCAAACGATTACATTTGTTGTGCGAAAGAGTTACAATTTTGGCGGCGGCGCGGATTATGCGCGGCTCTTGGCTCCGTTAAGCGAGGCGTGGTCGGTTCTGTCCAATTGCTGATTAAAGCTCGAGGAAATACACATTCCATGAATCCCAGTTCAAACGGCAAGAAGCCAACCATCCTGGATATCGCGAAAGCGCTTGGTATTTCCACGGCGACCGTCAGCCGCGCCCTGCACAACAATCAGAATGTGACCGAAGAGACCAAGGCGCGCGTCCTGCAGATGGCGAAAAAGATCGGCTTCAAGCCGAATCTCGCCGCACGATATCTTTCCTCCAAGCGCCAGCTTCGCATCTCGGTCAACACATTGAAGGGTACAACCTCGTTCTGGAATGAAGTGCGGGGTGGAATTGAAGAAGAGCGCAAGTCGCACGACTTGAGAAACGTCGAGATCGAATACCGGACATACTCGGATCTCGGTGACGGCGAGATCGCGGCGTTCGAGTCCGCGATGGAAGCCGGGGTCGATGGCATTATCACCTTCCCCAGTAATCAGGACAGCATGCGCCCGCTGATGCGTTGGGCAGCAAGATCAAAGACGCCGGTTGTCTACGTAGCGACCGATGCGCCCGGAACAGACCGCCTGACCGTCGTCTCCATTGACACGTTCGCCAGCGGTGCATTGGCGGCCGACCTCATGGGCCGCATCGTGCGCAATCCGGGCAAGCTTGCCGTAACTCTCTTCGACGCTCATATCACGGAACACGCAGAGAAGTTCGCAGCATTCCAAGACACAATCAAGAAGTTCTACCCCAATCTATCTGTTCTGGATCCAATTGAAGATCGCGGCACCGACACGATCTCCTATGAAAGAACGCGCCGGTTACTTCAGGAGACTCCGGACATCTGCGGCATCTACGTGACGACGGAACTCTCCATGCCCGTCATTCGCGCAGCTCGAGATACAGAAACACTGGACAAGCTTACGATCATCTCCACCGATTTGTTCCCGCAGCTGGTTGAACAGATTCGGAACGGCTGCGTTGCAGCGACAATCTACCAGCGTCCGAGAACACAAGGAAGAATGGCGTTCCGTACACTTTACGCGTATCTTGTGGACGGCGAGCGTGCGACTCGACAGACGACCTTCGCGCCGCACGTTGTGATGCGCGGCAACCTCGACTTCTTCCTGAAACGAGTTGCCGCTGAGTCGAGGGACAAAAGCAAGATTCTTTAGCTCACCGGAGATAGAAAAGAGATGATCCGCAGAGCGTATTACCTGCTTGTGGTCTCGCTCCTGTTCTGTATGTCTCTGCTTTCGCAGGAGCTGCCTGTCGTAACACCCGAAGCCGTAGGGCTCTCGACCGAACGTCTGCAACGGATTGATCGGGCGGTGGACCGCAGCATTCAGGATGGAAGGATTGCCGGCGCAGTGACGCTGGTTGTTCGTCGCGGAAAGGTAGCGTGGTACCACGCCCAGGGCATGGCAGACCGCGAAGAGAAGACGCCCATGCGGCCTGACAATATCTTTCGCATCTGCTCGATGACCAAGCCCATCACCAGCGTCGCGGTAATGATGCTTTACGAGGATGGCTACTTTCTCCTCGACGATCCCATCTCAAAGTTCCTTCCTGAGTTCAAGAACCCCAAGGTTCTGGTGAAGAACGCCGCAGGAGATGAGCAACTCGTCCCGGCGAAGCGTGAGATTACCATCCGGGACCTCCTGCGCCACACCTCAGGAATCACTTACAACTGGCAGGAAGCGCTTGGCCAGCGATACACGGATTCGAAGGTGGCAACCGGGCTCGTGCAGTACGACGGCACCCTCGATGAAAGCGTGAAGGCCCTGGCAAAACTTCCACTGCTCTACCAACCCGGCGAGCACTGGGAGTACGGGCTCTCGATCGATGTTCTCGGACGGTTGGTAGAAGTCGTCTCCGGCATGCCGCTCGACCAGTTCTTTCGCACGCGCATATTCGAACCTCTGGGAATGCACGACACTTACTTCTATCTTCCCGACTCTGCCGCGAAACGTCTGACCACCGCCTATACCTATTACGATGGCAAGGGTCTGAGCCGCTTCCCGGAAGATCCGATTGTCGAGGGTCCATTTTCCTACTCGGCCGATTACCCGGTGCATGGTCCCCGGAAGCTGTACTCCGGAGGCGCAGGCTTGACCTCCACGGCGATGGACTACGCAAGGTTCTGCCAGATGCTGCTTAACGGAGGTCAATTCGGAGGCAAGCGCCTGTTGAGCCGCAAAACCGTGGAACTGATGACGCGCGATCAGTTGGGCAACATCAATCAGGATGAGGGATTTGGCCTCGGCTTCGAGGTCAGGGGCGTGAAGACACCGCTGCAGGAACTGGGCACGCCGGAAGAATTCGGCTGGGGAGGCTTCTTCTACACATTATTCTC
>Ga0326727_10019460_pt1 | contig 13644 bp, 12 predicted proteins | sample MB2enrmetagenome_FD_207643 | JGI IMG/M metagenome (GOLD analysis project Ga0326727, IMG submission 207643) | Lab enriched peat soil microbial communities from McLean, Ithaca, NY, United States - MB29MY | ecosystem: Environmental > Terrestrial > Soil > Wetlands > Peat | place: USA: New York... | reverse complement strand
CCGGATACGGCTTCAATAAGTCGCACTCGGCGGCGTACGCGCTGCTCGCCTATCACACGGCGTATTTGAAGACGCACCATCCGCTCGACTTCATGGCGGCGCTGCTGACTTCGGTGACCGGCAGCACGGATGACGTGGTGAAGTACATCAACGAATGCCGCGAGATGGGGATTGCAGTTGAGCCGCCGGATATCAACGTGAGCGACTCGAACTTTACTCCGCATGGGCAGGCGATTCGCTTTGGGCTGGCCGCGGTGAAAAACGTGGGCGGAAATGCGATCGAGTCAATCGTCGCGGCGCGGAAAAAACTGGGCCGGAACTTTAAGTCGTTTTACGAATTCTGCGAAGAAGTGGACCTGCGGCTGTTGAACAAGCGCGTGCTGGAGTCGCTGATCAAGAGTGGCGCGATGGATTGTTTCGGGCGCCGGGCGCAGCTCATGCAGGCGCTCGACTCGGCGATGGAACAGGCGCAGAAGGCGCAGCGGGACGCGGAATCGGGACAGCACGGGCTGTTTGGCGTGTTTGCGGATGAAACCGCCGAGCAGGCGAACGACGCGCTCCCCAATGTGCCCGACTGGGATGAACAAACGCGGCTGTCGGCGGAAAAAGAGATTCTCGGATTTTTTATTACCGGGCATCCGATGGAAAAGTACAAAGAGAAACTTGCCGATCTGAATGCTCTTTCCACCGAAGATATCGCGGCGATGAAGAAATCTACCGGCAAGGATGAGAACATCACGACTGCCGGTTTGATTTCGGGGCTGCGAGTGGCGAAGTCACGGCGAGGCGAATTGTGGGCGCAAGCTGCGCTTGAAGACATGTTTGGGAAGGTTGAATTGCTGGTTTTTCCCGAGGCTTACAGGAAACTGGCGGAGAAAGTGAAGCTCGAGGTTCCGGTGCTGATTCGCGGCGGCGTGCGCATTGAAGAGGGCGCCAATCCGAAAGTCACGGCCAACGAGATCACTCCGCTGGACGAAGCGCGCGTGCCGTTGCCGAAGGCGCTCCGCATACGGATTCCCCTCGGCAGCGCGACCGGCAGCACGGTCGATGCGCTGTACACGCTCTTCATCGAACGCAAGGGCGAGGCGAAGGTGCTTTTCGACGTGGAGCGGGATGGCGATTTCATGGTGGTGATGGAAGCCGAAGGCTATAATGTGATGCCGGACCGCAGTTTCCTGGGCCGCGTGGAAGAGTTGTGCGGGCGCGGCAGCGTGCGCGTCATCGGCTGATGAATATGGTGGAGCGGGCGTCTCGCCCATTTAGCAGTATCGTGGCCGGGCGGGGACGCCCGGCTCTCCGCTGGCGAGGTTAGTATCTGCGGCCGATGAAACGAGCGAAAATAAAACGGGCAGAAAAGCCGGATGGTAGCGCGAACGACAGCGCGAGTGACGGCGCGAAGAATGGCGTCATCGCGGGCACCGATTTTATGCTCTCGATTGTGGAAGCACATCATACGCGGAAGAATGGGAATGTCATCAAAATGGATTCTGGATTGAAGGCGCAGCAGGAATTGGCAAGAATCGAAGAGCAGATCACGCGGCTGCAGGCGCTGGAGGGGCAGAACGCCGAAACCCTCCGCCAGGTGCAGCAATTGAGCGCGCGCGTGGACGATCTTCGGCGCGAAATTTCTTCAGGCCTGAACGCATGGGAGCACACGGAACTGGCGCGTCATCCGCAGCGTCCTTACACGCTGGATTATGTGGAGCGCATCTTCACCGATTGGAGCGAGATTCACGGCGACCGCGGCTTCCGCGACGATCCGGCGATCGTTTGCGGAATGGCGCGCTTTCACGGCCAGGAAGTCGTTATTGTCGGCCAGCAGAAAGCTCGCGACGCGAAACAGCGGGTGTATCGAAACTTCGGCATGTCGCATCCGGAAGGATATCGAAAAGCGCTGCGGGTGATGAAGATTGCCGAAAAATTCAAGCGTCCGATTCTTACCTTCGTAGACACCGACGGCGCTTATCCCGGACTGCACGCCGAAGAGCGCGGGCAGGGAGAAGCCATCGCCCGCAACCTGTTGGAGATGGCGCGGCTTGAAGTGCCGATCATTGCCACCGTGATCGGCGTCGGCGGCAGCGGCGGGGCGCTGGCGATTGCCGTGGCCGACCGCGTGTTGATGTTGGAGAACTCGGTTTACTCCGTAATCTCGCCCGAGGGCTGCGCGTCGATCATGTGGCGCGATGCCAGCAAGAAAGATCTGGCGGCGGAGGCCATGAAGATCACCGCGAAAGATCTGATTGAACTGGGTTGCGTCGATGGCATCATCCCGGAACCTCCCGGAGGCGCTCATACGGACCACGCGCAGGCAGCGGAGCTGCTGGATGCCGCGCTGCAGCAGCATCTGGCCGCGTTAAAGAAGCTGCCGGTCGCCGATTTACTGGAAAGCCGCTACCAGAAGTTCCGCAACATGGCGCAGTTCTTCCAGGTGGAAGCTTAAGAATTTGCGAACTGCAGAGAGAACATCGAGAGTTAAGTCTCGCGGATTGCGTCCCTCGAAAGAAGATATTCTCCGCCGCGTTGCGCAGGAAGAAGCGCTTCCAGCCGGTGGGTTGGGCAGTGAAATCGCAGGCTTGTTCGCGAAGGTCGGGCTCGAAACCGAAATTCCCGAGCTGCGTGGGGGCGATTGCTTAAGGGCGGCGGGCGAGGGCGCCCGTCACTCCACCGGCAACCCTTCTACAAAATCGGCAAATGCAAACAGGGCTGCACCAGGAAATCGAGCGAGTTGATTTGCTGTAATGCGTGGTCCACCAGCGACGCCTTGCATTCCTCCAGCGTAATCAGAAAGGGCAGATGCGGTTTTGGGCAGCCCGGCTTCTGCAACACGGAGTCGATGTTGATGCCGCAATGGGAGAGAATTGTAGCGAGGCTGGCGATGATGCCGGGCCGGTCCTTCACCAGAAAGCGCAGGTAGTGCTTGGTGTTGAAATCGGAGGTGACGACGGGCGTTTTCTCGATGAGCTGCGCGGCGTAACTCATCCGGCATTGCCGGGCGCGAGCGATGGCCAGAATGTCGGAGACGACCGCGACGGCGGTTGGATGTCCGCCTGCGCCGTGGCCTCCAAACACAGTCTCGCCACCGTACGTTCCGGTCGCCACGACCAGGTTCTTGCTGCCTTCGACGCGCGCCAGGGGCGATGAGAGTTCGACCAGTGCCGGCTGGACTGCGGCAAACAAAATGTCACCTTTCGACTTTGCGTTGGACTCGGTCTTCAACTCTGCCCAGGAAATCTGGCGAATGGTGCAACCAAGCTGGTTGGCGTATTGAAAATCGACCGCGTCGATCGCTGAAATCGAGCGCGCCACGATGCTCGTGGCTTTGACATCGCAGTGCAGTCCGACGCGCGCGAGGATGGCGAGCTTGGCGCGCGCGTCGAGGCCGTCGATGTCTTCGGTCGGATCGGCCTCGGCGAAGCCCAACTTCTGCGCCTCCCGCAGCGCGGTGGCGAAGGGCACGCCGTTGGTCTCGATCTGGCTGAGAATGTAGTTGCAGGTGCCGTTGAGGATGCCGCAAATCTTGAACAGTTCGTCGCCGGCCAATCCCTCATGCAATCCGGAAATCACCGGCACGCCGCCCGCTACCGACGCGCCAAACTGGATCTGCTGTTTCATCTGGCGGGCCAGAGCAATCAACTCAGGGCCGCAGTGCGCGATCAACTGCTTGTTCGCGGTGACCACGGATTTGCCCGAGGCCAGCACGCGCCGGATCCAGTCTTCGGTGGGTTGAAGGCCGCCCATTACCTCGACCACGACATCCACGTCGGAGGATAAGACGTCGTCGATGTTCTCCGTCCATTGCACCGAAGAGGGAAGCCAGTCTACTTTCTTGCGCGCCACGTTGCGATTGAGGACGTGCGTCAGGCGCAGGTGGGTGTTCGAGCGCTCGCAAAGAATTCGCGCCACCGAATTTCCGACCGTGCCGAAGCCAACCAGGGCCACGTTGCAGTTTTGTGCGCTGACGTTCTGTGCGCCATCGTCTTGTGCGCCAGCGGCAGCGCTGCTGCCGGTGGAATCGAGCTTAGAGGTCATTCCATCTCCCGTGATTTGGACTCTGGCTGGGACGGGCCGCAGCCGCGTTTGAGCCTCGCGGGCCGCAAGCCCGTTTTTTCCAGCCTCGCTCTATTATCACCGAAGGCTCAACCTGGCGCAGTTTTTCGAAGGGCAGGGGATTTGCCGCTGGGTTCGTTGAAGTTTCGCCACTGACTGCCGACCTTCACGCATGACGTCAAAGTGTGTCGTGCGGCGTTGCGACTCCGGTCTCGGGGTCCAACGGAGAAAAGCCGCCGAACCTCAGCATGACCGCGACGCGGCAGTCCTGCACGCGAACGACGTTCCCCACACCCCAATAGGGAAGCGGCTTGTCGGCTTCGTGTTCGACTCTGAATTCGCAGGTCACCTGATCGCCCACCTCAAGTTGAACCGGTGCTTCGAAGTGCAGCAGCACACCGCCTGCACTCATATTTACTGTAATTGCATGGATGGTCTGGCCGTTCTTGCTCACCTCGACGGTCGCTCCGGCTTCGATCAGAAAACGCAATTCTCTTTGTTTCGGCCTCTGCTCCATCGGTTTCGGCGTTTGCTCCAGAGGATCGGGTTCCATGACTCATTGCCCCTATTCGAGGTCAGCCCCTTCCAGCCGGGGCTCCTCTTTGCGGCGTTGTTGGAGCGCTCAGCGCTTCATCGGATTGTCGCGGTTCACTGTGTGTTATCGGCAGCGCGCCGAATATCCTTTACCTTTACCTTGCCCGCCCGCTTGACAGGGCCATGCGTGGCCCTGCGTCGGCGCTCTGGCCTTCGCTTGAACTCTCGTTTACAATCCATTGTTTGATGGTTCCATCTGATTCGGCAGTTCTGCCGGTCATAATTCGATGATTTATCCGAAAAAAGGAGGATCCAATGTTCCTCTCCCGTAAACTTTTCTACGTTAGTTGCGTTGCCGTGCTCCTGGTACCTTTTCTCAGTTGCGGTTCCGCGCACGACTCCGACGAATATTACGTTTTCGTAGCGGCCAACCTGCAGGTTCCTTATTGGCAGGCGGCGCACGCGGGTTTTTCCAAGGCGGCGGAGGCGTCGCGGATTCGGGTTGATTTCGTGGGTCCCCAGACCTATGACCCCAAGGCGGAGCGCGACGCTCTGGATCAGGCGGTGCAAAAGAAAGCCACGGGCATTCTATTGGCGGTTACCGATCAGGCTCTGCTCAAAGACAGCATTGACAAGGCCGTGGCCGCTGGCGTTCCCGTCATCACGATCGACTCGGACGCGCCGGCCAGCAAGCGGCTCTTTTTCATCGGCACCAACAACTACCAGGTGGGCTTCACCGGAGGGCAACGTCTGGCCCAGGAACTCAAGGGCAAAGGCAACGTTGTCATTTTCACCATGCCCCAACCTAATCTGGAGGATCGGCAACACGGCTACAAAGACGCGCTCGAGCACTTCCCCAACATCAAGATCACGCGCGTGGTCGACATTCAGGGCGATCCTCGCATCACGTTCGATACCACCACCGAGATCATCGGTAAGGAAAAAGACAAGGTCGACGCCTTTGTCTGCCTCGAAGCGCAATCGGGCAAAGAGGTCGCCGGATTGCTCGACCGCTACCACGTGACCGGCAAGGTGGTCATGGCGATGGATACGGATCCGGAGACGCTGGACTGGATTCAGAAGGGGGTAATCGCCGCCACGATCGCGCAGAAGCCTTACACCATGGCCTACGTGGGTATGCAGATGCTCGACACTCTTCATCATAACAAGCCGGCTTCGCTGGAGAGCGACTGGGCAAAGGACATTTATGCGCCCGTCCCCAGCTTTGTGGACACCGGTTCCGGCTTGATCGACAAGACGAATTTGGATTCCTTTCTGCAAGCCGGAAAGAGCCTGGCCTCGGCGCCGCGGTGAGTCATCGGTAGCACTCCGTACACCTCTTGTATCAGGTGGAGGGCCGGCGCATTAGTATCGGCATGATCTGGCACACGGCACAGCGTAGAGACGTGTAGAGTCCCTACTGCCCACGAACTGAAGGTGAAGAAGTGAGGCTGGCCCTCCGCCCACTCATTCGCAAAGCACGCGAATGAGTGCAGCACACAGATCGCTATCTCCGGCAACGAAGAGCTACCCATGAGTTCCGGTGATCAGCGCCTCCGCTCCTTGCCTGCCTGTATAATAAGGGGTTTTCACTTCCGCGGGACTTCCGGGCGACGGGGTTTGCCCGGTCAATACTTTGCACGATTAAGACAAGGAAGGCACAGGGATGGCCACATCGGATGTCGTGCCCCAGGAATCGTCCGGTCAACTGGGGCAAGAGCGTGTCGTCGTTATTAATGACATGAGCATTCAGGTCGCGACCGTGAATGGCTCGGGGTCGCAGAGTTCCAACACAGTTTTGTTGCGCAGCATTTTCCAGATGGGCGTGCCGGTTTCGGGGAAGAACCTGTTTCCTTCGAACATCGCGGGGCTGCCGACCTGGTTCACGATTCGCGCCAGCAAAGACGGATACATCGCGCGTAAGAAGGAAATCGATTTGCTCATCGCGATGAATGCGGAGACGGCGCAGGACGATGTCAAGACGCTCGGGGCGGGCGCGGCGGTGCTCTACGACGAGCCGCTGGCGCTCGATAAGGTGCGCGACGATCTGATTTATTACGCGGTGCCTTACGACAAGCTGGCGGCGTCGGTGGGCGCGGAAGCCAAGCTGCGCAAGCTGATCAAGAACATGATCTACGTCGGGGCCGCGGCGCAATTGCTGGAAATCGATTTTGCCGAGGTCGAGCAGGCGATCCGCAAGCAGTTCTCGACCAAAGTGAAAGCGGCGACTTTGAATCTGGCGGCGGCCAAGGCGGGCTTCGATTATGCCGTGGCTAATTTGAAGAAGCGCGATCCGTTCTACATCCGGCGCATGGACAAGACGAAAGGCAAGATCATCGTGGACGGCAATTCCGCGGCGGCCATGGGATGCATGTTTGCCGGATGTACCGTGGTCACCTGGTACCCGATCACGCCGTCGTCGTCGCTGGTCGAGACCATGATTGATTACATGAAGGAATACCGCGTCGGACCCGATGGCAAGGCGACTTTTGCCATCGTGCAAGCCGAAGACGAACTGGCGGCGATTGGCATGGTGATTGGGGCAGCGTGGGCGGGGGCGCGTTCGATGACGGCGACTGCTGGGCCGGGCATCTCGCTGATGGCGGAGTTCACAGGTCTGGCGTATTACGTGGAAGTTCCGGCGGTTATCTGGAATATTCAGCGGGTCGGGCCATCGACCGGCCTGCCCACGCGTACGGCGCAAGGCGACGTGCTTTCGACGGCATTTCTCAGTCACGGCGACACCAAGCACATCATGCTGTTTCCGGATTCGGTCAGCGAGTGTTTCACGATGGCGCAGGATGCTTTTGATCTGGCGGAGCGATTTCAGACGCCGGTGTTTGTCATGTCGGACCTTGACCTGGGGATGAATAACTGGATGTCGGATCCGTTCCCTTATCCCGACAAGCCCATCAATCGTGGAAAAGTTTTGAGTAAGGCTGATCTCGAGAAAGCTGGCGGCTTTGCGCGCTATAAGGATGTGGATGGCGATGGCGTCGGCTATCGCACGCTGCCGGGTACGGATCATCCGGCGGCGGCATATTTTGCGCGCGGCAGCGGACACAACGAAAAGGCGCAGTACAGTGAGCGTCCCGACGATTTCGAACGCAACATGGAGCGGATCAATAAGAAGTTCGAGACCGCTCGGTTGTTTGTGCCGCGGCCGGAGCTCAGGGGCGGCGGCAAGGCGAAGATCGGCGTTATCGCTTACGGCACGTCGCACTGGGCGATCATCGAGGCGCGCGATCAATTATCGAAAGAACACGAACTGGAGACGGATTATCTTCGCGTGCTGTCGTATCCGTTTACACGCGAGGTGCACGACTTTATTGAGCGGCACGACCGCGTGTATGTAGTGGAGCAGAACCGCGACGGGCAGATGGCCAGCCTGCTTAAGCTCGACCTCAAGCCGGAATTGACGCCGCGGCTGCGGTCGATCTGCCATATTCATGGATTGCCGATCGACGCACGGTCTGTAACTGACGAGCTCGTGATGATGGAGGGGAAGTAATATGGGGAACACGCCCACTAATACACCTGCACCCGCTTTGACTCCAGTTGTTACTCCTAAGACTAACCGCATTGGACTGCAGGTTATCGACTATAGGGGCGGGAAGACTACGCTTTGCGCCGGTTGCGGGCATAACGCGATTTCCGAACGCATCATTGACGCGATGTATGAAATGGGCGTGAAGCCCGAGCGCGTGGCGAAGTTCAGCGGCATCGGCTGCTCGTCGAAGAGCCCGGCTTACTTCATGAACCGGTCGCACAGCTTTAACTCCGTGCATGGACGCATGCCTTCCGTGGCAACCGGGGCGATGCTGGCGAATAAGAACCTGATCGCGCTCGGTGTGACCGGCGATGGCGACACGGTTTCGATTGGCGCGGGGCAGTTTGTTCATCTGATGCGGCGCAATCTGCCGATCATCTACATCATCGAAGATAACGGGTGCTACGGACTGACGAAGGGCCAGTTCTCGGCGACCGCCGATTTGGGGTCGACGCTAAAGAGTGGCGTGGTGAACGATTTGCCTCCGGTCGATACTTGCGCCATGGCGATTCAACTGGGAGCTACGTTTGTGGGGCGGTCGTTTTCGGGCGACAAGCGGCAGCTTCACACCATGCTCAAGGCGGCCATCGCGCACAATGGGACGGTGATGCTGGACGTGGTTTCACCGTGCGTTACTTTCAACGATCATGAGGGCTCGACTAAGTCCTATAAGTACATGCAGGCGCATGACGAACCGCTGCATGAAGTCAGCTTTGTGCCGGCGTTTGAGGAGATCAACGTCGACTACGATCCGGGGACGACCTTTGAAGTTACGATGCACGACGGATCGAGCTTGCGGTTGCGGAAGCTGGAGCAGGCGTACGATCCGACGGATAAGATTCAGGCGGTGCGGCGATTGATGGAGTCGCACGAGAAAGGCGAAGTGCTAACGGGCGTTTTTTATATCAACGCCAAGGCGCCTAGCTTTATCGATATGCTGAACGTCACCGATCAGCCGCTGGCGACTTTGCCGGAATCGGCGACACGGCCGAGCCGGGAAGCGCTGGCGAAGTGCATGGAAGAGCTGCAGTAGGGTTTCCGCTAAAGATAGCGACGTTGGAGCCTGCCCCACTCGGGACCGGCTCAAGTGGCGGCCGGGCGGGGACGCCCGGCTCTCCACTAACTGGTTTTCTTCAACTCCCCCTCGAAGGAGTGTTCGGGGCTGTGGCCGGGCTCGGGGAAATCGCTATCGGCGCCGTCTTGCATGGGGTCGGGGTTGCGGTGCCCAAGCTGGTCCCGCATGGAGTTGTTGCCGGTCTGGTTGCGTTCGTCGGGTTCGAGAGAACCCTTGCCGCGGTCGGCATCATTGTGAAGATGGTCGCTGACACTTTTCGGCATGGTCGGCCTTTCTGGGTGCGTGCGCTATAAATGAGAATGATTACAGGACTAGGTTACGCCGAAAGCTGGCGGCGAGCAATGTTCGCGTGTGGCTTGCGATCGTGCTTGGCGTGTCCGCTTGTCAGCTCCGTAAGGACATGTCTAACCGAACGAGCGAGTTGTTGTGATCACCACGATGTGTAAATTTAATCGTCGATTAACCTGATCTTGAATCTACAATAGAACATGACCGTTAAACATAGGAAGCAGTATCTGTTCGCCAGCGATTTCGATCAGACGTTGACCTTCAACGATACGGGTTACGTTCTGAGCGAGTTGCTCGGCATTTCTGTTGAGGAATTCGAGCGCAAAGCCAAGGGCATGGCGAAGCTGAACCTGGTTCAGCAGGGCGCCGAACTTTCTTATCTGCTTTTGCACGATCCCGAGTTCCGCACACGCGTCCGGCGCGACGATCTGATCGAAGCGGGCAAGCGCATTCGCCTCAAGGAAAACATCAAGCAGATTTACGAGATCCTCGACCGGCGAATCGAGGGATTCCACTTTGATTTTTACGTGATCTCGGCGTCGCCGGTGGAGGTGATCCAGTCGGCGCTGGAGGGAATCGTGCCGGCGGATCATATTTTTGGCACCGAGTTCAAGTACAAAGCCTCGGGCGAGATCGAAAGCCTGGTGCGCGCCACGGCCGGTTATGGAAAAGTCACGCGCCTGGAGCAGCTCGAAGCAGAGCTCGGCATTCCGGCCGACCATATCGTCTATGTTGGCGATGGCAGTTCCGACATTCACGTCATGCTGCATGTGAACCGGCGCGATGGCTTCACCATTGCCGTGTCGGAATCGAAACTGGTGGCGCAGATCGCGAAGCGTACGGTGCTCGGCGACAATGCCCTGGCCACGCTGGTGCCGATTCTGGAAGACATTGCCGGTTGGCAGCGGCCGCAGATCCGCCAACTGTTCGAATCGTACGGCTTTCTGATTCAGGGATGGGATCGGGTGCAGACCGATTGGGTCACGCTGCGGCCCAGTATGTCGGCAGAAAAGGCGACGGTGGCGGAAGTAAAGTAAACATCAGGCCAAATCACGACAGAGACGCCGAGGGCGCGGAGGACTCTGGATCGCTTCTTTTGCGCTCTTGCTTTACTCCGCGGTTAGCTTTTTGTGGGTGACAAAATCCCACTCATCGCAGAAAACGCGATGAGTGGGGCACCCAGCGATGAGTGGGGCACCCAGCGAAGAGTGGGGCACCCAGCAGCTTCACTGCATTGGTATGAGAGTCAGTGAGCTTCGATATCTATCTTCAATGTATCGCTGGCGAGCCGCCGGGAATTTCTCGAGCCGCGGTTCGGGCGCTCTTCCCGGTTGTGGAGGAGAGTTCCGAGCCGGATTATTGGAGCGTCCGCTACGACCGTGCGAATTCGTGCACGATTCGTGTCACTCCGGCAAAGTCCAATCGCGATCTGATCACGTCGCTGGGCGTGAACCGGCCGTGCGGCGATGTACGGTTCTGGGAGTCTGTGCTCGCCATTCTCCGGATGGGTCCGGTGATTCTGTACTGGCCGGGCGGGGGGCCGCTGGTGGGCAGCGATCTGGTGGCGGCTGAATTTCCGCCAGAGATCGCGGAGTCGTTGGGCCAGCCCAGATGCGTGGGTTCGGCGCAGGAGATCATGGACGCCATTCGCGAGAGCTGAGCAGGAATGCTGGCAGGTCAGGGCATCAGTTCCCTGAAGTAGGCGTAAGAATCGCTTTCGCCGACCACCATCCAGCCGCCGCCAAACTTCGTCGACATGCGGAAATAGCGAACCGGGCGGCCGTCCGGCGGAGGACCTCCATCCACTGTGATTTCCGCTCGAACCACAGTCATTCGGCCATCCATCTTGCCGCGCGCTGCAATCGACGTAAACTCCACGTCGCGCTGAACCAGCGGCTGCACGGGTTCGACCGGCGCGCCTGCGCGAGCCTCCTCGACTATACGCGCGACATCCTTTGGGCCGCGCCCAGAGTACTCGTTGAGCAGTTCCGCGCGCACGGCATCTCGCATCGCATCGTCCACGGATTGGACGTGGAGGTACATCTCGATGCCCCAAAACCCGAGCACAACTGCGAGAGCGACGAGAGCTTGCCAGCCTCGGAACTGAAAGTTGTATTCGGGCATCTATCAACCTTCCGCGCAAGCGATGAACAGGTGCACAGCTATTCTACTGCCGTTGAGGCCTTGCGCGGTCTAACGCAATCGCGGGGGATCATACAACTAATCTTCAGGGGCCGGGTTCTTACTTGCCTGAGGGGTTCTCGCTCACGGTTTGGGCAGGAACTCGTCTAACGCTTGCTTCCAAAATATTGGGGCGCTCTTTATGAGTATGAGGTTGTCGCGCATTATTCTTGTAGTCTCGACCGTCATTTCCGCCATCACATTGACCTTGGCGCAGTCGCCGCACGAGTCGATTCCACAGGGGATTGAGGCTTTGCGGAAGACCGCGTCCTCGAAAACCGAGTTCACGCTGGACCACTCCATGCTGGTATTTGCGTCGAAGATGGATCCGGACAACGCCGATCTGCAGCGCGTGATTGCGGGCGTGAATGGGGTCTCGGTGCACAGCTACCGGTTCTCGGGACACTCGACTTACGACCCGGGAGCTTTGAGTTCGGTGAAAGATGAATACCAAGCGGCGGGCTGGAAGCAACTGATGAACAAAGAGGAAAAGGATGGGAGCCCGGGTGTGACTGATGTTTGGATACGCCTGGAGAATAATGCGATCAGCAACGTCGCGATTCTCCAGGCCAGGTCGAATGAGGTCGACTTTATCGTGGTTTCGGGGTCCATCAGTCCGCTCGACCTCGCGCATCTCGGCGGGCACTTTGGCATCCCGAAGATTGAAGGCGGAGTGGTGGTGCCCAATACTGCGCACCGGCCGTGACGAGTGTCCGCTCCACACACGACTAGTGGCTTTTTGGTGCCGCTCCCGCCTTGCGCAATCTTTCACGGGCTTGCGTGGCTTCGTTGGTGCGCGGATAGCGCTGGATGACGTGCTTTAATTCTTGCGTGCCCTCGTCTTCTTTTCCGAGTTCGAGGAGCGCGAATCCCTTCTTGAGTTGCGCGGCGGCAGCTTTGTTTCCGCTGGGGAAATTCTGCAGGACTAAATCATAGTTCGCGATAGCTTTCGGGTAATCGCCGGCCTTGAACTCGATTTCGGCCAGATAGAAATATGCGTTCCCGGCCAGATCGGTGTTGGGATAGAACTTGATATAGTCGCCGAACTCCTGCGTGGCCAAATCGTTCTTGGCGCCGTTGTAGTCGCGCAGGGCGTTGTTGTAGAGCACGTCGGGCGGCGGGGCCTGCGCCATCGCCTGCGCCTGCTGCTGCGCTTGCGCCTGCTGCGCGGCCAGGGACTGCTGTGCCGATTGCATGTCCTCGAATTGCTTGCTCAGCTTGGCGAGGCGGACCTTGAGCTCGTCCATGGTGTCGTTGAGCGCCTGAATCTGGCCGGAGATCTGGTCGACCTGGCTGGCGCGATCCTGCTGCTGTTTATTGATGGAAGTCTGCAGTTCGTTGATCGCGGCGGTCACTTTGTTGGCCGCGTCGGTATTTTGCTCGAGCAGATTCTTCATGATGCCCATGCGCTCGTCAAAAGATTGCTTCATCTGGGTCATCTGCTGCTGTAACTGGGTGACCTGGGTTTGCAGTTCGATGAGGTCCTTGTTGGCGCCGTAGGCGGGAGCGATGGCGATAGCGACGAACAGCGCGAGAACGAGCGGGATACGATTGGATTTCATAGTTACCCTATTGGATGTCAAAAGCCTGCTGAGCGTCCAGCGTGATGGAACCCGCTCCGGTACAGGCTGACCAGAGGCCCACGTCTCGAAAATCGCGAGACGTGGGGCACCCTGGCTAGAAAAGCAAGGACAAGGACGGGCGAGACGCCCGTCCCTCCACTTCCGCTGCTTACTTTTCGTATACGAAGTGGCCGCGTCGATTCTGCTGCCAGCAATCTTCGTTCGACTCGGTGCAGAACGGCTTCTCTTTGCCGTAGCTGATGGTCTTGATGCGATCGCCACCAACTCCAGCTTGAATGAGCGCATTCTTCACCGCGTCGGCGCGATTGGTGCCGAGGGCAAGGTTATATTCGGTCGAGCCGCGCTCGTCGCAGTGTCCCTCGATCGTGATGTGAATGTTGGGATGC
>Ga0326727_10019459_pt1 | contig 13645 bp, 10 predicted proteins | sample MB2enrmetagenome_FD_207643 | JGI IMG/M metagenome (GOLD analysis project Ga0326727, IMG submission 207643) | Lab enriched peat soil microbial communities from McLean, Ithaca, NY, United States - MB29MY | ecosystem: Environmental > Terrestrial > Soil > Wetlands > Peat | place: USA: New York... | reverse complement strand
AGCCTTGCCGCGAGTTTCGTCAAATCCGCCTGCTCCAGGGGCGAGAAATCCCTTTACTTCGCGTTCGAGGAATCCCCAAACCAGATTACACGGAATATGCGCTCCATCGGCATAGATCTTCAGCCGTGCGTGGACAGCGGTCAGGTAGTTTTTCATGCGTCGAGGCCAACATCCGCCGGGTTGGAGACGCACCTGGCGCAGGTGTTCAAAATAATCATGGACGTCAAGCCGAGAGTGGTTGTCGTGGATCCGGTGTCCAACCTGATAGCAGCCGGTAACCTGAACGAAGTAAAGTCGATGCTGACCAGGCTCGTCGATTTTCTAAAATCCAACCATATCACCGCCATTTTCACCAGCCTGACCACCTGTGGAGGCAGCCTGGAACATACAGAGGTCGGGATGTCTTCGCTTATGGACACGTGGATCGTGCTACGGGACGTGGAGCGGGTCGGCGAGCGCAATCGTGAGATACATATCCTGAAATCGCGGGGGATGTCGCATTCCAACCAGCTTAGAGAGTTCGTGATGACCGACCATGGAATCGATCTGCTGGACGTATATACCGGCTCGGCGGGCGTACTGACCGGAACCGCCAGAGTAGCCCAGGAGGTGAAGGAGAAGGCGGAAGCGATCCTGCATAAGCAGGAACTTGAGCGCCGGAAACGCGAACTCGAAGGCAAGCGCAAAGTAATTCAGTCGCAGGTCGAGGCGCTCAATGCGGAGATGGCGACCGCGGACTCGGAGATGGAGCTTCTTTTTGCCGCCGAGAAAGTGCGCGCGCAAACGGCGGAGGAGGAGCAGGCCCGAATGGCCCGTCTTAGAGGCGCGGACGCGGTGGAAAGTAGTTAGTATTTAGTATTTAGTACCTAGTACCTAGACCGTAGGGTGCGCCCTGTTTAGAAGCAACGTCGGGGTTTGCCATGTTACCCCGTTTCCGGCAGGGGTGTCATTCTGAACGAAGTGAAGTAACTGCTCCCGTGAAAGTTGGGCGTGACTACGTAGTCTGTGCAGTACCATAGGCTACCAGGTGCTTCGCGGAGCCTGTCCTGAGATCTGTCGAAGGGCTCTGGATGACTCCCTGGGTTCTGGCCGCAAAATACGGGACGTGCCGTTCCCGCATTATGTATTCCGGCCCTAAATCCTGAATCCTAAATCCTAAATCCTAATTCCTTCTTCAAAGGAGCTATCATGACCGAGAATCAAACTCTGTGCGACGATCCTTCGAACGAACATGCGAAATGGACGCTCAGGCTCTACGTCGCGGGGCAGACCCCCAAATCCGTCACGGCCTTCGCTAATCTCAAGAAGATATGCGAGGAGCACCTGCAGGGCGAATACACGATAGAAATCGTTGATCTCCTTGAACGTCCCCAACTCGCGGAGGGCGATCAGATAATCGCCGTGCCGACGCTGGTGCGCAAGCTCCCCGAGCCGGTGAAAAAGATCATCGGCGACCTGTCAAATACTGAGCGCGTACTCGTGGGTCTGGACATCGTACCGTCAGACTGTGAAACACAGGATCGATCATCGGAAGGTGGGTAACACTATGGATGAACAGAGCAATAAGAGCGCCGAGAAATTGGAACAGGCAGCCGACCGAGCGGGGGAAACGAAATATACGCTTCGTTTGTACATCGCGGGGTTGACGCCTCGGTCCAAGCGGGCGATTGAGAATATTCAGCGAATCTGCGAGGAAGAACTCAAGGGCAGATATGAACTTGAAATCGTGGACGTGTATCAACAACCGGAAATAGCGGCGACCCAGCAGATTATCGCGGCGCCGACGCTGATCAAGACCCTCCCGCTCCCTCTGCGGCGAGTGATCGGCGATCTCTCCGATACGGAACGAGTTATAGTTGGGCTGGATCTGCGCCCGAAGAACAAATCGGACTAGGGTAACATGACTGAACAAACACATGACAACCGAGATGCCGATGCAGTCATCGAGGAGTTGCGCGCTCAACTCGCGGAGGCCGAGGACACTCTGAGGGCAATCCGCAGCGGAGAGGTAGATGCCCTGGTGGTCGCCGGACCCCAGGGAAACCAGGTCTATACCCTCACAGGCGCGGACAGCACATACCGCGTGCTGGTGGAGGCAATGAACGAAGGCGCCCTTGTGATGACCGGGGACGGCGCGATCATGTACAGCAACAGCGCCTTCGCCGATATGGTTGATATCCCGCTTGAACAGGTAATCGGTTCTCGCATACGCCGCTTTGTCACTGATTCGGACCTGCCCGCTATTGACGAGCTCTTACAAGATGCAAAGCATGAGAATGTCAAAGCCGAGATCGTGCTGAGAAAACCATCTAACGAGCGGATTGTTCCAACACAGGTGTCGGTAGGCAGGCTACCCGAGGAAGCCGATGGTCTTTCGGCGGTCGTCACCGATCTGACGGAGACAAAGCGCACGGAGGCCGAACTTCAGACGTACCGGGAGCATCTGGAAGAGCTTGTGGAGACTCGTACCGAGCAACTCCAGGAGTCGGTCGAAGAGCAGGAGACACTCAACGAGGAACTCCTCATGCAAAACGAGGAGTTGAAACGTGCTCAGGCGGCGCTTAAAAAAGCCCTCAATACAGCCGAGGAGGGACGAGCCTTACTTCAGGCCCTCATGGAAAATGTGCCCACAGGTATAACAATCCTGGATGCGCCGGATGGGAAGGTTCGAATGATGAGCCGGTACGGGCGGGCGATGGTCGGCGATGGCCGCATAGGCATGGCAGTGAGCGAAATGAGCGAACGATGGGAATTGTATGGGCCGCACGACGTAACCCCAGTGCCTCTAGACGACCTTCCGCCTATGCGGGCAATCAAGCGTGGGGAGACCGTTCGTGATGTCGAAACCATACATGTGGACTCGCGTGGCAGGCTCCGCACTATTCTATCCAATGCGGCTCCAATCCGGGACAGCGCCGGAAGTATAATCGGAGCTATCACTGTCTGGCAGGACATTACTGAGCGCAAGCTGGCTGAGGAGGCGCTGAAGGAGAGCGAAACACGCTTCCGCGCGGTCTTCGAATCGACCCAGGACGCCATTGTTATCGCCGATGACGAAGGCAAATACGTTGACGCCAACCCAGCCGTGGAAGCGGTGTTCGGCCTTCCCCCTGAAGAGTTGATTGGATGTTCGATCAACGATTTCATGGAGGGGTCTTATGACTTGACAGAGGCATGGGATGACCTGCTCCGGCAGGGCCGTAAAAAGGATCAACTTCGCATAGTTCGCAAAGACGGCTCTAAGAGAGTGGTTGAGGGTGAGGCCGTCGCCAACATCATGCCTGGACGCCATCTATCCGTGATGCACGACATCACCGAACGAGTGGAGGCTGAAGAGGCGCTGGCGGCGACGAAGGACCAACTACAGCGCCAGGTCTATCTCCTTCAACGCGCGCTCATTCCCGAACACCCACCGACAGTTGAAGGATACTCCATTGCATCGACCTACGTCCCGGCGGTCGCTGGCACTGAGATCGGCGGCGATTTCCTCGACGTTTTCCGGACTGAGGACGGCAAGCTGGGAGTTCTGATCGGAGATGTCTCCGGCAAGGGAATAGAATCCGCGGCGATGGCGGCGACCACAAGGAGCACGGTTCGGGCCTTCGCCTACCATTCCTCTGACGCTTGTTATTCCATGACACAAGCAAACTCGCTGCTGGCAAACCTTCAGATGGAATTCGCTCAGTTTGTGACATCGGTCCTCGCTATTCTCGATCCTGTGACCGGCGAACTGTCATATTCCAGCGCGGGACATCCTCCCGTGATCATCGGTCACTCATCCGGGAACAATGAACTCCTTCACTCGCACGGGATGCCGCTTGGTGTACAGGCAGGCGCGGAATACCAGGAGGGCCGGCACGCGCTCGGTCCAGGCGACAGCCTGGTTCTCTATACCGACGGAGTAAGTGAAGCCCGTCGCGATCACACGATGTTCGGGGTTGAGGGAGTGCAGTCGGTGCTTCAGGGGCATACCACGTCGGGACCAGAAGAATTGGTGAATAGCATATTCGAGGCAGCGATGAACTACGCCGAGGGCAAGCTGAGGGATGACACCGCGATCCTGATCATCCAGCGCGATGCCTGAGGCGCCTCATTGGAGCTGACTCCGGACCGCGATTGGTTATGCAAGGAAAAACTGGTATCCACCTATCGCCCCTTGGGTATCAAATCCGTCTCAATCGCGCCTCTGGCCTGGCTGATCTGGGCTTCCAGTCTCTCGGTCGATGTGCCGCCCGGGATGTCGCGCGCCTCCGCGCTCTGCTTGGCCCCTCCGACCATCATATCGTGCGCGAAATACTCAGAGAACGAATGAAGCTCCTCATCGGTCAAATCCGCGATTGACTTGCCGTTTTGGATGCAGCAGCCGACCAACCTGCCGACGATTTCATGTGCAGTCCTGAACGGCACACCCCTCCTCACCAGCAAATCGGCCAGATCGGTGGCATTCGAGAAATCCCCCTCCACTCCGGCGGCCATGCGATCCTTATTGAATGTCATGGTCTCGATCAGCAACTTCATCACCGGAATGCACATGAGGAGCGTATCGACGGTATCGAACAGCGGTTCCTTGTCTTCCTGAAGGTCCTTGTTGTATGTGAGCGGAAGGCCCTTCAGCGTGGTGAGCATGGAAACCAGGTTGCCGAGGAGCCTGCCCATCTTGCCCCTAACCAATTCGGCGACGTCAGGATTCTTCTTCTGAGGCATCAGGCTGCTGCCGGTCGCGATAGCGTCATCCAACTCCACGAACCCGAACTCCCTTGTGTTCCAGATCACTATCTCTTCCGCCAAGCGCGAAAGGTGCATGCCGAGAATCGCCCCTGCGCTCAAGAACTCGACTACGAAATCACGATCCGATACTGCGTCCATGCTGTTCTCGCTGATCCTGGAAAACCCAAGCTCCTGCGCCGTGAAGAATCGATCTATCGGGAAGGACGTACCTGCAATCGCCCCCGATCCGAGCGGCATAACATCGGTCCGGCGATAACAATCGGCAAGACGCTCCCTGTCACGCTGAAGCATCCAGAAATAAGCAAGCAGGTGGTGTGCCAGGGGAACGGCCTGAGCATGCTGGAGGTGAGTATATCCCGGCATGATCGTGCCGCGATGCTCCTCAGCCAGAAGAACCAGCGTGCGCTGGAGATCGACAGTGGCCTGATCGATCAGCCGTATCTGTGCCCGGGTGTACATCCGAAGATCGAGCGCTACCTGATCGTTCCTGCTCCGCCCGGTGTGCAGCTTGCCCGCAACATCCTCTATCCGGTCTCTAAGGAGCTTCTCGATATTCATGTGTATGTCTTCACAGCAGACGTCGAACTGGACGGTTCCAGCCTTGATATCATCCGCGATGCCCTGAAGCCCTGTTACGATGGCTCCCGAATCACTAACCGGGATGATCCCGCACTCGCCCAGCATCCGGGCGTGCGCGATGCTCCCGCGAATGTCATACTCCCACAGGCGCGAGTCGAAACTTATGGACGCATTGAACTTGTCCACAAGTTCGGACGTCTCCTTATCAAACCGACCACCCCATAGCTTGGACATCTTATTTCCCCCAAGGAGGCAAGAAAGTATTTAGTATCATTGCTGTTAAAATTATTTTGCCGGTTTCGATTTCCGGACTGCCCTCACCCCTCCCTCTCCCGCCAGGGAGCAGGAGAGGGGGATCAGACTCCCATCCTGAGATCGATTCTGGACACGTCAGGGCTGCGACACTGTTGACCCCTCGTTTTTTACTCGCACTCAAGTTGAGCGTGAGATAAACGCCATTTTGGATAAGTTTGATTTAGTATATAGAACCTATCGACGATGCTTCGGTAGCAGAGCGAAGCGGCGCTGCCGGAGCTACCATCTAATCATCATGCAAATGCCGGTAGGAACGGCACTCACATAGCGGAAGTCCCCTCCCATTCTAAATACTAAATACTTCCCATCATTTGCCAATACATTCTCGACTGCAGGCCGTGGATCTTCACCGCTCCGGTCATCTCGCTCTGATCGAACGACTTGTCGTCAAACGAGGCCATCGCCTCGGAGTACAGCGCGAACCGGCTGCTCCGACCCATAACCTTCGCACAGCCTTTGAAAAGCCGAACCTTGACAGTTCCTGTCACTCGCTTCTGAATATTGTTGATGAACGCTTCCAAGTCTTCCTTCAGAGGATCGAACCAGAGGCCCTCATACGCCATCTTGCCCCACTGATAATCCACCGTATCCTTGAAAGCCCGCTCCTCTTTCGTGCAGACCAGCGATTCCAGCGATTTGTGAGCGGCGAGCAGCACGACGGCCGCCGGGCATTCGTAGTTTTCGCGAACCTTCAGGCCCAGGATTCGGTCCTCCATGATGTCAACTCTGCCGACTCCATGCTCGCCCGCCAGTGCGTTCATCTCAATGACCAGCGCCAGGCAATCCTTTTCGACGCCGTTGAGAGAAACCGGAACGCCGGCCTTGAAGCCTATTTCGATCTCCACGGGAGCATTCGGGCTATCCGTAAGGCCCTTCGTCCATTTGTAGATCTCCTCCGGTGGCGTATAATCCGGCTCCTCGAGCCGACCACCTTCGATCGACCGACCCCAAAGGTTCTCGTCGATGCTCCAAATCTTCGCCTTGCTCTGCTCGATCACTACGCCGTGTTTCTCTGCGTACTCGATTTCTTCGGTCCGGGTGTAGTTGTGCTCTCGCATCGGCGCGATGATCTCCCGGCCCTTGCCGAGCGCCCTGAGCACGAACTCGATCCTGAACTGATCGTTCCCCTTACCGGTGCAGCCGTGACAGAACGCATCCGCGTCCACCTTGTCCGCGATCTCGACTGCCTTCAGAGCGATGAGCGGCCGCGCAATTGATGTGCTGATCGGGTAGCCCTGATAATCCCCGTTCGCCTTCACGGAGGGCCACACATACTCTTCAACGAACTCCTTCTTGCAATCAACCGTATAGTGCTCGGTTCCAAGGATCTTCGCGCGCTCCTCGGCCTGCTTCAAATCGGCCTCCGGCTGCCCCACATCCACCGTCACGGTAACAACATGGTCGAAGCCGTACTCCTCCCGCATCATCGGGATACAAACGGAGGTATCCAGCCCCCCGGAATAAACAATCACAACCTTTTTCATGATTTCGCTCCTTGCAAAAAGAATCTAGAAGACAGAATACAGAAGACAGAATCCAGAAGTTGGAAGACAGAATCTGGAAACCGACTAAGCGAATGCGCAGAAGGTCGGCGCTGCCAAAGCCAAGACCCGTATGGGAGGGCCACCGTGCCATCCCGTAGGGGCCGCACGCCGATGCGGGCTGAAACCCCCGTATGGCTGAGGCTCACCGCACACACCGCTCCGATCCTCTGGATTCCTGAGAATCCAGCGCCCGGATTACAAATCCGGGCGAGTCGCATGAAGGGACCGTTGTGCCGGCAACCCGCCGCACGTCGCTCTGTCCGACAATCGACCTACAGAGGGACGGAATGGCGCGGAAATCCATTCCCCACAGTGCAATCCCGAGCGCCACTCGGCAATCCAGCGTAAGCCCTCCGGAAACCCTATAACCTTAGAACCTTAGAACCCTAAACCCTTATATCAAAAGCGCCATGACCGCCTTCTGTGCGTGCAAACGATTCTCCGCCTCATCGAAAACCACCGAATTCGGGCCGTCGATCACCTCATCCGTGATCTCCTCGCCCCGGTGAGCCGGGAGACAGTGAAGGATAATCGCATCCTTGTTCGCCGCCTCGACCAGCTTTCCGTTCACCTGAAACGGCGCGAACGCCGGATATCGCTTCTCTTTTTCGGCTTCCAGGCCCATGCTCGCCCAGATGTCGGTGTAGATCGCATCCGCTTTATCCACTGCCTCGAAAGGATCGTGCGTTACCACGATCTTGGACCCGGTTCCGACCGAGATCTTTCGAGCCTCGGCCACTATCTCCTCCGGAGGCTCATATCCGGCTGGGCTGCCGACCGTGATATCCGTTCCGACCTTCGCCGCCAGCAGGAGCAGGCTGTTGCAGGTGTTGCAGCCATCCCCGATGTACGCCAGTCTCAACCCTTTGAGCTTGCCCTTATGCTCCAGGATCGTCAGGAAATCGGCCAGCGCCTGGCAAGGGTGCTCCATATCCGAAAGTCCGTTGATCACCGGCACGCCGGAATACTCAGCCAAATCCACCACCGTCTTATGCGCGAAAACCCTCGCCATGATCCCCTGGACCATTCGACCCAGCGTGCGCGCGACATCCGCCACGCTCTCACGCTCGCCGAGCTTGATGTCGGACGGCTGAAGATAGACCGCGTGGCCACCGAGTTGTGTCATCCCGACCTCGAAGCTGACCCTCGTCCTGAGCGACGGTTTCTCGAAGATCATTCCGAGCGTTTTGCCCGCGAGCATCGGCCGATTGATCTGATCGAGGAGCGTCCGACCCTTGAGCCTCATTGCGACCGAGAATATCCTGTCGATATCGCCGGCGGAAAGATCGCTGATGGAAAGGAGGCTTCTGCCCCTCATTGAATTCTCTCTAACTTCCAAAATATTATTCCTTGTTTGAGCTAACCCACATGAGCAGCAGTGGGTCGCGGATGAAATGGAGGATGAATCAGCATGTGCGGTCAGCCCAAAATAGGCAAGCCCTGCAATTCCGATAACCTGTGCAACACTAGATATGATAGGACGGATAGCAGAACGGAGTCAAGTGCTGAAGATGTTTTAATCTACACCGAAAGACGAGAAGACGCTCGCGGAAGCCTTCTCCAGACGGCATTTCGGTTGTAACGCCGGATAAGTACCAACCCCCGCAGTGGATTGAGTGAATGGATCACATGTGGGTACGGTGAGGAGCAAGACGTGCTAGCGCACTCCTGGCTGCGTCAGACATGACGTAGGCTTCCTTATCGCCAAGCCCGCCGGCCTTATCGAAGGCCGTACACGCTTCCTTAAGCCTGCCGCAGTGTAAGTAACCGTATCCCAAATTGAACCAGAAAACGTCCGACCTCGGTTCTTTTTCGAGTGCCACCAGGCTGTCTATAATCATGGATTCGTTCCGCTCGCTCCAACCCCAGTCGGAGTCTATACTGAACTGCTTCCGCAACCATTCCGCATTTGGACGAGATCCCGCCATTTTACCCTCAACCGCCTTAAGGCCTTTAAGGGCAGCCGAATTAATCACCTTCCCGAAATCATGACGGTGGTTCCTATTGTCCATACCGGATGAGCCCCACTCCTCCGCAAACGCGCGAAGGGAAGCCAGCGACCTCTCATACTGATCTTCAGCCTGGGCGTATGAATCATTGTCCTGCAGGAGTCTCGCCGCATAGAAGTGATAGATTGGCGTCCACTCTTTGTTCCTTGATGAAGCCTCCCCTAGACGCGCTGCCGCAAGGAAATTGTCAAGAGCCTTGCCTTTTTCGCCGGATTTTATCTCCATATCCGCTAAGGCAAAACGGTAGTATGGATCCTTTGGCGAGAAACGCACAGCCTTCATCATGTATGGAATCGCTGTTTGAGGGCGGCCAGTGGACATTAACTCTAGAATGGCCAGTTGATGATATAGCGAGGCATCCTGTGGACGTGTGGCAAGTTGGCGCCTCGCCTCAGCAAGGAGGCCCCGAACCTCCTCACCACTTATCCTTCTCTCCTGCCCCTGAAACGTGAGCAAATCGTCGTTCCCCGATACCCGGAACAGGACCAGAGATGCTATCCCTGCCAGCACGACCAGCGCACCACACGCGATTATTCCAGAGGAATATGGGCGATTCATTATCTCTCCTCACGGTCGGCAATGGCCAAGCAATCGCCGTCATCATACAAAGAGAAGGCGGCAACATACTTTGTCGGTATGATGCCGCCATTGAATCAAGCGTAGAACCGAGCTTCGATCAAAGCGCCGGGGCGGTCGCCGGATCGCACGACACGACCTTCGTTCCGTTGAACTGAAGCGTGCCGGCCTTCACATTTCTCAGTTGGTTCTTTATCTGCATGAGGTCCACGCCGAGATTGTTCAGCACTTTCGATGCCAGGCCGCCGGTGTCATGAGCCAGGCCCAGAAGCAGGTGCTCCGTGCCGACCCAATCATCGTTCAACTCCTTGGCTTCCGCAAACGCGTAATCGACCGCGTGTTTTGCCTCAACGGTAAGCTGCAATTCGTTGCCCAAAGGATCCTGACCGCGAGAGAGATTGTTCATTATCTCAACTCTGATGGTCCCGACGTCCAGGCCGAGCCTGTCCAGAACCTGATCCGCTACACAATCCTCTTCGCGTGCAAGAGCGAGAAGCAGATGCTCGGGGCCTGTATGGCTGTACCCTAATCTCTCCGCCTCTTCCTGCGCCAGGAAGATCGCCTTCCTGGCTCTTGGTGTTAGTTGCCTCCACATGCGTGCTATCCCCCTATAAGTTTAGGATGGTCTATCTGCAAATGCCGGAAAACCGGCTATAAAGTCGATTCAAGAATCTCTATCGCTCGATCGATATCCTCTTCGGTCACGATCAGCGGCGGAAGGAACCTTATGGTATTTGAACCTATCGGATTGAGGATCAGCCCCCGGCACAGGCATTCCTCTGCAATCGCCGGCGCATCGTCACGCTTGAACTGCAAGCCAACCATCAGCCCGAAGCCTCTCACTTCCTCGATGTCATTTCGCCTGGCTTGCAAGGCGAGAAGGGAGTCGGTGAGATATGCGCCCGTCTCGGCGGAGTTTTGGACAAGCCCCTCTTCGTCGATCACATCCAGGGTGGCCAGAGCCGCCGCACATGCGAGCGGGTTGCCTCCGAACGTGGATGCGTGATTCCCGGGAACGAACGCCTGAGCGACGCTGTCGATGGCAAGGCATGCGCCTATCGGAAACCCTCCGCCGAGGGTCTTCGCGAGGGTCATGATATCGGGCTTGATCCCATACTGCTGGTGGCCGAACCACTTGCCGGTCCGACCGAGGCCGGTCTGTACCTCATCCAGTATCAGTAGGATCCCGTGCTCGTCGCAGAGTCGCCGGATGGAAGTGAGATATTCAGGAGTCGCGGGCCACACGCCGCTCTCGCCCTGGATCGGTTCCAGCATGATGGCGCAGGTCTGATCAGTGATCGCCTCTTCGAGGGCCGAGATATCGTTGTATGGAACGTATTTAAAGCCGGGAACCATAGGCTCGAAGCCCTTGTGGTACTTAGGCTGGCCGGTCGCGGTTACCGCGCCCATCGTCCTCCCGTGGAATGATCCAAGGGTGGTGATGAACTCGAAACGAGTTCCGCCATATTTGTCGTAAGCCCACTTGCGAGCCAGCTTGATGGCGGCTTCGTTCGCCTCGGCGCCACTGTTGCAGAAGAATGCCTTGCCCATCCCTGAAAGCTCGATGAGTCGCTTGGCTAATTGGGGCTGCTGTGGAACGTGATAGAGGTTGCAGACGTGCATGAGGGTCGCAGCCTGATCGCTTATCGCCTTGACAAGCTTCTGGTGTGAATGTCCCAAGCCGTTCACCGCGATTCCCGCTAGGAAATCGAGATATTCTTTGCCCTCTGCATCCCAAACCTTCATGCCGGCGCCGCGCGTGAAAACCACCGGCTGCCGATTGCAGAAGTGCATCACATAATCGGCATCCATCTGGATCACATCCTGAGAATCCACGCTCCATGTACTTGTCGCCGCCACTAAATCCGCTCCTTTATCCCATAAACACGAAAGGAGACAGAGTAAATCCTCTGTCTCCTCGACTAATCAAAAACCCGATATTCCATTATTATTCGATTCGGCGTTTTCACAAACCTGCTCGCAAACTGTCTATTTCTTCGATAGACGGAAGAAACCCATCGTAGGTTCCATATCCAATTTTAATCAAATTGTCGGCGAAATGTCAATATCCTGTAGGAATCTTTTTTGGAAATCTCCCGGAGGCTCTCCCAAGGTTGACATCCGCGCCAAGAACCATCATCCAGTAGCCCGCGACTGGCTTAGCGAAGGACGTGGTGATATCTCATACTCCCCAGACTACGTAGGCACACCCATTTCAGACGGGAACAGATTCTTCGCTACGCTCAGAATGACGACCCCGCTTAGGGTGAGTGCAGTAAGGACAACCGTATTGACCTGGAATCTTCCTCGTATCATGCAAGCGGGGCAGGAGCGCATCTTTTCGGAATCACGCGATCATGGTGCCGATGCCCTGATCGGTCAGAATCTCCATCAAGAGCGAATTCGGGAGGGTTCCGTCGATGATGTGCGCCTCCTCGACCCCGCCGCTTACGGCGGTGACACAAGCCTCCAGTTTCGGGATCATCCCGGTTCCGGCCTCGCCCGACTTGATCATTTCCGATGCCTCCGCAAGAGTGAGCGCGGAGATCAGGCTGGACTTATCGCTGAAATCCCGATAGACGCCCTGAACGTCGGTCAGCATCATCAGCTTGGTCGCGCCGAGCTTCGCCGCCAATGCGCCCGCGACATGATCGGCGTTGATATTGTATGATTCCCCATTTTTTCCAACTGCTATAGATGAGATAACCGGAATATACCCGTCCTGAACCAGGATATCCACAATCTCCGGGTTGATCTCCACGATCTCACCGACAAATCCGAGGTCCACACCATTCGGCGAGGCCTTCTTCGCGACGAAGAGATTTGCATCCTTGCCGCTGAGGCCCACTGCCTTTCCGCCCTGCTTATTCAAAATGGCAACGATGTCTTTGTTCGTCTTTCCCGCCAGAACCATCTCGACGATCTCCATCGTCTCAGCATCGGTTACCCGCAGGCCATCCACGAAGGTCGATTTGATCCCGCAGCGCTCCAGCATCCGATTGATGTCCGGGCCGCCGCCGTGAACGACCACCGGCTTCATGCCGACATAATGCAGCAGGACAATGTCGTTCATCACGCTCTCTTTGAGAGAGTCGTCGGTCATGGCATTCCCGCCATACTTGATAACCACGGTAGTACCGTAGTATTGCCGAATGTACGGCAGCGCCTGCACCAGTATTTTCGCCTGTTCGGGATTATCGTTCATTGTTACCCTTCACTTTGTTCAGCATTAGTCAAGACGATGCCTGTATAACCATTGGAGTTAATGTTGCCGGAAAAAGCCCCCTCCCCTGCTCATCCTCCCGTAGTCTTGGCAAAGGAGGGGCGGGAGGGGTGAGGGCAATCGGAAGCATAATGCACACACGTATGATTAGCCTCCCGGAACCTCCCCTAACCCCTCCTTATTAAGGAGGGGAACTCAGGACGGAATGGCACGGAAAATCCATTTTGCCTCCGCTGGTCCGGCATCCAACATCCAATATCTAATATCGAAGATCGCATAGGAAGGGTTTCGCCCTTCCTATGTATGATACTCCGCGTTGATCTTCACATATTCATAAGAGAAATCGCAGGTAAATACTGTCGCATTCCACTCGGTCGTTCCGACCCGCAAATCGATCAGCACCCTGTCCTGTTTCAAATACTCGCTCGCATCCTTCTCCGAGAACGGAACCGGATCGCCCCAGTTGATTATCTGGAAGTCGCCGATAAAAAGATCGACGTCCTTGATCTGGAAATCCACTCCTGCTCGACCCGCAGCCGCCACGATCCGACCCCAATTCGGGTCGCAGCCGAACATCGCCGTCTTGACGAGCGGCGAGTTCGCGATTGTCATGGCTATCTGCCTGCACTCTTTAAACGACCCAGCTCCGGACACCTTGACGGTGATGCTCT
>Ga0326727_10019457_pt1 | contig 13645 bp, 15 predicted proteins | sample MB2enrmetagenome_FD_207643 | JGI IMG/M metagenome (GOLD analysis project Ga0326727, IMG submission 207643) | Lab enriched peat soil microbial communities from McLean, Ithaca, NY, United States - MB29MY | ecosystem: Environmental > Terrestrial > Soil > Wetlands > Peat | place: USA: New York... | reverse complement strand
AGAATTCCCTTTACTGGGTTTTCTGGTCGCCGGCAGTCTCCTCCTGCTGCTCTTCCGCCTTTTGCCAACTGGAGTTGGGGTCGTATTCCTTCATACCTTTGGCGAGAGCCTCGGTCTTCTTGCCGAGGTCCTTCTGATACACCACTCCCTCCTCGTTAACGATGAAGGTCATGACGCCCGACGACCGGTATTCGGCCGGATAGGCCACGAAAGCGAAGCCCTCGGTCATTTTTCCATTTACGATGTAACTCTTCGCGCCGCCGGGGCCATTTTTCCCCTGACGCGTTAGGATGTGGTAATAATAACCGCGGTAAGGAGTCGGGGCGGCGATTTCGCTCTTGGCAGAGCCCTTCGCAAAGGCCGATGCCACCAGTGGCCCGATGGGGCTTTGGGTTTCGCCCTCAGCCCCTTTCCAATACAGGCCATTGTGCTGCCCTTCATCACTGTAGATTTTCTGGGCGTACTCGTTGTGCTGCGCGGAGTAGTATTCCTTTTGCGCTGCCACCAGCTCCTGGCAAACACTAATGGCCGATATTTCATTCCGGCCGACTCGCCTGTACAAAATTTCTTTCTTGCCCGCCTCGGTGTCGAAATACCACGAACTACTATTGTTCACGAGCGGTATGGGCGTGGGCCAATTCTCCGCGCCGATATACAACACGGTGGTTCCATCCGGTTCTTTCACCAGACGATGCATTTGCTGATATCTCTGGACGAAATGAGCGCGGCTTTCGGCGTCCTCGGCTTCGTCTCCCGACGAGACGATTTGCTTTCCGTCGGGTCCGAGGATCTCGAGCATGGCTTTTTCGTCGTTATTCTGCGCTGCCGTGACGAGTGCGTTGCTCGCCTCTTCCGGCGACGAAAACGTTTTCTGGCCCGGTTGCTGCGCCAGGGAACGGGCGGGAAGGCACGCCGTCAGAAGGATCGCGACCGCAGCTAATCCAGCAACATTGACCCACTGAAAATTATCGAAGTTCAGCTTCGTTCGCCGCATATGGCTCTCTCCATTTCCAGATTTTACGAGCTACTAAGAACATCACGGAACTTGGATTAATGATGCCCGCCCCCACCGCCCCGCGCTCCTCCGCCCCCGCCACCGCGGGCTGCTCCACCCCCGCCGCCCCGCGAGGCTCCGCTACTGACGCTGGCCTTTCCCCGTGCCGCATAGCTCTTGGTCTGTCCGCCCTTCTCGATGCCGCTGAAGGCGCCCGTGCGGGTGCCGCTCTGACCGCGGGGTGCAGCGTATCCTCGCGCCGCCTGCCGGTTGCCGTTGAAAGCTCCTGCCGTTGGGCCGGGACGGCTGGCAAATCCCCCGCGCTCGCCCCCACCGCGGTTGGAAACTCCCCCACGCACCCCTCCCCCTCGGTAGAGGCTGCTCCGGTTATAAAACGTGTTGCTCCGCGAGTAGTACCTGCCGCCGCCAAAAGTTGCGTAATGGTGGTGCCAATCGAATCCCCAATGACCCCAGCCCCAGCCAAAACCTCCGAAGAAACCGATTCCGTAACCCATTCCGAACGAGAGGTACGGGCCGCCAAACCAAATTCCGGGATACGGGTACCATCCCGGCCACGCCATAATGGGACCTCCGTAAACCATCCACGGATCATAGGCGGGGACGTAAACGACCTCGGGGTTAGCAGGCTGAACCACGATCGTCGAGCCTTGCGTGGTTACGACTTGCTGCGGCGTGGTCTTAAGATTGCCGGCATCCTGAGCCCGCTGACGCATCACCTGTACGGCATCCATCACATCCTGTTGCTGGTTGTAGTAGGCGTCGCCGAGAGAGGACGTCCAGGAGAGGTTCTTGTCCATATTTCCCAGGACGGCGGGAAATGCCGTGAGCGCCTTGACGCTCGGGTCCCAGGGTTGTGGGTCCACCGCTTGCCCCAAAGCGTCGCCCTTTAAATCCTGATGCTCTTGCACCCATCGGTCGGCCTCGACGACTTGCTCGGGAAACGTGGACGCCGCCAGGATCTGCGCCACCAGCGAATCCGGATACAGCGCAATCGGCGCCACCAACTGCTGCAACTGTTCGGGAGTCGATTGCGTGTAGGGCGCCGCCGGCTCGGCCGGCGGCGGGGCTGGCGCGTCTTGATGGGCCGACACGTTCTGCGGCCAAGCCGCGAACAACAGAGCCAGCCCCAACAGGGAAATTAAAATCTGCACGCCCCATCGAGGCCTTGAGAACCCTGCGGCACGTCCGAAATTGTTCATGTTCTTGAACCTCCTCTGCGGTGTACGGAAGTGACAAGTGACGAGCCACTAAGAATCGAAATTCGAAAATCGAACTCGAAAATCGCCGCGAGTTTCGAGTTTCGGTTGCTTATCGCTCAAAGGCACTACGAATCAACTCTCCCCGCCCACGGCCATGATTACAATAGGCAGCCATAGGGCGCCTGTCTGTTCAATATTGACCAGCGTCCGGTTCAATGTTGACCACTTTCCATAAGATCGGCGGACTTTCAGTCGAGGTGCCGCCGCGGCCCCGCTGATGTGGCCTTAAAGCGAGGCTTCCCTTTGTCTGAGCAGTTTTGACCACTTATTTGTGCACTTTTGAACTGATGCGCCAATCACTTTGCAGTATAAGGGCGATTGTAGGTTGATCAAAATATCAGGACCGGGGAACCTGCCATATCTGTCGAAACCGCAGGAGTGAAATGTCATGCCGAGAGGGGCAAAACTCTCCTTCACTGATGGGGGGCACGGCAAACCAGCGGATTTTTTGAATCCCGAGCGCGTCAGAAGGAATACATTCCGCCCCGCCGGCCGCGAGCGAACCATAAGAGGAAAGGAAACTCCACAATGTTGATACTCATTATCATCTGGTTGTTGGCTTTGGGTTTCGGTGGGGCGTACTACGGCCATAGGCGCTGGGGTCTCGGTGGCGGCGCTGGCTTGGGGATCGGCACCATCTTGCTGATTCTCCTCGCCGTCAACGTGTTGGGTGTTTACCACTGAGGATTGTGGATTGGCCATCTCCATATGAAGATTCACCAATTTATTCGCTGGGTCTTGGTCATCGCGAACCTCGCAGCCCTGCCCGTCCTGACAAAGGCGCAATCCCTGGTCGATTCGGGAGATTCCTCCGGCGCAGTGGCCGCCACCACTTCGGCGCGGCTGGAACTGACCTACACGCGACCGACGCAGAAGGCGAAGATCTACCACTACCTCTTCGACGCGTTTGGCCCGTATCCCATCGCCAGCTCCGCCATCACGGCGGGCATTGGCCAAGCCAGTCATTCACGTCTCGAGTGGAGGCAAGGCGCCGAGGGTTATAGCCGGCGACTCACATCTGACTTCGCCATAGCAGCCGTAGGTACGACGACGCGTTATGCGCTGTCCGAGGCCTTCAAAGAAGACGCGTTGTATTACCGCTGTGAGTGCAAAAACGTGTTGCCGCGGTTGAGCCACGCCGTGATTTCGACCCTGACTGCACGCCGCGGTGAAGACGGTCACCGCGTCTTCTCCATCCCGGCGCTCGTCGCGCCTTATGCAGGCACCATGACAGCCGTCTATGGTTGGTACCCCCGCCGCTACCGTGCCAGGGATGCGCTCCGCATGGGCAACTACGACATGCTGGAATATGTGGGCGCGAACATCTCTCTGGAATTTCTCTCGAGCGCGCCCCACTCCTTACGCACTCGCATGCATTTAAACAATGGGCACGGAGCGCCCAATCCGGGCTTGGAACCATAATCGACCGGAAATTGAGGGGGACTCGCAGGCATGGACACTCCCGGTCAATCGGTTATTTCGTGTCCGAATCAAGTCGCGTGTCGCCCTTGCACCGTCGGTGTGAAACCCCGGCCAGAAGATGCCGAGCGGGTGTAAGTTGGTGATGTCATAATGCCGGACTGAAGCCCACCTCTACGAAAACCCTCGCGATTCTAGGTTTTCAGGCAGACTCTTGCGGCATCGTTATCTTTGCGCTTTTCCGGACCGCTCGATCGGACCCGCGATAGGGTGGGCGATCAACGGAGGAAACCTCAGCCGTTCAGGCGCATTCCGCCGAACAGGTATAGGGCCACCAGGATGATCAGGACCACGCCGACTATCCCGACGCCTCCACCCGAACCCCATCTTCGGTATCCGTAATAACCTCCGCCTCCGCCGAACAGGAGCAGCAGAACGACAATGAGTAAAATCAATCCCATGGGAATCTCCTCTCAGTTATCATGATGGATCTCGCTGGCGGGTTGCTTCGACACCCGACAGAATCCCTAACCCCAGCAGTACGATTGCACCCACGACAATCCAGTGTGCCGGGATATGCATCAAATGGGCGCCGTATATCAAACCGCCAATCAAGATCACGTATCCCGCGGCGTAAATTCCAAACGACATGGCATCTCCTTCTCGACCAATCAGAGGCGCAGGGCCATCCGCCCCAACGCACCTTCCCGCCTCTTACTGCGTAGGCGTGGAGCTGGCTTTTTGATTCTTAACCTGCAGCTCGTTCACCACCTGCTGCACGTCGGGAACGGTTGATGCCACTTGCGCAACCTGTGCGCGCTTGGCTTGAGAACTGACCTCGCCGGTCAACGTCACGACGCCACTCTTGACGTCGTAGGTGACGCCCTTCTGGCACTTATTCTGGATAAGGGCAGCATCCAAATTCTTGGCGATACCCGCGTCCAGATCCGAGTTTATGGCTTTTGCTGCACTTTCGCCGCCGGGAGGAATCACAGCAATCTGGTTCGATACAACCTGCCCAGTGGCGATTGACGTTGCGATGGATTCAGCTTGAGCCTTGTCAGCGTCTGCCGCGACATTTCCGCTCAGGGTCACCACACCCTTGTCGCGGTCCTGCGTTACAGAGACGGCTTTGAGGCCGGCTTGATCGAGCGATTTGCGGATGATGTCAGAAACATCCGGCGGCTTCGTGGATGTTCTTGAGCAGCCCACCAAGCTCCCGACTGCGAGCAGCATGAGCATGGTTAAGCATCGTTTAAGCGTTTTCATGTTTTTCCTTTCATCAGCGTTTTGCACGCTGGAGTGATCGCGGCATATACCCGACACCGCTCCGTTTTTTCCTTGGCATGTCCGCGTTCTCCCTCTCGGTTCCGCGGCGTGCCCTCGACGGAGCGCCCGGTGACCTCCGCATCCCAACAGATGCGCGAGGCACTCTTCTTTTACCCTTGGCTTGATTCCGTGTCAGTTCCGGACGGCTCACCGGTTTGGTCAAAATTGCTCATTCCACACCATGGAGTCGGAGGCTCGCTTGCACGTCCGGTTTCATCTGGGAGGATGCCCACCGTCTACTGTCCGGGCGTCGTGCTGTGCAAGTTTGCTCAGGCTAATGGTCGATTGTGAACAGACGGCACCTTCTGGGGGGAATATCCTGCACAAGGTCACTGGGTGCAGGGGCGGGCCAATACGAACCTGCGGGGATTGCACGTTGGCGATCATCCGCGCTCCCGGCCCAAACTCAGAATAAGAAGGAGAAATCTCATGCCGCAAGCACAACCAGCAAAAACGGAAAAGACTCTGGGGATCGTGCTCTCCGGGAGTTCCTTGAAGGGTGACAAAGTGGTGAACTACAAAGGCGAAGACTTGGGCAAGATCGAGGAGATCATGATCGACTTGGATCGTGGGCGAGTCGCTTACGCCGTGCTGTCTTTCGGCGGTTTTCTGGGTATGGGTGACAAACTCTTTGCCATTCCCTGGCAGGCCTTTACCGTCGATACGACCAAGAGGAGGCTGGTTCTGAATGCAGACAAGGCGCTTTTGGAAAAGGCCCCGGGATTTGACAAGAATAACTGGCCCGACATGGCAGACCTTTCTTTGGGGTCCACGCTGTACGGGTACTATGGATACAAGCCCTACTGGGCCTGATGCCGGCTGATACTTTCCCGCGTCAGCACTGGTCAGGCTGAAAGGAGCCAATCCCTGTGCGGATCTTGATACTGATGATCCTGAGCGCATCGCTGGCGTTTGGGCAGGCGAAACCCGCCGATACCTTCCAAAGGTGCCTGAGTATGTTGAACGACGCCGCCTATGACCGGAATCCGGACGGTCGAAAGGGCGCAGCGGAGGCCCTGAGCCTGATGGGGTTGAAAGATAACGCTCTTCCGCTTCTTGCCTTGATGCTCGATGACCACGACGTCCCGGTTCGGATTGCGGTGGTTGTCACTCTGGGTGACTTCAAGGATGACCGGACCCTCACCCTTCCTCTTTTGAAGAAAGCTTTGCAAGACCCCGTTCCCGAAGTCGACTTCGCCGCAGCCAAGGTGCTTTACCAACTCCACGACCCCGAAGGAGTGCAGTTTCTTCTCGATGTGGTAAGCAAAGAGTCTAAAGCGTCCTCAGGCTTTCTCAGCAAGGAGAAAAGGAGTGCCTTGCGCCTGTTGCACACCCCCACCCAGCTTTTTACGACCATCGCCATCGGGGCAGCAGGTTTCGCTCCCGTGCCGGGTCTGGGGTTCGGATTGTCTTCGGCACAAGGCATCCTGTCGGCCCCTGATTCTTCCGCCCGGGCCGCCTCTCTACTGCTTCTCGGAAGCTCGCGTGATCCAGCCCTGGCTGATGCGGTGGGATCAGCCTTGTCTGATAAGGAATGGTCAGTGCGCGCCGCGGCCGCCCACTTGGTGGCGATGCACCCTTTCCCAGAGTTCCAGCAGAATTTAGTCTCCCTGCTGGACGACAATAAGGATGCGGTGCGCGTACGGGCCGCCGCGGCCTACATTAGGCTCCAGCACGAAACGAAGATGCTGCCGGCGAAATAAGGCGCCGGGACTCATTAACCGCGTAATACGGCCCTTATCCAAACGGATCACCGCTGAGGCTCAACGGAAGGTTCCCAGTTTGCGGCGCTATCAGCACGCTACGGAATTGATGAACGTTACTGCCGACCGGGGAACAGGGTCGGAAATAGGGATTACCTCCAAGGTCGTAGGTTGTACCCATGTCCTCGACTGCGAGTTCCAGCACGGCTCCGATCAACGGGTTTTTCGAATGGTTCGGTGAACTGGGCCTTTTTTCCTGGCAAGTTCTGCGGGCGGCCCTGACGCCGCCCTTTGAATTCCGGGAGCTTGCCCGGCAAATCGACGAGATCGGATCAAAATCGTTTCCTCTCGTGGCCTTGGCGGGCGCGGCCATCGGCGCCATCCTTGCCTTTGAAAGCCGCGATAGCCTGGTTCGATTCGGCGCCAGTGCCTTGCTTCCCGCCGCCGTCGTGTTCTCGATCATCCATGAGATCGGTCCTATCATTACCGGCTTGATCGTCTGCGGCCGGGCGGGAGCCGGCATCGGCGCGGAGTTGGGATCGATGAAGGTCACGGAGCAGATCGATGCCATCGAGGCATCCGCGGTAAATCCCTATAGGCTGCTGGCCGCCACCCGCATCCTGGCTTGTATCCTGGTGTTGCCTCTCCTAACCCTCGCCGCCGATTTCTGTGGTGTGATAACGGCTTGGGTGGCCGATGCCATGGCAGAGCCGATCACCTTCCAGCAGTTCATCCACAACGGCTTCAGCTCTCTTGGCTTCAACGATTTTCTGGCGCCGACCTTCAAGACGATGGTGTTCGGCTTGATCATCGGGCTGGTGGCGTGCTCTCAGGGAATGCGGACGCGGGGAGGCACCGAGGGCGTGGGGCGTACGGCGACGAGCTCCGTGGTCCTTTCTTCGCTGTTCGTGATCCTGGCCGACGTTATCCTGGTGAAACTGATCCTCATATTCTTTCCATGAGGACCTGGCTGAGGTTTGCAACGGGGCACGGAAAGGGGCCTGTAACCGCATCGTGATAGAAACCCTGGAGAGAAGCAATGGCGAATTGCCCGTGGTCCTACGAGGTCTGCGTCAGTCCTTCGGCGCCCAGGTGGTCTTGAACGGGATTGACCTGACGGTCGCCCGCGGTGAAACGCTGGCGGTGCTCGGCCGTAGTGGCACCGGCAAGAGTGTTTTGTTGAAGATCATTATTGGGTTGCAGAAGCCGGATGCGGGCTCGGTGAGTATCCACGGGCAGGAGATTACCGGAATCAATCTCGGCAAGCTTAACGAAATCCGGCGGAAGATGGGGTTTCTGTTCCAGCAGGCGGCGCTCTACGACTCGCTAACGGTGGAGGAAAATGTGGCCTTTCCACTGAAGCACAATACAAAAATGCCGGAGTCCGAGCGGCGGGATCGAGTGAAGGAATTGCTGAAGAGTGTGGGCATGGAAGGCGATCTCAAGAAGATGCCTTCCGATGTTTCCGGCGGCATGCAGAAGCGCGTGGGGCTGGCGCGGGCGCTGGCGCTCGACCCCGACATCCTGCTGCTGGATGAACCTACCGCGGGACTGGATCCCATTACCTCCGGCGAGATTGATGAGCTGATTCTCAAACTGCAAAAGGAACATGCCATGGCATCCATTGTGGTCACACACGATATGCAAAGCGCCAAAACCATCGCCGGCCGGCTGGCACTGCTCCACGAAGGAAATATAGTGATCGAAGGCGCCTTCGCGGACCTGGAGAAGAGTCACGAAAAGTTTGTCTCGGAATTCATGCGGCGGGACGCTTAGGAGAACACATGTCGAGAGCGGCGCGGTTGGGAGCTTTCATCGTTACCACACTGGCGATTCTGGCAGTGGGAACCTTCATCATTGGTAACAAGAAATACCTATTCACTTCCACGTACCGGTTAAAGGCGCAGTTCAGCAATGTGGTGGGCTTGGATGTGGGCGCCGGGGTTCGGGTAGGTGGCGTTTACCGCGGAACCGTGCACAGTATCGAGTTGCCTCACCAGCCGGGCGATAAAATCACGGTGGTGATGGACCTCGACAGCAGGACGCACGACATCATCAAGCAAGACTCCGTAGCGTCAATCGAAACCGAGGGTCTGCTGGGCAACGAGTATATGGCGATCTCGTTTGGAACTGTCGGGGCGGCCAACGTCTACGACGGTGAGATTCTCGCCAGCCAACCTCCCATCGCCATGTCAGACCTGATTAAGAGGTCGAGGGATATTCTGGATAGCAGCCAGCAAGCCATCAAGAACATTACGCAGGCGACCGCGAATTTAAGCTCGGTCAGCGCCAAGATCGACCAGGGTCAAGGGACGGTCGGGGAGCTGATCAACGATAAGACGGCCTATCTCGCGCTTAACCAAACGATGGGCGAAATCAATGATGCGGTTGTCCACGCGCAAGCGGGGGTCACTGATTTCCAGGAGAACATGGAGGCGCTGAAGCACAATTTCTTCCTGCGCGGCTATTTCAAGAATCGCGGTTATGAAGATTCTGCGGAGCTGGCGAAGGACGAAATCTTGAGCCTGCCCCCGGGCACGCCCCAAAAAACCTTTACGTTCGAGGCAAAGCAACTCTTCGACAAGGTCGACACGGCCAAGCTGAAAAACCAGAAGTCTCTGGACGCTGCCGGCGAATTCCTGACCGATACCGACTTTGGGGTCGCCGTGGTGGCCGCGTATTCCAGCATGGAAGGAGATGCCGGGAAAGATTTGGTCCTGACCCAAGGTCGTGCCCTGGTGGTCCGCGAGTACCTTGTCGAGAATTACGGTTTCGATGATCGTCGGCTCAAGACATTGGCAATGGGGAAGAAAACTGGCACAAGCCCGGAAAGCGGTTGGGGCGCCATCCAGATCCTCGTTTACCCTACCGGCACGGAAATGCCGCCCGCGAAGCTGGCACAGAATAGCACGACGCCCAAGACCACCACAGAACTGCCGGCTCCCGAATCTCCCGCTACTTTTCCAAAACCACAGTAGCCCCGTGGCGCCTGCGAAAGTGCGGTAGAGATGCTGGAGCTTAGCGCCTCGGGATCGCACATCACTAGCCCGGGCCGCGATGGCACGGCTCCCGGGGCGAAAGATCTGTCCAAGCGGGGAGGGGCCAGTCCCCCGGCGCCGGTGCTCGCCTGTTCGTGTCGTAGCTTTTTCGCGAAAGACAAACGTGCGGGGAGTCGCAGCGCAGAATGCCATCGGTGATCGGGCTCCGGATAGTAGATTTGCTCACGTTTTTGCCCTGCACGCACACCTCAGAGTCGGCTTTCCCCCCACCCTCCATCATCGTTCTCCATTCCACGGCGGCCACAACGTGTGGCATGTGAGCAATTGTGAACAGACAACAGTTCCTGGGTTGCTTAAATTCTGCGCTTATGTATCGAGTTTCAGGTGACTTCAAAGGCTTTGGGATTCTGGGCGGCGCCGTTGTCCTTGCCTCCGTTTCCGCTTGCGCATTGCCGGCTGCGGATCAATGGGGCAAAGCGGTTGTCCTGGGGCCAGGCAAGTTCCGCTCCCTTCCGGGACCGGGACTGTCCAACCCGTGATTTCGTACCTCGCGGAGTCGCTAACGAACAACCCCATGCGAGGATTCGGAGCTCAAGAAGGAGATTCCGATTGAACGCTGACATTAACGAGCATTCAGCCATCAGCCCTGACCATCAACTCCCGGCCTTTGTTCCCCGACATACGGGTCTGCACGTCATCATGTGGATTCTGTTGCTCCTGATCGTGGCGGTTCCGCTCCTGCTGGTTTTGCACCATCACGAGGAAGCCAAAGAAGCGGCGGCTGCAAAACATGTCACGCCAGGGATCACCGTTACGAGTGCGACGGCCCAAAAGGGCAACATCGGCGTCTACCTCGACGCCATCGGCACGGTTACCCCGGTCTATACCGTTTCGATTACCAGTCAGGTGAATGGCGTGGTCATTGCCGTGCAATATACGGAAGGTCAGCGGGTAAGTAAGGGCGATTCGCTGGTGGAGATCGATTCGCGTCCGTACCGCGCCACGCTATTACAAGCGCAAGGATTGCTGGAACGGGACCAGAATGTGCTGGCCCAAGCGCAGATGGACCTGGAACGCTACCGTGCCGCGTGGGCCCGCAACGCCATTGCCAAGCAAACCTTGGATGACCAGGAAAAGCTTGTCCTCCAGTACGAGGGCTCAGTAAAAAACGACCAGGGAACAGTTCAATATGACCAGGTTCAGTTGGACTACTGCCATATCACCGCTCCCATCGCCGGGCGCGTGGGTTTACGGCTGGTGGATCCGGGCAACGTGGTGCAGGCTGATGGAAGTGTAACCCTCGCCGTCATTACCCAGATCGAGCCCATCACCGTTATTTTCACCATACCGGAAGACAGTCTGGGCCAGGTTGAAGCCCGCCTCAACGCCCGGGCGAAGCTGCCCGTCGATGCCTTTGACCGCACAGCGCAGATGAAGATTGCCAGCGGGACACTGTTGACGCTCGACAACCAGATTGACACGACGACGGGAACCGTAAAAGGGCGAGCGCTCTTCGCCAACACGAATGATGCCCTCTTTCCGAACCAATTTGTAAACACGCGCCTGCTCGTGAATACGCTCGAGGGAGTGACGCTGATTCCGTCATCCGCCATTCAACAGAATGGGCAGGCATCGTTTGTCTATTTGATTCAAAACAATATCGCTCACATGGTCAGCATCAAGCCGGGGGTTACCAACGGTGGTGTAACCCAGGCGGACGGCATCAATCCTGGCGACGTTGTCGCCAACAGCAGCTTCGATAAGTTGCAGGACAAAGTTGCGGTGGTGATTTCGAACAAGCCGGCGACGCCCAGCACCAGTGGGAGCAGCGCCCCGTGAATCCATCTCGTCCATTTATCCTGCGACCGGTAGCCACCGCTTTGTTGATGGCGGCCATTCTCCTGGTCGGCATGGTTGGCTATACTCAGTTGCCGATTTCTGCCTTGCCAGAAGTCGATTATCCCACCATTCAGGTGCTCACATTTTATCCCGGGGCCAGCCCCACGGTGATGGCCACGACGGTGACGGCGCCGCTCGAGCGTCAATTCGGTCAACTCCAGGGCTTGAGCCAGATGACCTCCTCCAGCTCCGGAGGCACTTCCGTCATCGTGTTGCAGTTTAATCTTTCCCTCGCCATTGATGTGGCCGAGGAAGAGGTGCAGGCGGCCATCAACGCCTCGCAGAGTCTGTTGCCCTCCGTGCTGCCCGCGCCGCCGACCTACAGCAAGACGAACCCCGCCGATGCTCCCGTGCTCACCCTGGCCATCACCTCAAATTCCATGCCGCTTTCGCAGGTTGAAGACCTTGTGGACACGCGCCTGGCGCCCAAGATTTCGCAGCTCAACGGGGTCGGCCTGGTCAGCATCAGCGGCGGCCAAAAGCCCGCCGTGCGCATTCAAGCCAACCCTACAGCGATGTCCTCTTACGGCATCAACCTGGAAGACCTGCGCGCGGCGCTGACTAATGCCAGTGTGAATGCCGCCAAAGGCAACTTCGATGGGCCGCGGCAGGATTACCAGATTGACGCCAACGATCAACTGATTACCAGCGATGACTATGCGAAGGTTGTGGTCGCCTTCCGCAACGGCGCGCCGGTGATGCTGACCGACGTGGCGCGCATCGTGAATGGAGTTGAGAACAACAGTCAGGCCGCATGGATGAATCAGACCCCGGCGGTCATCCTGAATGTGCAACGCCAACCCGGGGCCAACACCATCAGCGTGGTCAAAAGTATTAAGGCCCTATTGCCGCAGATGGAGGCCAACCTTCCCACCGGTATCCTGGTGTCCACGCTGACCGATCTCACCACCTCGATCAAGGCATCGGTCTCCGACGTTGAGTTTGAATTGATGTTGACAGTGGGACTGGTGGTGCTGGTCATCTTCCTCTTCTTGCGGAGTCTCTATGCCACCATTATCCCCAGCGTGGCGGTGCCGCTGTCGCTAGTGGGCACCTTCGGGGCGATGTACATCCTGGGTTACAGCCTGGATAACCTGTCACTGATGGCGCTGACCATTTCCACCGGGTTCGTGGTGGACGATGCCATCGTGATGATCGAGAACATCGCGCGGTATATCGAAGCGGGCGATCCCCCCATGGAAGCGGCGCTCAAGGGTTCGGAGCAAATCGGCTTCACCATTCTCTCCCTCACCGTGTCCCTCATCGCCGTACTGATTCCGCTGTTATTCATGGGCGACGTGGTGGGGCGACTGTTTCGCGAGTTTGCGGTGGCGCTGGCCGTCACCATCATCATTTCCGCCGTGGTCTCCCTCACGCTCACACCCATGATGAGCGCGCGCATCCTGCGGAAAGAGCCCAAGGAACAGCAGGGGCGCATTTATCGCGCCACGGAGCGCGCTTTTGAGGGCATGATCGCGTTCTATGGCCGCACGCTGAAGGTTGTTCTCCGCTTCCAGACGGTGACGCTGCTCGTCGCCGTGGCCACCCTGCTGCTTACGGTTTACCTTTACATCATCATCCCCAAAGGTTTTTTCCCGGTCCAGGACACGGGCGTCATCCAGGGCATTACGCAGGCGCCGCCGGCCATCAGTTCACAGGCCATGGCCAAGGAGCAACTGGCGATTACCAAGGTCGTGCTGGCGGACCCGGCGGTGGAAAGCGTTTCCTCGTTTATCGGCGCGGACGGAACCAATGTAACGACCAACAGCGGCAGGATGTCGATCAACCTAAAGCCCCTCGACCAGCGCAAGATCAGCGCGTCAGACATCATCCGCAGGCTCACCACCCAAGTGAACAAGGTGCAGGGAATCCAGTTGTTCATGGAACCGGTGCAAGACATTACCGTGGATGACCGGGTCAGCCGCACGCAATACCAGTACGCACTGGAAGACCCCGATGCCAATGAACTGAATGATTGGACCAATCGTTTTGTCAATCGCTTGAAGAATTTGCCGGACCTGG
>Ga0326727_10019456_pt1 | contig 13647 bp, 11 predicted proteins | sample MB2enrmetagenome_FD_207643 | JGI IMG/M metagenome (GOLD analysis project Ga0326727, IMG submission 207643) | Lab enriched peat soil microbial communities from McLean, Ithaca, NY, United States - MB29MY | ecosystem: Environmental > Terrestrial > Soil > Wetlands > Peat | place: USA: New York... | reverse complement strand
CCAGCAGCGAGACGATCAGGTCGCAGCGCTCGGCCGCCAGGGGCAGGCGCTCCAGGTCGCAGACGGCGCCGAGGTAAGCGCCGCGCCCGACGGCGAGCGGCGACGGCGCGAGGCGCAGCGTCAGCGCGCCGCCGCTGCGCGCCGCCAGAACCTCGCCCGCGTGCGGCGCCGGCGAGCCGACGTCCGCCGCGACGGCGAATTCGCGGCGCACCAGCTCTAAACGATCGGCGAGCTCCTCGGCGGCGCGGCGCAGCAGGAAATCGGCGCCGGGGTTGGCCGGCGCCGCGCGGAGCGCGCGCTCGAGCCGCGCGGCGAGAACGGCGCGGTCGAAAAGCGGAGGGGGCGGGGCGGGCGTCGGCACGAGCGCTTTATCGCGCGGACGCGGGCGGCGCGCAAAGGCGGGGGCGGGGCGCGGCGTCGTCGTTCCGAAGGCGGCGAACGGGAGGGGCTCAGTTTGAAATTCCGCTTTGCGCCTGTTGCGGCCAATCCCCGCCTATGCGGTGGTTCTCGAAAGCGGTCGCGAACCTCTTCGCCGACTTCCTGCGGTTGATCGCCGAACTGCGACCGCCGCCGGTCATGTCAACAGCGTAAAGCGTTCGATTTGTCACGTGTTCCAACAAAATCTACAAGAGACGTGCGTCTCGATGACAGAAAATTCGGCAGTTTCTGCGCTCGACTTAACTTCGGCACGCCCCGACACTGTTCGCCAACAAGTCGGCGGCAGTCCCGGCTTGCCAGGAATCCGAAACAGTCGCAGATTGAGCTCGAATCGACGGCCATCTGGCGGATGTCGGTCAACGCCTAATCAGCGCATCTCACACGGGGGCGAAGCGCGCGACAACTTCCCTGCAACCCCGTAACCCTTCCATCGGGCACGCAACACCGTGAGCAAGACCAGCCTCCGATTGCGCCTTTTTGCCCTTTGGGCTCTTTCACTTGTCGCGTGCCTCGCGGTCGGGCTGCTGCTGGCGCAGCTTTATCAGCAATCGACTGCGGCCCGGGTCGGCCGCGCCGAGGCGGACATCGCGAAGGCGTGCGGCCTTATTCAGGACGGCTACGGCGTCTACGCGGCCAAGCGGTCGGAGACGGCGCCGGCGCTCTCGGATCAGAAGCTTCGTCTCGATCTCGCGACCGTCGTCAGTCTCGCCTTGGCGGGGCGCAATGGCGTCGAGGGCGGCGTCTGGCAGAAGGAGGCGGGATCGCTTGCGTATGCGTTCCCGACCTATGAGGGAACCGGTCCCAAGACCGATCTGCCCGCGGCCGAGCTCGACTCCATCCAAGCCGTGAGCGACGAGGCCGCGCGAGACGGGCGGCCGGTCGATCGCCAGTCCGCCGCGGGGGAGCAAACCCTGCTGCTGCGCGCTTGCCCGCTCTCCGGCCCGATTCCTCGCCTCACGGCGTGGGCGATGACCCGGGTCGAGGCCGTCCCCTATTACGATCAGCTTCGCCTCGGCCTCAGCGTCCTGCTCGGTTTCATGCTGTTGATGTCGGCGTGGCTCGGCCGCGTGCTGATCGTCTGGGCGCGGTACATGAGCGGCGTCGAGGCCGCCCCGGCAGGCGCAGGCGCGGGCGTCGGCGCGCCGCCCGCGCCGGCCGAAGAGCGCGAGGCCGACCGCGCCGCCCTTGCGCACAGCGAAGCGGGCCAGCGCCTCGTAAAGGCGCACCGGGAATTCGCGGTCCCGGCGGCGCAAGTGTCGCACGTCGAGCGTTTGGCCATCGGTCTCGTCGGCGGCATCGTCGCGCTGGCTCTGTTGGCGGCTCTTGCGACCTTCGCGTCGCCCGGCAGCGTGTTGGGCAGCGACACCGTCAAGCTGGCCGCCGGCGTCATCTTTGTCGGAAGCTATCTCGCGCTCGCTATCGGCCGCATTCCGGGCTTGAACATCGACCGGGCCGGCATCGCCCTGGTCGGCGCGGGCCTCATGGTCGCATCCGGGGCGCTGCCGCTCGAAGACGCTTACAAAGCGATCGACGGCGACACAATCACGCTGCTGCTCGGCGTGATGATCGTCGTCGCCAGCTTGCGGCTTTCAGGCTTCTTCGCTGTCGCCAACGCCTGGGCCATCGCCCATGCCAGGCGCCCCTTGATCCTGCTCGGCGCGATCGTCGCGACTTCGGGTGTGTTTTCCGCCTTCCTCGTCAACGACGCGATCTGCCTGGTCTTGACCCCGCTCGTGCTGGAATTGACGCTGGCGCTGGGACGCCGGCCCGCGCCCTATCTGCTGGCCGTGGCGATGGCGTCGAACGTCGGGTCGACCGCGACGATCACCGGCAATCCGCAGAACATGATGATCGGCAGCTATTCTCATATCTCCTACACGCGATTTGCGCTGGCGTTGGGTCCGGTCGCGTTGATCGGGCTGATCGTCACCGTGGCGTTGATCGCGCTCTTCCATCGCGACGAGTTCTTCAGCCGCGCGCGACTGGAAGCGAAGCTGCCGAGCATCGCCGCCAATCGCGCGCTGGTGATCCGCGCCTTGCTGGCGACCCTGGTCCTGATCGCATCGTTTTTTGCTGGGGTCGTTCCGGCCAAGGCCGCGTTTATCATCGGCGGCCTTTTGCTGCTGACCCGGCGGGTGAAGAGCCGGCGTATCTATGAGGAGATCGATTGGTCGCTGCTGCTCATGTTCGCGGGTCTGTTCGTGATCGTGGCGGGCGCGCAGCGCGCGCTTCTCGGCCCCGACATCATTGCCGACGTCGGCCGGCTTCATCTCGATCAAGTTCCCATGCTCAGCGCATTGACGGCCGTGTTGTCCAACCTGGTCAGCAACGTGCCCGCCGTGTTGATGCTGAAGCCGTTTGTCGAGGCGCTTAAAGACCACGACAGGGCATGGCTGATTATCGCGATGGCTTCGACCCTGGCCGGCAACTTCACCGTGCTGGGTTCGGTCGCCAATCTGATCGTCGTGCAGACGGCGGCCGCTTCCGGGGTGACGATAAGCTTCTGGGACTATTTCCGAGTCGGCGCGCCGCTGACCCTTATCACCCTAGCGATCGGGACGCTGTGGCTGTGGTTGTGACATCAACCAACGGCAAGCCCTTCAACCCGTTTTCGCTCGACGCGGTCAATTTCCTTTCGGCCGACGTTCGCGGCGCGGTCGGACCTTATCTCAATGTGTTCCTGGTCACCCGGCAGCATTGGAGCCAGTCCGAAGTCGGGTTGGTGACGACGCTGGGCGGCCTGCTCGGGCTTGCGGTCCAGACCCCGGTAGGCGCGGCGATCGACGAAACCCATGCGAAGCGCGGAATTGTCGTCCTGGCGCTCGCCGTTCTGGCGATCACGGCCGCCGTCATCTTTGCCTGGCCGACCTTCTGGCCGGTCGCGGTCTCCAACAGCCTGATGGCCGTTGCCGGAGATGTCTTCGGCCCGGCGGTCGCGGCCCTGACCCTGGGCCTCTACGCGCACAAGCAACTCGCGCAACGGATGGGGCGGAACTCGGCCTTCGACCATGCCGGCAACGTCGCCATCGCCTTGTTGGCCGGCGCGGTCGGCTATGCCTTCTCGCAACGCGCCGTTTTCCTTCTCGTGCCGGTCTTCGCCGTGCTGACGGCGATCGCGGTGCTATCCATTCCCGCCGAGGCCATCGATTACAACCGGGCGAGAGACTTGGAGCCCGCGACAGGCGCGGCGGAGAGCTCTCCCAGAGTCGCCGACTACGGCATTCTGTTCAAATCCCGGCCGCTGGTCATTTTCGGCCTATGCGCCATGCTGTTCCATTTCGCCAACGCGCCGCTGCTGCCCCTGGTCGGGCAAAAGCTTGCCGCCGCCTATCCCAAAGAGGCGACGGCCATGATGTCGGCCTGCATTATCGCAGCCCAAGCGATCATGTTGCCGATAGCGCTCCTGGTCGGCCGCAAGGCCGACGTTTGGGGGCGCAAGCCCCTGTTCCTTGCGGGGTTCGCGATCCTCCCGATCCGCGCGGCCCTCTACACGCTATCCGACAACAGCTTTTGGCTGATCGGCGTCCAAGTGCTCGATGGCGTGGGAGCAGGGATTTTCGGAGCCCTCACGCCGTTGGTGATCGCCGACATCATGCGCGGCACCGGGCGCTACAATCTCGCCCAAGGGGCAATCGCGACGATGGTCGGCATTGGGGCCTCGTTAAGCGGCCTTGCGACTGGCGAGGTCGTCGATCGTCTCGGCTATAGCGCCGCGTTTCTGACGCTCGGCTCTGTCGCCCTCGTGGCCGTAACCGTATTTGCCTTTGCGATGCCCGAAACCGCCGAGTCGGAAAGGGTGCTTCCTCAGTCTTGAGTCCATTGCAGGCGCGTTCACCCCACGCCATGGAATGCGGGAAGTTCCGCGAAGGTCTCCTTTCCACCTATTGTGTTGAAAAACTCGGAAAATAGGTGGTCGCGAAAATTCCGACTTCTTGCGCCGAACGTCGCCGGTGCGGTTCATCGTCACGGCAAGGCGTCTACGAGGGCCACACGCGGCAAAACCCATCGTCTGGCCGAGGCCCCTGGCGGAATTCTAATCAGGCCCGCCTGCGGCCTCCTAAATTGTGATCGACGCTGAAATTCGAGTTTTTCAACACAATCCACCCTTCTGAACCGTTCCCTCACGTCGCGAGCGACGACTGTTATCGGTCAAAGCAGCAGTTCAAACCGCCCCCGCGGCCCGACGCGCCGTTGGCCAAACCCGCCGAATTCGCGTAGAGTTTCGCCATGACGGCGCCTCTCTCGACGAGCGCAGACTTCGCCGCTCCTCCCGGCTTTCGCGAGCGGCTCGGCGGGGTTTTGCGCGCCCTCGGCCGCTTAGGGCTGGATACGCTCTATCCCCCGACCTGCATCTCCTGCCGCGCCGCGACGGGAGAGGCGGACGCGCTCTGTCCGGCGTGCTGGCGGGCGATTCGCTTCATCGAGCGGCCGTTTTGCGAGCGGCTCGGCACGCCCTTCGCCGAGGACCTCGGGGCGGGCATCTTGTCGCCGCAGGCGACCGCCGATCCGCCGGTGTTCCGGCGCGCGCGCGCGGTCGCGCGCTTCGAGGACGGGCCGGCGCGCCGCCTCGTCCATCGGCTCAAGTATTCGGACCGCGGCGAACTGGCGCGCCCGCTCGGGGCGTGGATGGCCCGAGCCGGCGCCGACGTCCTCGCCGACGCGGACGCGATCGTTCCCGTGCCGCTGCACCCGCTCAGGCTGTGGACGCGGCGTTTCAATCAGGCGGCGGCGCTGGCGCGCGCGATCGCGCTAAAGGCCGATAAGCCGTTCGAACCGCAATGGCTGCAGCGCGTCAAGGCGACGCGCAGCCAGGTCGGCCTCAGCCGCGAGCAGCGGGCGGAGAACGTCCAGGGCGCGTTCCGCGCCTCGCCCGGCGCGCCGATCAAGGGGCGCCGGATCGTCCTCGTCGACGACGTGCTGACCTCCGGTGCCACCGCCAACGCGGCCGCGCGGGCGCTGCTGCGCGCGGGCGCAAACGACGTCGATCTTCTCGTCTTCGCGCGGGTTGTGACGGGCGCGTGACGCCCCATATAGAGGTCGAACGCGGGCCGAAACGGCCAAACGGAGCGCTTTTTTCTTGCCGCCGATCGTCGTCTACACCAAATCGAGTTGCCCCTATTGCCGCGCCGCCAAGGATCTCCTGCGCCGCAAGGGCGCGCCGTTCGAGGAAATCAGCGTCGACGCCGATCGCGCTGGCCAGGCCGCGATGGCGCAAAAAGCGGGCGGACGATCGAGCGTGCCGCAGATTTTCATCGGCGCCGCGCATGTCGGGGGTTGCGAAGACCTCTACGATCTGGAAAGCGCGGGGCGGCTCGACGCGTTGCTCGCGGGGTGAATCATGATCAAATTCGCGCTCGCCTGCGATAAGGGCCATGGCTTCGAAAGCTGGTTTCCCGACGGCGCGGCTTACGACGAGCAGGCGCGGCGCGGCCTGATCGCCTGTCCCGAGTGCGGCTCGACGCGCGTCGACAAGGCGATCATGGCGCCGGCGATCGTCGGCGCCGTCCGGCCCGAGCGCGAGGAAGGCGCGGCCGCGCCGGTTCCCGTCGCGCTCGTCGACGAACGCCGGCGAGCGCTGCGCGAAGCGGTGAGGACCTTGCGGCGCGAGATCGAGGCTCACACCGACGACGTCGGCGCCGAGTTTCCCAAGATCGCGCGCGCGATTCACGCCGGCGAGACGCCGGAGCGCGCGATCCGCGGTCAGGCGAGCCGGGCCGAGGTCGAGGCGCTGATCGAGGAGGGAGTCGACGTGCTGCCGATGCCCTTCGCGCCCGACGACTTCAACTGAAAGGCGACCGGGGCGAACTTCCGGGCGCCGGTCTCTTATAGACGCGACCGCCGGTCGGGTCCGGCGCGAAGCGCCTTTTCTCGCCGCCGAAAGCCGGCGCGGCTCGCCGACGGGCGCGTCGTCTTGCCGAATCGTCGAAGCGGCAAAAAAGCGCTGGGCGACCGCGTCGACGACTCGCCCGGCGACTTGCCCCGGTTGCAACTGAAAGAGAAAAGGCCGCCTATTGCGCGGCGACGCTGAATTCGGACGCCTCGATCACCGTCGTGCCGATCATCGTGCGCACGGAGACGCGGTACGGCATCAGCACCCGCGCGCCGTCGATCGGCGCCAGCCAGACTTCCAGGTCCTTGTTGTCGGCCATGAATTTCGTCGCCGGACGATCGCGCCGATGGCCGGCGATCGGCGTGTAGCGCACGGCGCAGACCGCCACCGGGCCCTTGTAGCCCTTGGTCGAAACCTCGCGCTGCCCGACATAGGAAAGAGAGACGTCGAAGCGCGTATAGCCGTCGAACACGGGAATCGTGCGGTCGCACGCCGCCGGTCCGACCAGCGGCCCCTTGGCCGGGGCGGGGACGACGAAGGCGCCGACGGGATCGACGATTCCCCGCGTGTCCTTGTCGGACAAGGGAACGCGGTCGGGCCGGTCCTCGAAGGGCGGCGAAATGTCGACGCCGGTCACCGCGTTGGCGGCGAGCGACATGCGGATCGTGCGCGTCATCGAGGAATTCGAGGCGGTGGTCGCGAATGTGGCGGGCACGACATGGTTGTCGACGATCGCCCCTTGACCCGTCGAGGCGCCGCGCGCGCGGGAGACCAGCGTGGCGAGACCGGAAAGCTTGGCGCTGGCGTCGATCGCATAGCTGGTCGGGGTCAGCGTCGCATTGACGCTGGCGACGCCGATCGGCAGGCCGATCAACGAAACTCTGTAGGTCGCGTGCAGCATGTCGGCGCGCGCGCCGACGCAGGCGAGCGACAACGCGAGCGCGCCGCCGCCGAGGCCGCGCGTCGCCCGCAGGGCCAACCGCCGCAAGGACATTCATCCCTCTCGCAAAGCGAAGCGAATCCCAAATACCATCTGTCTCGCGAAAATCCGACGGTAAAATGGCGCCCGAGGCGTTTTTGGCGCTTTGGCCCGGCCAAGAAAAATGTTCCGATCGCTCGCTGTCAAGGTCTTGCGGCGCGGGCGCGCGAGGACGTAACCTCACCGCCATGGTCGAGACGGTCATATCCATTCGCACGGCGCGCCTGGGCGACGAGACGGGGATCGCGCGCGTGCACGACGCGGCGTGGCGCGACGCCTATCGCGGCGTGATACCCGGCCGTGAGCTCGAGCGGATGATCGTGCGCCGCGGCCCGGTCTGGTGGCGTCGCGCCATCGCGGGCGGCACGCGGCTGATCGTGCTCGATTTCGCCGACACGGTGGCGGGGTACGCCAGCTATGGGCGCAATCGCATGCCCTCGCTGAACTACGGCGGGGAGATTTTCGAACTCTATCTCGCGCCCGAATATCAGGGCGGCGGCCTCGGCAGACGGATGTTCGAGGCGGCGCAACGGGATATGGCGGCGCACGGCTATTCGTCGTTCGTGGTGTGGGCGCTCGCCGGCAATGAACGCGCGATCGGCTTCTATCGCCGGCTCGGGGGGCGCATCGTGCGGCGCGCGCCGGAGCAGTTCGGGACGGAAACCCGCGAGCGCGTCGCCTTCGGCTTCGATTGACCGACCCTCGGCGGGCGAAGGAGGCCGCGGGCGGCCCCGCGCCGACCCCCTCGACCGCGGCGCGAGCCCCATTGAATTTGACTGCGGCCTCGATTGGCGACGAAACGCCGGACGAAGTCGAAGTCGCGATCGAGGCGCGGCGATGAAACGTTCGTTTGTGGATTCTCGAATCGACGCGATGGCGGCGCTGTGCGAGCGTCACGGCGTCAAGCTGCCGCCTTTCGCCTGGTGGAGCGAAGACGATTGCCGCGCCGAGCCGGGCGCCGCGCGGCGCATCGCGCAAGCGGGCCTGGGCTGGAACATCGTCGAATTCAAGCGCGGCGCCTTCTTCAGCGAGGGCCTCGGCGTCTTCACCCTGCGCATGGGCGACTGGCGGAATTTGGCGAACGGACGCGGCCGGCTCTACGCGGAAAAGGCGCTGATGGCCGAGGAGGGCCAGCGCACGCCGCACCATTACCACATCGTCAAGACCGAGGACGTCGTCAACCGCGGCGGCGCGCGCTTCGTCGTCGAGATGTTCAAGGTCGACCGCGCCGGCGCGCCGCTGAAGGAACGCTTGCGCGTTGTCAAGGACGTCAAGACGCTCGATCTCGAGCCGGGCGAGCGCGTCGGCTTGGAGCCGGGCGAGAGCCTCACGCTCGAACCGTTCGTCGCGCACGCGTTCTGGGCGGAGGGCGGCGCGGTGTTGGCGGGCGAAGTCTCGCTGGTCAACGACGACGCCGGCGACAACTACTTTCTGCCCGCGCTCGCGCCGGCGGCGCCGATCGAAGAGGACCGGCCCAAACGCTACGTGACCGTGCGCGATCACGCGCGCATCGTCGGCCAGTTGGGATGAAGGGAAGGCCCTGCTTCACCCTCGCGCCAGCCTCTCCATCGCGTCGAGAAACTCGGCGATGAAGCGCTTGGCCCCGACCGCGATCGCCACGTCGGCGTTGGGCGGGCGCTTCCATGCGCCGCGCCAGTCGGCGACGGTCATGCCGGTGGTCAGCGCCCCCGCCGTTTCCACGTCGACCGCGACGCGACGCGTCGCGATCAGCGAGGGATCGATCGCCGCGGCGACGGCGAGCGGGTCGTGCATGGTGAAGACGCGCGCGCCGGTCGACTTCTCCATCCGTTCGAAATAGTAGCGCGCGGCGTCGTCGAGAAAGCGCAGCAGCGCCGGCGCGTGCGCCAAGCCGGCGCAGCGCTCGGCAAGCGAGCCGAGATCGTCGGGGACCAGCTGCGTCTTGCGCGTCACGTCGAGGCCGACGGCGACGAGCGGCGCCGCGCCCTCGCCGCCGAAGGCGCGAAAGACGACGCGCGCCGCCTCCGGATCGTGCCAAATGTTGAACTCGGCCGCCGGCGTGACGTTGCCGGCCTCGGCATAGGCGCCGCCCATCAGCGTCAGGCGCTTGACGAGCCGGGGCAGGTCGGGCTCGCGCATCAGCGCGAGCGCGATGTTGGTGAGCGGGCCGGTGGCGACGAGGATGAGTTCGCCCTTCAGCGCATGGGCGTGGGCGACGATCGCGTCGATGGCGTTCGCCGCTTCGTCCTGGCGCGGCGGATCGGGCAGCACGGCGTAGCCGAGCCCGCCCGCGCCGTGCACGCCTCTCGCGTCGCCCGGCGCGTGCAGAATCGGCGACGCTGAGCCCGGCCAGACGGGAATGTCGGCGCGCCCGATAAGCGCCAGCACCGCGCGCGCGTTGCGGGTCGCTTGGGTCAGATCGACGTTGCCGGCAACGGTCGAGACGCCGACAAGGCGCGCGCGTGGGCAGGCGCAGGCGTAGAGCAGGCCGAACGCGTCGTCGATGCCGGCGTCGACGTCGATGATCAGGGGCGTCGGGCTGGCGGGCATGGCGGCCTCCCTCGGCGGCTGCGGATCGCGGCCGACGTTTGGCTTAACGCCAAGTCCGGAAAAGAGCGACTCGTCGCCCTTGGCGATGCGCGCTTCGCAAGAGAATCTGCGCCGCTCGCCGCCGCGCCGACGCGACGACGACGGTGGGGCGCCCATCGTTGAAATCCGGTCAGGCGAGGACCATCCGCACGGCTTCGGCCATCGCGCGGCCGAGGGTCGCGTGGCCAGCGGCCTCGAAATGGATGCCGTCGAGGTCCGAGCAGGCGACGAACGCGCCGGCGTCGACGAAGCCGACCCCCTGACGCTCGGCGATGGCGCGATAGCGCTGGGCGAGGACGAGCGACTTTTCCCTCGCCCCTTCGAACATCTCGGCGAAATCCGTCAGCTTGCCGATCGGCGGCGGCGCGACGAGGAGAATCGCGGGCGGCGCGCCGCCGGGACCGACCGCCTCGGCGCGCGCCATGAGAATCAGGCGTTCCGCGCCGTTGGCGATGTCGCTCGGCGAGGCGGAAAAGCGCTTCTTCATGTCGTTGCAGCCGAGCGCCAGGATGACGAGATCGAGCGGCGCGTGGCTCCTTAAGCATGGAGGCAGATAGTCCGCGCCGCGCCGGTCCGGCTCGATCGGGTCGTCGAACACGGTGGTGCGGCCGTTGAGGCCCTCTTCGATGACGCTATAGCCGGGGCCGAGTTCGCGCTGCATGACGCCGGTCCAGCGAACCTCGGGCGCGAAGCGTTTCGCGTTTCTGGGGTCCCAGCCCCAGGTGTTGGAATCGCCGAAGGCGACGATGACCGCCATGCGCATTGCTCCCGCCGCGCCGTCTCTAGAAGGGGTCCGAGCCGCGGTCAATGCAGGTGCTGAGCGTCGGCTCGGGCGGGCCTGCAAAAATAGCGGGTGCCTTACGGTCAAATTATCAATTGACAAAACCGATAGGATTAAATAATAGCTGGCCGTCGAGCCGCCCGTCGCGCGCCACGCCGTAACGCGGTATCATGGCTTTCGATGCGCCTTGGGACCGCGCGGCCCGCGGCGCAAAGCGTCTTCAGCGCCTTCGCCACGCGTCCGCTTCGCGGCGCCGAACCTCTTGGAGTCTCTCATGTCGCCAACGCCTCTCAAGCCGGAAACGCTCGCGCTGCACGCGGGCTGGCGCGCCGATCCGACCACCGGAGCGGTCGCGGTGCCGATTTTTCAGACCACGTCCTACCAGTTCACCAACGCCGACCACGCCGCGAACCTCTTCGCGCTGAAGGAGCTCGGCAACATCTACACCCGCATCATGAACCCGACCAACGACGTGCTCGAGAAGCGCATCGCGGCGCTGGAGGGCGGCGTGGCGGCGCTGGCGTTGGCGAGCGGCCAGGCGGCTTCGGCTATTTCGGTGCAGAACCTGGCTCGGGTCGGCGACAACATCGTCTCCTCCACCGACCTCTACGGCGGCACCTGGAATCTGTTCGCCAACACGCTGAAGGACCAGGGGATCGAGGTCCGCTTCGTCGACCCCGCCGACCCCGAGAATTTCCGCCGCGCCACCGACGCGCGCACCCGCGCCTATTACGCCGAGACGCTGCCCAATCCCAAGCTGATCGTCTTTCCGATCGCCGAAGTCGCGGCGATCGGCCGGCCGCTCGGCGTCCCGCTGATCGTCGACAACACCGCGGCGCCGCTGCTGACGCGCCCGTTCGATCACGGCGCGGCGGTGATCGTCTATTCCACGACCAAGTACCTCGGCGGACACGGCACCTCGATCGGCGGGCTGATCGTCGACGGCGGCAATTTCCCCTGGGGGGATTTCGCCGAGCGCCAGCCGGCGCTGAACACCCCCGATCCCAGCTATCACGGCGCGGTGTGGAGCGAGGCGGTCAAGCCGCTCGGGCCGATCGCCTATATTCTCAAGGCGCGCGTCACGCTGCTGCGCGACATCGGCTCGGCGCTCTCGCCTTTCAACGCCTTCCTGACCCTGCAGGGGATCGAGACGCTGGCGCTGCGCATCGAGCGCCACAGCAAGAACGCCGAGGCGGTCGCGCAATGGCTCGCCAAGCGGCGGGAAGTGACGAAGGTCATCTATCCCTCGCTGCAGACCGGCGTGGCGCGCGAGCGGGCGCAGAAGTATCTCAAAGGCGGCTTCGGCGGGCTCGTCGGCTTCGAGCTGGCGGGCGGGCGCGAGGCGGGGCGGCGCTTCATCGACGCGCTGCAACTCTTCTATCACGTCGCCAACATCGGCGACGCGCGCAGCCTCGCCATCCACCCCGCGACGACGACCCACTCGCAGCTCTCGCCGGCCGACCAGCTCGCCACGGGGGTCACCGAGGGGTACGTGCGGCTGTCGATCGGCCTCGAACACATCGACGACATCCTCGCCGACCTCGACCACGCGTTGAGCGCGGCCGGAACGCGCGCGGTCGCGGCGGAGTAGGAAGCGGCCGAAGTTGACGACAATCGTCGTGACCCGGGGCAAACCCGGTCACGACGACGGTCAGCATTTTCGGCTATAGGCGTAACGACCGTAACGCCGTTACGTGGGCGCGAGGACGCCGGATCGAGGCGGTCAACCGATCGCCTTGTAGGCCATATAGATCGCCATCGCGGAGACGAAGCCGACGACAAGGGGGCGAAGTCCAATCTCGCTGACGCCGTTGCGATGCGAGCCCCGAGGTCCGTTCCGCCCCAGAGCCCCAGGATCACGCCGGCGACGACGAGCCAAGGCGCCGACCATCCTTCGCGCCAATAGATGTATGCGGCGGGAATGGTCGTAGGAATTATTGAGAAGACAAGGCTGGCCAACTGGGCTTGGTGTTGCGGCGCCCTCAAACCCGCGCTGAGACCCGCGGTGATCGCCAAACCTCCGCCAATTCCCAGGAATCCCGACGAAAAACCGGCGACGACGCCCACGGCAAGCAACGCCGGCCAATGAATGTGTCCGGCAAAATTCTCGTAGGTCTCTTCGGTCGTGGGCTCCTTTGAATAAGGCAGCCCGGCGCGGGCAACCTCATTGCAGCGCCGGAACCGGCTCGCCATGCGTGTCGACGCCTTCTCCAGGCTGGCCAGCGGCCCCTTGGAATGCGGCGTCGTTTTCTCCGACGATCAAGCAATTTGTGTCTGGGGGAATGGCCTCCATTCCTATCGCTATCACGCCTACCATTCCGCCACCAATCTGGTATTTCTGCCAAAGAAGTTCCGCAAATCGCGTTGCGTCCTGGTTCATGCCTTTAGCGTACACTGATACGCCATACTCAGCGGTCCCCGCAGGAAGTATAATAAGCCTATTAAGAAGTGACGCGGATTTTAGTATCTGCATTAGCAATAACCCGAATTGCATCGGTTCCGGCTTGTCGACGATCGCTAAATTCAGCGGCGCAAAATTTCCACCCTTAAGATCACTAATTAAGGCTGCTATTTTAGCTGGCGTCAAAGGCGTTTGGGATCGTGGTAGATCGATTTTCTCTAGTCTTTCGAGTCTCCATCGTTCATTTGCGGTTAGGCGGCGCTCATCCAGAAGCCGTTCTTCCGTCAACGCGGCGCGTTCGCGAATTATTGCGGCTTCTTTGGCTGTATCAGCAGCGGCCGTTTCGGCATTTCCAGCGCGTACATTCGCGGCTGCTGCTTTAGTAGTCGCCTCACTTATGGCTATGCCATCTAGTTCTTGGAGCCTAACCGTCGATCGAAATATCAGTGTATTGCTTAGTAATTCAAGAAAAACACCAAATATTACCATGTATTTAGATAATGTATATAAAACCGACTTTTTCCATTCATCATCGTCAAAAAACTCGCCTAGTAATTGCTCACGCCCCCTTTGTGGGGCGTTGGCGTAGGCTGGGGTTTGGCGGCGATTGACAGCGGACTCGGGGCTTGATTCAACCTGAGGATGAATCG
>Ga0326727_10019454_pt1 | contig 13648 bp, 10 predicted proteins | sample MB2enrmetagenome_FD_207643 | JGI IMG/M metagenome (GOLD analysis project Ga0326727, IMG submission 207643) | Lab enriched peat soil microbial communities from McLean, Ithaca, NY, United States - MB29MY | ecosystem: Environmental > Terrestrial > Soil > Wetlands > Peat | place: USA: New York... | reverse complement strand
TCGTGCTGTTTGTCGTGGCGATCGACGATCAGACCGCCGTCTTCGCCGTCAGCCTTCAGGCAGGCCCGTTCGCCTGAACTCTGACTTCGTCAACGGGCTGTTAAGGCACGGCAATCGCACGTGGAATCTTCTTGACAGAACCGATAGGCCGGCCACTTCCCAGCGTGGCAAGGACTAAAATGAATAAAAGTTTTTTGGTTTTTTTAAAAAGAACGAAGAAAGGCTTCTTTTTGAAAAAAGAAGCAAAAACTTTTATTCGTTGGTGCCTGCCAGCCCCAGGTGGTCCACGACCAGGCCAGGAGCAACGCCCTGCCAGCGGCGAAGAACCTATCCATGTATTGACCAATTCAGATTCTGACGAAACCAGATGGCAGTTCGATGATAAATGAATACCGAACGCTCCGGTCCGCAGCGTCGGCGCGGCGGCACTCTTGTGGTTCTGTCGCAGCCGCCGCATAAACCGGCGCCTTACTTGCCGCCGAATTACCTCCGTATGCTGGCCAACGGCTTCCCTCCCGCCCCGGGCGGCACCGTCCTGGCTGCGTCGGCCCGCGATGGCGGCGCGCTCGCAGGGAAGCTGCCGCATGGATCTGCATGAGCCAGCCGCTCGGCTGGAAACCGTCCGGGAAGCACCGCCCGGCGCGCACGACGGGACGGTTCCGCGCCCTTGGCGCCTCTCCCGCACGGCCCAGCTCCTGCTGCTGCTCGTCATCGCCGCGCTGCTGCTGGCCGGGGCCTGGCTCGGCCCGGCCCAACGCATGCCCGCCTCCCCCGCGGCCGACGCAGCAAGCCAGACCGCGCCCGACCAGGGTTTCAAAGCCACGCCGCAGCAATGGGCCGGCTTCGCCATCGCGCCGGTCGCGGAACGGACATTTGCCCCGGTGCAGGAAACCGACGGCAAGATCGCCTTCGATGACGATCTGACCACGCCGGTCTTCACGCCGTATTCCGGCCGCGTGACAAACTTGTTCGCCCGCGCGGGCGACACGGTCAGGCGGGGCGATCCGCTGCTCGCCGTGCAGGCCAGCGAGTTCGTGCAGGGCGAGAACGACCTGATCACCGCGGCGGCGGCGCTGAAGACCGCGCGCGCCCAGCTCAATCTGGCGCAGATCAGCGAGAACCGGCAGCACGCGCTGCTGCTCGCGCAGGGCGGCGCGATGAAGGACTGGCAGCAAAGCCAGGCCGATCTGGCCAGCGCCGAGGCCGGCCTGCGCAGCGCGCAGATCGCCCTCGGCGCCGTGCGCAACCGGCTGCGCATCCTGGGCAAGACCGACCATGAGATCGACGCCATGCAAACCGCGCCGGACACGGTCCGCTTCAGTCCGGAAGCGCTGATCGCGGCGCCGATCAGCGGCGTGGTCACGCAGCGCCAGGTCGGCCTCGGCCAGAACATCGTCAGCCAGTCCAACGGCGGCGCCACGCCGCTGTTCCTGATCGGCGATCTGTCACGGGTCTGGCTGCTCGCCAATGCGCGGGAAGCCGACGCCCAGGTGATCCATCCCGGCGATCCGGTGGCGGTGCATGTGCCGGCTTATCCCGGACAGGTGTTCACCGCGCGCATCTCCTATGTGGCGCCGTCGATCGACCCCAACACGCACCGGCTGCCGGTGCGCGCGGAAGTGGACAATGCCGGCCTGGCGCTGAAGCCGGAAATGCTGGCGAGCTTCCGGATCACCACCGGCAGCGCCACGGTATCGCCCGCCGTGCCGGAAAGCGCCGTGGTCTATGAGGAGGACACGGCGCATGTCTGGGTTGCCCGGGAGGCCGACAGGACGCTGGCGATCCGCGAGATCAAGACCGGCCGGATCAGCGACGGCATGGTGCAGGTGCTGGCCGGGCTGCGGGCGGGCGAGCTGGTGGTGACCGCGGGATCGCTGTTCATCGACCGCGCCGTTGGCGGGGCCGACTGAAATGGATCGTGTTGTCGCCGCGGCCCTGCGGCACCGCGCGCTGGTCGTCGTGCTGATGCTGTTCGTGTTCGGCGCCGGCACGGCCGCTTTCATGCGGCTGAACATCGAGGCCTATCCCGACCCGGTACCGCCGCTGGTCGAGGTCATCGCGCAGAACCCGGGCCAGTCCGCCGAGGAAATCGAGCGCTACATCACCATTCCGATCGAGGTGCAGATGGCCGGGATTCCGCATCTCGCCTCGCTGCGGACCATATCGGTGTTCGGCCTGTCCGACGTGCGGGTGCAGTTCACCTACGGCGTCACCTACGAGCAGGCGGAGCAGTGGGTGATCAACCGGCTGGCGCAGCTGTCGCCGCTGCCCAACGGCGTCTCGCCGCAGATTTCGCCCGAGAGCCCGATCGGCGAGATCCTGCGCTACCGGGTGGTCGGCCCGCCGCATTATTCGGTCACCGATCTCAAGACCCTCGAAGACTGGGTTCTGGAGCGCCGCTTCAAGGCGGTGCCCGGCGTCATCGACGTGGATGGCTGGGGCAGGACCAAAAGCTACGAGGTCACGATCGACCAGAACCAGCTGGCCCATTACAGCCTGACCGTGCCGCAGGTGCTGGCGGCGCTGAACAATGCCGACATCAATGTCGGTGGCCAGACGGTGACGTTCGGCCCGCAGGCGGCGGTGGTGCGCGGCATCGGGCTGATCCACTCGATGGACGACATCCGCAACACCATCCTGAGCCCCAACGGCGGTTCGCCGGTGATGGTCAGCGACGTGGCCACCGTCAGCGTCGGCCACCTGCCGCGGCTCGGCATCGCCGCGCAGGACGACGACGACGATATCGTGCAGGGCATCGTGCTGATGCGCCGCGGCGCGGAAAGCCTGCCGACGATCCGGCGGGTCGAGGCGGAGATGCGGAAGATCAACGACTCGGGCGTCCTGCCGCCCGGCGTGCGGGTGGAGAAAATCTACGACCGCTCGGAACTGATCCAGCTCACCACCCGCACCGTGCTGCGCAATATGCTGGCCGGCATGGCGCTGATCGTGCTGGTGCAGTTTCTGTTCCTCGGCAGCCTGCGCAGCGCCGTCGTGGTCGCCGCCACGCTTCCGTTCGCCCTCGCTTTCGCCATCGGGCTGATGCTGTTGCGCGGCGAATCCGCCAACCTGCTGTCGGTCGGCGCGATCGATTTCGGGCTGATCGCCGATGCCACCGTCATCATGGTGGAAAACATCTTCCGCCGCCTCGCCCAGCGGCCGGAGCAGCGGTTCGCCTATGCCCTGCCGGCGGATCGCACCGATCACGCCGCCGATCTGCACGGCAAGCTGTGCGTGATCGTCACCGCTTCGGCCGAGGTGAACCGGAGCATCTTCTTCTCCGCCGCCATCATCGTCGCCGGCTTCGTGCCGCTGTTCGCCATGAGCGGCGTCGAAGCCAATATCTTTGGCCCGATGGCGAAGACCTACGCCTACGCCATCGCCGGCGGCCTGCTCGCCGCCTTCACCATCTCGCCCGCCCTGAGCGCCCTGTTGCTGGACGATCGCGCGCAGGAGACGGAAACCATCGTCGTGCGGGCCCTGCGCCGCCTCTATCGTCCGGTGCTGGCCTTCACGCTGGCCAACCGCATCCTGGTGCTCGGCACCCTGGTGCTGCTGCTGCTGTCCGCCGGCGGCGCCCTCCGCACGCTCGGCCTCGAATTTCTTCCCAAGCTGGAGGAAGGCAATTTCCTGATCGGCGCGACCATGCCGGCCGGCATCTCGCTGGAAGAAGGCAACGGCTACGTCAACCGGATGCGCAGGCTGCTGCGCGGTTTTCCGGAAGTGGCCACTGTCGTTTCGCAGCAGGGCCGCCCGGATGACGGCACCGACACCACGGGCTTCTTCAATGCCGAGTTCTTCGTGCCGTTGAAGCCGCAGGAAAGCTGGCCGGCCGGGGTGGACAAGGAAAATCTCGCCGGCCGGATGACCGCGGCGCTGGCGGCCGAATTTCCGGCGGTCGATTTCTACTTCTCGCAATATATCGAGGACAACGTCGAGGAATCCGCCATCGGCGTGAAGGGCGAAAGTTCGGTCAAGCTGTTCGGCGACGATCTGGCGGCCCTGGAAAAGACTGCAAAACAGATCAAATCCGTCCTGGCAACGGTGCCGGGCATCACCGATCTCGGGGTGCGCACGGCGCTCGGCCAGCCGACGCTGCGCATCGATATCGATCGCGTCCGGGCGGCGCGCTACGGTCTGGCGCCGGGCGACGTGAACGCGACGGTTCAGGCGGCTATCGGCGGTCAGGCGGCCGGCAACCTCTATGAAAACGGCAGCGACCGTAATTTTCCGATCATCGCGCGCCTGGCGCCGGAATTTCGCCACAACCTGGAAACGATCCGCCGAATCGCCATCGGCGCCCCCGCCGCCAGCGGCGGGACGGTGCCGATTCCGCTGACCGACGTGGCAACGGTTCGGCTCGCGTCGGGCGCGTCCTTCATCTATCGCGAGCAGCAGCAGCGCTATATCCCGATCACCTTTTCGGTGCGCGGCCGCGATCTCGGCGGCGCGGTGCTGGAGGCGCGGCAGAAAGTTGCCGAACACGTGCTGTTGCCGGGCGGCTTTCATCTCGAATGGGTCGGCGAGTTCGGCAATCTGGAGGATGCCCTGGCGCGGCTTGCGGTGTTGGTGCCGCTGTCGGTTGTCCTGATCTGCCTGCTGCTCTACGTGAATTTCGGCTCCGTCACCGACATGCTGCTGGCCGCCAGCGTCATCCCGATGGCGCTGGCCGGCGGCATTTTCGCGCTTTATGTCAGCGCAACGCCGTTCAGCGTCTCCGCCGCCATCGGCTTCGTCGCCTTGTTCGGCATCTCGACGATGGACGGCATCATTCTGCTGATCTGCTTCAACCGGACGGTGGAGGCCGGGTTCGGTCGCGCCGCTGCGATCTGGCGTACCGGCCAGGCGCGGCTGCGGCCGGCGATGATGACCTCGGTCGTGGCCGCGGCCGGGCTGCTGCCGGCGGCGCTGTCCGAGGGTATCGGCGCGCAGGTGCAACGCCCGCTGGCTTTCGTGGTGGTCGGCGGGGCTTTGCTGGGGCCGGTGCTGATCCTGCTGGTGCTGCCGGTGCTGATCGACCTGTTCTCGCGGCGCCCCGCGCCGGCGCGCCTGCCCGACGGGTCAGCGAGCCCGGCGGAATGAAGCCGGTCCGGTGGGCAGCGCCCCAGGCCTGCGTGCCCCCGACAGGGTTGCGGCCCGGCGGGCCGTGCTCTAAAGCGCCGGGCCACTGACCCGGGATTTCCGAAGGAGCCGTCCATGGCGACCGAGCGCACGCTTTCCATCCTCAAGCCGGACGCCACACGGCGCAACCTCACCGGTAAGATCAACGCGAAGTTCGAGGCCGCCGGCCTGCGCATCGTGGCGCAGAAGCGCCTGCACCTCACCCTGGCACAGGCCGAGGCGTTCTACGGCGTGCATCGCGAGCGCGGCTTTTTCCGCGACCTGGTAACCTTCATGGTCTCCGGCCCGGTGGTTGTGCAGGTGCTGGAAGGCGAGGACGCGGTGGCGCGCAACCGTGAGGTCATGGGTGCCACCAACCCCGCCAACGCGGCGCCTGGCACCATTCGCCAGGAATTCGCCGAAAGCATCGAGGCCAACTCGGTGCATGGCTCCGACAGCGCCGAGAACGCCGCGACCGAGATCGCGTTCTTCTTCGCGGGCATCGAAATCGTCGGCTGAAGGAAGGAATAAAGCGAATAAAAGTTTTTTGGTTCTTTTTTTCAAAAAAGAACCAAAAAACTTTTATTCTTTGATGCCGGAATCAGGCTGCCTGCGCCTGTGACAGGCGGCCCGTCAGCTTGGCCAACTCGGCGGCGGCTGCCTCGTCCAGGCGAAACGCCAGGCGCAGCGTGCCGTCCTCGCGGCCGCGCACCAGGAAGGGCAGCGGGAACGGCACCGCCGGCAGGATCATCGTCCCGCCTGTGCCCAGTTTCAGGTCGGGGGCATCGCACAGCCGGGCGCCGGTCGCCGACAGGTCGGTAATGCGGGCCTCGTGGGTCACGCCCGCCACCTCCAGGCGGCATGACAGGTTCGCCGGGTGCCTTGTATGCCGCCGGTCGATCTCCTCCGTCGAAGCGCGGACGGCGCGAACGATGTTGTGGCCCAACGCCTCCACCGCCACGGCCAGCGCGGTGCTGGTCTCACGCACTTCAGCGGCATGGCGGCCGGTTTCTCCCGCCTCGGCCGACACCTCCTGCGTGCGCCCGCTCATCGCCTGCGCCGCCGCCGCGGTGTCCGCCACCGTCCGGGCGATCTCCGCCGTGGCGGCGCCCTGTTGCGCCACCGCCGCGGCGATGGCGCCGGCAATCGCCTCGATCGCGCCGATGGTCTGCTCGATGCGCGCCACGGCGGCGACCGAGGCCTCGGTCGCCGCCCGGACCTTGCCGATATGCGCGCCGATCTCCTGGGTCGAGCGGGCGGTCTGGCTGGCCAGCGCCTTGACCTCGCCGGCCACCACGGCGAAGCCGCGCCCGGCCTCCCCGGCGCGCGCCGCCTCGATGGTGGCGTTCAGCGCCAGCAGGTTGGTGCGGCCGGCAATGTCGGCGATCATATCGACGACGGCGCCGATCTTCGCGACTTCGTCGTTCAATGCCGAAATGGTCTGGCGTGTCTCCCCGCCCGCCTGCACAGCCCGGCCGACCACCGCGGCGGACCGGCCGACCTGCCCGCCGATCTCGCGGATCGAGGCTGCCAACTGTTCGGCGGCACCGGCAACCGTCTGCGCGGTCGCCTCGGCCTGCGCCGCCGCCTCGGCCGCACGCCCGGCGGAGATGCCGGTACGCCCGGCGGAGGCGCTCATGGTCTCCGCCGTCCGCGCCATCACACCGGTGCTCTCGCCCACCTGCGCCAGCACCGTCTGCGTCTCGCGCTCGATGGTTTCGGCCATGCGGCCCAGGGCTGCGCGTTTTTCCTCCGCGGCCTGCCGGCGCTCGGCCTCCCGTTCGGAGGCCAGTTGCGCCTCGTTGCCCATGTGCTCGCGGAACACCATGACGGCGCGCGCCATTTCGCCCAGTTCGTCGCGCCGCCCGGCCTGCGGGATGTCGGTATCCAGCCGGCCCTCGGCCAGCGCCCGCATCGCGGCGGTCAGGCGCCGCACCGGGGTGGCGATGGCACCGCCGATCAGCCAGGCCAGCAGCAGCCCGGCACCGCCGGCCGCCAGCGAGGTCGCCAAACCCAGCCGCCCGGCCGAACGGCTGGTGGCGATCATGCCGTCCACCGCCGCATGCTGCGACGCCAGGGCCTGCTCACGCCTTATCGCGGCCAGCGTCAGCGCCGCCTCGGCGGCCGCCTCGCGTTCCAGCCCGGCCAGGCGCAGCCGCTCATCACCGGCCACGATGTCGGTCAGCGCGGCGGCATAGCGGCCGGCCGGCTCCGTCATCCCGCCCAGCAGGCGCTGGATGCGGCGGCTGATGCCGGCGGTCCCCGCCAGACTGTCCAGAACCGCACGAAACGCCGGCAGCGCCGCCTGGGCCGTGTTCGCGTCGGCCGGCGTGCGCGAGGCCAGGTAGCGCGAGCCGGCCCCGTCGCTGGTCTGGAACGCCTCCACCAGATGCATGCCCTGGCGGATCGTGTCGGGATCGGTCTCGCGCTCCAGGATCTGGCCGATCGCCGTGGTGATGGTACGCAGGTCGGTGCCGGATTGCTGCCATTCCACCATCGCCGTGCGGCGCGCCTGTACGGCGGCGATCGTCGCCTCGACGGACCGGCGATAGCGCGCCACCGACTCGGTCAGCCCGGCCTCGTCCGTCCGGCCGATCGCCTGGTCCAGCCGGGTGAGGCTTTCCTGCGCCGCTTCCTGATCGGGCACCGTGCCGGACAGCGCGAACTGCACGGCACGAGCAAGCGCCTCGCGCACCCGCAACGCCATCTCGGTGGCCATTTCGGCCGCGGCGCTGCCGGCGCGGACGCGGGTTGCCCCGTCGGCCACCGCCTGATTGCCACGCTGCATGACGCCGGCCATCACGGCCATCAGCACCAGCAGCACGGCGAAGCCGCCAAACACTCGGTGGCGCAATGTCGGCGCAAGAAACCGGAGCAGACCGGCTTGCATGGTGGGCGGGTTCCTGTCGCGGGTCATGCCGGCCGGCTCAGGCGATCCGCCGGATCCGGTCGATCAAGTCGTTTCCGAAACGCTTTTGGTAGCCGGGCATCGCCGGCGCCATGGCCGCGACAAAGCGGGCGCGATCGATTTCAGGGACCACCTGCATTCCTGCCTGCTTCAGCGTGCCGATGCCCGACTGTTCGGCCGCGGCGGCGAACCGGCGCGAGGCCGCCGCCCCCAGCTTCGCCGCCTCGGTAAAGACTGTCCGGTCGGCAGCGGAAAGCTCGTCGAAGCTGTCGGGCGACATAACGATGATGGCCGGGTCATAGATATGCGCGGTGAGGGTGAGAAATTTTTGCACTTTGTCGAACCGGGAGGAGATGATGGTAGCAATCGGGTTCTCCTCGCCGTCGAACTGGCCGGATTGCAACGCCTCGAACAGCAGCGGGAAGGCCAGCATCTGCACCTGCGCGCCCAGCGCCTGCAAACCCTGCATCATCACTTCCGACTGTGGCACGCGAATCTTCAGCCCTTTGACATCCTCCGGCACAGTGATGGGGTGGCGGGAATTGGTCATGTGCCGCATGCCGTTCTCGCCCCAGGCAAGCGGCACCAGATCATGGGCGGCGACTCTTTGCATGATCTCCTGCCCGACCGCGCCATCGAGCACCGCATGAGCATGCGCGGCATTGGTGAACAGGAAGGGGATATGGAAAACGTCGGATTCCGGCACGATGCTGGCCAGGCCGACGCCGGTGATGAAGGCCAGGTCGATGCTGCCGAGTTGTATCCCCTTCAGCATCTCGACATCGCCGCCGAGCGCGGAATCCGGGACAGGCTGGATGCGGATGCGCCCGTCGGTGCGCTTTTCCACTTCCGCCGCCATGGCGGCGATGCCGGCCCCGAGTTGCGAATTGGTCGAATAGATGAACCCCATCCGCAAGGTTCGAACGGGCGCGGCGGCGGCGGAGCGGAAGCGGCTTGCCGCGGCCAGTCCGGCCCCGGCGAGAAGTGTCTGGCGGCGAGAGAGCATGGTGGCGGAACCCCCTGACGTGGCGTGGGCCGCCTGCGGGCGGCGTACGGGGGTAGAATTGCCCACCATGCTGAACGATCGGTTTCCGGCGGCGAAAAAACCGGCCCCATTCCCCTGAGAAGGGGTCCAGGGGCTTATGCACCTGGTGGGATCGGGCCGCGAAGCGGACCGATGGGCAACGCCCCGGCGCCTGCCCGGATGGACAGCCCGACGCTCCGGGTAATCCTCCCGATCTCAGCGAGCGGAAGATCGCGGTGCTGAGCCGGACCGCCCTACTCCGCGGCCGGCCGCTGCGCCACCTGCAGGTTCTTCGACACCGCCACCGTGGCGCTCACCGGCCACAGAACAAATCCGTGCGCCGCCACCGTGGGCAGGTAGGCCGCCAGCACGTCCATGGTGGTCTGGCGCGGATGGCCGATGGCGATCACGTGGCCGCTGCGCCGGGCGATCGCCTCCATCGCCGCGAGCTGCGCGCGGATGGCGTTCGGGTCCGGCGAGTTGTCGAGGAACACGTCGCGCGGCAGGGCGGGAACGCCGGCCGCCGCGGCGCGGCGCAGCGCCACGCTGTGCGGGATTGTCAGGCTGTCCACGAACAGCAGACCTCGCGCCTTCAGCTCGCCCATCACGATGTCCATCAGCGGCACCGACAGCGAGGCGACGCTGCCTTCGTGCTGGTTCAGCCCGACGGCATTGGGCAGCCGGTCGAGCGCGTGGCGCACATAGGCGAGGTTGGTTTCGGCCGGCAGCCAGGTGCGCAGCGAATCGGGACCGGGGTCGGTGCGCCCCAGCGCCTCCATGTTCATGTGCAGCATGGTCTCGTGACCATGCGCGGCGCCGTTCGCCGCCTGCTCGGTCACCGCCGGCGCATAAGGCATCCACGACAGGGTCAGCGGTGCGGGCAGATGCACCGCGCGCTCGGTCTGCGGCCGGTTGAGGCCCATGTCGTCGATCATGATGGCGATGGTCGGCCGGCCCTCGGCGGCGGCAGCCGGCACGCCGAGCCGCCGCCAGGCCGGCAGCGCGTCGCCGGCCTGCGGCCGCGCCGGAGCGGGCGCCACGGCGTCGGGGGAAGCCGGCCCGGCCGGCGCCGGTCCGCTCCCGGTTTCCGGCACGATGTCCTCCATGCGCATGGCCTCGCTGCCCGGCTCGGTGGTTGCCGGCGGGGCAGGCTGGCTGCGCAGGTAAATCGGCGTCGCCAGGCCGGCAAGGCCGGCGGCGATGACGAAGCCGAGCACGGCGCGGGAGCGCGTGACGCGACCGCCGGTGGCATGGGAACGGCGCGAGTCGGGCTTGGGCATGATAATGTCCGGTGACGGGGCCGACTGACCGGATGCCGCAGAGCGACCGTCGGCGTCAACCGATTTCGCCCCGAGTCGCAGGGCTCCTGTACTGCGGAATCTTCTTGACAGTTTCAACGAATCGCCCCTTCCCGGCATAGCGAGAAGGAAAATCGAACGAAAGTTTTTTGGTTCTTTTTTTCAAAAAAGAACTTCTTTAGCGCCGGCCTGCGCCGGGCGGCTCTCCCCGGCGACATTTTCCACTTCTGCGCAAGCCGCGCCCATGCCATTGAACGCGCCGCCGCCGCGAAGGGTAGTGCCATGATCCTGTTGATCGACAACTACGACAGCTTCACCTTCAACCTGGTGCATTTCCTCGGCGATGTCGGCGGCCTCTGCGAGGTGCGCCGCAACGACGCGCTGGACGTGGCAGAGGCGCTGGCGCTCGCCCCCGAGGCGATCGTGCTGTCGCCAGGCCCCTGCACGCCCACCGAGGCCGGCATCTGCCTCGACCTGATCGCAGCCGCGGCGGGGCACATACCGATCCTGGGCGTGTGCCTCGGCCACCAGGCGATCGGCCAGGCCTTCGGCGGCGAGGTAGTGCGCGCGCCGGTTCCCATGCACGGCAAGGTCACGCCGGTGCTGCATGACGGCAGCGACATCTTCTCCTCGGTGCCGAGCCCGTTCGAGGCCACCCGCTATCACAGCCTGGTGGTGCGCCGCGACAGCCTGCCGCCGGCCCTGGTGGAAACGGCGCGTACCGCCGACGGTCTCGTCATGGGTCTGCGCCACCGCAGCTTCCCGGTGTTCGGCGTGCAGTTCCACCCCGAAAGCATTGCCAGCCAGCACGGCCACCGCATCCTCGGCAATTTCCTGGCGATCGCCCGCGGCAGCAACGCGCCCGCCTCGGCCCGTGCGGCCTGAGCCGGCCGTGACCCCCGGTCTCAAACCGGTGCTCGCCCGCCTCGCCGCGGGCGAGACGCTTGCCGCCGACGAGTCCGAGGCCGCGTTCGGCGTGATCATGGCGGGCGAGGCCACGCCGGCGCAGATCGCCGGCCTGCTGATGGCCATGCGGGTGCGCGGCGAAACCGTGCCGGAACTCACCGGCGCGGTGCGCGCCCTGCGCGCCCGCATGATCCGGGTGGAGGCGCCGCCCGGCGCCATGGATGTGTGCGGTACCGGCGGCGACAATGCCGGCACGCTGAACGTCTCCACCGCGGTCACCTTCGTGCTGGCCGGGCTCGGCGTGCCGGTGGCCAAGCACGGCAACCGGGCGCTGTCGTCGCGCACCGGCGGAGCCGACGTGCTGACCGAACTGGGCGTTAACGTCGACGTGCCGCTGGAACGCCTGCCGGGCATCCTGCGCGCCGCCGGTTGCGCCTTCCTGTTCGCCCCGCGCCACCATGCCGCCCTGCGCCACGCCGCCGGGGTGCGCGTCGAGCTGGGCACCCGCACGATTCTCAACCTGCTTGGCCCGCTGGCCAATCCGGCCGGGGTACGACGGCAGCTCACCGGCGTGTTCGACCCACGCTGGGCCCGGCCGATGGTGGAAACGCTGGCCGCGCTGGGCACGGAAGGCTGCTGGGTGGTGCATGGCCAGGGATTGGACGAACTGACCGTCGCCGGCGAAAACCGGGTGGTGGACCTGCGCGACGGCCGCATCCGCGAATTCATCCTTACCCCGGAGGAAGCCGGCTTGCCGCGTGCGCCGGTGGCCGCCATCCGCGGCGGCGACGCGGCGGTCAACGCCGCCGCCCTCGGCGCGTTGCTGCGCGGCGCAACGGGGCCATATCGGGACACGGTGCTGCTGAACACCGCGGCGGGCCTCATCGTGGCCGGGCGGGCGGGCGACCTGCGCGAGGGGATCGCTCTCGCCGCCGCCTCGCTCGACGGCGGCGCGGCCCTGGCGGCGCTGGAAAGGCTGCGACGGGAGACGGCATGAGCTTCGAATCGAGCGCGACCGGGCCGGTAGCCCTGACCGAGAGCGATGCGCTGCGCCAGATCTGCGCCGAGACGCGCGCCGAGGTGAAACGGCGCCGGCTGCTTTGCGGCCTGGAGGGGATGCGCAGCCGCGCCGCCGCCGTTGCCGAGCCGCCGCGCGGCTTCGGCGCCGCCCTGATGGCGGCGGCGGCGGAGGGCCGGCCCGGGCTGATCGCCGAGATCAAGAAGGCGTCGCCCTCGGGCGGTCTGATCCGCCCCCACTTCGACCCGCCGGCGCTGGCCCGCGCCTATCACGACGGCGGTGCCACCTGCCTGTCGGTGCTGACCGACCGGCCCTTTTTCCAGGGCAGCCCCGAGGATCTCAAGGCCGCCCGGGCGGCCGTGCCGATGCCGGCGCTGCGCAAGGATTTCGTGCTCGATCCCTGGCAGGTCTATGAAAGCCGGGCGCTGGGAGCCGACTGCATCCTGCTCATTCTGGCCGCCCTGACCGATGAACTCGCGGTCGAACTGGAGGGGATTGCCCGGTCGCTCGACATGGACGTGCTGGCCGAGGTGCATGACCGCCGCGAACTCGACCGCGCACTCGGCCTCCAGACCAAGCTGATCGGCATCAACAACCGCAATCTCAAGACCTTGCGGACCGATATTGCGGTCACCGAGGAGCTCGCTCCCCACGTGCCGCCGGACCGGTTCCTGGTGGCCGAAAGCGGGCTGCGCACTCATGAGGATCTGCGCCGGCTGGCCGCCGTCGGCGTCGGCGCCTTCCTGGTCGGCGAGAGCCTGCTGCGTCAGGACGACGTGACCGCGGCCACCCGGGCCCTGCTCGGGATCACGGAGTGAACCCCGGCTTCACCCATTTCGATGAAGCCGGGCAGGCCGTGATGGTCGATGTCGGCGGCAAGCCGGAAACGTCGCGCGCCGCCACCGCCCGCGCCCGGGTGGTCATGCGGCCGGAAACGCTGGCCATGATCCGCGCCGGCGGCGTCGCCAAGGGCGACGTGCTGGGCATCGCCCGCCTGGCCGGCATCATGGGCGCCAAGCGCACCGCCGACCTGATCCCGCTTTGCCATCCGCTGCCCGTTACCGCCGTGCGGGTCGAGCTGGCGCCGGAAGGCGACGATACGGTGGCCATCGAGGCGACGGTGAGCAGCACCGGCCGCACCGGGGTGGAGATGGAAGCGCTCACCGCGGCCTCGGTCGCGGCGCTGACGGTGTACGACATGTGCAAGGCGGTGGATCGCGGCATGCGGATCGAGGCGCTGCGCGTGGTGGCGAAATCCGGCGGCGCCTCCGGCACGTTTCGGCAGGATTAGCGGTCCGCTGCCGGCGGCTGCTTACAGGCAGCAAGCAAGGCCAGGGCGCTGCCCTGGACCCGCAAGGGGGCAGTGGCCCCCTTGACCCCATTAACCAAGGGTCCAG
>Ga0326727_10019453_pt1 | contig 13648 bp, 7 predicted proteins | sample MB2enrmetagenome_FD_207643 | JGI IMG/M metagenome (GOLD analysis project Ga0326727, IMG submission 207643) | Lab enriched peat soil microbial communities from McLean, Ithaca, NY, United States - MB29MY | ecosystem: Environmental > Terrestrial > Soil > Wetlands > Peat | place: USA: New York... | reverse complement strand
GTGGTCGAGAGCGCCGGGGTCGTGGTGCTCGATCCGGTCACGGTACCGATCGCCGGACTAAGGGAAAGCGCGGTGGCGCCGGAGACGTTCCAGCTGAGGGTCGTGGTACCGTTCAGGGCGACGATCGCGGGTGATGCGGTGAAGGAGGAGATGGCGGGGGCGGATCCCGCGTTGCTGACGGTGATGGTAATAGGACTGCTTGTCCCGGTGTTACCCGTCGCATCATACGCTTCCGTCATCAAAACATGAGTACCATTCCCGAGCGGAATAGTATTCAGTGAGAATGTGTATGGACCCGAGCGCGAAACGTCCGTCCCCTCAAGGATGCCGTCAGCGTAGAGCTGAACTTCAGCGATACTCGTGCTGCTCGTGGCCGTCGCAGTGGCGCTTACCGTTGTCGTACTCGAAACCGTCGCACCGCTTATCGGAGAAGTAATGCTCGTGGTGGGCGGAGCCGGAGACAGCGAGGTTGTATAATCAAGCGCGGTCACGGAATCGGCGGGAAGCGTAAGGGACGCGGGACTAAAGAGCGATGACGTGGCAATCGCCACCGTAGCGGCAGAAACCAATGACCCGCCGGTCGGACCCTCGTTCATAAGATCGGGAGAGGTCGGTGCATACTGCCTCTGCGTGACCGTTCCGGAAGGAACATTACTACCGGAAAATCCCAACGTATGACTATTTGCAAGATCGGTGTTTATCAGAACGAGAGAACGCTTGTTCCCATTTTCAAAACAGAAGGAATAAACATAAGGAACATTATTGACCGCGGGAACACCGGGGGGTACCGCAGCACCGTTCTGACTGCTTCCCGCAAAGTTATAAGTGGTGTTGTTGGATATTGAACATGAATACATGGGACCGACGATCGACTGATTAATGAGCGACACGCCGAGGAATTCCGGACGCACATTGTTTGTTAATCCTCCCGCGTCAATGAAATTCCCCCACAACTTTGCCGTTTCTCCATTCGGACCGCCGTTGGTAATTTCGGACAGGGAGAAGAAGTTCTGGTTCACGATGCCGTCGTACTGCAGATTAAGAAGGAACTGCAACGGCATGACGGTCCCTTCACCGGCACCCGCGTTGATGTAGTCAAGATGCGTCTGATCGATGCTGCCGTTGGTGGTCCCCTGGCCCCATTCGTAAACGTTCACTTTGCACGGCGACGTGCCGGACGCACCGCACGTATTCTGCGATTGGTAATCATGCACGGACTGATAGAAATTCACCGGATCGGTGGGATCAACCACCTTCTCATATGGCTCAACCATCGCCGGCCCCCAGAGCGCGGCATCGGAGCCATAGCTGTTCACATACTGATAGGTATACCCCTCGATCTCGATGGAATCCGGATGTGCCCGGGCGATTGCGGTATCCATCGAATAGTTCGTTGCCGTCTGGGCATCCATAACGAGATCGAACGAGGAAGTTGAATAATAGGAATCTCCACGCATTGCGGCAAAAATATCACGCGCGCGACTGCTGTAGTCGTAATAATATTCGCCATTTGGCTGGTTGCTCCGATCATCCAGATTTTGCCCCTCAAACGAGGTGTTCCAGCATTCATTGCAGAATGAAAGATGGAGGGTGGGGAATACGCTCGTCCATGGCGCAGCCTGGCCGAGCGCCGCACGCTTTGCGCCGTACGTCGTACTCGAAGGAGCGGCAAGAAACTCGATAAGATGCGCCGCGTCGGTCGTGGAAAACGTAACGGGGACTTCGAAATAGGGAGTAGCCCCGAGTGCCTGCGCAAGAGTCAGATAATCTTCCAACGAAAGATCAATCTGGTTATTCCCCAGAGGTCCGATGAAATATCCCGCGCCATGCCCATCCGGCTGCTCCGCATAATCAGGTTGAATCCAGTTGTCGAGCGTCGTGCCGTTCTGGTTCAGCCAGTCGCGCAACAGTCCCGAAGGACCGCCCGTAGAAGCCGCATAATATTGTTTAAGAAGATTGAAAACCGGATCGCTGAAAACCGTGGGATTACCCGGATCGGAACCCGCTTTTTGAAAATCAAGATTCCCGACATATGCCGCGCCGCCGGTCACCTTAACAACAAGGCTCGCCTCACCGAGTGCCGTCGTGGAAGAGGTTTCTGACGTATTACAGGCAAACGTATATTGCGTCCACGTTCCGGTAAGCGCCGGGGTATACGGCCCGCAAGAGAATCCCCCGCTTGCGTTGCGGCTCGCCGTGATCGTCAATGTCGGCGTGCCGCTCGCCGCTTTTGCCCATAAGGAAATGTCATAGGTGCCGTTCAGAAGTACAAAATCGTCGAGAGTGCTGGCGGCATCGAAAAATTCGGTTGCCTCCGACACCGATCCGGTTGTTGTCGCATCCATATCGAGCGATTGCACGCCGCAGGTGGGACAAAGGTCGGTGTTATCAGGCAAAAGTTTTCCTCCCCCGGAAATGGTCGACCAGAATCCGCCCTCATTGCCCTCCAGCCATGACTCGGGCGTGGAGGTCTGCACAAGGCTTAAGATAACCTGGTCTCCGATATTGAAGCCGTTCGAGATAAGTCCGGGACATGTCGAGGTGACGGTAAAGGTCGGATCATAATAGGTCGATTGGCCTACCAAGGGATAGTTCGGTCCGGTATTCGATACGATCGTTCCTGTGCATCCCAGCTCCGGGCCGCTTGATTGAGATTCCACGATGTTAAACATGCCCCCCGCCCAGTAATTCGCAGGAACACCATCATACTGATCGGGGTCGGTAAACGTCGTCGCCGTTCCCGCCGTATTGAGCGCCCAGATCTGTTTTTGCGCGATCGGCTGAAAATTAGGATTGAGCGTTCCGATAAGATTCTTCAGTAACTGGCCATTATCATAATAATCAATGGCGCCGATATTCAATCCTGATCGCGCGGTGGTTCCTTGAATGATCGAACCGTCATTGAGCACTACGGTCACGCCCGATTCCGTGGTGCCGGAAACACTGGTGGATGTCGCCGACGTGTTTCCCGACGTATCATAGGCGGAGACAGCGTAGGTATAGGTCGTAGACGACGCGAGACTCGTGTCAGTATATGACGCTCCCGAAGATGTTGCGATCTGTACCGAAGGTGTACACAATCCAGCACATCTGAAAATGTCATATCCAGAAAGACCCGGCCCTCCCGGATCAGTAGAACTCATCCATGCGAGCGAGATCGTCGAGGTACCGACCTGGCTTATGGTCAACCCGGATGGCACGGTTGGCCCTGAAGAGTTGACGGATACCGATGTGGTGGCGGTACTCGTGCCGTTCGCATTGCTTGCAGTGAGGGTATATACGGTGGTGATGGTTGGATTTACCGTCGTTGATCCGATGAGGGTCGAAGTTGAAACGCCGGTCGGAGATATTGTGACGGAAGAAGCGTTGGCGATATTCCAGCTGAGGGTGGAGGTGCCGTTCGGGGCGACGATCGTGGGCGATGCGGTGAAGGAGGAAATGGAGGGAAGGTTACTTGATTGCTCGCTCCCTAATGTTTCGAATACGCTCGGGTTCGCTTCATTATTGTATTCGGTGGCAATCCAATCGGGAGAACGTGCAACATTCGAGATGCGCGCTTCATCAAGAACACCGTTCAAACCATCACCAGGAAATGTTCCTCCGTTCGTGCCATCGGTACCCATAAGCACCGTATCGGTGGTATCGGCTTGGGCTCCGTTTCCGGTTGTTAAGGCACCGACGAGCGTGCCGTCAAGATAGAGATTCCATTTCGCGCCATCATAGGTGCCGGCGTAGTCGTGCCAGGTGCCGGTGGTGATCAGCGAGGAAGTGGCGGAAGGAATGAAGTCGTAATCCGCTTCGTATTGAATACCTCCGAGAACCGTTCCGGCAATAAGGCTGTCGTCGGCAGTCCCATCGGGATCTCCAATATCAAGATAATATCCCGCATTTGCCGCAAGCGAACTTCCCTTACCAAGAATAACCTGTTGTCCATAGCTCCCGAGAGCAGGAAGTGCGTTCTCATTCACCCACGCTTCCATCGTAATCTGTCCGGCGATGTTCAAAGTTCCTGTTGCCGTACCCGCGCTGATGCCGAATGTGGTACTCGCACTAGACGCTCCGCCTCCGATGAAGCCGGCGGCAGCGGATGGGGAGGTTCCCCCGACGTTGATTGTCCCGTTGTTCGCATTCCCGCTGGAATCGTTGGCGGAAAGCGTAGTACCGTTCGGAAAATGATAAACTCCGATGTAGTTGCTGTTCCAGGTGCCAGTTACGCTCTGGAGCGAAGAAGTAGCGACGGGGTTGCCAAAATACATATAGATCTGCGTATCGGAGGTGGCACTCAATGAAGGGATATTCACCCACGCAAGCAATTGCCCGGTGGAAGAAGTATATGAATCGATCTGATAGTTCAAAAGGGTCGCCCCATTGCCTGCGGTGAAGAGAATGTCGTTGCCCGTGGGAGAAGCCGAGGAAGAGAGATTGGTACTCGAGGCGATGTCCACGAGGACGGGAAAATTTGTCAGGGTGGTACTTGCAATAGGGCTCACCTTGGAGTGGCTGATCGTGATGGACTGACGATATGCCCAGGCATTCCCATACCAAGAAGCGGCGGCAATCGGCAATGTCGTTCCCGGCGTTGATGTCGAAAGCGCACTCGTATTCCCTACCCCGTCATACGCAGCGACGGCGTAGTAGTAGGTGGTGGAGGCGATAAGACCACTATCGATATACGTAAGGTTAGTCGTCGTGGCGATCTGCGGCATAGAGCTGGTTGCGGTGCCACGGTAGATCTTATATCCGGCAAGACCACTTCCTCCCGTATCCGTAGAACTTGTCCATGAGAGCGAGGCGCTTGATGCGGTCGAAGTTGTTACCGTAAGGGACCCCGGGATCGATGGCGGGATTGCATCCACCGCGACCGATGTGGTGGCGGTACTCGTGCCGTTCGCATTGCTTGCGGTGAGGGTATAGACGGTGGTGGTCGAGAGCGCCGGGGTCGTGGTGCTCGATCCGGTCACGGTACCGATCGCCGGACTAAGGGAAAGCGCGGTGGCGCCGGAGACGTTCCAGCTGAGGGTCGTGGTACCGTTCAGGGCGACGATCGTGGGCGATGCGGTGAAGGAGGAGATGGCGGGAAGGCTGCTTGATTGTGTGGTGGATGATGCGACGGAGGAAGAGGCGGAGATATTGCCGACGCTATCTTGTGCCGTCACGTAGTAGTAGTACGTCGTCGAAGCGGTGAGCCCGGTATTGGTATATGTAAGATTGGAGGTCGTTGCGATCTGCGGCATGGAGCTGGTCGCGGTGCCACGATAGATCGTATAGAAGGAGATGGCTGCTCCGTTGTTCGGCGTGCTGGCATTCCAGGAGAGGGAGAGGGTCGAGGTCGTGGGGCTTCCGACGGAAAGAGATCCCGGGGCGGTGGGGGCGGTCGCTACCGCGACCGATGTGGTGGCGGTACTCGTGCCGTTCGCATTGCTTGCGGTGAGGGTATATACGGTGGTGGCCGTTGGATTTACCGTCGTTGATCCGATGAGGGTTGAAGTTGAAACGCCGGTCGGAGATATTGTGACGGAAGAAGCATTGGTGAGATTCCAGCTGAGGGTCGTGGTGACACCTGCGGCGACGATCGTGGGAGAGGCGGTGAAGGAGGTGATGGAAGGAAGTACGCTCACCTCTCCGCCGATTGTATAAAAGGTTGACGGAGAATTTTCATTGTTGTATTCCGTTTTGATCCATGGCGAGGAACGGCTGGTGTTTGAGATGCGCACTTCGTCCACGAGACCGTTCAATGCTTGGGTCGGAGAACTGTTTCCATTATTGCTTTCATCGCCGATAAGCACCGTATCGGTGGCATCGGCATGAGCTCCATTTCCGCTTGTCGAACTGGCAACGAGCGTACCATCGAGATAGAGATTCCATTTTGTGCCGTCATAGGTGCCGGCGTAGTCGTGCCAGGTGCCGGCGCCGAGAGAGGCAGGGGTAAAATTATAGGTCGTGTTGTAATTGGTGCTGGTAACGTCTGTTCCGGCAACGACACTATCCGTGGAACCGCTCCCGGTATTGATGAAGTCAAGAAAATATCCTCCCGCCGCTATGCCCTCGCTGGCGTTTCCGCCTTTACTGACAATAGATTGCAGTCCATAACCGCTGAGCGCGGGGAATGCGTTCTCATTCACCCACGCTTCCATCGTGATCTGCCCGGCGATACTGAGCGTACCCGTTGCGGTACCTATTAAAATTCCCTGACTGGTGCTTGCAACGGATGCTCCCCCGTCGATGAGGCCGGCGGCGGCGGCCACGCCTGATCCAATAGTCCCATTGTTCGCGTTTACGGTGGAATCGTTGGCGGAAAGCGCAGTACCGTTCGGAAAATGATAAACGCCCGCGTAGTTTGAATCCCACGTCGAAGTCACATTGGACTGGTCGGTTGTTATGGATGGGTTTCCATAGCAAATATAGTTGACCGTCCCCGTCGCAATGGTCGGCTCTTTTACCCAAGCGATGAATTCGCCCGTGGAGGAAGTATAATTCTCGCGTTCATAATTGAGCGGGGAGGTGCACGCCGTCGAAGTTGAAAAAATGATGTCGTACCCATTCCCATTTTGGATCCGCCCGCCCGCAGAAGCAGGCTGAAGCCAGGTCGAACTTGCGATATCCACAAGCATAGGAAAATTCGTAAGCGTTCCCGACGCGACCGTCGCCGAACTGGTGACGGTAATAGAGCGATAATACCCCCAAGCGGCATGAGCCGGCGCGGCGGTGATCACGCAAAAAAAAGCTGCCACTGAAAGAAATAATCCAAGGAATAACGGCTGCTTCGAATAAATTTTCATAGTGTTTTTCATAAAAAAATACCCGCGACGAAATGCGGATATATAAAAAGACCGGCTGATAGCTTTTTATATGCCCGGATCTCGCCCCTCTCCTGCTCATCGCGGAATTTTCCGCAGAGCCTGCCACTCAAGCGTTCAGCAACATGGGCGATTCGCTGCCTGAGTGTAACTGCTTATTTATTTACCCATTCATTATACTGGAGAAAAAAACAAAGTCCATCTCCCGCTGTGGATAAGTAATACTTTTATAAAAAAGGAGCTGCGCATGACATTGCCAGCTCCTTAAAAAATCTCTTCCGACCGGAAGCCAGCGCTAACGCAACGCCCGATCGTCAACATCATGCCAGCCCGTGAGCCGGCATCGCGGAGATCGCCCCAGCATATCGGGCGACCTCACCACGCTGTTGCAATCGAGGTCGAGCGCCACCTGTTCTCCCTCCTGCGGAAAACGAAAATTCCCGGGAGAAGGCACAATGAGATATTCCTCCAAAGGGAGAGGAGCAACCTCCTGAAACTTTCGCGCATAATCGCTGTTCGGAGCGATCTGCGTCACGTGCAGCGCGATAACGTCGGGAAGGGATACTTCTCTCTTCACCCACCCGATCGCGGTAATTTGCTTATGAATCGTCGTCACACGGTTGAGCCACATCTGGCTCAACACAAGCGACGCAGTCAGTGCAACACCGCAGAAAATAGTGAGTATCTTCATCCATCCTCTCCTTTTTCATTTCAAGACCACACCTGACGGGCTGCTAAAACTATATAAAAAAATATTCGCAAGTCAAGCGCACCCCGGTGAATTCTCGCGCTAACTGCACAGGGGTTTCTCATGCCTCATGCTCCGAGGCAGTCATATACCCACATCAAGAAGGAAGATTGGTCGGTCATCGCCCGCATGCTGCGGGCCGGATACGCAGGCGCCGAGATAGCCCGCACGCTCGGCAAAGATCCGAGCGCCGTCAATGGCGTCGAATTCTCTGCGTGGGAACGCATTGAGGAAAAGACCGGCATGACCGTGTACTTCGCCCATCCCTAGACTTCAATCTGATCACCGCCAAGGAACTTTCCCATACGGTGAAGCTATTGAACGAACGGCCGCGAAAACGCATCGAATTCAAAAGTCCGCGACAGATATTTCGGAAAGACTGATCCGTGCAATCAGAGTGCTAATTCAAATGCACGGGTGATAATGCCAGTGATAAAGAAGGTTTTTAAACCGGCAAAAGACCGAACGACTGCAAGCGCGCTTGAACTTTCTCGCAAAGAAAAATTGCTTTGCGCGGGGTAACGAACGATATTGGAACCTATTGGCGGACAAATGAGGAGCGGATTCTTATATCGAACTTCGCTGGGTAATCCTTAATAATGCCGATTCTGACGTCTTGCCCCCGATTTCATGGCATTCACCGCGCACTTGACAATATAGATATATGAATGGTATAATGTTCTTAGTCATTTAATGACTGGCTATACAGGGAAGCGGAAACTTCAAGCCTGGGGGCAATCATGTCACATGTTCAATCGATGTCTGTCGTGCGGGGAAACAAGTTTGCTACCCGCAAGAGCTCTTCGGTGCATCACAGCGCCGGAACGCCGGGAAGGTCTCCTTTGAGGTCATTTGAACTCAGATTTCCTTCCGACCAATTCGTGAGCATTTGGGTAAGATAGCTCGTTGTAAATGTGCATTTAGTCGTCATTCCGACGCTTTGTTGTGCTTGAGCATCAGACTGCTGCAATTGCTCCTGTATTTGAGCGGCAGTTATGCCTTGCGCTTCTGCCTGAGCGATGGTCGTCGATGGAATAGCCAAGCTCACACCATCAACACGATTAGAAAAAGAACATTTTTCAGAAACCATCCCTCCTAAAACCAAGTTGGATTTTGTTGTCTGAATAAAAGCGCCAAAAAGATCAAGGGTGCTGCTCCATTCAACCGAAGCCGGAGAACATGTTCGTGCAGCAGCGATAAAGCAGCTTAAATCGTTATTGGCGCATTTGATCGGCCCCGCAGTATTCTCTGCCTTTGTAGTTGAAGCGTTTGTTTGTGCGGTACTGGTCGAGATGGTCGATGTCGAATTCATAGAAACTGGCGCGACGAGGGCGGAGGAAGTGGAAATGGTCTGTACAGCGCTGGCATTCTCCGCTGCTATATGCGGGAGATAATAATAATGAACCCATGCAATTGCCCCAATGATAGCAAGTGCAATCACCGCGAACATAACGATGGCTGCCGCAAATCCTTTTCGACCCATGTGTTAAGTATAGCAAACCAATTCGAATATCATCCGCAATGCCATTTTTCTAGCTTCATATTTGAACCGAAAAATCCTTATATAATAAGGATAAATCAATGAAAAAATAGTTTGCGCGGCCGACCGGACTTGAACCGGCAACCCCCGCCGTGACAGGGCGGTGCTCTAACCAGATTGAGCTACGACCGCAAATCTACCTTGAAGATTCTATCGTTTTCCGAGTGATAAATCAAACGCTCCCCTCCAGCTTGCTGACGCGTAGGTCAAGGCCGATCACGGCGCTGCGGGTATCGATGGTCTTTATATCCGTGCGAATCTCTTTTATCTCCGTATGAATACCGCTAACGTCTTCATTGATATTATTGATGCCTGCGTGAATGCCATCAATCTCCGCGTGGATACCATTGATATCTTTATGAATGCCGCTGAGATCGGTACGGATCTCTTTGATATCAACCGCCATCTTTTCTATCTTTTCTTCCATTGTGTTGAATCGCTTCTCTGCCTCCTGGGATTCTTTTCCGATCATCACTGCCAAATCGTCTATGGTTATTATTTTTTTGTTCATGCCAAAAGCATATTCTTCCAAAATCGAAAGTCAAAAACTTTTTAATATATTTTTAACAAATAAATTTTGCGCGAGCAGAGCAATAGCAAATGCTATCCCAACAGCTTTAAAAACTCTTTCTCATTTATGATCTCCACCCCAAGCTCTTTTGCTTTGTCGTACTTTGACCCCGGCGCCGTGCCGGCCACGAGATAGCTCGTCTTCTTGCTGACCGATTCCGATGCGTCGCCGCCCTGCGCACGGATCTTTTCTTTTGCATCCTCCCGACCCATGGATTCCAGGCTGCCGGTAATGACAAATGTCTTTCCGGCGAGCCGTGCGCTCGTCGCGCTCCGCGCGGGCATTGCACCCACCGTCACGCCAGCTTTTTCCAACCGCATAAGCAGATCGATGCTGCGCTTTTCGCGAAACCAATCGTAAATGCTCTGTCCCACCTTCGGCCCGATATCCGGCGCCGTTTGAAGGTCTTCGAGTGAGAGTGCGGAAAAAACTTTTAAGATATTTTTAATGGGAATGGTGGCGTGCTTGCCGATGCCGTCGCCGCGCAGAACGCCTGCGGCACCGGCAACCGCTGCATGGGGAAAATCGAAATTCTTCGCGAGCGTCGCTGCGGTCTCTTCTCCCACGTGCAAAATACCGAGTGCGTATAAAAATCGCGGGAGAGTCACGTGCTTCTTTTCGGCGACCTCGGCCACGATATTTTCCGCCGATCTTTCGCCGAAGCGCTCGAGCGCTGCAATGTCGCCTTTTTGCAGCTCAAAGATATCCGCCGCGTCCGAGATCAACCCCTCATCCAAAAACTTATCTATTATTTTCGGTCCAAGCCCTTCTATATTGAAGGCTGCGCGGGAAACAAAATGATAGAGCGCTTCGCGATGCTGCGCGGCGCACGTGCGCGACGAGCATCGCGTGATCGCACCGTCGCGGATGACGGGTGAGTTGTCCACCGGACAGCGCGCGGGCATTTTGAACGGGCGCTCGCGACCGGTGCGCAGATGCGGCAATACCTTCGTGATCTGCGGGATCACATCGCCCGCGCGCTGGATGATCACCGTGTCCCCGATCTTCAAACCCAACCGCTCGATCTCGTCGGCATTGTGGAGCGTCGCATGCGTGATCGTGATACCGCCCACGTTCACCGGACGCATGACGGCCACCGGCGTAAGTGCGCCCGTGCGGCCCACCTGCACTTTGATCTCTTCCACGATCGTCGTCGCCTCGCGCGGCGAAAATTTATATGCAATACCCCCACGCGGTGCTTTGCCGATGATCCCCGCTTCCGCAAAGGTCGCGTTGTCGTTCACCAAAACAACGGTACCGTCATATTCGTAATCTATTTTTTCGCGCCGCGCGGGCTCGCCCCATTTTTCGCGGAACGCGAATACTTCGGCGAGATCGCGCGCGTGCTCGTTGTGTGGGTTCGTCTTGAACCCCATCGCCGCGAGCAATAGATGCTTCTCCTCATGCGTCTTCGTCTCGACGCCCGTCACGATCTCATATTGAAAAGAATCGAGATGCCGGCTCGCGGTCACCGCGGGATCCAGCTGGCGGATCGATCCCGCCGCGACGTTCCGCGGATTCGCATACGGCTTGCCGCCGACGCGCTCCTGCTCTCTATTGATCTTCGCAAACTCGCGTTTGGTCAAAAACACCTCGCCGCGCACGATGAGCGATCTCGGCGCGAGGTCATAGTCGCTTGCGTGCAAACCGCACGCTTCAAGTTTTTTTTCAATCTCATCCGGCGACGCCAGACGCAACGGGATCGCCTCCACGGTGCGGAGGTTCTGCGTCACGTCCTCGCCGATCATCCCGTCGCCACGCGTGGAGCCGCGCGTAAAGATACCGTTTTCGTATTCCAGCTCGATCGCAAGGCCGTCGATCTTGAGTTCGCAATAAAAGAGCGGCGCAGAAGAACCGCGCAAGCGCGAAGCGCCGGCAGTGGGCAGCGTACCAAGCGGCCGCCCCAGATAATTTTCCAAACGCGTGAACCAGTCGCGCATATCCCCTTCCGAAAACGCATCATTGAACGACGTCATGCGCTCATCATGCCGTACCTTCTTGAATTCCTTCAACGGCTTGCCCGCCACGCGCTGGGTCGGCGAATCGGGCGTCACGAATTCCGGAAACTGCGCCTCGAGGTCGAACAATTCTTTTTTCAGCGAGTCGAGCGCCGCATCGGAGATTGCAGACCGGTCGAGCACGTGATATTCGTACCGATATGCATTGATCTCCTTTTTTAATTTTTCGATGCGCGTTTTTGCCTGGTCTTTGGTCATTATGGATAGGTCGTCGTCGAGCCGGAAAGACCGACGAAGAACGCGCGCTCGGAACCATTCGCAATACCGGTCGAGATCGCCACGACGGTGCTCGTATCATTGCACGGAACCGGATCGCCGGTCGCGCCGGCATTATTATAGCAGCTCACCACCGCCGTCGCGCCGGATCCCGCGAAGGTAAGCGTCGTGGAGGCCGGAAGTAATTCATCGGGACATTGGTTTGTGCTCGTCGGATTGAGGCCGCAATAGTAATTGAAGAGCGCCCATTCCGTTCCCGCGTCTGCGGCAAAGATGGCTTTCGCCGAATTTGCCGTGTCGGTCGTCGCACGGATCTGATAGAGCATTAAAAGTCCCGCGACCGTCGTCGCGCCCAGGATCGCACCGCCAAGTGCAAGCACGGCAATGAGCATCGCCTGCCCGGAACGTTTATTTTTTTGACCGTACAACACCCTCTCCATTTCTCTATTATACCCCGCTACGCTTCAAACTTCATCTCACGTTCGATCTTTTCCACCATAAAATCATATTCTTGCTCGCAGCGAAGTCAAAAAGTTTTAATGAAAATTAAATAGTATAATGAAGCTATATGAAATCAGTGGAAAAAACGCCGAAATCGTCTGCGCATATCCTCCGTACGCGGTTCAAAAAAGACATCGTCTGCGAATTTTTGCCGCCTGCGGCACCGGTACGACACGGCGACGCGCGACCATCAGGCAAAGTTATTATTTTATGCGGCGGCATGCCGGGCTATCCGGGCAACAAAAAAGGTCTGATGGAATTTCTGGCCGCAAAAGGATATTGGGTGTTCGTCCCCCGCTATCGCGGCAGCTGGGAAAGCGGCGGAACATTCTTAAAAGTTTCGCCGCATCGCGATGTGCTGGATATTATCGACCAACTCCCGCGCGGTTTTACCGACCTTTGGTCCGGCGCGACGCACCGCGTAGCGCAACCGGAAATATATTTGATCGGATCGAGCTTCGGCGGCCCGGCGGTGATCCTCGCCTCGCGCGACCCGCGCGTGCGCCGCGCGGTCGCCTTCTCGCCCGTCACCGACTGGCGCGCGGAGGGCAACACTGAGATCGCCAAGCTCGGCGCGTTCGCCCGCGCAGCGTTCGGCAATGGCTATCGCGGCACGAAAAAAAATTTCAATAAATTGAAAACCGGCACGTTCTATAATCCCACGCATGAGGCCGTCTCCATCGACGGCACGAAGCTGTTTATCTTCCACGCCAAAGACGACAAATTTGTGCAGGTAAAAACATCCGTGCTATTTGCGCGCGCGACGGGTACGAAGCTGGTGCTCCTCCCGCGCGGCGGGCATTTTTCGATATCAAACACGATGACGCCGGGATTTTGGAAAAGGATCCGAATATTTTTAAAATGATCTCGCAAAATTTTGAGAAATAAAAAACGCCTTATTCATAAAGCGATTTCAAAAAAATTAGTACAGAAGCCGTGTCCATGGTTGATAAGTGTCCATGAACACGGCTCCCGTGAGCGGAAGGATGCAAAGAAATGCATGGAATGGGCCAGCTGTGCCCACCGGAAGGAGAGTCGCGGCGTCTGTCATCGCCGTCCATGCAGGTCATATCCCCCCAAATGCCAAGCCCGTCGAACTGTCCGTATGATAGCTCCATAAAAGAAGCATGTCAAGCCCTAAAGGTAATGTGCACACACATATGGCGGATTCCGTAGAATCAAGGAATGTCCATCCATATGGCAGAAACCATCAAAGAAGAACGGGTACGATGGGTCGAACCCATCGCGAAAGGCCGG
>Ga0326727_10019452_pt1 | contig 13649 bp, 9 predicted proteins | sample MB2enrmetagenome_FD_207643 | JGI IMG/M metagenome (GOLD analysis project Ga0326727, IMG submission 207643) | Lab enriched peat soil microbial communities from McLean, Ithaca, NY, United States - MB29MY | ecosystem: Environmental > Terrestrial > Soil > Wetlands > Peat | place: USA: New York... | reverse complement strand
CATGACGGGTATTCCATCCGTCAATGAGGCGTTCGGAATGGACGACCAGACGGCGCTGCTCAAGCGCAGCCGTCCCGGCTGGTACTTGATCTGGAACGAGATCGACCCTCCTTTTCTCCCCAAGCTCGCGCCCTACAAGCTCGATGAGGCGGCGCGATTTTCGGTCTTCGACAACGATGACCGCAATCTTCTGATCCTTTACCGGATGGATCCTCGCGCGCAGGTGGACAGTCAATCGCAACAACCGTGACGCGCCTGCGCCTGCTTCTACCGTTTCCGTTGCTCAGGGAGCAGCCGGCACGCCGCAGCCGGGCTGTGCTGCCACTGTTTTGCCATCGAGCGTGAAGCATACGGCGCCCTCGGTCTCGGTGAGGAAGGTGCGCACGTGGGCGGACTGAAGCTCCTCCAACACCTCCTGCCGCGGATGCCCGTAGCGATTGTGCAGACCGCAGGAGATGACCGCCCAACGGGGTGCCACACGGCTGAGGAAGGCAGGGCGCGTTGAAGTGATACTGCCGTGATGGCCCACCTTGAGAAGTGCGCTCTCGAGACCCGATTCATTCAGCATTGCCGCCTCGATCGGCGCCTCAGCATCGCCTTCGAGCAGTACCGATGCCGGTCCGCTGCCCACGTGCAAAACCAGCGAGTCGTTGTTGGAGGGCTCAACGCCTGGCTGGTACACGGACGATGGCGCAAGAACGTGAATGGGCTCGCTTCCGAATGAAAACGCATCTCCGGCCCTGAGCGTTCGCACCTGCACGTGGAGCGTGGCTGCTTCGGCCAGCAGCGCGTTATAGGCCGCAAAACGAGGATTGTTGCCCACCCACAACTCGCTGGGGTGGAAATTGTTGAGCACCGCGGGCAGGCCCCCCATATGGTCGGAATGGGCATGGCTCAGCGCGACTGCATCCAAGTGCCGGATGCCGCGCGACCACAGCGCCGCCGAGACCACTTCTTCGCCGATGTCGAAGTCCTGCGCCTGCTGGCGTGGGCCGCCGCCAAAGCCGCCCCCGTCGACCAGCAGCGTTTTGCCTTCAGGGGTGATTAGCAGCAGGGAATCGCCCTGCCCGACGTCGATGGCCTCCATCAGCATCGCGTTGCGCGGGCGCACCACCGGGCGCGGCGCTATTGCGGCCAAAGACGCCAGCGCCAGCGCTGCCCATGCAGCCCGGCGCTGCCACGGCCTCGGGCGCGATGCGCCTGACGCAAAACCAGAGTTGGCGTTTCCCGAAGCCACCGCATTCGAGTCGACGCGACCACGAAGTCCCCAACGACTGGCTTTCGTTGTTGGGGTGGGAGCAACAGGGAACGGCGACCCAGAACCCAAGCCAAACAGGATGCGGTAACTCTGGTTTGGCCGCAGCTGTGCCAGTAGAATTGCCGCCGCCAGCAGCGCGCAGAAAGCGGCAGATTGCCAAACGAGCGGAGTAGGAATGCGCAGATCTCCCAATGCCATCGATCCGAACGCGTGGACGAGGCCGACGCCCAGGTGCAGCGCCAGAACCGTTATCGTGGCCGGAACAACAGCGGCCGCAGGCCAGACCAGAAGCATTGCGAGCGTCAGCATTGCCGCCGGCATAAGCACCGCAAGCAGCGGCAGGATGAGCATATTCACTGGCAGAGCCAAAAGGGTGATGCGGTGGAAGTAGACCGCCATGGGCAGGGTCATAGCCAGTTCCACCACGCAGGCCATCACCACTAGTTCCACAATGCGCAGCACAAATCGCACGACCCAGGGGAAGAGCTTCCACGCGACCCACCCGTTCGCGATCTTCTCCAGCAGTTCCGCGATCTGGCGCATGATCACGCGGTACTGGGCCAGAGCAGGCGCAAGCTTGCCGTCGATTGCGTTGAGGCGCAGGTCGCGAATCGAAGTCACGTAGGGCTGAACGGTAACCGCCAGCAACGGAACTGCGATGCCGGCAATGGACAGGACCGCAAGCATCGTCATCTGCAGGCTCGAGTCGAACAGGCTGCGCGGACTCGCGGTCAGCAGGCAAAGTGCGGCAAAGCCGATAGTGTTCATCGGATTTCGCTCGCGATAGGCGAGCCGGCCCAGCAGGTAAATCGTCACCATCCACAGCGAGCGCTGAACCGGCGCCGCAAAGCCGGTAAAGATCGCGTAGGCGAAGGAGGCAGCAATCGTGAGCAGCGTGGCCGGCACGCGCGGCACGCGCAGTCGCCGCATGACCCACAGAATGCACCCCGCCACGATGGCCAGATGAAGGCCCGAGACCACCAGCATATGAAAGGAGCCGGTGCGCTCAAAGCCCACGCGCAGCGAATGGCTCAGGTAGGTGCGGTCGCCGGCAACAATCGCGGCCAGCATGATGGCGTCGTTCTGGCTCAACCTCAGCGCCGCGGGCAAGCCGCGCATGGCCGCGGGCAGGGCCAGCAGACGATCGGCCGCTTCGTGCTGCAGGTTCTTCACGCGACAGGCGGCGGATGTGCGGGTAGGCGACTCAACTTTCTCCACTTCGCTGATGCTCACGGTTGCCGTGGAGGTTAGCCCCTCGTCCAGCAGGTAATCGGTGCGGCTCCAGACGCCGGGATCGCGATAGCTTTCGGGGGTCAGCAGGCGGACCGCGGCGCGAATGCTTTCGCCGCAGCGCAGAGGCGCCACGTGGGCATCGCGCGGCCAGCGCACAGTGAGCCGCACCCCGCCTCCCATCGGTGCCTGACGGTCTTCCGTGTCGTCAACGACCTCAAGGCTCGTGACGCGCAGATCGATCCGCTGCGACGGCGCGGTGCTTGCGGCTTCCAGCACGTCCTGCTCGCTCTCGCTGCGCACGGGGCCGGCATCGGTGATGGTTCCTTCCACGGTGCGCACCAATCCATCGGAGAGCGCGGCCAGCGCGGGCGCGGGGGCGGGGTGCGGTTCGACCAGCGCGCACCATGCGCCTAGCAGAATCCAGAGAATGCCGAGCGGAAGCCAGGCGATGCGCCGGGCGCGGCCCAGCGCCACGCAACAGAGCACGGCCAGAAGGGCCATTGCGACCAGCACAAGGCCGGGGCGCAGCCAGACCGCTCGGGAAAGCAGAATGCCGAGGGCAAAGAGCCAGCCAGCGTGGAAGAGCGGGGAATCGCCGAGCCCTGCTGAAGAGGGACGAGTAGGACTCTGCACGCACATAGTCGATCCGGCCTGCATACGCCAGCGAATGAAGAACTGTTTTCTGGTCCTTAACACTCTCAGCGGCGGCGCAATTGGACCACCGTCTCGAGGTGAAAGGTCTGGGGAAAGAGATCGGCAAGCGTGAGGCTCTCGATTGCATAGCCGGAGCCTGTGAGTGCACGCAAGTCGCGGGCCAGGGTCGCGGGGTCGCACGAGACGTAGACCAAAGCCGGCGCTGCGATCTCCGCCAGTATAGCCGTTGTCTCCGCTCCCAGTCCGGTTCTGGGAGGATCAACGATGATCAATCCTGGATGCTCCTTCGCGCCGGGACGCTCCTTTGCGCAGGCGCGGCGCAAAAAGTCGAGTGTCGACGCTCTGACCGCGGTCGCGTTCGTGCCCCTCAGGTTCTCTTCGAGCGCGTGAATCGCCGCCTGCGCCGATTCAACCGCAACCACGCGCTCGAAACTCTCCGTGAGCCGGCGCGCAAAAAGCCCGACGCCTGCGAAAAGATCCCAGGCCAGCACGCCGCTGAATCCATTTGTAACCCGCTCGACCAGCGCGTCCACGAGCCAGCGGTTGATCTGGAAAAAGCCGCCCGGGTCCACGCGATAGGCGAAACTCGCGGCAGAGTAGAGGAGCGAACTCTCGCCCCATTGTGCAAGCAAGCGAGGCGGTAAGCCCGCCGCTCCCTCGCCCACAAGTTCCGCACCTTTCAATTCGGGAATTTCGCGGCTGAGCGCGTCGGCAAATTCCTCAAAGCCTCTCTTCGCGCCGCCTCGCGTCGAAAGACTGGCCAGGAGGGCCGTTTCGCCCGCGTCGCAGAAGAGCGAGATTTCGCTGAATTTGAGTGCAGGAGCGAAACGGCGCGCGACCCGCGCCGCTGCCAGTGCGGCTTTGACCAGCACGGGCGCGGCGATCGGGCACTCCTCGATGGGAACCACTGCATGCGAGCGGCGGCCTCGATAACCAGCGCGGCCGGCTGCGTCGAAGGCCAGCCGGATGCGGTTGCGATAAGCCCACGGCTCCGCGGCCAGCGCGGAAATCTCCTCTGGCGCGGCCACTCCGGCGCGCTCGAACGTCTCGCGCAGAATGGCCTCTTTGAATCGAAGCTGCGCGCCATAGCCCGCGTGCTGGTAATCGCATCCTCCGCAGGTTCCGAAGTGACGGCAGAGTGGCGCGACGCGTTCCGGCGAGGCCTTTAGAATCTGCTCGGCTTCCGCAACAGCGTAACCGCGCTTCTCTTCCTCGATCCGCACAAGCGCCTGCTCGCCCGGCAGGGTGAGCGGAACGAAGATGGCCTTTCCCTCCACGCGGGCAAGAAATGCGCCGCCGTAAACAGGTTTTTCGATCTCGACGAGAACGCGCTCCCGACTCTGAGCGGATCCGGAAGTCTTCGCGGGCGGCTTCATTGCTGGCTCATGTAGAAGAGGCTCAGCCTCGGCAAATTGTAGTGAACCAGCAGTTGCTTTTGAACAAACTGCCGCTCCACCTGGCGCAATTGAACCGCCCCCATGCGGCTGCGGTAGGGGGCAAGCTCACGCGCTGCGTGTTCCTTCAAGCCAACCAGTAACTCCTCCGGAGCAGCCGCGGTCAACGCTGCGAAAAGCTTCTCTTCGAGCACGGTCAGCGAGCGCTCCAGCCCCTCAAGATCGGCGGAAGCCGCGGCCTCGCCGCTGGAGGTGCGCGCCATGGCGGCCAGCTCACGTAGCCGTGCCGCCGTCGCCGAGCAGGCTTCGGGAGCAATCCGGGCTCCGTCCAGCGCGGCGGCTGCGGCTTCGAGGTGCGCCGCTACGCGCTCGCCCTCAAAGCCCGACTCCTGCCCCGAGACAGCCGGCGCCGTTCCCGCCGAGGCATCGCTGAGCGCAGCGGCGGCCTCCATCACCGCCTGCGAGCACCAGGCCAGACCGTTGATCCTGCGCATGCGGCCGCGCTTTTGCCGCGCTTCGTATTTGTCGAAGGCGGCGTCGACGCCGCGCAGCACCGCTTCCAGCGGAATGCCGGCCTCCTGCCAGGTCTCGATCAGCGCCCAGTCCAGTGTCGATAGCAGCAGAATCGATCCGCGCCGCCGCTGAAAGCGCTCCTCGATCTCCGTAAAGTAGTTGAAGTAGTTGCGCATCCTCACTGTTGCCGCCCGCGCGGCCGCGCCGTGCGATTGCGCTCGAAGAGAATGCGCAGGCCGTCGAGCGTGAGCAGGTCGTCGACCTCCTTGATGTAGCGCGAGCCGGCGGCGATCAACCGCGCCAGCCCTCCGGTGGCGATCACCTTCGGCGGCTTCTCCGGCGCGGCGCCCAGTTCGCCGAGGATGCGCTCCAGAATGCCGTCGACCAGACCGACGTAGCCGAAGAAGAGGCCGCTTTGCAGATGCGCGACCGTGTTCGTGCCGATCACCCTGGCAGGGGCCTTGATGTCTACGCGGCTCAGCCGCGCCGCTCGCGAGAAGAGCGCTTCGGCGCTGAGGCCCAGGCCGGGAGCGATGGCTCCGCCCAGGTATTCGCCGTGCTCGGAGATCACTTCGAAGTTGGTGGCCGTTCCGAAATCGACCACGATGCAGGGCCCGCCATGGCGTTCGTAGGCGGCGATAGAGTCGGCCAGCCGGTCCGCCCCCAGTTCGCTGGGGTTGTCGATCAGCAGGGGCATTCCGGTTTTGATCCCCGGCTCGACGAAGAGCGGCTCGACGTGGAAATACGTCTCGCAAACTTCGCGCAGCGTGGACTCGACGGGAGGCACCACAGAGGCGATGATAATGTGCGTCACCTGGCTGGGCTTCATTCCGTTCATCTCGAAGAGATTCACGAAAAATACGCCGTATTCGTCCACCGTCTGGGCGCGATGTGTGGTCACGCGCCAGTGCGCCGCCAGCTCCGGAGGCTCTTCGTCAATCCGGTAAAGACCGAGAGTCGTGTTGGTGTTGCCTACGTCGAGAGCAAGAAGCATGGCAAGTCACTCCGTCTCTGCGGCGCGAATGCCTCCCGTCCGCACCTGAACCACGCCCGTGTCCGTGCGGACCCGCAAAAAGCCGAATTCGTCGAGGCCATCGGTTAAGCCGTGGCAGGCCTGCGGCCCATGCACCTCGACCCTGCGGCCCCGGACCCAGCTCGAAGCCCGCTCGATGCGCGGCGGAATCGACGTCGCCGCCTCGGGAGTCTCAAGTCCTCGCGTTTCGCGCTCCAGCGATTTTAGCAGGGCTACAAGCAGAGCCGATCGCGAAATTCGTCTTCCTGCTTCGATATCCAGCGAAGTTGCGGGCGTCGAGAGCCCAGGCGGAAACTCGCGCTGATGGACGTTGATGCCCATCCCCACCACCGCGAAAGCCGCTCCATTTGCCTCTGCATGAGCCTCTGCCAGGATGCCAACCGCCTTTCGCTCGCCGACGAGCAGATCGTTCGGCCAGCGCAGGTCCGCAGTCAGGCCCGCAGCAGCGCGAATGGCCTCGGCCGCCGCAAGTCCGGCGGCGAGCGGCAGCAGCCCGAGCCTGCTGGCGGGAACCTCGGGGCGAAGAAGCACGCTCACGTAGAGCCCTTCGCCGGGAGCCGAACTCCAGCCATGGTCGCTGCGCCCCCGGCCGGCGGTCTGCTCATCGGCCAGGCAAACCAACCCCTCCGGCGCGCCGCTGCGACCCGCCTCCATTGCATCGATGTTGGTCGAGCCCGTGGTGCGCATGAATCGCAATTTTCCCGCGAAGATGGTTCCCTGCAATTTGGCCTCGAGTGCCGGCAGATCGTACATCGCTGTGTGGCCTCCTCGCCTGAGTCCGTCGCGTCATAACTGCCTTTGCAACTGGCGTGTTCGCTTGAACCGAATCTACGGCAAAACCAGAGTTACTTCATCTTATCCGGCTTGGGTTCAGGGTCGCCGTTCCCTGTTGCTCCCACCCCAATGAGCACAAATCGCTCATTGGGGACCCCGGGGTCGTGTCGACTTAAATGCACCGGCTTCGGGATACACTCACTCTGGTTTTGCTTTAGCGAACTTCTCTCGTGCTTTACAACCGGCACACTGGCCGTGCTGTCGCGTTTCCGGAGACAGTCCGGCCGCTGAAAAAATCCTTTCAGCCAAGAGGGTGCGAATTCCGTCGGGGCGCAAGCAGGCATTCTCAGGGCTTTGCCGTGCTAAGATCGAGCCGACTGGCGACCGGGGTGGGGAGTTTTTCCATTGCATCCACGCACACGCAAGATCGCTGCTGCCGGCATTGTAACTGCCGGCATTTTATTCATATTCGCCTTATACTCATTCACCCTGAGCGACAAAGATGCCGCCAGTCGCGACTTCATCAGCTATTGGGCGGCAGGCCAGTTCCTTGCCCACGGCCAGAGTCCTTACGGCGTCGAGGCAGTGCGCAATCTGGAACGGGCAGCCGGACGGAATTCCGCCGTTCCTGTGCTGCTGATGCGCAATCCGCCTCTGGCTCTCTTTCTGGTAGCATCTCTTGGGCATATGAGCCCAAAGACCGGCCTCATTGTCTGGCTCCTGGCGCTCGAGAGCATGGTTGCTCTCTCGATCTGGCTGCTCTGGCGGCTCAATGGCGAGCCGCGCAGCCCCTTTCATCTTCTGGGCTTTGTATTTCCGCCGGTGCTGGTTTGCTACATGGCCGGCCAGTTCGGCGTCTTTCTGCTCCTCGGAGTCGTGCTTTTCCTGTATTTTCACCGCACTCGCCCGATGGCTGCCGGAGCGGCGCTGCTGTTCTGCGCCCTCAAGCCGCACCTCTTTCTTCCGTTCGGCCTGGTCGTGCTGATCTGGGTCTTCTGCAGACGGAGGTTAGCGATTCTCGCCGGTTTCCTCCTTGCCGTCGTGGCCAGTTGCGCACTGGCCTGGGGCATTGATCCGCATGCCTGGCCGCAGTATTTCTACATGATCCGCCACGGCGGCGCGCTCAACGAGGCCGTGCCCACCGTGAGCGCGGCTCTGCGGTTAGCCCTCCCCTCGCACCCGGCCTGGTCGCAGTATGTGCTCGAGTTGCTGGCCGCAGTTTGGGCAATCTGGTATTTCTGGCGCCATCGCCTCGCCTGGGATTGGATGGATCACGGGCTGCTGCTGTTGCTGGTGGGCTGCGTTTGTACGCCCTATGGCTGGTTCACCGACGAGTCGCTACTGCTGCCCGCCGTCCTGGTGGGCGCCTGCGCGGCAGAAAAGGCGCATCGCCCTGTCTGGCCGCTCGCCGTTGCCGCCGGGGCGATGCTGCTGGAAGTTGCGCTGGGAGCGGAGATCACTTCCTGGGCCTTCGTCTGGACGCCGCTGGCGTGGCTTGCGTGGTTTCTCTTCTCTACCGGGCGACTGAGTCTCCGGCGACGACTGCTTGCGATTCCCGCCTAAGGCCGGCGCCATGAGCAGAGGATTCGTCTGGTGGTTGAAATAAGTGAACGTCCGCATCGCGGGCAGGATGTCCCGGGTCCTGCTTCCAGAACCCGGGGAGTCCACAAACCCAAGTCTTCCCGCCGTGCCTGCCCAGGCTAAGACAGAGTGAAGAGCAAGAGCTAATAGCTAAAGGCTGGCCGCTCGCGGCCGGCAGCTATCCGCTGACTGCTCTGGACCGGCTTTTTCTCCCCTATCGACCTCACCCGGAACCGCTTCATCTGGATCGAAAGCGTGCGCTCGATCCTGCTCAGATCCTTGCGCTCGGCCGGCGCGGCGAAAGTTGAGGCAATGCCTTTGGCCATCATGCGCCCGGTGCGGCCAACGCGGTGCACGAAGTCTTCGGCTTCCCTGGGCAGATCGAAGTTGACCACGTGGGCGATGTTGGCTACGTCGATGCCGCGGGCTGCCACGTCGGTCGCCACCAGCACGCGGTGGCGACCCTCGGTGAAGCTGCGCAGTGCGGCGTTGCGCTGCGATTGCGAGCGGTCGCCGTGAATCTGCGTAGCCGAGTGGCCGTTGCGCGCCAGGCGGCGTGCCACGCGGTCGGCGCCGTGCTTGGTGCGCACAAAGACCAGGAAGCGTCCCTTCTCGGCGTCCAGCAGGTGCTCAAGCAGCTCCTGTTTGTTCTCAGGAGCGACCTCAAAGGCGCGCAGAGCCACGTTCTCCGTGGGTTTGAGCACCGACCCGATCTCGACGCGGACCGGCTGGTTGAGATATTTACGCGCCACTTCCTTCACATCGCCTTCCAGCGTGGCCGAGTAGCAGAGGGTCTGGCGCGCGGTCGGCAGCGTGGCCGCAATGCGGGCGATCGAAGGCTGGAAGCCCATGTCGAGCATCCGGTCCACTTCGTCCAGCACCAGCACCTTCACCGCGCTCAGGCGGACGAGCTTGCGCTGGAGGTAATCTTCCAGACGGCCGGGCGTGGCTACAATCAGCTTGGCGCCGCGGCGAATGGCATCGAGTTGCGCATGCTCGGCCATGCCGCCCACCACCAGGGCCACGGTCTGCGTATCGTTGAGGCGGATGGCGCGGAATGCCTGCTCCACCTGCATGGCCAGCTCGCGCGTGGGCAGCAGGATGAGGGCGTGGGCAGCCGGTCCGCGGCACTCGGCCGTCTGCAGCATCTCCGCAATGGGGATGAGGAAGCTGAGCGTCTTGCCGGTTCCGGTCTGGGCGGTGGCCAGCACGTCGCGGCCTTCCATTGCGGGCGGAATGGCGCCGGACTGCACCGGCGTCGGGGTTACAAAATTGTTGGCGTTGAGCCGCGCCATAAGGGCGGGCGAAAGATTGAAATCGGAAAACTGAGTTGTCAAAAGACTTTCATTTCTGAATCCCGGGAGCCTCTTCTTTCCCTTGAGGCTTGCGACCGGGACCGGGCCTGTGGCGCGCGCACGAATCCTGTCTGGGCGCGAGCCCGCTGTCGATATATGCGTAAGAGAGAACCTGAATCGTCCCTCGGACTGGCGAAGCTGGCTTTGGGATGCCTGCACGCCCGGAGCTGACCCACGCAACTGGTGCCGCCGGAGGGGCTCATTGCCGGCCCGGCTCCTCTCCCGTTCTTCCCCGGTGCGCGCCGATCCATTTAAGGAACGGCACACAGGCTGGCTACGGCCTGCCGACACATTCTCCGGGCAGGAGAGGTTACGCTGTAGGGTTTTGGGGAAATCTGTAAAAGGCAGAGATGCCTGTCTGAAGGGCAAAACGCCGCTCACGGCCAAATCACTGAGCGCAAATTTATTATAGCAGGGATTGGGTTTTCGGCCCGCGCAGCGAACGCCGCTTCGGCTCGGTCGATCGTGATCCAGGAGCAAGAGAAGGCCGCAAAACTGCTGGAACAGATGCGTGCCCCACCCTCGCGGGATTTTACGAGGGCCTTGCCGCCTTTGAGCGCGATTTGCGTCTGGCACGTGCATTTGGAGAACAATCTGCTCTTTTTCCGGATCGAACCTTATCAAGGCGCTCAGAGGAAGCTCTGAGCTGCCGGCAGGGGCCCCGGTCGTTGCCGCTTGGTCGGGGGATCGAGCCAGGCCGGGGCGCCCTGCTGTCGACGCTTGACCGCTGCGCAGCGGCGTCCCCAAGGCTCTCTCCTCTGCGCCTAAGCAATGGATTTCTCCCCGAAAAGTGACTTTAGTCGCTGTCCCGCCGTTTGAATCCTCCTAATCTCGTTTCATCAGGAGGTTCCACCCATGATCGATTCCGCCGCCACGCTCCGCTCCATAGCTCTTGCCAAGCCCGCAACCATCCGCGTCTTCGAGCGCTTCGGCCTCGATTACTGCTGCGGCGGAAGCCGGCCGCTGGCCCTGGCCTGCGCTGAAAAGAACCTCGACACCGAAGCCTTCCTCTCCGCTCTGGCGGACGCTGCCGCTTCTGCCCCCGAGGAGCGCGACTTCACCAAGGCCACGGCCACCGAGCTGATCAGCCACATCGTCGGCACGCACCACGCCTTCATTCGCGGCGAGTTGCCGCGCCTTGAAGCGATCGCCGCCAAGGTCGCTCAGAAGCATGGCCAGAGCCATCCAGAGGTCCTTGAAATTCAGCAGATGCTCCAGGTGCTGGGTGAAGACCTGCTGCAGCATCTCTACAAGGAGGAGGCGATTCTGTTCCCCTACGTCCAGTCGCTGGAGCGCAGCCTGAAGGGCAATGCAGACCTACCCCACGCCTGCTTCGGCTCGGTCGAGAGTCCGGTCCGGGTCATGATCCAGGAGCACGAGAACGCCGCAGAACTGCTGGAACAGATGCGCGCCACCAGCGGGGGATTTGCTCCGCCACCCGATGCCTGCCCCACCTTCGCCGGCTTCTACGACGGCCTTGGCGCCTTCGAGCGCGACTTGCACCGGCACGTGCATCTGGAAAACAACCTGTTGTTTCCGCTAGCCATCGAAATGGAGCAAGGCGCTCAGCTCTCGCGCTGAGCTGCTGCGCAGGGCCCAGGTCATTGCCGCTTGGTCGGGGGATCGAGCCAGGCCGGGCCTTGCTAACCCTTCAAATCCTGGGTGGCGGCTATGCGCTACCGTTCAGCCGGCGGCGCGCCCGGCATCACCACCAGTGCGCGGCAACGGTGCTTGTCGGCCGCGCTCCAGGTCAGCGGCATCTCGCTTTCCATGTAGGCGCAGTCGCCCGCCTCCAGCACTTCGCTCATTCCGCCCGCGTCAAGCCGAAGCCGTCCCTCGACCACATAGACCAGGCAGTTGGTCTCCCGGAAGCTGTCGGTCGCCACCGCGCTCGATCCCGCTGGAAGCTCGATCATCTGAGCCTGCAGCCTGGATCCCGCGCCGCCCGCGACCAGAGGAATCATCTTCACCGGCTCCGGGCCGCGTCCGTTCCCCTGCAGGTGCGCCTTGCGGGTGATCGACAAGGTGTGCCGCGCCGGCTCGGCGAAAAAGTAGCTCATCCCTATTCCGTAGACCCGGCTGATGGCGGCGAGCGTGGGCAGCGTGGGGATCATGCGGTCGGTCTCCAGCTTGGAGAGCAGCGCCGTTGAAAGCCCCGTCTCGGAGGCCAGCCGGGAAAGCGTCAGGCGCTTTTGCGTGCGCAGCGCGCGCAGCTTCTGGCCGATGCAATACGGTTCCAGGGACCATTGCGCATAAGAAGCAACCTTGACCATTGACCATTTCCTTACATAGGGATTTGAGTCTGCAACTTAAGTCTACGCCGAAGCAGGCAAAACAAGCTCCTGTGCTTCTCTGCGCGGTGTTCTTTTCCATACCGCCGCCCGGCCACGTAAGCCTTTTGCGTTCTTTCCTAAAACGGAAGCCCTTTCCGTTATTTCTCCCATTTTCCCGCCGGGGGGAGACTTTGCTGATTACCTCAGAGGGAAAATCCCCAAGAATTTCGCCCCGCTCCGCCTCGGAAGGCGATAATGGGGAAAACCTCTGGAGTCATGGCTCAAAGAAGCGCTGCTTCAGAGGCGGGGTAAGACAACTTTTTGCCCGGGTTGTAATCGCCTCGGGCTTCTTGGCTGTGCCGGAACCTGTTTGTTGCCTGGTTTGAGTACCTTTCCGGTGCTGGCTGAAGAAGCGCGAAGAAACGCGTTGGTTCTGATGATAAATAGGTCCGCGCCGGGCCCAGTTGACCCGTCGAGTCTTAGCTATTCCTTCGGGCCCTTCCGACTGGAGGCAAACGGAGTTCTCATGAGGGGGGAGACGCTCATTCGTCTTCCTGCACGTGAACTCTCGGTGTTGCGCCTACTCCTGGCCCGCCCGGGTCAGGTGATTGCACCCCAACAGTTCTTGCAGGCCGCAGGCGATCGTCCCCGCCTCCGCGCCGAGGAACTCCCGGACTGCATCGCCAGTTTGCGGGCGCGCCTAGCCCCGAAAGAGTGCATCGAAACCGTATATAAACGAGGTTACCGTTTCATGGTCCAGGTACGCGCTTCCCGTCCGGGCTCTCCGCCGTCGTTGCCCGGGCTTGCCATTCTACCCTTCGAATTAGGTCGCGGCATTCCCGAGTACCTTGGCCCTGCCATCGCCGAACAGACTTTTATCCGGCTCGCCGGCATCAGGCCCGATTTTGTTAACCCGCTTCCTCTCGACTCGGTTTTCACCCTCGCCCTTCGTGGTGCCGACGCAGTGGAAATCGGCCGCAAGATCCACGCCGACCTGGTGCTGAGCGGCAGTGTGCACAGCCTGCCCTCCCAGTATCGCGTCCGCGCGCAGATGACGCGGCCCGCCGACGGCAGCCAGCTCTGGGTCGAAGACCTGCTCATTCCCCAGGACAGTTTGCCCGACCTCGATACGGAGCTTGCCACCCGGCTTGCCTTCCGCCTGGCCGGAGCGAACCTTTCCATCTCCGCGGCCTCGGGCGAGGAACAGCAAAACGCTCCCGCTCGCGGCGCGGCGTTCTACCAATACCTCCGGGCTCATCACGAGTGGCAGACCCTTCAGCGTCACCGCATGCAGGACGGCCTTCGTGACCTCCTCAGCGTCATTGAGACTGATCCGACCCTTGTGGCCGCGCGCGTCGATGTGGCGAATCTCTGCGTCGCCCAGGCTCTATACGGCTTCATGTCCCCCACAATGGCCGCCGAGACGGCGCGCACGGCAACCAAGCCGATTCCGAGGGGCGATCCCCGCGCCGACTCCAGCCTGCCCGCTTTGGGGTGGATCAGCTTCCATGTCGATCGCAGCCTTCCCAAAGCGCTTCGCCTCTTTTCTTTTTCCGAACACGTGCCTCACGATCCCTGGGT
>Ga0326727_10019451_pt1 | contig 13649 bp, 11 predicted proteins | sample MB2enrmetagenome_FD_207643 | JGI IMG/M metagenome (GOLD analysis project Ga0326727, IMG submission 207643) | Lab enriched peat soil microbial communities from McLean, Ithaca, NY, United States - MB29MY | ecosystem: Environmental > Terrestrial > Soil > Wetlands > Peat | place: USA: New York... | reverse complement strand
ACGGTGTCCAGCTCCGCGAGCGCCGCGAAATCGGCGGTGGCGCGCAGTTTGCCCGCCTGGACCAGCGGCCCCAGCACGGCGCTGGGCACGTCCAGCACGTAGGAGTCGCCGGCGTTTACCTGGGCCACCTTCCGTTCCCCGATGTCGATGCTGGTGACGCTAAAGCCCGCCTTGGCGAACTCCACCCCGAGCGGCAGTCCCACATAGCCGAGCCCGACAATTCCGACCCGGGCGGTGCGGGCCCGGATCTTCTCCGCGAGCAATTCTTCGTAGGTCTTGGATTCCAGACTGGCGCTGTCCATGCTTCTCCATCCTTACAAGTAGTATTCCCCGGCAGCGACGATTTCGGCGGGGCCGGTCATATATATATCGTCGTCCCAGCGAATATCGAGAGGTCCCGCGGGCGTCAGAATCCGAACCGGAGACTGGGCCAGGCCGCGCAGAATAGCGGCGGCGGCGGCGCCGGTCGAGCCGGTCCCCGAACTCATGGTCACCCCGACCCCCCGCTCGAAGAAGCGCACCTCCAGGGTGTGTGGGTCGACCAGGCGCACAAAGGAGACGTTGGTGCGGTTCGGAAACACTGGGTGCGTCTCGATTTCGGCGCCCAGGGTTGGCCAGTCGAAATCCAGGCTCTCCACGAACACCGCGCACTGCGGATTGCCGAGGTTCAGGAGGCTGACCTCGCGCTCTCCGCTCCCGAGCGGCAGGCGGAAGCGCAATCCGCCTTCCGCCACGGCCGAGACGCCCATACGCATTTCGAACGAATACACCAGGCCCTGGCGCTCCAGCAGCCGCAGATGCTTCACGCCGGCGCCGGTCGAGATCCGCACCCGGTCGCCGCTCACCATCGCGGCGTCCGTGAGGAAGGCCGCCGCGCATCGCGTGCCGTTGCCCGAAATCTCGGCTTCGCTGCCGTCGGCGTTGAACAGGCGGATCGCTCCCTCGCATGGCCGCGGCTTCTCGGCGGGCACTCGAACCAGCAGCCAGCCGTCGGCGCCGACCCCCGTGCGCCGGTCGCAAATGGCGCGGGCGGCGGCCGGCAGCTTGTCCCGTGGGGCGTCGGAAGCCCAGGTCAGCAGGAAATCGTTCTTGGCGCCGTGCGCTTTGACAAACGGAATTCTCATCGAACCCGCCGGTAGACCTCTATGGCCGGCGATCCTTGCACCGTAATGGTCTTCACACAATCATATCGCGGGCCGCTCGATCTAGCCCGGCCCATAGCCACCGAGACCGGATCGCCCGCCACCGCTACCGCCCATTTCTCCCACAGGAACAGGTCCGGGCGGGCTACCGCGGCCCACCACAGGGGCTCGTTGTCCTGGTGCAAGGTCTCGCGCAACGGGATGCCAGCCTGCTGGAACACGCCCGCCAGGTCGCCGAAGAAGAACAGCACTCCGTCTCCGGCGCGGTACTCGGCGCGCAGGAAATCGGCGGCCTGGTGGGTCCAGGCGCGGCGGGCGACGGAGTTCACCTGGCTTTCCTTCCAACAGATCCAGCCCTCCTGCCGCGGAAAGGCGAGCCAGCCCGAGATCCCGGCCAGCACCACCAGGAGCGCCGCCAGACGGCGAAAGCGCGCGGGGGCGACCGTCACCAGGGCGCCGGCGGCCAGCGCCAGCAGCGGCAGTGCGGCCAATCCATAGCGCGTGTTGTAGTAACTGAACGGCCAGAGCTGGGGCACAAAGATCGGCGTGCCGGAGGAATACATGCTGCAAATGTAAAAGACCGGCGGCAAGGCCAGCAGCGCCAGCGGCCAGAACACCTTTTTCAGCAACGCGGCGAGGGCCCCCGCCACGCCCAGCCAGACCAGCGGCCAGCCCGCGCACAACTGCACGGCCCCTCGGAAGTAGAGCCAGGCTTTAGCCCACTCGTGGTCGCCCGGGTAGCGGGCCTGCCCACCGTCCAGCCCGAGCTGGTAAATGGCCTGGGCGGAGTACGGGCCGTTGTAGAAATCGAAAACGTTCCCGGAGTACCACCAGTTGTGCGCCAGCCAGGCCAGCGGCCCCAGTCCGGCGATCGCGGCGAAGACCAGGGCCGTCAGCCGTCGCCGGCGCTCGGCCGCCACCAGGAAGAATAGCGCCACGAACGGGATCAGGAACCAGCCTTCGTAGCGCGCCAGCGACCCGGCACACGCAGCCACTCCGGCCGCCATCGCCGAGCCGAACCCCTGCCGCTCTTGGAACCGCACGGTGAAGTACAGCAGCGCCGCCAGCGCCGCCAGGAACACCGCCTCGCTCATGGCGATCGACTGCAAATAAAGCAGGTTGGGATTGAGGGCCAGCAGCAGGCAAGCCGCCACGCCCGCCTCCGCGCTCGAGAAGGCCCGCCGGGCGGCCAGGAACACCAACAGGCCCGCCATCACGAAGCATATGCCCGAGGGGATCGCCCCAGCCAGCCCGGTCTGCCACAGCCGGTCCGAGCGCGCGAAGGGCAGCATCAGCAGGTGCGGCAGCGGCAGCCACACCGTGCCGATCTGCCGCCAGCCGGGCGTCCGCGAATCCAGGATGCGGCGCGCGATGTTCAGATGCGCCGTAGCGTCGCCGTAATAGAGCAGGCAGCCCTGCGCATAAAACAACGCGATGGCCGCGGCGCTGAGGGCGCCCAGAAACGCCAGCAATCCGAGCGGCGCTCTAGAACTCCGTGAACTCTCTGAATTCCTGGAAACGGCCATCGATCTCCGCGCGTGTCAGCGTCCGAAAGCGATCCACTCCAAACCGCTCGCAGCAGAAGCTGCCCATCACCGACCCGTAGATCGCGGCGCGCCGCAGCTCCCGCGCATCCTCGACGCCCGCGCCCTTCCCCGCCAGGTATCCGAAGAACCCTCCCGCGAAGCAGTCGCCCGCGCCGGTCGGGTCCACCAGACGCTCCAGCAGGTAGCCCGGGGCGGCGAAATGCCCGTCGCGCCCGAACAGAATGGCGCCGTATTCGCCGCGCTTCACGATCAGCGTGCGCGGCCCCATCCCCAGAATCGCCGCCGCCGCCCGCCGCAGATTCGTCTCTCCCGAAAGCTGTCTAGCCTCGCTGTCGTTGATCAGCAGAAAGTCCCACTCCTGGATGGTGGCGAGCAACTCGTCGCGGCTTTCCCCTATCCAGTAATTCATGGTGTCGCCGCCCACCGCGCGCACCCCGGTCATCTGCGCGCGAACGCTGCGCTGCAAGGCCGGCTGTATGTTACCCAGGAACAGGTAGGGCTGGCTGCGATAATGCTCCGGCAGCTTAGGGTTGAAATCCGCGAACACATTGAGGTCGGTGCGCAGCGAAGTGCGTTCGTTCATGTCCGCCGAATAAATGCAGGAATAGAAGAAGGTTTTGCCGGACGCGTGCTCCAGCCCGGCCAGGTCGATGCCCCGCCCGGCGAGCAATTGCGCGTCCTCGCCGCGGAAATCGTCGCCGACCACCCCTACGATCGCGACCTCCGTGAAGAAACTGGCGGCCAGCGAGATGTACGTGCAGGCCCCGCCCAGCATTCGATCCACGCGTCCCTCGGGCGTTTCGACGCCATCGTACGCCACCGAGCCAACCACAACCAGCGACATGGTTCGATTGTAGCGTACCCGCGCGCGGCTTCTCGGAGAGCCGCGCAGCCGGCCTCCGGCGGATACAATGGAAGTTCATCGATGGGGATACTGGGTCTCGCCTGGCGCACTACTCCCGAAATCGCCGGCCTCGTGGTCGCGGTCTGGATTCAACTGCTGCTCGGGCGCCGGCTGCTCGCTAGCCGGGCGGCCAAGCGCCGGCCATCGGCGCGCGGCGCGATCCGGATCGCGACGGCCCTGCTCACCGCTTGGGTGGCCTACGGGTTCCTCACGAGCTTTCCATTCGCGTACCTGCGGCTGCAGTCGTCCTCCTTCGTTGCCTGGCTGCGCGGGAGCGCGCTGGCCTGGTCGATGGCTTCCATCGTCGCCTTCCTGCTGCTCCCGGTCTCCAGGCTGGCGCCGCGTTTCAGCGGGAAACGCCGCGTACTGGTGCGCGCCGCGGGAAGCGTCCTTCTGGCCGCCCCTTTCGCCGGAATGGGTTTTGGCATTTTCGTCGGGCGGCACGATCTGCGCTTGCGCGAGGTCGATGTGCCGATTCCAGACCTTCCCAGGGACCTGCATGGGCTGCGGCTGGTCCAGATCAGCGACATCCACCTGAGCCCCTTCCTCAGCGAGCGGGAACTGGAGCGCGCCGTCGGCATGGCCAACGAACTGCGCGCCCACTTGGCGCTGGTCACCGGCGACCTCATCACCGGCCAGGGCGATCCGCTGGACGCCTGTCTTTGCCAACTGGCGCGGCTGCGGGCCGACGCGGGCATCTTGGGCTGCCTGGGCAACCACGAGATCTACGCCCGCTCCGAGAACGCCACTGCCTCCGGGGGCGCCCGCCTGGGCATCCAATTCTTGCGGCAACAATCCCGGCAATTGCGCTTCGGCAATGCTACGCTGAACATTAGTGGAGTGGACTATCAGCGCATGGGAATGCGGTATCTGGTGGGCGCCGGCAAGCTCGTCGTGCCCGGTATGACGAATTTCTTGCTCTCGCACAACCCCGATGTGTTCGACGTCTCTTCCCAAATGGGTTTCAACCTCACCATTTCCGGCCACACTCACGGCGGGCAGGTGAATGTAGAGATCCTGCATGAGAATCTGAACGTGGCCCGGTTCTTTACGCCTTACACTTACGGTTTGTACCGGCAAGGTCCGGCGGCGCTCTGGGTAACCCGGGGAATCGGCACGGTGGGAGTTCCCGCGCGCATCGGTGCGCCGCCCGAGATCGCGCTCATACGCCTGTGCGCTACCTGATCCTCAGCGACATACACGCCAATTGGGAAGCCCTGGAGGCCGTCCTGCGCGACGCCCAGGGCGATTACGACGAGACCCTCTGTTGCGGCGACCTGGTGGGCTACGGCGCCGATCCCAACCGCGTGGTGGAATGGGTTCGCCAGAACGCTAAACTGGTGGTCCGCGGCAATCACGACAAGGCTTGCACCGTGCTCGACGACCTCGAGTGGTTCAACCCCGTGGCCCGCTCCGCCGCCACCTGGACCGTCGCCAGCCTCACCCCCGACAATTTGAACTACCTGCGCGATCTGCCCAAGGGCCCGGCCGTGCTCGATACGTTCCAGATCCTGCACGGTTCCCCGCTCGACGAGGACGACTACCTGGTCTCCAACTTCTCCATTACCCAGATCGTTCCCTACCTGGAACGGCAGGTCTCCTTCTTCGGCCACACCCACCTGCAAGGCGGCTTCCTGTGCCGCCGCGACTCCGTGTCGCGCCTCGCCAGGCCGGAAGGCGACCAGAGCCGCAAGGCGATCGAGATCGAGCCCGATGGGATGTACCTCATCAATCCCGGATCGGTCGGGCAGCCCCGAGACCGGGACCCCCGCGCCGGCTACCTGATCTACTCCCCCGGCGATCGGCGGGTCGAGTTTCGGCGGGCTCCCTACGACGTTCCCGCGGCGCAAGCCAAGATCCGCGAGGCCGGCCTCTCCGCCCTGCTGGCCGACCGGCTCGAGTCTGGAAGCTAACCAATCACTGTAAGTTCAAGACCACCGCGTTCGAGGCTGCTCCGTCCGCGACCAGGTACAGCCGCACGTCGCCCTGCCCCGCCAGGCTCCTGGGAATCGATATGTTCACCTGGTCCAGGCCGGCGTCGCTGCCTTGCGCGGCCGCGTAGAGCACCGGCACGCTCTGGCCGGCCACATAGCATTGAACCGTGGCCGCGCCGCGGATGCCCGTTCCAAATAGCGCCACGTACAGCGTGTCGCCCGCCGCGCCCAGGCTCAGCGGCGTGGGCAGGCAGCTTCGCGCCGCCGTTGCGTCGCAGCTATACAACTGTTCGTTGACCTGCTGATTGGACGACGTGATGCGAAAGCCGTAGGCCGCCGCCACGCCGGCCCCGTCCAGATTCATGCTATAGAGCCCGGGAGCGGAAGACGCTATCTGGAGGGACCCGCTCAGCGCCACCCTCGAGCCGTGCAGCACCGCGAGCTGCGCGGAGCCCGCCGCGAGCCCGGCCGGAATCAGAAGATTCACTTGGCCGGGAGTGACCGCGAACAGCGGCGCAAGCTGGGAGTTGCCCGCGCTATCGGTGATCTGAACCGAAACTCCGCCCAGCGACGTGGGAAGCGGCAGCGCCGTCGCGACAGCCGTCCCCGAAGCCATCCCCGGTCCGAATACCGCCACGATTTCCTGCGGCGCCACGGCTCCCGCCGCATAGCTCGCGCTGTTGACCGCCACGGCCGTGGTGGGCGTATTCAGATCCACCCGCACCACGCTATAAGCCGGCACTGCGACCGGGTTCTGCGAGCTGGATGTCTGCACCGCGACGGCGTTTGGGTTCGCGGCCGTGTTGGCGGCGGTGGGATCGGCGCCGGCGATGAATTGCACGGGCAGCGAGCCCGCGACGGGAACTCCGCCCACCTGCACCGTCACCTGATGCGCGGTGGCGCTCTTGTTGGTAATCACGACGCTTTGCTGGCCGTTGACGCCGATATAGGCCTGCGCATAAAGAGCCGGAATCTGTCCCAGACCGGTTGCCGCTACCGTCGCCCCGCCGGTCACAGTGGTCGGCTCGACCGCCGTCGCGTTCTTCAGGACGCCATTCAGGACCGCCAATCCCAGGGGCTGCGCCGTTGTAAAGAAACCGAAATCCAGCGTAAGTGTGTCGATGGTGGTTCCTTCGTTGTAAGCGTCTTGCGCATCCAGATAGTGGGTCTGCGCGGCGTAGATCCCCGTAGTGCCGGACAGCGCATGCATCCCCACGTATAACATGGACGGCGCCGTCGACATACGCATCGCGTACTCGGCCGCCCAGATCGCGCCATACAGCGTTCTATCGGTTACCGAAGTGCCTGTGCCCAGGCCGTCGCTGGTGGGAAGAAACTCGGAGACCAAGTACTTCGTTCCCGGCGGATTCAGCGCCTCCAGATACCCGGTCGCGAACGCCGAGGTCTTCGCGACCAGCACGGCGTTATCGTCCGCCATCCACTGGCTGAATGCGCCCGTGCTTTGCGGCGGGTATTGGTGATAGGTGACCGCATCCCAGTATTTGTCCGCATAGGCCGCGATGGATTGATCCCAGGGAGGGTTAAGATTGGTGTCGCCCGCGTCCTGAAAGAAAATTGCCACCACCGCCTCCGGATCGGCCGCCTTGATGGCGTCGCGATAGGGTTTCATCTTAGTCGCGTAATCGGCGCCCGAGGAGAAGAACCCGTTGAATAAGTAGGGTTCGTTGCAGAGTTCCCAAACGGCCACCGGGATCCGATTCGCCTTCGCGAACGCGGCCATCTGCCCGGCCGACTCGGGCGTGTCGGTATACCCGTTGACGTCCACGATCAGTTTCGCACCCAAAAAGTCGGCCCGGTTGGCGGCATCCACGAACGATCCGCCGCCCTTCCCGTTGACCCAGGGAACCGACTCGGTTAGTAGCGTGGCCACGATGGTCCCCTGAAACTGCGCCACCCAGGAGCTCACCATCATCCCGGTCTGCCAGTCGAAGGCGTCCGAGAAGATGCCGCTCGGGTAGCGCACCCAACCCGGGGAAAGCTGCGCCGCGAGGTTGTTGAAGCGGTAATCGTAGTACTCCACCGGAAACGTAACCTCGTCGTTGAAGCCGCTGAAGTTGGCGTTGAGCGGCGTCGTGTGTACGGCGTCGATGTCGATGCTGGCCGGCTCCTGGCCCAGCGCGGCCAGGCCGCTAAACGCCGCTACGAGAATCAGCCGTGCGAGAGGCATCGTGTTCTGAAACCCCAGCGCCGGCGACAAGTTGCTACACCCCTGGCGAGGCGTCTCGCCATGTGCTAGATTGGCTCCATGAAGATCCTTGTTCTGGGTTTGCTAAGCGTGCTCGGAGCCTTCGCCCAGAAGATTCAAATCGAGTTCGACCAGTCGGTGGATTTCACGAAGTACAAGACGTTCGCCATCCGCGATGGCCGGCTCAACAGCGGCAATCCATCGCTCTCGAGCGATCTGGTCCGCAAGCAGATCGACAGCGACATTCGGAAGTACCTGGGAGCCAAGGGACTCCTTTTCGTCTCTTCCGGATCGTCCGACCTCAATCTTCGCTATACTCTCGGATCCGCGAACAAAACCGAACTGGAGGCCTATCCCGCGGGCTGGCGTGGCTGGGGCACGCAGGTGGTCAGGGTCCCTTACACCGAGGGTACGCTGGTCGTCGATCTCCGCGACTCCGGCACGCGCTCGCTGGTCTGGCGTGCCATCGCGCGGGAACACAAGAGCGACCCGTACAAAGTCCAGGGAAAGCTCGACGACATGGTGCGAAAGTCTTTCGACAAGTATCCTCCCAAAGTGAAATAGCCCCGCAACTCCTCCGGAGCCGCTGGGTTTAGGCCAGTGATGCAGCGCAATAATTTCCTCCGTGGCTGCCTCGCCGCGCTGCCCGTGACCCTGGTGGCGCTCCTGCTGGTCGACCGCGCGCCTTCCCAATCCGTTCCGCCGCCCACCGCCCCGCCGGGCCTCGAGAAGATCCAGCATTTCGTCTTCATCATGCAGGAGAATCGCAGCTTCAATCACTACTTCGGCACGTATCCCGGCGCCGAAGGGCTGCCTCCCGGCGCGTGCGTCCCCAATCCCTCCGGCGGCCCCTGCGTGGCGCCCTACCACGACGCGGATCTGGTTAACCAGGGCGGCGCCCACGGTTGGGCCAATGCGCTGGATTGCATCGATGGCGGCCTGATGGACGGATTCATCACAGGATCGACCGAGAAGCCCGGCGACGTCCTGGGCTGGCACGATTACCGCGAAATCCCAAACTACTGGGATTACGCCAAGCTCTACGTGCTCCAGGACCGGCTCTTCGAGTCCATTACTTCCTACAGCCTTCCCGCGCACCTGTATATGCTGGCGGCTCAGAGCGGTGGTTACACCGGCGCTGCCGGGCAAACCCGCCCGTCGTCCTACTCTTTCCCGGAGATTACCCTGCTTCTAGGCAGCGGCAAGATCGACTGGAAGTACTACGTCAATCGCGGCCTGGCCGCGGGCGCGGCCGATGGCGGAGAAGCCGATCAGGACGTCGACGAAACCACTTACACTTTCTGGAATCCCCTGCCCGCATTTCCCTCGGTGAAGAACGACGCGACTCAGTTTAGCCGGCTCACTGACGCCACTCAGTTCTATGTCGATGCGCAGAACGGGACGTTGCCCCAGGTAAGCTGGGTCATTCCCAACAGCACCTTGAGCGAGCACCCGCCCGCCAGCGTAGCCACTGGCATGGCCTACGTGACCGGCCTCGTAAACGCCGTCATGAATTCGCCCCAGTGGAACTCGACCGCGATTTTCATCGCCTGGGACGATTGGGGCGGATTCTACGATCATGTGGTCCCCCCTCAAGTCGATCAATACGGGCTGGGCATTCGCGTGCCCGGTCTGGTGATTAGCCCCTATGCCCGCCAGGGCTACGTCGATCACAAGACTTACTCGTTCGAGAGCTGGCTCAAGATCGTCGAGGAGCGATTCGGCGTCGTCCCCATGACCGGCCGCGACAATACCGCCAACGACATGACGGATGCCTTCGATTTCACCCAGCAACCGCGCTCTCCTGTGCTGCTAACCGCGACCGGCTCTCCTTATCCGCCCGCTCCGCAGAGCCTGATCCATCCCGCGGGCACGCTGGTCGCGACCAATTCCGCTTACGGCACTTACTCGCTGGCGCCCGAGACAATTGCCTCGCTCTGGGGTTCCAATCTCGCGGCGGCGCCCCTGCAGGCTTCATCGCAGCCGTTGCCCCTGGCGCTGGGCGGCGTCTCGGTCGTCGTGAAGGACTCCAACGGCGGCTTGTTCCCGGCGCCGCTCTTCTATGTTTCGCCCACTCAGGTAAACTTCCTCATTCCCAAGGGCGTGGCCCCCGGCGTCGCGACCATTACTCTGGGGAACGGGAGCGCCACGTCCACCGGTACGGCCGTGATCGGCGCCGTGGCGCCCGGTTTGTACACCGCCAATTCCACGGGACAAGGGCCTGTCGCCGCGCAAGTGCTCACTGGCCAGACTTACTCCAATGCCTCGCAATGCGATGCCGCCGGTGTTTGCACCCTGATCCCCATCGACGTGAGCGTGTCGCCCCAACCTTACCTGATCCTCTATGGCACCGGAATCCGCGGCGCCGCCCCCGGAGGCGTCAGCGTCAAGATTGGAAACGTCGATGCGCCCGTATCCTATGCCGGTCCGCAGGGCCAGGATGCCGGTCTGGACCAGGTGAACGCCGCCTTGCCTTCCTCCCTCAAAGGAAGAGGGCAGCTTGTGGTCGCCGTCACCGTGAACGGGCAGGCCACCAACATGGCGCAGGTGGCCTTTCAATAGCGGCAGGTCCGCTGGCGGAGGCGCCGCGATCTACGGTCTTTTTCCGAACGCCTAACCCGGCGTAGCCGGAACCAAACAGGCGGCGCTAGGATGCCGGAGTGGGCATCGAGCTAATCGCCGAGCGGCACGCCGCGCAGATCGAAGGGGTGCTGGGTTGCTGGGACCGGATGCTGGAGTTCGGCCCTCCGCCGAAGGTTTGCTACGCCGAAGGGATGCCCTCGTATCTGTACGCCAACCATGGGCGGATCTTCGACTGCCCGCGTTTTGCGGACCCGTTCCGGAACCAACTGCGGGAGAACGCCGAGCAACTGGCGGCGGCCAACGGGATCGAGATCGAGTTTCTCCGGAAGCGGAACGTTCGCAGCTAGGCTATGATTGAAAAGATCCCGATTGCGCACGATGGCTCGGAAGGAGCGCAGAGAGCTTTCAACAAGGCTCTGGAGCCGGCCATGGGAGCCTCGGTGGACATGATCGGCCTCGAAGAGCGCTCGATTCACGATGGCGAAACCATCGACGAAGTCGGCCAGGAGATCGAAGAACGGAACGGCTACTTCGAAGAGCTCGCGGCCCAATGCAAACGGCGCGCGGCGTTGCGCGGAATCGACCTGCTGGCGCTCGGATACGCGGGGCACTCGCGCATCTACGAGCATCTATGGAGCGGGACGTCTCGGAATCTCGCGCGCCTGGCGCCTTGCAGCGTCCTAGTCGTGAAGTGAGCGGCATTCGCGGAACCGCCGAGGTCCCTCTGGTCGGGCTCCTGAAAGAGAGGCGCCGGATCGAAGAGGCCGTGCGGCGGGGCGAATCGCTGCTCGTGCTGGGGCCCGCGGGTTCCGGAAAGACGGCGTTGGTCCGGTCGGTCACCGCTTCGGCCAAGGGCGCATTGCACCTGGAACATAGGCCCGTGCTGCACGATATGCTCGCGTCCCTGGCGACGGCGCTGGCCGCGAACGGTCATCCCCGGTTCGCGCGCTTGGTCAAGAAAGGACAGCCGCCCGCCAAATGGGCCAGCCAGCAGACCAGCGTTCATCTGCGCGGCCTCATCCGGAGCGCCCTGGCAGTCAGCCCGTGTCTGCTCGTCCTGGACGCCATCGCGGATTCCAGCTTTCAGGCCTACCGGTTCTTCCAGAGCGTTTACCACATTCCGGGAATGGCGATGATCGCCATTTCGAGAGATCTCTTCCGGCTGGGCGAGCTCCATCGGCTGTTCTGGGACCCTCGAAGCACGGTCCAGATGATGCCGCTTTCCGATCCGGAGGCCTCGACGCTGTTCGAGCTGGCGGCGGACCGGCTTGGCTTGCGGGAATTCGACCTAGCCGATTTCCGGCCGCGCGTCCTCGACAACGCCAAAGGCAACCCGGGGCAGATTGTCGAGATGTGCCGCCTGGCGCGGGACCCGCAGTACCACTCGGGCCAGCACATCATGTTCGCTCCGTTGCGCATCGACCTGATGGCTCGATATCTGGAGTGACCAGCGCACCTCCGGCTTGGCTCGGCTCGAATCGAATGTCCGCCAGATCGCGGCGAATCGCTTCCGCGGCCTCCGGACTCGCCTCGGAAGGACCAAGGAGCCGGTCCAACTGCGCCCGATACGTGTCGGCGTGGGAATCGAACCGCGCTTGCATCCCGGCGATGGCCCCGCGCGCCCATGCCTGGAGGAGCCGGCGGTAGGAAAGGAACGCTTCCGAAACCTCCCGGCCAAGCAAGCGCCGGAGCCGGCTTATCACGCGCGCCTGCACCAGCGGCCTGGCCACCGAGACAAACGGCGACCGCTTGAGCGGCCCCGGTTCCCCGGCGAAATCCAGTTGCGGCATTTCCCGAAGGGCCAAGAGAAGCTCCTGCTCCTGTGGTATCTCGGTCACATCCAACTGCTGGGCGGCTTGCTGAAGCGCCCCGGTCAGTTCTCTCGCCAGGCCGTCCAGACTGGCGTACAACTGGTTGGACGCGCCCGCGGCCGTCTCCCGCACAGCGGCGGCGACCAGGCCGGCCTCCGCGTTCTGCCCTAGCCGCCACCGCTCGACAATTCGGGAGGCGGCTTCCCGCAGTGCAACCGGCGCGAGGTTCTCCACGTCGTCGGTTGCCCGCAGGCACGCGGTTGTCTCTTCGGGTATCCGGCCGGCGGTCCGCCTCAGTTCCTTTTCCACCTGCCGAAGCGCTTCGGCATCCGACGGACAGGTTCCCTCGACACGATCCAGCTTTGAGCGCAGCGCAGCCTCGACGGACTCGCGCAGGGCCGCAATCTTGCGCCGCACCGACTCTTCCGCAAGCTGCTGGCGGCGTTTGTAGAGGGGAGCGATCTGTTCTTCGAACCAGGCGTCCAACAATGCCGCGGACTCGCCCAGGACGCTGACCGGCCAAACCTCCAGCGTCAGACCCAAGTGTTGCCGGATCTGTTCCGCGATGTAGGCGAGCGCCGATTCGCGGTCCGCTGGCGCGAGCAGGTCCGCCTTGCTGAGCAGGACGGAGGCAGGCGCCCCAGCCTCGTACAGCGCACGGATGGTCGCCAGGTCCTCCTCCGAGAGTGCCGAGCCGGCGTTGATCAGCACGACGCCAAGGTCGCATTGTGGCAAGTAGGCGCGAGCCTGGGCCGCCCCGGAAGTCGCGAGCGAACCCAGGCCCGGCGTGTCCACGAACACGATCCCCTCGCTGAGCCTTCGAGCCGGCAGTTCCACGACAATCCTCGTAACGCCCTTGGAGTTGCTGGGATTGCGCTGCTCCGTAACGAACTCCGGCGCCCCGCCGACTTCGAGGCGTTCCACCCGGCGGTCCGCGAATGTAACCGTCAGCCTCGGCTCCGGCCCCGCAACCAGCCGCGTCGGTACAGCCGTAATTGGATTCACGCCGACTGGGAGCACGCCGGCCTGAAGGATGCGATTCAGCAACGACGACTTTCCCGAGCTCACCCGGCCGAAGACCGCGATTTCGAAACGCCGGGTCTCCAGGCGGTCCAGGACTAGAGCCAACTTGGAGCGGAACTCAACCAAGCCGTGCGCCGAAACGATCCTATCGAGCTTCCGCAGCAGCACCGCCTCATCGCCCGCCCACTCGAGTTTCGCCAACCTGACGCTGAGATCTTGCCCGAGTCCCTGCACCAGATGGGCGTCGAGCTTGTCGACGAGCGTGTTGAGTTCGGCGACCAGCCCGTTGAGGTCGGCGGCCACGGGCGCAGAGACTTCCCCACTACCCCGCATGTAGTTCGGGCCAGTTTCGATGAGCGCGATTCGGACGAAGGCCAGGGTCACCCGGATGCAGTGGATCGCGCCGAACTGCGGGCCCGGCACTGCGATCTGCTGCCCTTCGAGGACGCGAAGCATCTGCGCCCGAATCCGCGCGATGTAATCTTGAACGACCTTGCTC
>Ga0326727_10019449_pt1 | contig 13649 bp, 12 predicted proteins | sample MB2enrmetagenome_FD_207643 | JGI IMG/M metagenome (GOLD analysis project Ga0326727, IMG submission 207643) | Lab enriched peat soil microbial communities from McLean, Ithaca, NY, United States - MB29MY | ecosystem: Environmental > Terrestrial > Soil > Wetlands > Peat | place: USA: New York... | reverse complement strand
GGGGATGGGTGCTGCGGCGGGTGGATCTGTTTCTGGCGCAGAGCGAGGAGGACGCGCGGCGGCTGGTGGCGATGGGGGCGCGAGTGGAGGCGGTGCGGGCGATTGGGAACCTGAAGTACGATGTGCGCGCGGCAAAGGCGAGCCGCGTGGCGGAGTTGATCCGTGAGGCTGCGGCGGGACGGCCGACTGTGGTGGCGGGAAGTACGGTGGATCGTCTGAATGATAAGAGCCTCAGCGAAGAAGAGATGGTGATTCAGGCGTGGGAGGGACGGGTTCGGCGTGAGATTGGCGCACTGCTGGTGATGGCTCCGAGACATCCTGAGCGATTCGGCGAAGTAGAAGCAACAGTGACGGAATTTTGCTACGTGAAGGCGAGTGGTTGGGTCGCGTCGAAGGATGGTGCTTTACTCGCGCAAATCAATCCGGGCTGGGATGGGAAACCAGCACCCAACAGATTGCCAGGCACTGAGGGGCGGTTGGAGATTGTGCTGCTGGATACGATTGGGGATCTGGCGGCGGTGTATGGCATCGCGGACGTGGCTTTCGTTGGCGGGAGTTTGGTGCGGCGGGGAGGGCATAATCCGCTGGAACCCGCGCAGTTTGGCGTGCCGGTAGTGATGGGGCCATCGTATGAGAACTTCCGCGATGTGGTGGGGAAGATGATTGCGGAGGATGGGATTCGCATTGTGCAGGATAAGGAAGAGTTGGAGCCGGCGCTGGTTGAGATGCTGACAGACCGCGAGGCGGCGCGGGCGATGGGAGAGCGCGGACGGCAGGTCTTTGAGGAGCAGCAGGGGGCGACGGGGCGGGCGGTTGCGGCGCTGGTTGGGATGGTGCGACCGTGAGGGCGCGGCGGTGGTGGGGATGGCCGCTGGCGCCGATCTATGCGGCGGCGCTGGCGTTGAGGGATGGGCTGCGGCGGTTGGGCGTGCTGCGGGTGAGGCGGCTGCGGTGGCCGGTGATCAGCGTGGGGAGTTTGTCGGCGGGAGGAGCGGGGAAGACTCCTGTGGTGATTGCGCTGGCGGAGTTGCTGCGCGCGCGCGGTTGGGATGTGGATGTGCTGTCGCGGGGGTACGGGCGGAAGGGGCGAGGGGTGGAGCGCGTGGATTTGGATGCCGTGGATGCGGCGGCGCGCTTTGGCGATGAGCCGGTGGTGATCGCGCAACGGGCGGGGGTCCCGGTGTGGGTTGGGGCGGAGCGGTTTGCGGCGGGCGAGGCGGCGGAGGGATTTGCGGCGAGTGGGGGAGAGCAACAGCAAGGGCAAAAGCGAAATGCGGGGATTCTTCCCCTTCACTGCGTTCAGGGTCAGAATGACAACTCTGAATTTGCGAATGACAAATCACGGGCGCATCTGCTGGATGATGGGTTTCAGCACTGGGGGTTGGCGCGGGCGGTGGATGTGGTGTTGGTGACGGAGGAGGATTTAGAGGAGGCGCTGTTGCCGGCGGGGAACCGGCGGGAGCCTCTGGCGGCGCTGCGGCGGGCGGATGTGGTGGTGCTGCGCGATACGGAGCGCGCGCGCGTGGAAACACGGGTTAGAGGGCTGATGCGCGCGGGCGCGGCGGTGTGGAGCGTGCGGCGGGATCTGCGGTTTGCGGATTGCGAGGGGGGCGGGAGCGCGGGGACCAGGCCGCTGGCGTTCTGCGCGATTGCGCGGCCGGATGGATTCTGGGCGATGCTGGAGGAGTCGGGCTGCCAGTTGGCGGAGATCGTGGCATTCGGCGATCATCATGCGTATGCAATGGTGGATATGGTGCGGATGGTTGCGATGGCAAAGAAGTGCGGGGCGACGGGATTTGTTACCACGGAGAAGGATGCGGTGAAGTTGACGGAAGCGATGATGGAGCGGCTGCGCGAGGTGGGGCCGGTGTGCGTGGCGGTGCTGACGGCGCGGTTTGTGGACGAGGCGGATGTGCTGCGCGAGCTGGAGGCGCGCTGCCGGTGAGAGTGCTGATTGTGCGGATCGGGGCGATGGGCGATGTGCTGCACGCGATGCCGGCGGTGGCGGCGCTGCGCGCGCTGCACCCCGAGTGGTTTATCGGGTGGGCGATTGAGCCGCGCTGGAGCGACCTGTTGCAGATTGCCGGGGACCCCAACGACCTGCAGCAGATCGAGGGGCGCTTCGATGCGCGCGCGCTGGTGGACCGCTGGTACAGCGTGGCGGCGGGAGCGTGGAAGCGCAGGCCGCTGGCGCCCAGGACGCACTTGGAGATGCGCGTGCTGCGCGATGTGCTGCGCGGCGAACGGTTCGACGTGTGCGTGGACATGCAGGGGGCGGTGAAGTCGGCTGCGGTGGGACGCATGGCGGGGGCTGCGGTATTTGCGGGGTCGGCGAGGCCGAGGGAGCGCATGGCGCGCTGGTTGTATGGGCAGAAGCTGGATGTGAACTCGGCGCATGTGGTGGAGCAGGGATGCGAGCTGCTGGGCGCGGCGGTCTGCGAGCGGTTGCGACCGGCACGGGTGATGCTGCCGATGGATGAGATGGACGAGCGGTGGGCTTCGGAGGCGGTGGGAGACGAGAGGTTTTGCCTGATCTCGGCGGGCGGTGGATGGGGCGCGAAGATATGGCCGGCGGAGCGGTTTGGCCGCGTGGCGGCGGAGTTGGGACGGGCCGGCGTGCGGTCGGTGGTGAATACTTCGCCGCATGGCTCGCGCGAGGCGGAGCGCGTGGTGGAGACGAGTGAGGGGTTTGCGCGCGCGGTGCCCTGCTCGGTGGGGCAACTGATCGCGCTGGCGCGGCGGGCGGCGGTGGTAATCGGGGGAGACACCGGGCCGCTGCACCTGGCGGCGGCGCTGGAGAGGCCGGTGGTGGGGATCTACGGGCCGACCGACCCGGCGCGCAATGGGCCTTACGGCACGCGCTCGCGGGTGCTGCGCGATGCGACGAGCACGACCAGCCACAAGCGGGTGAGCGAGGTGGATGCGGGAATGTTGCGGATCGGCGTGGAAGAGGTGGTGACTGCGGCGATGGAGATGCTGGGGTAGGTTCGAGGTTCGAGGGAGAAGCGCAAGGCGATTTCTGTTGATGCGTGTAGCGTAACGCGCTATAGTTGTTGCAGTGATCCGGTCATTCAAGCACGCGGGGCTGGAACGGTTCTTCCGGACGGGCTCGAAGGCCGGAATACAGCCGAGTCACGCGAAGAAATTGCGCATTCTGCTCACAGCTCTGGACGCTGCCTCGAATCCGCAGATGATGGATGGCTCGGGGTGGGGATTTCATTCCCTGCGCGGTTCGTTGAAGGGACACTGGGCGGTATCGGTGAACGGCAACTGGCGCATTACATTTACCTTCCACGGCGAAGATGCCGAGGTCGTGAATTATCTGGATTATCACTAAGGAGACGTTTATGGCGATGCACAATCCTGCACATCCTGGCGAGGTCCTTCGCGACTACATTGGCGAGACAGATGTTACCTCTTTGGCGGAGCGGTTGAAAGTGGCACGGACTACGTTGTCGCGAATTCTCAATGGTCATGCGGGGATTTCGGCGGCGATGGCGATCCGGCTGGCCGGCGCGCTGCCCAATACGAGTCCCGAGTTTTGGCTGCGAATGCAGATGAACTACGATCTGTGGCAGGCGCGCAAGGGGATGAAGCTGCTGGCGCGAAGGGTGGTTCGATCGACTCCAGTCGCAGCATGAAGTCGTGCGGGCGAGAAGATTGTTGCGTTGAAGAGAGGCGAGCGGGCGAGCGTGAGCGGACGGACGGGTTGGCAGAGGATTGCGCGGCGGATACGGGTTCCGATGGGGTTTGTCTTTGCGGCGCTGTATCTGTGGCTGGCGCGACCGAGCTGGCGGGCGATGGCGGCCAGCGCAGCGCTGGTGCTGCCGGGGCTGTGGCTGCGCGGGTACGCGTCGGGCTATGTGCGCAAGGACGCGGAGCTGACCACGACGGGGCCGTATGCGCATACGCGGAACCCGCTGTATCTGGGGTCGATGCTGATCGCGTTCGGGTTTGCGGCGGCGGCGGCGAGCTGGGTGATTCTGGCGCTGCTGGCGGGGCTGTTCGCGGCGATCTATATTCCCACGATCCTGAGCGAGGAAGTCTATCTGCGCGAGCGCTTCGCGGGCTATGAGGCGTACGCGCGCGCTGTGCCCAGGCTGCTTCCGCGCGGCGCGGGCGCGGACAAGGAGTTGGCGGCGGACGGGGCGGTTGCGGCAACGGGAGGCTTTTCGGCGGAGCTTTACCGGCACCACCGCGAGTACAATTCAGCCATGGGCGCGGCGGCAATCTATCTGGCGCTGGCGCTGAAGCTGCTGTATTTTTCACGCTAAGAGTTGCAACTATCTTTCTTGTGCGAGCTGCGAACTGTTGATGGGTTTGATCGGTCTGAATCATATCGCGGCCCACTCCTCCGGCTTTAAGTTGGCGCGGCTTGCGTTCGCCGCTCTGCTGCTTGCGGCGTTGCTGGCAGGGCTGTCTGGGCTCTTGGGTGGAGACCAAACGGCGCAGGCGCAGACGTTGCAGTCCCCGACGGTCCACATGGTGCAGACGGCGCAGCACCCCATCCCAACGCTGCAACCGCCGGTTGCGGGTTATGCGTTTCCCGAGCGGCAGACGCTGACCTTTACCGTGGACTGGCGCGTGTTTACGGCGGGCAGGGCGGTCTTTCACCTGGAGCGGCAGGGAGACCAGTTGAAGGTGACAGCGACGGCGGACACGGTGGGCGCGGTGAATCTGCTGTTTCCAGTGGTGGACCGGTTCCAGTCGGCGATGGACACCGGGACGGGCTGCTCGGAGGGGTTCTGGAAGCAGGTGCAGGAGGGACGGCGGCGGGTATCGAGCGACCTGACATTCGACCCGAGCGCGGGCAAACAGACGCAGGTGGAGCGAAACCTGGTGAAGGGCACGCAAAAACAGCAGACGACGTCGATTCCCGCATGCGTGACGGACTCTCTGTCGGGAATCTTCTATGCGGCGTCGCAGCGGCTCACGGTGGGGCAGGACTTCGGCTTTCCGCTGGCCGATGCGATGCGCACGGTGACGGTGACCATGAAGGTGGAGGCGCGCGAGGAGATCAAGACGCCGGCGGGGACGTTCCAGACCATCCGGGTACAGCCCACGGCCGAAGAGGGCGTGGTGAAGAACCGGGGCAACATCTGGGTCTGGTACACCGACGACGCACGCCATATTCCAGTGCAGATCCGGGCGCGGTTGTTCTGGGGGACAATCACCTTCCACCTGCAAAGCGTGGAAGCGAAGTGAGTTGAGCAGGGGTTGGGAGTGAGTTGGAGCGCGGAGGTGAGTCGATGTTTCTGGATGGAGATGCGGAGCCGGGAGTGCCCGCAGGCCTAGTGATCGTGGGGCGGTTTGAGAGTCCTTCGGAGGCGCAGATGGCCAAAGGGATGCTGGAGTCGGCGGGGGTGGAGTGTTTTCTGGTGGGAGAGAATGCCAACAGTCTGCTGCCTGCGGCGTTCCGGGTGCGACTGCAGGTGCGGGTGGAGGATGAGGCGGCGGCGCGCGAGTTGATGGCGCAGAGTGCCGGGGATTTGGCTGGCGAAGGCATCGCGGATGGGTGAACCGCGGAGAAATTGGGGTGGCGAGGGCGCTGATTCGGATGGAAGAAGATCGGGACGGCATGGCTGGGAGTTGAATTGGACGCGCCATTGCATGTAATTTGGTCAATGCCGATTGTAGAACGCGGATCTGGCGGCGTACGCGCGAGCAAGGCTTTGCGGAAGCAGGCATTCGGCCAGGGCGGCGAACACAGGATGTGATCGCCGAACCTGTCGCGGGACCGGCAGGCCGCGTGAAATGGAGTGAGGTCGGCGGTTTCGCCCTGCAAGGAAATGGATGGTTTTGGAAGTGACTGGTTTGCAGAGTTCAAGCTCTGCGATATGAGTACGATGAGAGAGGGTTGGGAGAGAGCGATGAAGATTAATGGGATGAGGATTGCGGGCGTGTTGATGGCATGTCTTCTGGGTTTGGTTACGCTGGCACAGCCGGGGCGGCTGATGGCGCAGGCTGCGGCACCAGCTCCGGCAGCAATACCGGGAGCCGCAAGCGTTCACGGCCATGTGAACGACCCGTTGGGGGTTGTTCCGGTCCCAAACGGCGAGGTCAGGCTGACCACCGACCGGAACCTGAACACGGTGAACAAGAAGTTCGAGTACACCTTCCCGGTCGACAATAGCGGCAACTACAAGGGCTCTGACATCAAGCCGGGCAACTACGATGCGTGGTTCTATCAGAACAACAACAGTATCGACCGTATGCCGTCACAGGTATTTGCGGCGGGGGAAGACAAGACGGTGGACTTCGACATGAGCCGCAAGGAGTACATCGACAAGATGAGCCCGGCTGAACGCGACCAAATGGAGCAAACGAGGAAGCAGAACGCGGAGATCATAGCGAAGAACGCCAAGATCGAGAACCTGAATGCGCTGCTGAAGCAGGCGCGCGCGGACACGGCGGCAGGCAACTATGCGTCGTCCATCAAGTCCATGACGGAAGCGACCGCGGCCAAGCCCGATGAACCGATCCTGTGGGACACGCTGGGCGATGCGCAACTGGGCGACGCCGTGGCGGCGGACAAGGCGGCGAAGGCGGCCAAGACAACCGACCCGTCGATTCCGGACAAGTTGACTGCGGCGGTGACCTCGTACCAGAAGGCCCTCAGCCTGAATGCGGCGTCGGCCAAGCCCAGCACAGATGTTGCCGCGGTGGTCAACAACCAGCTTGGACAGGCGCTGGGCAGGCTGGGCAAGACACAGGATGCCGAAGATGCATACGATGCGGCGGCCAAGGCAGACCCGAAGGGTGCTGCGAGGTACTACTACAACGAGGCGGTGACGCTCTATAACGCGGGACTGGCGACGGGCAAGGTGGATGGGGTTGCCGAGGCGGCGGACAAGGCGATCGCGGCCGATCCGACCAGGGCGGATGCTTATTACCTCAAGACACAAGGGCTGGCTCCGCTCATCACCGCAACGGCTGACGGGAAGCTTGTCGCGCCTCCGGGCTTTGTGGATGCCTGCAACAAGTATCTGCAACTGGCGCCTGCTGGGCCTCATGTCGCGGACATCAAGGCGCTCCTCGCGGGACTGAATGAACAGATCCAGACAAACTACAAGGCGCCACCGCCGCCCAAGAGGAAGTAGACTGACCATGAAGGATGGAAACGGCCCTGAGCGATACGAGTCCGGGGCCTTTTTCTTGTAGGTCGGGGGTAGGGGTTTTACGGGCAATGGAAAAGCAACGACGGAGATTCTGACTCTTCGAGTCAGAATGACGCGTTGGGAGAGTGAAATAAGGGTGGGGTTGGCGGATCAGGCTTCGACGAGGCCGTAGCGGCGCTGCCATTGTTGTTTGAGGCGGGCCCAGACAGCGGCGATCTGGGCGGGCGGGACGGCGGGATCGGGGCGGGCGGCGAAGCGTTCGGCTTCAACTTTGGCCAGCTCCAGGGTGGCGCGGTCGCGCAGCAGGTTGGCGACGCGGAACTCGGGGAGGCCGGTCTGGCGCGTGCCGAAGAACTCGCCTGGGCCACGCTGCTGGAGGTCCAGCTCGGCCAGGGCGAATCCGTCTTGCGTGGCGACCATTGCGTTCAGGCGCGCGTCGGCCTGCTCGGTGACGTTGCCTCCGGTCATTAAGATGCAGAAGCTCTTTGCGGCGCCGCGGCCGACGCGACCGCGGAGCTGGTGCATCTGCGCCAGGCCGAAGCGCTCGGCGTGGTCGATGACCATCACAGCGGCGTTGGCTACATCGACCCCAACCTCGATGACGGTGGTGGAGACCAGGACGTCGATCTCGCCGCGATGGAAGCGCGCCATGGTGACTTCCTTTTCGTCGGCGCTGAGGCGGCCGTGCAGCAGGCCGAGACGCAGGCCGGCGAGCGCGCCGGTGCGCAGCTCGTCGAACATCTCGGTTGCGGAGCGAAGCTTGGTCTTCGGCGTGGCGAAAAGATTGTCGGCCTTCGTCAGTCTACCCTTCGCAACGCGAGTCTTTGCAGCTGACCTGCTGACTTGCTGACTCGCTGACTCGCCTGCTGGTTCCGGTTCTTCGTCATGGGGGAAATCGAGCTCGGGCTGGTCGTCGCGGCTGCCCTCGATGACGGGGTAGACGAGGTAGGCCTGGCGGCCCTGCGCGACCTGTTTGCGGACAAACTCCCAGACCTCGGCGGCGTGCTCCTCGGTGGTGCGGTGGGTGACGATGGGAGTGCGGCCGGGCGGCATCTCGTCGATCATACTGACCTCCAGGTCGCCATAGAGGGTGAGTGCGAGGGTGCGTGGGATGGGCGTGGCCGTCATGGAGAGGACGTCGGGATCGGTTGCGACGCCATCGGCTCCGGGCTTGCGCATCAGCTTGAAGCGCTGCTGCACTCCGAAGCGGTGCTGCTCGTCGACGATGACCAGGCCGAGGTTGTTGAAGTCGGCCTTGTCCTCCTGCAGGGCGTGGGTGCCGATGACGAACTGCGCCTCGCCGCGCATGATGCGGTCCTGCGTCTGACGCCTGGTGGCGGGGTCGAGCGAGCCGGTGAGCAGCGCGACCTTGTACGGCTGCCCGGTGCTGGGCGAGACGGCGCTGGCGAGGAGCTTGCGCGCGGAGAGATAGTGCTGCGTGGCGAGGATCTCGGTGGGTGCCATCAGCGCGGCCTGGCAGCCGTTCTCCATGGCGACGATTGCGGCCTGCATGGCGACAATGGTCTTGCCGGAGCCGACATCGCCCTGCAGCAGGCGGCGCATGGGCTGAGGGCGGCGCATGTCTGCGACGATCTCGCCGAGGACGCGCTTCTGCGCGGCGGTGGGATGGAAGGGAAGCACCTGCTTGATGGCCTCGCGCACGGTGGGGCCGGTGGCGAAGGCGGTGCCGACGCGCTCCCTCATGCGGCGGCGCTTGAGTTCGAGGCCGAGTTCGAGGTAGAAGAGCTCTTCGAAGATGAGGCGCCGGTGCGCGGGGGTGGATGCGGACATCAATTCCGGCATCGGCGTTCCGGCCTCGGGAAAGTGGACGGCGCGGAGAGCTTCGAGGCGGGAGGGGAGATGGAGGCGGCGGAGGAGTGCGGCGGGGAGGGTCTCGGGAACAGGTTCGGGGTTTGTCGATCCCACCCATGACGGTGAAGCTGTCATGGATGGGGCACCCGAAGGCTTTCCTTCCACGAGTTCCTCGAAGATGCTCCAGACGACGCGGCGCATCCACTTGGAGGTAAGCTTCGCGCCCCAGGGAGTGGTTCCGCCGAGCGATTCGTAGACGGGGACGATGCGGCCCATCTCCAGCATGGCGAACTCGGCGTCTGCGCCGGTGGCGCCGGGCTCCGGCAGTATCTCGAACTGCGGCTGGATCATCTTGAAGCGGCCGGCTGCGGCGCCGAGCGTTCCGGCTGCGGCGGCGGCCATGGCGGAGCGCGACGGCTCCAGCTTGCCGTAGACGGCGACCATCTGGCCGAGCTTGAAGCGATCTTTTAAATACGTCCCATGGAACCACATGCACTTGACGGTTCCCAGGCCCTGGCCGAGCGTCATCTCGAAGATGGGGCCGGAGCGAGTGCGCAGCAGCACGGTGCCGCGCACCTCGCCGATGACCGAGGCCGTGGTTCCGGCCACAAGTTCGGCCATGGGTTGCGGGTTCAGCCGGTCCTCGTAGCGGAAGGGGATGTGGTAGAGCAGGTCTTCGACCGTGTCGACGCCGCGCGTGGCGAGGCCGGCAGCGATGCGCTCGCCCACGCGCTTCACGAACTTCACCGGGGTGGAGAGTTCCAGCACACACCGATGCTACCAACATCTGATTGGAGTTGGAATGAATGGATGGTTGTTTAGAGAACGGCATTTCCGTTTTGTGCTATGAGCTGTGAGCGATGAGGTATGAGCTGTGAGCGCCTGGGGTTCAGTGGTAGTCTGGGCGATGTATGGGTGATTCTCTTCGAGTGACGGCGCGGGTCGCGGTTTGTGCGGTTGCGGCAGGGCTGTGCGCGGCTTCGGGGGCAGGGCTTGCTGCGCAGGCTCAGGCTCAGGGACCGGGTGCGACGACGATGCTGATGGAACCGCCAACGCCGCTGCTTCCCGCGACGCTGGGCAAGCTGAAGCGCGTGGCTGAGGGCGATGTGGGCGATGGGCTGGGCGCGGTGGATGCGGCGGACGCGCCGGTGATGACCGAGGACGGGCTGCGGCGGTTTGCGCGCTCGGAGTATGCGTCGGCGAACGAGAAGAACGCGTTGCCGCAGGGTTCGGTTGCGGTCTACAAGTTCGTCGATGCCAGTGGCGCGGTGGCTGCGTACGACTACTTCCGCAGGCCGGGAATGCGGCCGGAGAAGGTAGGCGACGGCGCGCTCTCGAATGGGGACGAGCTGTTGCTGCGCAGCGGCGCGAATGTGGTGGTGGGCCACTTCAAGCTCGACCACGCGGCGATGATTGCGCTGACCAGGGAGCTGATCGAGCATCTGCCGCAGGTGAGCGGGTCGGCGGGGATCGCTCCGATGCTGCCGACTCTGCTGCCGGCGGAGGGGATCGATACGGATTCGCTGCGATATGCGCTGGGGCCGGCGGGCTATCGGGCGATGGGCGGAGTGCTGCCGGCGCAGGTGGTGGGCTTCGACAAGAGCGCGGAGACGGTGACGGCGAGGACGAAGGGCGGCGGCGTGCTGACGCTGCTGCTCTATCCGACGCCGCAGATTGCAGGCGATCACGAGCGCGCAATCGAGGCGTTGGCGAAGCAGCCGGGTACGACTCTGGCGGGGACGGTGAAGCTGCGGCGCGAGGGACCGCTGCTGGTGTTGACGACAGGCGCGTGGACGGCGGCAGAGGCGCAGAAGATGGTGGACGGGATCCATCTGCGCAGCGAGGTGACGTGGGACAAGCCGGTGCCGCTCGACTTCGATACGGAGCTGCACAAGACCTTCAGCCTGCTGGAGAGCATTGTGATCTTCTGTGCGATCTCTGCGCTCGCGATGCTGGTTCTCGGAGTGTTCTTCGGCGGCGGGCGGGCGCTGGTGCGCGTCATGCAGGGCAAACCGGCGGCGAGTGAACCGGAGTTTCTGCGCATCGACCTGAGCGGAGTTGTGGGCAAGAGGCTGCGCGATCCCAAGGACTGAAGAATGGGAAGTGACGGAGTGAACGGCGGTCAGGGGGCGGCGGAGTGGCGCGAAACGCTGGGACGGGCCGGGATGCACATGCATCGGTGCATTTAGTTGGGCTAAGTCTATGACTTCACAATACTTCACTGATTTGCGAGCACAGGCAAAGAGAAAATATAGCGTATATTTACAAATTGTCTGTCTGCGCAACATATTTATTATCAACGTGTTGCAATGGTTATGTTTTAGCCTTGACACCGGTTTTGGCCAAACTTACTATGCAGCCAGAAAGTTCTGATGGCTTTGCCTCCGTTGGAACTATTCTCCCTAAAGAAAAGGCCGCCCTGTTGCCGGGCGGCCTTTTCGCGTCTGCGGGGACAATGGGTGTGCGTGATGCTGCGGCAGACGACGGAGGAGTGACCTAAGTTTGCGCTGTGAGGCGGACGCCTGTTGGAGCGGCCTGGTTTCGCCGATAGCGATGGGGTGAGTTAAGTTCTGCTCCACTCGATCGAACCTGAGGCGGCTCCGATGCACAACTTTCTAGCGGGACTTGCGTATGTAGCGATTGTGATGACGCCGTGCGTGGTGGCGCTGACGACCTGGCTGCGCGATCCGAGTTGCAGGTAGGCTTGCGCGCGGAGCGATTGCAACGCGTGGAACGCGACTCTTCCATTGAGACAAGATCGACGTTCAGGGCCGGAATGACAATACGCCTTCGCTTTGCGCGATGCGGGCGGAGCCGGTAGAATGAGGCTGGCAGGCCGATGTAGCTCAGCTGGTAGAGCAACGGTTTCGTAAACCGTAGGTCAACGGTTCAAATCCGTTCATCGGCTCCATTCCTTCCCTCAAATTGCTGAGTTCCCACAGTTCTCATCGCGGCTGTGCGCGGGAGGCAAGCGCGCCGCCGCTACGGCTACCGCTGCGCGAGAGATGCTCTAGAAGACAACGGTCGAATGCTGACGCTAGATATGAGCGTCGTATCCCCAAATGTTCTTGAAATCTACAAGGCATTCCTGTAGTGCAAGGCTGGCGCTCGGGTCAGAAGCAGTTTTCAGCCGAAGATCGATAGCGTTCAATGCAAGATCATGAACGAACCGAATGGCAAATTTTTCGTCGACTGGGCTGCGGTCTCTAATCTCTAACAGGTGTGTTTCAGGATTGGATCTGAGCATTCGAGCGACGAACATCGCGGATGGATGAATGTATGCAGATGCCTGATCGAATGCCCAGGGATGAAGATGAATCACCGCTCCCGCCTCTTGTGCCATCTGGCGTACATGCGTATCGCTCCACTGAATATCTTTGCTGGTTATAGGTTTCTTATCGCCGTACTTGGGAACGTCTTCGGTGAGCTTACTCTCCATACTTACCGGACGATATTCGGGTGGTATGTTCTGCATGATCTTCGCCCACTGCGGATTAAGAACATTCAAGAAGTTGACAGCCTTATCAGGATGCAGGCTGATATATCTGGCAGAAACCACGCATTCGTACATTGTGAGAAGGCCTCCCACCGCAGCGCGACTGAACCCACCTCTAACTAGCAGGAGGGTTTCGTCGACAATGTCTTTGCATGACCTAAGCAGGCACATAACGACTATTTCCGCATTCCCCGCAGCGCCGCGCGAGCCTTCAACAAACACATAGCTCAAAAGACGCTTGAGCCTGCCAAGCTCATTCGAGTACTTGTTCAGGGACAACTGGCTATCAAATTCTTCGTCAAAATGCTGATCCATCGCTTTAAAGTCCTCCTCCGGATCACTCGCGCAAGAGTAGAATCCGCGCTACTTCGCGGGATCGCCCCAGAGTACGCCCCTTCCGCTGGTTCTTCTCTAGTTGCCGGAGTAGTAGCCGTCGCGGGTCTGCAGGAAGAGGTCCTTGGGGCTGGACTTGGAGAGCGAGAGGACGATGCGGTGGTAGCCGTCGGAGGCGGTCTCCTTGTCTGGGGTGTAGCCGAGCCGGTACTCGGCGCGCAGCTCGTCGCCGATCTGCTTGTAGATCTCGGCGAATGTCTCTTTCTTGCTGACCTCGAAGAGCCCTCCGCCGGTCTCGTCGGCCATGCGTTGCAGGACCTTCTTGCCGTCGATATGGCTTGGGAGATTCTCGGGCTGACGGCCCTGGCCGCCTCCACGTCCGCCGGGGAATCCTCCGCCACCCTGGCGGCCCGGATTCTGATTGTATCCGCCGGCTGTCTCGCGGCCCTTGAAGTAGATGGCGTAGACGATGGTGTCGGCGCGCTGGGCGGCCTCGATGGAGGAGGCGAGCGACTCCTTGCTGCCGCTGTCCACGCCGTCGGAGAGGATGACGATGGCCTTGCGTCCTGTCTGCTTGCTCATCAGCTCGTCGGAGGCGAGGAAGAGCGCGTCGTAGAGTGTGGTTCCGGCGCGGCGCGTGCGAGTGGAGCTGTCGCTGGAGCGACCGGAGCCGGTATCGCTGGAGTTGGGGCCGGAGCTGGTTGTGTCGTAGTCGCCGGAGGCGGGTGTCTCCAACTGCTTGAGGCCGGCCTGTAGTTTGGGCTTGGAGCTGGTGACGTCCTGCAGCAGGTCGGTCTGGCGGGCGAACTGGACGACGAAGGCCTTGTCGCGGCCGGCGGGGCCGGTGAGCATGTCGTCGAGGAAGGCGAAGCTGGCGGTGCGTTCGTCGT
>Ga0326727_10019448_pt1 | contig 13650 bp, 13 predicted proteins | sample MB2enrmetagenome_FD_207643 | JGI IMG/M metagenome (GOLD analysis project Ga0326727, IMG submission 207643) | Lab enriched peat soil microbial communities from McLean, Ithaca, NY, United States - MB29MY | ecosystem: Environmental > Terrestrial > Soil > Wetlands > Peat | place: USA: New York... | reverse complement strand
AAACTCACCAAGTGTTTCGTGCCGCAAATGCTAGTAAACGCGAGGTAAAATTATGAACGACTCGAAAGTAATTGAATTGCTCATGGCCGCCTATCTGGCCGAATTGGAGACGAGGCTGAAAGAGGAATGGAAAACCAAACTGTCCACTCCTTGAACGATCAACTATGGCAACCGCACTTCTCAAAGAACTCCCCTGGAATCTGGTCACCAAAAACCTTCACGGCCATGAACTGCTGCGGAAGAAACTGCGCGAGAAAATTTCCAAGATCGAAAAGCATCTGAAGCATTTTCCCGCCGGCACTGTTCATCTGCACATCGCGCTGGAGCGGCATCCGAAAAGAGAATTTTACACCGCCGCGCTCACGTTGCGGGTGCCGTCCAACATTCTCCATAGTAAGAAGTCCGCGTCCGACGTCATCAAGGCGTTCGACGACGCGGTGCGGACGTTGCTGCGCCAACTGGCTTCGTTGAAGGCGGAATTGCGGCGCGAGGCGCTCTGGAAACGCAAGGCGCGGCGCGGCCAGTTGCGCGAGTTGAAAACCAGCAGTTTTACCGCCCAGCCGCAAGCGGAAGGCACCGGCCCGCAAAGTGAGGCGGATGTTCTTCGCGACTTGCTCGAACAACTCCATCGCCGCTTGCTCCGTTACGTGCGCCGTCACCTGTGGCATGAAGTGACGGCGGGAGAATTGCCGGCCCGCGCCGTTGACGCCCGTGCCGTCTTGGACGAAGTGGCCCGCCGCGTGCTCGCTGCGCCCGAAAAGAAACCCGCCAAGCTGGGCTGGTTGCTCTGGCTTTATGTGCTTGCCCGTCAGGAAATCGCCCGTGGGCGCAAGGAATTGAAAACCCAGGCTGAAGAAATGGTTCCGCTGGAAGCGCCGCGAATCGTCAACGAGGACGCGGAAGCCGCCGCGGGCTATGGCCCCGAACAGCCGCTGGACATCATCGAAACCGAACTCGAGCCGCCAGTGACCGAGACCAAGGAATTGCTGCCGGACCCGCGCACCGAGCCGCCGGATGAAATCGTGACGCGCCAAGACCTGCTGGCGCAGATGCGCAAGACCGCCAACGCCTGGCCTAAACCGGAGCGCGAAGCGTTCGAGCTTTATTTTGTTGAAGGCTTGGAGCCGGAGGAAGTGGCGATGGTGATTGGTCAGCCAGTCAACCAGGTGCGGGAGTTGATTGCCCAACTCCAGCGGCGGCTGCGGGCGGAAGTTCTGGCACAAGCCTTTGTTTGACACCGCGATGAATGATAACAGAACAAATCAACTTGAAGTTTGCCCATGAACTCCATGTCCCAACTTGAATCCATGCTGGCACCGGCATTATTCGAGCCGGCGCCGGACGTGGTTTATTCCATCGAACAAACGGCGCGTCTGGCGCACGTCCCGCGCCGCACCATTGCCGTTTATTTCCGACACGGTTTGGTGTCGCCGGTCGTGGACCCTGACACCGGCGGTTGGTATTTCGACGACAATGCCATCCGCACTTTGAGGGAGATTGAATATCTGCGAAGTGCTGTCGGTATGACCACGCCGGCGATCAAATTGATGTTCGACCTGATGCGCGAAGTGGAACATCTGCGCCAGGAAGTCCACTTTCTGCGGGAACTGTGAATCATGCGCCTCTGGACCATCCATCCAAAATACCTTGACACGAAAGGGCTTGTGGCGCTCTGGCGCGAGGCGTTGCTGGCGCAGAAGGTGTTGCAGGGGCAGACGCGTGGTTACCGGCATCACCCGCAATTGCTCCGCTTCCAGGCGGTGCGAAATTCGGTGGGCGCGCTGGGCAGCTACCTCGCGGTGGTTTACGAGGAATCAGTGCGGCGCGGATATCATTTCGATCGCAGCAAAATCGGCACGAAGAAATTTCGCGGGCGAATCACCGAGACGAAAGGCCAGATGCTCTATGAGTGGAGCCATTTGAAACGCAAACTGTCGGCGCGCGACGCGGCCCGCCATCGCGCCTGCCGCTCCGTGCCGGTGCCGGAACACCATCCGTTGTTCCGACTGATTGAGGGAGAGGTGCGGGCTTGGGAGAAGCAGCCAAAATTGCAACCAATCATGCGTGCGATTGAATCAACAAGCTCGCACGCGGAGGTGGACGCGCTGAAGCGCCTGTCCTGCTGCAGAATGCGTCCCTCGCGCTGTTCCACATCCCCCGGACGCCACGGAGCATCGAGACGGTGAAGCGCAATCATCCCGCGCAAGAGTTTTTTCCACGGTCAGATGTGGCACTTGCGCCTGGCAATCTTCGATGATGTTTCCCAGTAACTGTATGAGGTTGAGGAGACCCCGAAAAGAGCCTGTATTGGCAATGGTTTCAAATACTTCCGGTAGGCACCGGAAAAGTTCATCGCCAGTCTGGCTAAGAAAGACTGCTTTCGCTCTCAATAGTGATGGAACATGCTGGCAATGAGCAGCAATTCGGGATGCGCCGCCGACAATTTGGGCAGCACCACGCGGATGCGCGAGCGGTAGGCGGCCAGCTTTTCGCACAGCGGACGCAGATCGTCCGTCTTCTGCCAGTGCAGCTTGTTCAAATCCAGCACCAGCCGGTTCCGGCTCCGTGCCAGTGAATCGCGGATGCGCTGACCCAATCCTTCGGCATCTTTTTTCGAAAGCGCGCCTTCCAGCCTCATCCAGACCTGCTGCCGGGCGTGCTGCAATTCGACTTTGACGGAGAAATTGGGGCTGGCCATTTTGGCGTGAAATTCCTCCCACAACTGAAACTTGCTCCAGCTCTTTTCCGGCAGGCGGTAGGCCGTCCGTTGCAATTTCGGATGCTGGAAGAGGTCGAGCTTCAACGTGACGCCCGTCCACAGTGCCGCGCCGACAGCCATGACCGACTTGAATTGCTGTTTGAGCGGCGGCGTTCCGAGTTCCGCGTGAATGCGCCGCTCCAGCCCGCCAATCCATCGCCGCACTTCCGCGTTGGGGCCAAACAATCTGCCGGGCAGAAAAACCGGATACGCGTAACGCAATTCCTTCGCGTAGTATTCCGCCTTCTGGCGCAAAACCGGATTCGGCGAATGCTTGAGCTTAAGGTAGCCGAGCAAGCGCGCTTCGAGCACGCGGTATATGCTCGGACCGAGCCGTTGAAAGTCCTGCTCGAAACACCAGCGTTGCAGGTCCTCAATCTGCGCCGGCGACAACGTGGGATGTTTCATCATCGTACGGAAGCCGTCCGCGCGCCGGTAAAGCAAATCCTTGTCGCTGGTGTAAACGTCCTGCAGCAGGTTTTCCTTGATGACCCGTTCGTGGAACGGCGTGCCCGGCACCGGCCCGTAAATGAGATACTGCCCCAGCGCCGGCTTGAGCTTCATCAACCCGTCCAACTCTTGGGCGACAATTTCCGGGGTCTGGTAATCAAACCCGACAATCATCGAGGCCAGCACCGTGATGCCGTGCTCGCGGAACTCCGTGAGAATTTCCGCCGCCGGCCGGCCTTGTTGTTTGGGGTAATTTGAACGCGTGCCCTCGTAGCCAATCCAAAAGCCGTCTATGCCCATTTCCAGAATCTCCTCCACCCGGTATTGGCTGATGGCCTTGATGCTGGAGAACGCGAAGATGGAAGGCTGTCTGCCGCCCGCCAAAACGCATTCGCGAAACTCCATCGCGCGCTTCTTGTTCAGCAGAAAATCCTCGTCGAGAATCAGAAAGACCAGGCTCGGATCGAGATCCAAGTACCGTTCCACCACGTTGTAAATGTCGCGCCCGGTCGGCAGCAATTTGATGTGTTTGCGGGAAAAGAAATGCGACGTGCAGCAGAAATCACAGCCGTTGGGACAGCCGAGGCCGGCGAAGATTTTGCCCGTGCCGGAAACCTTCCAGCCGAACACCTTCAACCAGCTCACGATGAGCGGGTGTTTGTAGGGCATGGGAATTTGCGGTTCGCCCAGCAACCGGCGGAAATACGCCACGCCTTCTTCGCGGCAGATGAAGTCCCCATACGGCTTGAGCACGTCGTCCTTCAGCACCGTGCCGTAGCCGCCGAGGACGATTTTGCTGTCCGGCGCGTATTGGCGGATCAGCGCCACCGTCTCCTTCATCTTGTGCATCAGTGCCATGATGAACGACACGCCCACGTAGTCGTAGCCCTTCTTGAGTTCCTTGATCAGCTCGCGCTTGGACGGGTATTGCAGCACCACCGTCGGCGCGTCGAGATTTTCGGCGATGTAGTCCAGCCCGAAATGCACGTTCACCGTGCGCGGACTGAAAATGCCCTGCGCGCGAGTGACCTGGCGGTAAAGGAGTTCGTAGCCGACGGACGGCGCGTCGCCGAATTGCGGTCCCATCGGACGGCATACACTGGTCAATAACACTGTTTTGCTCATGGATATCGTAATTGATTTCCGGACTAGGTGAAATCGCTGCTCTGCGGCTCGAAAGAGGCGTGATCGGACGGTTGAACCCGGCTGCCAGCAGTCTCCGGCCAGGCGGGTGTTGTGTCAAAGAATTATTGAATTTATTCTTCGGTGTCCCTTGCGCTTCGGACAACCAAATGGCGATGTGCCGGCAAAGCAACGGCTGGCGTCCGGACTGGTTCCCGGCTTCGACCCTCTGCCGGGCATCCTCTTCGTTGGCAGTGCGGATTCGTGGCGTGAGGGAAAGGCAGACAAAATGGCGCGCCCGCCGCGATTCGAACGCGGGACCCTCTGCTTAGAAGGCAGATGCTCTATCCAACTGAGCTACGGGCGCACTGAATTGCCAATCAGGCAGTATTTCGCACGATTTCGCATCGAGGGCAAGCTTGTTTGGCGCAGTCTGAAGACGGATAAATCTTTTTCTCCCATCCGGTTCATCGGCAGGAAATGCCGCGGCCTTTAGCCAGTTCTGCCGGGTTGCGTCTGGGCGGCCAAAATCATCATGTATTATTTCCCCGTTCAATTGTCTCAATTGTTGGCAAAAACCGCGCTTTAGCGTCCTTAATGAGACTGGACAGGCCCTGCTTGGGCAAAAGGCATTCAACCTGCTTGACTTGGCGCAATGACCGAGTGCTGCCCACGCTCATCGCTCGTTCTTCCGGTCAGACTTGGAAATGCAAACGTCTAGTCGCAACGAAATAATGCCGATCATGGCAGATTCCGTCACCGTGCAGCCGCCGGCCGGGCCGGGGGAGACGGAACCCGCCGCGCTGAGCCGGAATGATGCCGCGCCGGAAGACCTGAACGCGCTGCTGGCGCAGGAAAACCGGCGGCTGGCCGGGGAGAATGCCCGCCTGACAGAGGAACGGGACTTGTTGCGCACCATCATTGATCACTTGCCGGATTTTATTTACGCCAAGGACAAGCAAGGGCGTTTCGTACTGAACAACCCGGCGCATGCCGGTGATCTCGGGGCGCGGACCGCAGACGAGTTGAAGGGCAAAACCGACTTTGATTTTTTCCCAAAGGAACTGGCGGCCCAATTTTTCGCCGATGAACAAAGCATCATCAAGACGGGCAAGTCGGTCATCAACCAGGAACAATACAAAGCCAAACCGGGCGACCCGTTGCAACTAAAGCGCTGGGCGATCGCAAGCAAAGTCATCTGGCACAACCGCCAGGGCGAGATATTGGGGACGGTGGGAATTACGCGCGACATTCACGAACTGAAAATGGCGCAGGAGGCCCTGCGGGAGACTGAGGAGAAGCTCCGGGAGTTTGCGGCCCAATTGGAGCGCAGCAACCGGGAGTTGCAGGACTTCGCCTACGTGGCCTCGCATGATTTGCAGGAGCCGCTCCGCAAGATCGTGGTGTTCGGCGAACGGCTCAAGGAAAAAGCCGGCGCCACCCTGGCCCCCGAACCGCGGGATTTTCTGGAGCGCATGCACAAGGCGGCCACGCGCATGCAGAATCTGATCAACGAACTGCTCACCTTCTCCCGCGTCACCACCAGGGCCAGGCCGTTCGCGCCCGTGGACCTGGCGGAAGTAGCCAGGGAAGTGGTAACCGATTTGGAGGGCCGCATTGAACTGGTCAAAGGGCGCGTGGTTGTGGGGCCGTTGCCCACCCTGGACACCGACGCGCTGCAAATGCGCCAGTTGCTTCAAAACTTGATTGGCAACGCCCTCAAGTTCCACCGTCCCGACGTGCCTCCAGTGGTGCGCGTGGAAGCACAAATCATTTCCGGCAAGCCGCCGCAAGGCGAACCCGACGCACCGATCGTAAAACTGTGCCGTTTGACCGTCAGTGACAACGGCATCGGCTTCGACGAAAAATATCTGGACCGAATCTTCAATGTGTTCCAACGGCTTCACAGCCGTGCCGACTACGAAGGCACGGGCATGGGCCTGGCCATCGCGCGGAAGATCGCCCTGTTCCATGGCGGAGATATCACGGCCCGGAGCAAGCCGGACGCGGGCGCCCAGTTCATCGTGACCCTGCCGATGACCCATTCCCGGAACGAACGCCAGGGACGCAACGACAAACCCATGACCACCCACCCATTATGAAAAGGGAAGGAAGAATGATTACGATTCTGTTGGCAGACGATGATCCTGACGACAGGCAATTAACACGCGACGCCTTTACGGAAAACCGCCTGGCCAACGAACTGGTCTGCGTGGAAGACGGCGAGGAATTGATGGATTACCTGCACCGCCGTGGACGCTATAAGAGTCCGAAAAATTCACCGTTGCCCGGCCTGGTCCTGCTGGACCTGAACATGCCGCGCAAAGGCGGGCGCGAAGCGCTCAAGGAAATCAAGGCCGATCCGCAATTCCGCCGCATTCCGATCGTGGTGCTCACCACTTCCAAGGCCGAGGAAGACATCCTGCGCAGTTATGACCTGGGAGTGAATTCCTACATCACCAAACCCGTGACCTTCAAATCGCTCGTGGAACTCATCAAGGTCATTGGCCATTACTGGTTTGAGGTGGTCGAACTGCCGCAGGACGGAGCCTGAACCAAAACGCCATGCCCCAACCACCGGTCAAAGTCCTTTTAGTTGATGATGATGAGGACGATTACATCATCACCCGCGATCTCATTTCCCAAATCCAGGACCGCCAACACCAACTGGCATGGGTGAACAGTTACCAGACCGGCCTGGCGGCACTCCAGCGCAACGCCTACGATATCTGTCTGCTGGACTACCGGCTCGGGGAACGGACGGGATTGGAGTTGTTGCGCGAGACCCAATCGCTCAACCGGCGGCCGCCGGTGATTTTGCTTACCGGCCAGGGCGACCACGAGATTGATCTGGAAGCCATGATGGCGGGCGCGGCCGATTACCTGCTCAAGGGGCAGTTGGACAGCGACAAGCTCGAGCGCGCCATGCGATTTGCCATGGCGGACCAGCACGCCAAAGAACGCCTGCGCCGCGACCGCGACCTCATCAGCCGCATCATGGAAACCAGCCCGGTAGGGATTGTGGTGACCGATAAGGACGGAAACATCAACTTTGCCAACCACCGGGCCGAGGAAGTGCTGGGCCTGACCAAGGAAGCCATCAGCCGGCGATCCTGCAGTGTATTGGATTGGCAGGTGACTGACTTGGAGGGCAACACGCTGGCCGGCCAATCCTCTCCCTTGAAAAATGTGCTCGAATCCGGCCTGCCGGTGCAGGATGTCCGCCAGGTGGCCGGCTCCAGTTTGCCCGCCGAATCGGCAGCCGAGCGGCGCACCTTGCTTTCCACCAATGCCACGCCGCTCTTCAACGCCCAGGGAAAGATTGACGGCATGGTCGTGACCGTGGAGGACATCACCAGCCGCCTGCTGCTGGAGGCTCAGCTCCGGCAGTCGCAGAAAATGGAGTCCGTGGGCCAATTGGCGGCGGGCGTCGCCCACGACATCAACAACATCCTGACGGTCATTCAAGGTCACGCCGGATTGCTGCTCAATGTTGCGCCCAAGGACTCGGCTCCGGCCCGGTCGCTCAAACAAATCTTGGCCGCCTCCGAACGCGCCGCCAGCTTTGTCCGGCAATTGCTGACCTTCAGCCGTAAACAGATTTTCCGCTCAAAAATCCTCGACCTTAACGCCGTGCTCGAGAACCTGGCCACCATGCTGCCACCGATGCTCGGTGAGGACATCATCCTGGAGACCCGTTATCAACCCGGCCTGCCCCACGTCGATGCCGATGCGGGAATGCTCGAACAGATTGTGATGAACCTCGCGGTCAATGCCCGCGACGCCATGCCCCGGGGCGGCCGCTTGCTCATCGCCAGCCGCTCGGCCGACATCGGCGCCGATTATACCCGGCAACATCCCGATGCCCGGCAGGGGTCCTTCGTCTGCCTGACCGTCACCGACACCGGCTGTGGCATGGAGCGCAAGGTTTTGCGGCGGATTTTTGAGCCATTTTTCACCACCAAGAAGGTGGGCAAGGGTACCGGCCTGGGTCTGGCCACCACCTATGGTATTGTCAAACAACACCAAGGCTGGATCGAAGTGCGCAGCGAAGTCAACGCGGGCACCACCTTCGAGGTCTTCCTGCCGGTTGCTTGTGAACCCCATTCCGCGCCGCCGGTGCCCGCCACCCCCGCTGAGTTTGTCCGCGGCGGCGACGAAACCATCCTCGTCGTCGAGGACGAACCCCGCCTCCTCGAATTGGTGCGCAACGTCCTGAAGGGTTATCATTACCGCGTATTGATCGCTGCGTCCGGCGCCGAAGCCGTGCGCGTCTGGGAGGAAAACGACGGTCAGATTGACCTGCTCCTGACCGACATGATCATGCCGGGCGGCATGACGGGCGGCGAGTTGGCCGCGGAGCTGGAAAACCGCAAACCCGGTCTCAAGGTTGTTTTCACCAGCGGCTACTCTTCTGAGTTGGTGGGAAGGAACATCAGCCGCAATCGCCATCGCTTCATCGCCAAACCTTTTCTCCCACTGCGCCTGGCCCAGGTCATCCGCAATTGTCTGGATGACGCCCCGCCAGTTCACGTCCATGGCGCACCCGGGCATACAGCCGCCCATCCGGCCCCCGCTACGCACACCGCCTAGCCGCCGTTCCCGTCACCTCAACGTTTGGTTGAAATCCGCCGTGGATTTCTGCACTTTGGGGGATATGAAGCTGGTGTGCGGAAATTCCGAAGACAGGCGTACAGCCGCTGCTTGTGCGTCTGGAGCGGGCCTCATCGTGGCTTTTGTGGTGGCGGCGTTCCTGGCAGGTTGCACCAAGTCTCCCGCTAACGCTTCAGTGCCAGTGGCCGAGGAAGAGGGTCCGCCCACGCACGCCCAGCCCAAGCTGCCCACCATCAAGATTTATCTGGGCGCCGAGACGCTGGATGCCGAACTGGCGTTGACGCAGCGGCAGGAGGCAACGGGCATGATGTTCCGCACCAACGTCACCGATGAAAGCGCCATGTTGTTTCTGCTCGGGACCCCGATTCTGCCTCCAAACGGATTTTGGATGACCAATTGTCCAGTGTCCTTGTCCGCCGCCTACATCGCGCCTGACGGAGTAATCGAAGAAATTCACCATTTGGAGAAGAACGATCCCACGCCGGTTGTTGCATCCCACGATAACATCGTCTATGTGCTGGAGGTAAACGACGGCTGGTTTAAACGGCATAATATCAATCCGGGCACTGTCATCACCACCGGGCGAGGTTCGTTGCGGCAAACGTTTTACCGAAACGGCCGATGATTTCTCGCCCCCATTCTGAACAGCTCTTTGCCAGGGCGCTGAAATATATTCCCGGTGGCGTCAACTCGCCCGTGCGCGCCTTTCGGGCCGTGGGGGGAAATCCCTTTTTCGCCCGCCGGGCCAAAGGCGCGCACGTTTGGGACGTGGATGGCCATCGGTACGTGGATTACGTCTGTACCTGGGGACCGGCAATTCTCGGGCACGCTCATCCCAAGGTTATTTCCGCGGTGAAGGCCGCCGCCACCCGCGGCACCAGCTTCGGCATCCCCAATCCCTTGGAAGTGACGATGGCCGAGTTGATCTGCTCGCTCGTGCCAAGTGTGCAAAAAGTCCGCCTGTGCAATTCGGGCACCGAAGCCTGCATGTCGGCCATCCGCCTGGCCCGGGGGTTCACCCGGCGCGACAAGATTATCAAGTTCGACGGCTGCTACCATGGCCACGCGGATTCGCTGCTGGTGAAGGCCGGGTCCGGCGCGCTGACGTTTGGCAATCCGGACAGCGCCGGCATTCCCGCCGCGTTCACGCAACACACGGTGGTCCTGCCCTTCAACGACGTGGACGCCGTGAAGGCCGCCTTCACCGCCAACCCCAAAGAAATTGCCGGCATCATCGTCGAGGCGGTGCCGGGCAACGCCGGCCTGTATCTGCCGCAGCCGGGCTATCTGGAATTTCTCCGGGACGTGACCCAGGCCAATGGCGCGTTGCTGATTTTTGACGAAGTGATGACCGGCTTTCGCCTGGCGCCCGGCGGCGCCCAGGAGAGATTCGGCGTCAAGCCGGATTTGACCTGCCTGGGCAAAATCATTGGCGGCGGTTTGCCGGTGGGCGCGTTTGGCGGACGCGCCGACATCATGGATTTGCTCGCGCCGCTCGGGCCGGTGTACCAGGCCGGCACGCTCAGCGGCAATCCGCTGGCCATGGCGGCGGGCATTGCGACCCTGCGGGAACTGATGAGAAAACGGGGCGCCCGGACGGCCTACGCGCAACTGGAGCAACTGGGGGCGCAATGGGAAGCGGGCATGAAGGACGCCGCCAAGAGCGCCGGCGTGCCGGTTCAGTTCCACCGCTGTGGCTCGATGTTTTGCGGCTACTTCACCGGCGAACCGGTCCATAATTTGACCGATGCCCTGAAGAGCGACCGTGCCCGGTTTGCCCGGTTCTTCCACGGCATGCTGGCCGCCGGCGTTTATCTGGCGCCGTCGCAATTCGAGGCCGGCTTCATTTCCACCGCCCACACGCCGGCGGACGTGGAGCGGACCGTCCAGGCGGCGGCCCGGGTGCTGCGAATGTTGTAACCTTTCCACATTCAGGGCGTCTAATCCACCATGCCGGCGCCCGGGAATGGCGGGGCAGGAAAATACGAACAAGACAACAAAAACCATAAGTATGAAGTTCTCAAAACCTTTGATTATTACCGCGCTCATGGCCGGCAACCTGATTGCCTGGGATCTGGCAACGCGGGCGCAGGAAAGTACCACCAACACTCCTCCTCCTCCCGCCGCACCCCAACGCGGCATGAGAGGAGCGCTGAACGTTGACCAAGTGAGCCAACAGCTCAATTTGACCGATGACCAGAAGCCAAAGGTGAAAGCGGTGCTGGACGACATGAACAAGCAAAACCGCGACTTGCGCCAGGACCAAAGCGTGACTGGGGCCGACCGCCGGGCCAAGATGCAGAGCATTCGCGACGACGCCAACACCAAGTTGAAAGCCATCCTGACAGCCGACCAGTTCCAACAGTGGCAGACCCTCTCGCGGCAACGTGGAAATCGTAGAGGAGCGGGCGGTGCTGCGGGCGGCGGTGCGGGCGGTGCTGCGGCTGGCGCTACGGGTGGTGCCGCAGCGGCCACGAATGCCCCGCCGCAGAATTAAATTAGTTTGTGGGGTAGATTCGTTGATGGGGACGGCCGTGCGCCGTCCCTTTTGATTTTCGGCGCAGATTCCCGTTGAGCCGGAGCGCGCGGGCCGGTATCTTAGGTGTGGTTGCGCGAGTAGCTCAATTGGATAGAGCGTCGGCCTCCGGAGCCGAAGGTTGTGGGTTCAACCCCCGCCTCGCGTACCAGCCTTCGCTCGGAGCGCAGCGGAGATCGAATTTCGTATTTGACGGCGGGGCGCGGAAGCGCGAAAAGGAGTCAGGCCATGACACTGAAACGCTGGGTCCTTTGGTTGTGCATCATTGCGCTGCTCATCAGCGAGTTGCTGCTCATCTCGGCCAACCAGCAGAAGACTAAGGCGATCGCCGAAGCGCACGACGCACAGGAGCACCTCCTGCAAATGAGCAACGACGTCGTGGCGGGAAGATCCACCAGCGCCCAGGCGCAAACCGCGGAAAACGCCCGCCTCCGCAGCGAGAACCAGGACCTGCCGCGCTTGCGCAACCAAGTCCACCAGTTGGAAGCCGCCAACGAGAAACTGGCACAGGAGTTAAAGGACGCGCGCACACTCATCCAGCAGCAGCAGGCGGCGCTGCAAGAATGGCAGGCGGCCAGCCAGCAGGCCGAGCAGCAAGCGCTGCCCGTGCAAACGTCAGCCCCGGCGGCGACGCCCCGGCCCGCGGCGGCCGGGAACCCGGCCACCGCCGCCGCCCAACGGAGGGCCTGCATCAACAACCTCAACCGCATTTACGCCGCCAAGCAACAATGGGCACTGGAAAACAACAAGCCGGACGATGCCGTTCCGACCGTGGCCGACTTGTTGCCGTACTTTAAAGACGGCGTGTTCCCCTCCTGCCCGGCCGGCGGGCTTTACAGTATCAACGCCGTGAGCGTGCCGCCGACCTGCTCGATACCCGGCCACGTGCTCACGCAATAGACCCAACTGAATTTGCTTTCGCCGCCGGGAGCCGTTTGCTAGTAATTTCCCGTGCGTAAAATCCTCTGGCTCGTTTTCGGGCTCTGGCTCGGCGGACGGCTGTTGTCCGCCGGCGCGGAGACCTATGGGTTGACCGACGGCACGTCGCTGACGGGAGATGTGGTTCGCTATGACGACAATGGCGTTCTCGTTCGCACACCGGACGACGTTTATACGAATCTGACCTGGACCCGGTTTTCGCAGGACGGCCTCAAGGTATTGGCGCAAAATCCCAAGCTCACGCCGTTTGTCGAGCCATTCATTATTCCTCCGCCGGTGGCACGGGCCCAGAAGGAGGAAATAAAAATCCAGCCGGTTTCGCGTTTGGAACCGCCGCCCAAGGCATCGCTGATCGGCGCCATGTTTTCATCCCCGGTTGGCTTGGTTGTGATGTTGGTGATCTACGCAGCAAACCTGTTTGTGGCACTGGAAGTTTCCATCTTTCGCTCGCGTCCAGTCGGCCTAGTGATGGGGGTGGCGGCGGTGCTGCCGATTTTGGGACCGATTATTTTTGTTTCATTGCCGGGTCAGGCGGAACCGAGGGCGGCGCCGGAGCAGGAAGTTGAAGCCGCACCGGGAGCCGCCGCGCGTGCGGGCGGCGCACCGGCGTCGGCACCGACCCCCTCCGCGTCTGCGCCAGCGGCTGCCGGCACGTCAGGCGAGGCAGCCGCGCCGCACAGCGGCATTCATCTGACGTCGGCCAGTTGGCAATCGGCGGAGCGCGAACCGCCGGCGGAGCGCGAACCGCCGGCGGCGCAGGTTTTCCAGCGGGGGCAATTCATGTTCAACCGCCGCTTTTTCGAGACGAAGTTCACCGGGTTTTTCGGGCTGATCCGGCGCGAAGCCGACAAGCACCTGGTGTTGCTGGTGAAAACGCCGCGTGGACAGTTCGACGTTCAGCGCATCACGCGCATTGCGGCCAATGACGTGCATTTTGAGATCCTGGAGGGTGCGGCGCGAAAGGAGGTCATGGTGCCATTTGCGGAAATCCAGGAAGTCCAACTCAAGCCCAAGGACGCGTGAAGTATCGGACCATATTGATGTTCGGGCCGCCGGGCTCCGGCAAAGGCACCCACGGCCGCGTACTGGGCGCCATTCCCGATTTCTTCCATTGCGCCTGCGGTGAAGTCTTCCGCCACCTGCGTCCCGATAGCCCGCTGGGCAAGGTCTTTCTCGAGTATTCCAGCCGCGGCCAGCTCGTGCCGGACGAACCCACCATCGAACTGTGGCG
>Ga0326727_10019447_pt1 | contig 13650 bp, 7 predicted proteins | sample MB2enrmetagenome_FD_207643 | JGI IMG/M metagenome (GOLD analysis project Ga0326727, IMG submission 207643) | Lab enriched peat soil microbial communities from McLean, Ithaca, NY, United States - MB29MY | ecosystem: Environmental > Terrestrial > Soil > Wetlands > Peat | place: USA: New York... | reverse complement strand
GCGCTACCGCTTCTTCAGCTACGGCGACTGCATGTTCATTGAGTAGGATTCGGTTGCGAAGTCAGGTGGACACTTGGACTGTTATTTCAAGGAATCTGCTTTCACACGCAGGCGCCTCACCCGCCTATGCCGTTGTGCCAGAAGACAATCCCAGATGCTCGATGCCCAGACTCAACTCGAGTGAGTTGATGTCGCTTACGAGATCAGCGCCTGGAATCGGCGGTACCAGGTTCATCTTGATGGCATATCCGCCAACAAGAATCCTGGGATGGTGAGTGCCCGGCAAAGCCATTATGCGTTCCACCAGCCCGACAACCGCCGGACACTGTTCAGCCAGAGCCATCGAAATCAGAATCAGGTGGAGACGGCTCTCACCGATTTGCGCAATAAAATCATCGATCGGTGGAATTGGGTCAATCACCCGAGCCGGGATTCCTTTCACTGCGAACCATGCTGCCAGAATACGAATCGCCAAAGTATGACGATTATCGGGGGCGTTTATGATCAGAACTTCAGCTCGATCTGCTTTGGCAGTATCGGAAAGCGTGGATAGAGTGACATCTTTGCCGAGGTGCTCGAAGATTTGTTGGCAGCAGCTTGTAAAACGGTGTTCTTCCGCGACGGTAATATATCCCTTCCGCCAATCCTCACCAATCCGATACAACAGCGGCGCGACCAATCCCATGAGAATGTCGATTGGCCGGAGGTTATGGGCAAGCGCCTTCTTGATGGTGTGTTTTGCCGTTTTATGATCACCGGACAGGATAGCCGTCATGAGCCTATCCAGCATTGCCTCCAACTTTCGAGAGGCTTCGAGATCCTGCTCCGTTAGAGTACCCAGGTTTTGCCGACAGGCTGGACACAGGCCGTGCGTGATCGCGAGGTTTTCGTAAGGCGGAGTTTCTCCAAGAAACTTAACGCAATAAGAGCACCATTTCAGCATGATGAGTCCTTTACGTTCCTGAGCTGGATCACAAATTCATTTACATCTGCGATCCATTCCTCGGAGAAGCGTTCTGAATCGGTGAACCAATCGCGCACGGACGCCAAGGCACCGCGAATGCCCGAACGCTCGTCCATCCATGCCGAGGCGATTAACTCTGCGGCAGAAGACACCTTGTGCCCCGCGCAGGCGCGAAACTTCAGATCGAACTGTTCAACCAGATGCGCGATACAGTCCTCAATCGGTTGACGCTCGGCTTTAAGAGCGACAAGAAACGGATCAAATCGTGTCCGCATTTCAACCTGATCTTCAAACTCAACGACCAGCGCCTCCTGAATCCGTTGAAGATGGCGTTCAAGAATCACGGTCGGAATTCCCCGGGTGGAGAGCACGGTGCGTAGCCATTTGAGATTTTTCGTCGCTGTTTCCACGGGCATTCGCGCCAGGGCAACCAGCCAGCAGCTATCACTGTTGGTGAAACGTCTCCCGCGTTCGCCGAACCTTTGATCAAGGTACGGATACAGTTCCCATGCGCTCTTGCCGGCCCGTAGCGCCAAGACGATCTCCGCCGGGTTCTGAGGGATGGCATGGTCGCCTGCTTCAAAGTTGATGGTCGTCACGTGAGCCTGCAGGCCTTGCTCGGAGTACGGATAGAGCGCCGTGCAGATCGTATCGATCCACTCGAAACATTCAACGGCTGAGGCAGCAACCAGAGTTATGCCTTCTTCGTCCACTTCGAGTGCGTTCAGGAGACCTTCAAACACCTGCCAGTGAGATGCCGTGCCGTCACCGTAGCAGCCAAAGTACGCAAGCTGGTTTTCGTGCAGATTCAAACAGCGGGCATAGGCCTGCTTCAGAAGAATCGCTCCGTTTTGTGAACCCTCTAAAACGTAAAGTACTCCGACAAGGGAGAGCGGGTTGCGGGCACTCGAGAGAATATCGGACGCACACTCAAGCGCAGCCTGCACCGCGCCCGTGATACTCGGCACACTCTCCGCATGCAACATGTCGAGATCGGCTGTCAACAAGGAGATTTTCGGTGTAGCGTGCGCCCCGAGCCGGGCATATTGAGGAGTCGTGACCTGGGAGAATTCCCGTTCAACCACGGCATGAATGATGGCCATGCAACGCAGGAAATTGACGATAGAAACGATCGGCAAAGTGCCTGCCATGAGATTCTGGAAAAAAGGCAATGCCTCTAAGTGTGAGTGGGGGACCGCAGTCTTCTTTTTTAGAATAGAGCGTAAAGACGACAAATTGCCCTACAAACTGCTGCGTCTCATGATGTTCCTTACACAGCATGAAAATAGAATCAGCAAAAGGAGCCTTGGGCCAGCCGGGTAGCTCGCATTTACTAAACAGTACACCCGTCCCGAGTAGCTGTCACAGGTAATCTGCAAAATATTTGTTGTTTCTGGGCAGCAATCACCTGGGTATCCACATCCTCCCAGTCATCGTATCCATGCCGCCGCCGTCTATTTTTGCTAGCATTAGCGCTGTGCCTGCCAAGAAGAAACCCGTTGCCGCCGATGACACCCCCACTCCTGACTCCCGCCCGGTGAAGCTGCCCCCGGTGGGCCATGGCCGCGTCTTTCTCATAGACGCCTATTCCTTCGTCTTCCGCGCCTACCACGCCATGAGCCGCCAGCGCCCCATGAGCACGCGCACGGGACTGCCCACGGCGGCCATCTTCGTCTTCGTGCACATGCTCAACAAGCTGCGCAAGGACTTCCACCCCGAATACATTGCCGCCATCTTCGACGTTGGCCCCAGCTTCCGCGAGGAAAAAGGCCAGGCCATGCCCGCCCTCAAAAAGGTGGACCGTGAGACCGGCGAGGTGACGCACGTGGAGTACGCGGGCTACAAGGCCAACCGCGCCGAGATGCCTGAAGACCTGCGCCAGCAGATGCCTTTCATCTTCCGCGCCTTGGAGGCCTATCGCATCCCCATCATCGGCCTGGAAGGTTATGAGGCCGACGACCTCATCGGCACCCTGGCCGTCAAGGCTGCCGACGCTGGATACGCCGCCTGGGTCGTCAGCAGTGACAAGGACATGCTGCAACTGGTCAACGACCACGTCTGCGTGCTCAATCCGCCGAAGGACAACCTCATCTGTGACGCCGCCAAGGTGGAAGAGCTGGTCGGCGTGCGGCCTGACCAGATCGTGGACCTGATGGCCCTGCGCGGAGACGCCGTGGATAACGTCCCCGGCGCGCCCGGCATTGGAGACAAGGGCTCGGTCGAGTTGATTCAGCAATTCGGAACCCTCGACGCCCTGCTCGAACGTGCCGATGAGGTGCAGAAGAAGAGCTATCGCGAGTCGCTTCAGGAGAATCGCGAGCGCATTCTGCTGAGCCGCGAGCTGGTGCAGATTCACACTACCGCGCCAGTCGAGTTCGACCCCGAAGCCATGCGCGCCCGCGAGCCCGACGCCACGGCCGCCCGCGAGCTCTTCGGTGAGCTGGAGTTCAACACCCTGCAGCGCGAGTTCACCGAGGCCGGCGAAGCCATGGGCGAGACTCGTTATCAACCGCTCACGGCCGAGGCGCTGGCCGATTTGCGCAAGGCTCCGCTCGTCGCGCTGGCCGTCGCCTCCCTGGAGGCCGCAGTTGCCAAGAGTGATGACGCCGCCGAAGAGAAAGAAGAGGAAGACGCTGAGCCCGCGCAGATGACGCTGGGGACAACTCATCATGCCACGCACTCTGCCGCCAGCGATGATGCAAAAGTAGCTGCCAAAGAAGCAGCCTCCGAAGCCACCTCCGAGATCGCTCTTACGGCCGAGACCTCCACGGGCTACACGGCCTCGCTCAGCGGCCCGCTCGCAAACCAATTGCGCGCGCTGCTCGACTCCACTACTCCACCCAAGGCCGTGCATGATGTAAAGTCCACGGCCTACGCCCTGGCCGCCAGCGGTATCGCGCTGGGTGCAGTGCAGCACGACACCATGCTCTACGCCTACCTGCTGGACCCCACCAGCAACGCGCAGAAGCTTGCCGATGTTGCGCTGCGCCGGCTCAGTCTCAAGCTGACCGGTGGCGTGGCCGAGGCCGCCGACGTCACGCTGCGCCTGGCCAACAAGCTGCATGCCGAGGTCGAAGCCGATGCTGACCTCGCGCGACTCTACCGTGAGATTGATCTGCCGCTGGCAGCAGTGCTGCGCCAGATGGAGGAGACCGGCGTCGAGCTCGACGCCACCGTGCTGGCCGAGATGAGCACGCGCCTTGCCACGGACATTCACCGCATCGAGGCCGACATTCATCGCCTGGCCGGCACGGAGTTCAACGTCAACTCGCCCAAGCAGCTTGGCGACGTGCTTTTCAACCGGCTGGCCCTGCCGCGTCCTGCTCGCGGAGGCAAGGGCAAGGCCACTAGCACCGCGCAGGATGTGCTCGAAGGCCTCACCGATCACGAGATCGTGCGGCTTGTGCTGGAGTTCCGCCAGCTCAGCAAACTTAAATCCACATATATCGATTCACTGCCGCTGCTCGCCCGCCAGGGGCGTTTGCATACCAGCTTCAACCAGGCGGCCACGGCCACGGGACGCCTCAGCTCCACCAATCCCAACCTGCAGAACATCCCCATCCGCACCGAACTCGGCCGTGAGATTCGCGCCGCCTTTGTCGCCGCCCCCGGCAAGGTGCTGGTCGGCGCCGACTACTCGCAAATTGAGCTGCGCCTGCTGGCGCACTACTCGCAGGACCCTCTGTTGCTGGAGGCCTATCGCACCGGAAAAGACATCCACACCCTCACCGCGGCAGAAGTTTTTGGCGTGCCGCCAATGCTGATTGACGCCGAGCATCGCCGCCGCGCCAAAGCCGTCAACTTCGGCATCGTCTACGGACTCTCGCCCTTCGGATTGGCACAGCAGCTCGGCATTGAGCAGAAAGAAGCCAAGCGCTTCATTGACGCTTACTTCGCGCGTTACTCCGGCGTTCGCACTTTCATTGACCGCACGCTCGAGCAGGCTCGCCGCGATGGATACGTGCGCAACCTCTTCGGACGCAAGCGCCCCATCCCCGATCTCGACAGCAAGAATCCCAACCTGCGCGGATTCGCCGAGCGCACGGCGGTCAACACTCCGCTGCAAGGCACGGCCGCCGACCTCATCAAGATCGCCATGCTGCGCCTGGACGCCGAGCTGCGCGCCCGCAAGCTGGAAGCCCGCATGACCCTGCAGGTGCACGACGAACTTTTGTTGGAAGCGCCCGTGGCCGAGGCCGACGAGGTGAAGTCACTGGTCAAGGAATGCATGGAAGGCGCGCACAAACTCAGCGTCCCCATGGAGGTCGAAGTCTTCGCAGGCTCCAACTGGCGGGACATGGAATAGCGAGCTATTACTCAGCCATGCGGGCAGCTATGGATACCGGCATGGCTGAGCCTACAAAGCTGCTTCTAGAAGTACCACTTCACTCCCAACTGCACCTCGCGCTCGCGATAGATCGTATTGGCCGCGCCGGTCGGCGAGTCAAAGTTCGAGTCATACTCCAAGGTGCTCTTGTACACCGTGTAGTAGGTGTGGCTGCGGCTGGTGATGTTCTGGTGGTTGAAGAGGTTGAAGGCCTCGGCCAGCAGCTCCACATGCTGATGCTCGTTGATGCGGATGCGGCGCAGCAGGCGCAGGTCCACATTGTAGAAGTCTCCCATGCGGAAGCTGTTGCGCTGCAAGAACGGCAGCCGCTGATTGCCTCCCGTGCCCATGTAGCCCAGGCATCCCGCGCAGGTGCTTACCGGAGGATTGCCGCTGACGTACTCGCTGAAGGGACGGCCCGTCGCCACCTGCACAATCGGCGAGATCGTCCAGTGGTTCAGCGCCGTGTGCATCACACCGTGGCGGTGGCGCAGCGGCCGCGGAGACCAGTGCAAACTCGCGTTCAGCCGCTGCCGCACATCAAACGTCGAGTTGCCGTAATCCGGCCGCGTCACCGTGTGCGCCACGCCGTCGTAGTAGTAAGTAAACGGCGCCGGGCTCAGCGTGTTGTTATAGGTAGTAAAGGTCGTCGAGCTCTGGTTGTTATCCAGCGCATGTGACCACGTGTAGTTCACGCGGAAGCCCAACCCCTCGCTGACCACCTTATGCAGTTGCACCACCAGTGCGTTGTAGCTCGCGTTCACGTTACTGCGTATCTCGGTGATCGTCTGGAAGGCCGGATTCAGCCGCGACTTGTACACCGGAACGATCAGCTTGTGTCCGTAGTATGGTCCCTGCGCTCCCGTGTAATAGTCGGAGTCAAAGGTGTATTCCACCTGCACGCGGCTGGCGGGATCAAGGTTCGTATCGATAAAGTTGGGCAGCTCTCTGGCCAGGCTCAGCAGGTAGCTGGCGGAAAGGATCGTGTTGTGCGCCACGGCGCGCTCCACAATCAGGTCCACCTGCTGAATGGAAGGCTCGCGCATTTTGCGTGCAAATTCCACCACGTTACCGCCCAGTGAAGTGTTATAGGGATCGGCGGCGACCAGGCTGGGGAAGATGGGCCCCACCAGCGAGCAGTAGCTGGTCACGGTATAGCAGAACTGGTATGTCCGCTGTGCCGTCTCGGCTCCCGTGTTGGTTAGCGCGGAGCTGAAGGTCGAGTTGTTGATGCGTGCGTAGAAGATGCCGTAGCCGCCGCGCACCGCCGTCTTGCCCGTGCCGGTGGGGTCCCACGCAAATCCAAAGCGCGGACCAAAGTTTCCGTAGTAGGCCGGAAAGCTCGCGGTGCCCGGTAACAATGGGTTGGGTGCCTGCGGCGAGGGCAGCGCCTCATGCTCCCATCGCAATCCGAAGCTCAGCACCAGCCGCCGCGCCACACGCCACTCATCCTGAGCAAATAGAGCCGTATCCACCGTGTGAAAGCTCCACGCCGCCGGACCAAAGCCCTGCTCAAAGCTGGAGTAGCCGCGGAAGAGCGTGCCCGTCTGGTTCTGCCACTGGTAAAGATCGGCGAAGAAGTTGTCGCGATAGCTGTAGCTGAAGGCTCCATTGGCGGCGTACAGGTTGTTCATCCGGTCGCGCACCACGTTGACGTCTCCGCCGAACTTGATGAGATGGCGATGGTGCAGCCAGCTCACGGTCTCCGCCACCTCGTTGCGCAGTTCGTTGGGCAGGGCGCGCTGCGGCATGGTGGCCGGCGTGCCAAAGGTGAAGCCACTGCTGTCACCCAGCACGTTGATCTGTGGAGCCAGTCCGTTGGCTCCCACCGGCTCGCCCGGAGCCGGCTTCTGCGGTGTCTGGTACTCGTAGTCGCGGCTCAACGTGTAGCGCAACTGGCTGGTCAGGTGATTGTTCAGGATGCTGGTCAGCCGCGCGGTCAGCATGTCCACCTGCACGCCGCTGTAGCCAAAGCTGGCCACGCCGCGTTGTACCACCGGTTCGGTCTGCACCCCGGCGGGCGAGCCCCAGCTCACGTGGTTGTAGCTCAGGGCCACGGCCTGCCGCGGACGCAGCTTGTAATCCAGACGCCCGAAGTAGATCTGGTGATCGGCCCTGCGCGGCACTTCGCCCAGCAACGAATTCAAATATTGGATACCGGAGTTAAAGGCCGCAATCGCCTGAGAGTCCGTGCTGTACAGCGGCATCACATTGCGCGTCAGCGTGTACAGCTCGTCGTAGGTACATACCTGCACCAGCGCGCGGTTGGCCACGCTCATGCCGTTGTAGTGCGAGCGGATGACGCAGGGCGGCGCAAAAAGACGTGAAGAATTGCCCGCGGCGGCCACGGCGGGATAATCCCGCCGCTGCACGTCGGCCGAGGCGTAGTAGAAGAGCTTGTCCTTCGGAATCGATCCCGCAACAATCGGCCCGCCCACAGCCCCGCCCATCTGCTGACGACGGTCCTGCGGCTTCACGTGCTCGGTCGTCCACGCACCGTTCACCTGCACAGGAACAACGGTGAAGGCGTTGGTCGCACCCAGCCGGTTGTCGCGGTCGTAGTAAAACAGGTGTCCGTGAAAGTGCTCTCCGCCGCTGCGCGTGACGGCGTTGACCACCGCTCCGGCGGCGCGCCCATACTCGGCGCCAAAGTTTGAGGTGTTCACCTGGAACTCCCGCACCGAGGCCTGGCTGATGACGTAGCTGATGCGGGTGCGTCCGCGCTCCTCGCTATAAAAAGCCTGGTTGTTGTCCGCACCGTCCACCATGCTGTTATTCAGCAGGCCGCTGATGCCGCGAAAGCTGATCAGCCCGAAGTTGCCATCCAGGTTTGCCGCCGGCGTCAGCAGTACAAAGTTCGACCAGCGCCTTCCGTTGATGGGCAAATTGTCGAGCGTCGCCGTGGTCAGGTTGTTGGAAAAGTCCGGCGTTGCGGTGTTCACCGCCGGAGCCTCTTCGCGTACCTCGACCGTCTCTCTGTGTCCGGCCACGGCCAGCGTCACCACAATCTCGGTGCGGCGGCCCACCTCCACCGTGGCGCGCTCCAGCTGCCAGTCGGCAAAGCCCGCGGACGATACTTGCAATCGATAGACGCCGGGTTTCAGGTCGAGGAAGCGATAATTTCCGTCCGCACCTGAGTGCACCTCTGTGCGGTCGGCTGTCTCCTGGTTGACGGCGGTTATGCGGGCGCCGGAGACGGCCGCGTTATGCGCGTCGCGCACTCGTCCGCTCAAGGCACCGCTCAGACTGGTCTGCGCCCATGCAGGCGCATTCATGAAAGTAATAAGACATAAAAATAGCAGGATATAACGGCAACGGGCGGGCACTGCGAGCCTCCGGGCGCAAGACGCGCCAGAACTGCGCACTACACAACACATCCGTCCAAAGGGGATTGGCTTACGGGGGAGCCCAATGAGGATTGCATCGATTACAGCATGATTTTCTCAGCCTGTCAGTAAAGGAAAACGTCATGTACAACCCGCCGCCCCATCGCCCGCGCCGCGTGATAGCCTGATGCTTGCGCCACTCCCGCCGCCCGCAGCCAAAGCCGCCGGGACGCGCCACTAGCCATGGGCCGCATCCACGTTCTCAGCGAACACGTCGCCAACAAGATCGCCGCCGGAGAGGTGGTGGAACGCCCTGCCTCGGTGGTCAAGGAGCTTCTGGAAAACTCGCTCGACGCCGGTGCCACCCGCGTCCGCGTTGACGTCGAAGCCGGTGGACGCAAGCTCATTCAGGTCACTGACGACGGCTGCGGCATGGTGCGCGACGACGCCCTGCTGGCCTTTGAGCGCCACGCTACCAGCAAGCTGAAAAACGACGACGATCTGCTGACCATCTCCACCCTGGGCTTTCGCGGAGAGGCCTTGCCCTCCATCGCCGCCGTCGCCCGCGTGCGCCTGGAGACGCGCGATGCCAGCGAGTCCACCGGCACTATCGTCGAGATCGCCGGAGGCCGCATCCTCACCGTCGAAGAGGCCGGACTGCCCGCCGGAACCTCCATCGCCATTCGCGATCTTTTCTTCAACACTCCGGCGCGCCGCAAGTTCCTCAAGGCGGAGTCCACCGAACTCTCACACATCGCTTCGCTGGTCACGCACTACGCGCTCGCCCATCCTGAGATGCACTGGGAGCTGCACTCCTCCACCAACGCCATCCTCGTCGCGCCGCCCGTCGCCACTCACTCCGAGCGCATCTACCAGGTATTCGGCAAGGAGACATTGGACGAGTTGCTGCCCGTGGCCGCGCAGCTCGCGCTCGATCGCGCCGGCCTGCCTGAGCCTCCGCCATGGCGCCGCGAGGCCGATTACCAGCCTCCCACCCCCGGCGACCTTCGGCTGCACGGCTTTGTCAGCAAGCCGGAGGTGCAGAAGCTCAACCGCAACTCCATCTTCATCTTCGTCAACGGCCGCCTCATCCGAGACAAGGTCGTCGTGCACGCCATCCTCGAGGCCTATCGCAACATCCTGCCGCCCACGCTCTACCCCGTGGTGCTGCTCTTTTTGGAGATGCCCGCCACCGAGGTGGACGTCAACGTCCACCCTTCGAAGACCGAGGTGCGCTTCCGCCAGCAAGGCCATGTGCATGACTTCGTGCGCGATTCCCTGCGCGCCGCGCTGATGGCTGCCCGCCCCGCGCCGTCCTTTGCCGGTGAAATTGCAGCCTCGCCCAGCGCCCGCCCCGGACTCACTCCCGCACTGCCCGGGGCATCTGAATTTAACGCCGAGGAGGCGTTTGCCGCCCTCGCCTCGCCTGCCGCACAGGAAAGCGCTGACGCCTTCGCCCTCCACGGCCAGCCCCTGCCGCCGCGCAATGAGTCGCTGCCCTTTGCGGATGCATTTTCCGTGGAAGGCAACGCCGCACTGGGCGCCGCCCGCCTGCCGCAGCAAGGTTTCGTCCCGCCGCCGGAGGCCATCCCCGAAGCCGGCTCCTGCGCCCTGCCGCTCGAAGATGGCGACGAGACGATGGACCTCTCCATGCTCTCCACGCTCAAGCCCCTCGGCCAGATACGCGAGAGCTTCATCCTCGCCGTCAACCCGCAGGGCCTGTGGATCATCGACCAGCACGTGGCCCATGAGCGAGTGCTCTTTGAAAAGATTCTCGATGAGCGCAGCCGTCATAAAGTCGAAGGTCAGCGCCTGCTCATGCCCATACTCGTGGACCTGAAGCCCGCGCAGCTGGCCATCTTCACCGAGATCGCCGAGGAGCTCACACGCAATGGCTTTGAGGTCGAGCCCTTTGGCGTGCGCACCGTGGCCATCCAGTCGGCACCCGCCGGAGTCCGCGCCGGGGAGGTCGCACAGATGCTGAACGAGCTGCTGGAGCAGCTTGAGCACGAGCAGCAGGCCATCAATCTGGAGAAGATTCGCGCCCGCATTGCGGCCAGCATCGCCTGCCATGCCGCCATCAAGGTCAATATGCCCTTGGATCAGCCCAAAATGGAGTGGCTGCTGGCTGAGTTGGCCAAAACCCGCCATCCCATGACCTGTCCCCATGGCAGACCCGTCGTACTGCGGTATTCTGTTAAGGACATCCAAAAGGCCTTCAAGCGGATCTGACCGCCCGGCGCCCCGGGCGCCCGGCAGAATCCCCGGCAAATTTCAGTAGTAGGTGGCAATGACAGAGCAGGAACTGCAGGAGCGGCGCAACGCCAAGTGGCACACCGATGGCCAGCCCATCCGGACCCAGGATGATGCCCGAGAATTTATCGAGAGTGTGGGCTTTTGCCTGATGTATCCGCTGCGCCCGCCGGTGCTGGCGCCTACATTCATCGGCGCCTGGGCCGGCAGCCAGGAGAACCTTCCCACCTGGCAGCACGCCTTCGCAGATCCCCGCGCCAAGGACGCCACCGAGGTCATGGTGCGCACCCTGCGCCAGAAGCACGCCTTTGAGGCGCCGCTCTTCGGCGAAACCGATCTGCTGGTCTCCGCCTCGGTCTTCCCCTACTTCTACGGACTTGTCGGAGATCGCAATCCCCGCGCCGCCATCAAAACCGGTCCCCGCTCGGAGTACTCGCCGCTGGCCGCGCATGTCTTCCAGGTCATCCAAAAGGATGGTCCCATCACCAAGAGCCACATGGCCGAACTGCTTGGCGGCAGCCTGAGCGAGGCGGCCATTGACCGCGCCCTCGTCGAGCTCTCGCTCAAGCTGCGCATCACCCGCGTGGATTACCGCGCCGACCAGGGAGCCTTCTGGGACGTGATGCTGCGCTGGTGTCCCGATGCCGTGCGCGAAGGCATGAACCTCTCCATCGCAGAGGCCCTCACCGCCCTGGTCAGTAAATATCTGGAGTGCGTGGTGGCCGCCGAGCAGACCGAGGTCGAGGAGTTTTTCAGCAACTTCATCGGCCGCGGACGCGTGCGCGAAGCCGTCAACGCCCTGCTCGCCGCCCGCGAGTTCCAGTTCACCCACATCGGCACCAAGACGATGCTGCAGGTTCCGCCGCCGCGACCCACCCAGGCCGCGCCGCGCAAACTCGTCCGCCCGGGTCAGCCCATCGCCCGCCGCCCACGCAGTCTGCGCCCCACGGCGGCCAAATCCGCTGCTTCATCGGCGACCCGGCCCGCAACCGATTCTATAGCCGCATCTGCCGCACCGGACGCAAGCACCGCGACCCACTCCACAGAGCCATCGTCGGATGTGTCCGCCACCAAGTCTGCTACGCCCGAGGCCACTAAGTCCGAATGAACACCTCGCGCAAGATCGTCATCGCCATTGACGGCCCGGCAGGAGCCGGTAAAAGCACCATTGCCAACCATCTGGCCCGCCACCTCGGCTACGTCAACCTGGAGAGCGGCGCCATGTACCGCGCCTTCGCCCTCAAGGCCATCGAGCACAACATCTCGCCGGAGGACCCCGCGGCCCTGATGACACTGGACGCCACCACCTCCATTACGCTCGAGCCCACCGAGGCCGGCAACCGCGTCCTGCTCGATGGCCGTGACGTCAGCCAGCGCATCCGCGAGCGAGACGTCACCGACGCCGCCAGCCGCGTCAGCCAGCACCCACCTGTGCGCGAGTGGATGGTGGAGCGCCAGCGTGTCCTCGGCCAGCAAGGTGGAGTCATCATGGAAGGCCGCGACATCGGCACCGTCGTCTTCCCTAACGCCGAGGTCAAAATCTTTCTCGACGCCGACCCTAACGTCCGCGAGGGCCGCCGCGTCACCCAGGCCAACGCGCAAGATGATCCCGCCCGCGCCGAAAAGCTCCGCCAGGACCTGCGCGAGCGCGACCGCCGCGACACCACCCGCACTGCCGCCCCCCTGCGCCCTGCCCCAGATGCCATCCACATCGACTCCAGCGCCCTGAATATCGACGAAGTCATCGCCCGCGCCGAACAGATCGTGGCCGAAAAGCTGAAGCAATCGTAAGGATAAAACCGGAAACTGCTCTTACTCGCGCCGCCGTCTTTATTTTCACAATTTTCCCATTATTGCCACCCCCTTGTGGAAAACGGTCCTTGTCATGTTGCGATGTACAACAGTGTTGTGATTCTCTGCATGATTTCGCAACGTCTGCGTAAGTTGCTGATTCTATGTGGATGCGAGTGCTGTTCGTGGCCATGTGATCGTAAAACGCTGTTGCGTTGTGCAACAAACACAGGTGTGGTGATTTTCTACATCGTCTTGAGCTAGTTGGCTAACGCTTGTGCTTTGTGTGAGTTGCAGAGATTGATTCGCTTTGGCCAGCAGAGTGCCCTTAGTAAGTGCGTACGCGGACCAGGCAAGGAAGAAGTCCAGGAGCCGCGGAAACTTAATACAGGCCCTTCGGGGCGGAGGATTCGACAATGACAGTCATTCTGGTTCTCGCACTCTTCGTCAGCTTCCTGGTTGTGGAACGCTTCACCAACAAGCCCGCTCCTGAATACGTACTGCAGACCGCTCCGGCCGCCGAAGCTGGCGCCTACAAGGCCGCTCCGATCGTCGCCGGCTTTGCCATCCCCGAGCACCTGCGCTTCCACCAGGGTCACGCCTGGGCCTTGGGCGAGAGCCCGAACCTGGTGCGCGCCGGCATCGACGACTTCGCCGCCAAGCTCATCGGCGAGGCCGAGGAAGTCAACCTGCCGCAGCGCGGACAGTGGGTGCGCCAGGGCCAGAAGGTGTGGAGCTTCCGGGTCAACGGTGAGCTCGTCGAGATGGTCAGCCCGATCGAAGGCACGGTGAGCGACGTGAACGACGAAGTCGTCCGCCACCCCGAGACCCTGACCGCCGATCCTTACGGCAACAGCTGGCTGATGACCGTACAGGCACCCGACGCCAAGACCAACTTCCGCAACCTGCTGGGCGGCACCATGGCCCGCAACCTGGTGGCCGACAGCGCCAAGAAGCTGGCCGCCTACACCACCGACGGCAACCTGGCT
>Ga0326727_10019446_pt1 | contig 13651 bp, 8 predicted proteins | sample MB2enrmetagenome_FD_207643 | JGI IMG/M metagenome (GOLD analysis project Ga0326727, IMG submission 207643) | Lab enriched peat soil microbial communities from McLean, Ithaca, NY, United States - MB29MY | ecosystem: Environmental > Terrestrial > Soil > Wetlands > Peat | place: USA: New York... | reverse complement strand
TTGCTCCTGGCAGGAATGGCAATGATTTGGCCGCTGCCCTTCACGCCCGCCAAATGCAGCGCATCCAGATGAAGAAGCTGGGCGACCAGTTGCGGCGTCAGGGCTTCGGCGTGGCTCGACGATGTTTCAGCAGCGAGTTTGGCTGCGGAGACGGCCAACGCCTGCGGAGTGGTCAAAGCCGGACTTGCAAAGGCTCCGTCCAGCGAAACCAGTCCGTGCACCAGCGGCTTGAGCGCGCCGGGCACGCTGATTCCAGAGGCCAGGACGGCGCGCGTGCCCTCGGCCGCCGCCACCAGGTGAACCTCGGTATGGAAGGCCTGTTCCACCTCGGCGGCCGTTCCTGAAAACTCGATCCATCCCCGGCCGGCCGGCAGCGGAGCCACCTGAAAGCCCTGGCTCGCGAGCCAGGCCGCGACTGCCGCAATATCTTCGGCAGAATTCGAGTAAGCGGCGGCAAAGGCAGCGGACGTGAGCCAGTGATGGTATTCGGGAGAAGAGAAATTCTGCTGGTTGGCGAGTTCCGCAGTCAGCGCCTGCTGCTGGACCGGCGAGGGTGAAAGCAGCAGCAGCATCCGTCCCAGAGGAGTTGAGGAAGGCGCTGCGCCCAAATCCGCCCCGGCCACGAGCGCTGGCGGCAAATTTCCCGGAATTGGCGCCGCCGGGCCGCTGTGCCAATTGCCCGCGAGCCGGGAAACCGGACTCCCCGCGATCCGGTCCTTGTCGATGGGGTGGTACGCCGGGATCCCCGCGGACGGGTCTTGGTCCGTGGGGTGATAGACCGGCGACTGGGCAACTGCCGCTCCGCAGATGAATGCGAGAACAAATGCGAGCGGCAGGCCGAAGCTCTCTTTGTGTACCATGTTCCTCTTTTGCACGAACCCTGAGCGACTTGCGCCTCATTCCGATGGGACGAAAAGGGCACCACCCCATCTTGCCTCATGGAATGGTCTTCCCGTCTACCACCTTTTGGGCAGAGAGTCTCAGGATGAAGGTCGTTTCGTCCCGATTGTATAGCGGCAGAGGGTCCTCCCACAGCAGATTCTCCCCCAGGGCTCGGGCGACAAGCCACGATGAGAGCGCAAAACATGCGGCAGACCGCCGGCACTGGCGCTCGCCCTTTTGATCCGGCGAGCGGTTTTTGCTCGCCAAACCAAAGGTGGGTCCGTTGCCGCCGGGCTGTGTGACTGCCGGTCTCTTTCTTATTGAATGCCGAGATCGGTCAGCACTTTGGGCCTGGCTTCATCCACAACCAGGAGGTTGTGGCAGGCTGCGCAGTCCTGCGTAATGCTGGTGCCGTCTTTGGCCGTATGGTCGCCGTCGTGGCAGCGGAAGCAACCCGGATAGCTCATGTGGCCAATGTGGTTGGGATGCGTCCCCCAGGTCACTTTCATTGCAGGAAATACGTTCTGGCTGTAAAGCGTTACCAGCTCGTCGCCTGCGGTTTTGACCAGCGCAGCCTTCGCGGCCAGTACCTCGGGATGCTGGGTGCGATAAAAGGCTTGAAGCTGCTGGGGAATCTTTGCCCGCGCCTCGGCTTCGCTCGAGTAGCTGGTCTTCAGCAGTTCCAGGCCCTCCTTGTGTACCCAGGGCAGCTCCGGGCTGACGGCGCCGTCGGCCATGGCACGGTTGAGCGCGTCTTCCGCGGTCACAAAGGTGTGCGCCGCGCGGTTGTGGCAGTCGATGCAGTCCATCACCCGGCGCTCACCCTGGGGCGCGTCCTTGCCCGCCGTGGACGAGGCAAACTCGGTGACCGACCCGTCCGCGTTCCGCTTCTGCACCCAGGGAATGGTGGTCCTGGTGGGGTCGGTGGCGACATACTCGATGTGTCCCAGATGAACGCCGTGAATCCCGGTCAGATGAGACAGCGAATCCTGCCCGCCCAGGTGCAGCACCAGCACCGTCTGGGTCTCGGTGTTTTTCTCGTCGTCGGCAAAGGTGGACTTGACCAGCAGCTTTTCACCCACAAACCTGGCCGGCGTGTGGCAGCCCTCGCAGATGTAGCGCGCCGGGCGCAGATTCTGCACCGGCGACGGAATCGGTGTCGGATAGCGATTGAACGTGACCTCGACAAGCTGTTTGGTGCCGTTCACCTTGGCGGAAAAGTACGCTTGCGCACCTGTGCCGATATGGCAGGCGACGCAGTCCACGTGGGAGTGCGCGGATATCTTGTAGGCCGTGTATTCCGGGTGCATCACGTGGCAGGACTGGCCGCAGAACTGCGGCGAATCCATGTAGGCCGCGCCGCGATAGCTGGCCATGGCCACCAGCAGCAGGTTGGCGATGGTGGTCACCAGCACGATGTCCAGCCCGTGGCGAAACATCTTGTCGTTGAGGTCGATCTTGGGGAATTCGGCGGGAATCTGCCCCGCTTTCCGGAGCTTTCTGCGCCGCACCAACACGCCCACCGGGATCAGCAGCAGTCCGGCAACGAACAGCGCGGGCAGAAGCAGGAAGAAGATGATGCCGAGGTAAGGATTGTCGGGGAACCGGCCGAACAACTCCACCAGCCAGTAGCCGATCATGGTCACGCCGGAAGCGGTGGTGATGGCTCCGCCGGCAAGACTGATGGGATTGTTGCCAAAGAACAGCGCCGGCCGGACCCAGTTCTCGCGGAATCTCTCAAACACTTGCACCTTAACCCCCACTCTCAAACGGATGGCCCGCCGTGAACGGCGGGCCTGGTTGTTTTTTCCAATCCGATTCTGGTTCCTACTTCAAGCTGCGGTAGTAAGCCACCGAGTCCTTGACTTGCGCGTCGCTGAGTCCCGCAACTGGCTTCATCTTGCCTTTACCGTTCTTCACGACGGCAATCATCTGGTCAGCGGTCAGCTTCTTGATCTCCGGATCGGAGACCGGCTTCACACCCATCTTGGCCATCCCTGCACTGGGAGTGCCGGTGGCTCCGTGGCACATCTGACACTTGGCTTTGTAGGTCGCTTCGCCCGCGGATTGAGCGAAGCCCACGGCGCTGGCCAAGGACACGACTACGGCGAGCACCACCTGGGATCGAAAGTTCATTCGCATTGCAAGACTCCTTTAGTTTCTGTCGGCCGGTTTCAGTTGGTCACGTCGCGCGGGACCAGCTCCTGCCGAGCGTCTTCCCTCTTCACACTTCAACCCCAGCGGCAAAGATGAGTCGCTGAGGCCGCAACCACGATGGCAACAGAATGCCATCTCGCACCAAGCGGCGCAATCCCGTTGCCTTCAAGACTGCGCCGATTTTGAAGGAGGAGTGGACCGGCAAAACCCTTGAATCCGGTTCATCTCCACAATTTTCAGAAGAACGGCGGCCTCGATCAGAACTCGTAATGCACGGCAAGGGTCACGTTATTCGCATGAAAATTCCGGGGGGCGGTCAGGCCGGAAGACGGTTCGGTCAGACCGGTCAGTTGGGTTGGAGCGAAAGAGGCGCAAGGTGCAACCGTCGATGTCAGAGACGTTGACGTGCTGCAATACTGCGGGCCCGAAGGACCGCCCTCGCCGTAGCCATAGAAGTTGTATTCCGCTCTCCAAGTCAACCCGGGATGGATCGTCCATGCAAGATTCACAAAGGGAGACTGATACGACGAATTCAGCGAGCCATTCACCGAGCGCGCATCGTTGAAAAACTGGCTGCCGTTCACAGAGCTGAGGCGATAGCCAACGTTGGAGTGGATTGACTTAACAGGGGACAAACTGAGAGCCGCCGATGCGTACTGCGTGGGAGCGTGCATGAAGTCCCTCGCAAACCAGTCCGCGAGCTGGGTCGTCGACCCCCGGGTGTAGACGCCAAGGCATACATTCGGCGCTCCACTGCTGTTGGTCGAGGCGGTGCCGGGCAGGCCCTGGACCGCTGCCGTCGAGGCGTTCTGGGCGCCGTTGTCATAGCAGATGTTGGTCGCCGTATACACATCGCTATAGGCGTAATTGAAATCGAACCCATAGTGCTCATTCGGCATCAGCACAGCACCCAGGCTCGCAACCCGGCTGTAATCGACATGGTTGAGCGGGCCTTCGTACGGATCGTCTCCGGCTGCGACGGCGCTTGCGTTGTTGTTCGTGTTGTTATGCCGCTCCAGGTCGTTATAAGCGCCCGATATCGTCGCCCAGGGCTTTGGTCTGTACATGGTATGCACTCTGTAGTGCCGCGTTTGCCGCGCACCCATCGGGGTGAATACGTTGTCGGCATAAAGCGCCTCGACCGTGCCGTTGATGCTCCAATTGGCGCTGGGACGCACGGCCGCGTTGAAGATTCCACCGTCTTCGTTGATGGTGACGGTTCCATTTGAGGTCGCGCCCACGGCCAATGCAGTGTTATGAGGGCTGCCCTGGGCGATGGTGTGAACTCCGTGGCGATAGGTGAGCGAGAACGTAGCGCGTGACGAGGCATCCCACGTTCCGGTCAGGTTATTGGTCACAAAGTTCTGGCCAAAGTAACCCGGCAGCGGAGTGCCGACAGCGCCGCTGCCTTCAAAAGTGCCGGCGCCGGCGGCGGCGATTGTAGTAGTCAACGGGCCTGCGTAGTTGATGGTTTCATTGCCCGCGGTCGCGGGAGTCGACAGCGTGGTCCCGCTCGTCATGGTGGTCGTTCCCGGTTGGTGGACGCTGGAGAAGTCCACCTGATCGGAGAGACTGAACGCCTTCATTGCCTGCCAGACGACGCCGTAGTCCGCGGCGAACACCTCCCGCTTTGCGGTCGCGATGCCTGTGTACGTAAGGGAGCGAGTCGTTTTGGCCAGGCCCTGGAAGTTGTCGTAATAATCGGGCAGGTGCATGTTCGCATTGGTATAGCGGACCTCGCCATTCATTGAGAGGTTCTTGATGCTCGAGCTTTGCAGCCGCAAGATCTCCGTGGGATACAGAACGCGGGTCGGCTGCGAACGCAAATAGCTGGTGATAACTCCGCATGCCGGATTGATTACCGGCAGGCCGCCGGAGGTTGGCGCCGCCGATAAGATGGTGTAGGTGGTTGAGTTGGTATACGCACTGCCCATGCTGTTTGTATTGCAGGCCTTGATGCCGTACGGCGTCAGGCTGTCGTAGCTCGCGAGAAGCGCTACGCGGGTTCCGTCCGCCTCCTGCACGTTGAAGTAGCCGGGATCCATGGTGAAGTAGGAGTCGCCCTTATAGTGGTCGACCTGCTCCTCAAAGGTCAACCTGGTGCCCTCGACCGGCTTCCAGTCGATTGCCCCCGTGAAATCGTCCGTGCTGTTGCGCTGATACTCCTGGAGCAGCACATCGTACGAACCGGCAAATTGATAACCGCTGGGGCTCAGGCTTGGTCCCTGGAAGATATTCTGCGAGTAGCCGAACCGGAACGTCACCTTCGATAGCGGGAAGATGGTCAAATTGGTGTCCGTCATGCGGCGGACCGAATTGAACAGCACCGTCGACTGTTTTACCTGCGGCCAGGCATACGAGCCAGTTGCCGCGTTGGAGGGCCCGATGGGAATCGACTGTCCGCCGGGGATGTTCGGGTTGCCCAGCAGGTCGTAGTCGAAGTACTGGCGATCGCGGCGGAACAGCCCCGAGAACTCGTAGACCTTGTCTTTGGAGAACTCCAGCTTGGCGAAGCTGTTCGGATCGCCGCCGAAACCGTTGCCGATGGCGCTTAGGGAATCGATAAGTGTATTTTTTTTGCCCGGCAGCGCGTGCATCTCAAAGGTCTCGCCCAGCACACGCGGCCCGGACTGCATGTTGACCAGCGTGTCATACATGGCTCCGCTGCCCGTGAGGCCGCTGATGTGCCCACCCAGATCCACGCTCTGATGGATCGAGTACCCTTCCGGGGCGGCGATCTGTGCTTCCGGCGTCGGAAGTGGCGCGGCCGGCGTCGGATTCTGCGCGACGGAGATGCCCGCCGTCATGATCAAGAAGACGACACCAACTCCAGCGATGCGCTTGATCCTTGCGGTTGAGGGCTGTTGATTGGAAAACCGAGAGAACCAGCCTATGTTCGTCATATGAAGCCTCACTTGAAAAAAACCGGCATTGCTGACATCGAAATCTTGAACTCGTGTGCCATCGGTACGGAATCGGGGGCCGCGCCGCCCGATGGTGTGGGCGGGCGCGGCGCAGTTCCATGGCTTCTACCTGAGGAAAGCCGCATTGATGTTGGAGCCGTGGATATACGTGTGGCAGCTGATGCACGGCTGCAGCTCCGACGATCCTGCGCTCATCCCGTGAACCGTGCCGGCGGAAACTGGGCTATGGCACTGATTGCATAGCGTGTTGACATTCGGCATGTTCAACAGCCGGGCGTTCTGGGAACCGTGCGGCGTGTGGCAGCCCAGGCAGCCCTCCGCCTTGACCGCGGCGTGCTCGTACACAAAAGGCCCGCGCGTCTCCGTGTGGCACTTGGTGCAGATCGCATTCTGATCGGCCGTGGACTTCAGGTTGTTGTTCCCGAAGGTACCGTGCGGATCGTGGCAGTCCGAGCAGCGCACAAGGCGTTCGTTCACCTTGTGGTGGAACGGCATATCGAACGACGGCTTTACGTCGGTGTGGCACTGGTAGCAGAGAGCCGGCTGTTCGGCTTTCAGCAGAGTCGTGTCGGGCGCAGACTGATGGATGGCGTGGCATCCAAGGCAACTCACATCCGCCTTGGCGTGCTGCGAGCGTGTGAAGTTGGGATGAGCCGCCGCGTGGCAACCAAGGCACGTCGCATCCACCTCTTTGGACGTAGCCTTGGACGGGTTGAAGATCTTGGTAACGTCGCCGCCACCGTCCACGTGCGCCTTGCCGGCCCCATGGCAGTTCTCGCACGTGATCCCGGATTTTCCGTGCGTTTGGGCCATCTTGGTGTGAGGATTCGACGCAAACCCCTTCGCCACCTCTTCGTGGCAGGTTGCGCAGGTCTCGGCGCCCACATAGTCAGCGGGCGCGGTGTCCTTGACCTGCGCGGTGGCCGCCTTTTCTGTCCAAGCCGGCGCCGCCAGCACGGGGATCGACAGCATCCCTGCGCCCAGCAAGAACATCAAACATGCTCGCAATCCCGGCCTCTTGCCCGGAACCGCATCAATCGGCAACTGCGTGACAGGCCCATCTCTGTGCATCAAAAAATACCGCCTTGGGTGCTCTCGTTGTTTCTTCCGGCAACAACAGTGCCAACTTCCACCCTCTCAAAACGAGAGATCTCCCCTTTGGAAACCTCGATTTGAGGGCAGGTTCATCGGCCACTCTGCTGCGGAAGGCGCTCATTGTGCGGAGCATCACTTCATGCGCGCATCGTATCGTCTTGATTCAGCCGCAAACGGTGACGTTCATCACATACGGTAAAGACTACCATCCCGGGTCAGACTTTCCTGGCTAGGGGTGACCTGGATTCCACGTGGTACCCAAGCGCTCGCTGAACTCCGGGGGAAACCATTCGCCGTTGCCAACATAACGTCCTGAAGGATGCCACTGCATTCCAAGAGACACCCCTACGGGCAGCACAACAGGATTAAGAGTTTGCGGCTGTACAAAACAGGACAGTTTTTGCCCAGGGACTGAGCGCACTTGGCGAGCTTTTGCGGCTGGCGGCAACCTCAATGCTTCCTTTCCGCTCAACCGGGGCCTGACCGGCAAAGGTGCAGAGCCAGGCAATAGCATCGAAGATTCAATCCGCGAATGGCGGCTGCGACAGCCGGAGCCCGTATATGACGTGAGTTCCATCACATCCACAACAGCAGCGCCTCGGGCAGACTTTGATCAGACACGAGTCTCTTTACCGGGAGGCCCAGAGCATTTTCACGTTGGATCGGCCCTTGCAGCAGGCAAACAGGGCGCGTCCTTGGCCGAAGTGGAAATACTGATTCGGCGCCGGACGGTGGATGACCATGGAGCACACAGAGAACTCGACAGGAATGCAAGGCCGGCCGAAGCACGTGGCAAGGCAGGTTCCTGTAGGATGCGCGGCGTGCGCCAATCGCCGCCCCGGTTGGTTCTGTTCCCTGGGCAGCGCTGTACTGGCCGATCTTGAGCTGGCCACCAGCACCATCTCTCTTCCCGCGCAGGCTTCGCTCTTTACCCAGGGGGAGGATGCCCGCTGCCTTTACCTGATCTGTAGCGGCTATCTCAAGCTCACCGCCGGACGCATTCAGGACCGGCAGATGATCGTCCGAGTGGCGGGGCCCGGCTCCATGCTGGGCCTGTACGCGGTGCTCTCCCACGGCGTCTACGAGGTCTCTGCCGAATCGTTGACCGGAGCCCAGCTTCGCCCCGTCGAGCGCGACCGATTTCTCAGCTTTCTGCGCAGCCACAAGGAGGCCCAGATGCGGGCTGTCCAGTGCATCTGCCAGGAATACCGCTTTGCCTTGCAGGATGCCTGCCGCATAGCCTTGGCCGAGACGGTAGCCGCCCGCTTGGGGCGTCTGTTGCTGGAACTGGCCCACCAGATCGGCGAGCACCTGACCGAAGGCGGCTTCCGCTTCCCCCTGCTGCTCACCCACGAAGAGATGGCCTCCATGGCCTGCACGACGCGCGAGACCGTAACCCGCACCCTGGGGCAGTTCCGCAAAGATGGCTGGATTTCGATCGAGGACTCGCTTATCACCCTCCACGAGCCCGAGCGGCTGCAAAAGCTGGCCTAGCGCCTTCCAAACCCCTTTTGACGCTCTCCTCCAGCCAGTTTCCCAAGTCCAAGAGCTATCATCTTAAGGGGAGTTCATTGTGCGCATGACCCGTTTTGTGGTTGCTTCTTCTGCTTTTCTGCTCTCATTCTCAATAGCCTCCGCGCAGAATCCGGCGCCTGTGCCGGCCTCGGCTGCGGTTCAACCTGCCGTCACCTCGGCTGCAAGCCCGGAGATTCGCGAGTTCCAGAAGATCGAAGACTCCTGGTCAGCCGCCATCAACGTCCGCGACCAGTACAGCCTCGAACTGGTGCTATCCCCTCTGTTCATGGATGTTTCCGCCAGCGGCGACATCACCACGCGCAACCAGCAACTGGCGCAGTTGATCACCGGCGAGGATAAGACCGTCCATCTCGATCAGCGCGTGATCACGGTCCGCATGCTGGGCGACATCGCGGTGGCCAACGGCACCTACGTGCTGCACCACAAGGCCGGCTCCGCCCAGGTGGATGAGAAGGGCGTCTTCACCCACGTCTTCGAGCGTGCCCGTGGCGGCTGGCTGTGCATCAACTCCCAGCGCACGGTCCTCCGCGAGGACTCGAACGCCAAGGCCAAGAAGCAGTCCAACGCCGAAATGCCCTTCCACATTCCGCTGTTCACCAGGGGCGACAAGAGCAACCAGTAGGGAGCAGTTTGCACTGCCAAGTCCATCGGTAAAGGCTGTATTCTCAGGAGATTGCGCCGCACATGGTGTCTCCCCGCTCCGTTACCCGGCTACTCTCCGGGCCCCTTGCAGCCGGATCGACACATGGACCAGGCTGAGCGCAGCCGGGGTCACGCCGGGCATGCGGCTGGCCTGGCCAATAGTGGAAGGACGCACCCGCTCCAGCTTCTCCCTCATCTCGCGCGAAAGCCCGCTGATGGCGCTGTAATCGATCCACTCCGGGATGTGGACCGCCTCGGCGGCCTTGAGTTTCTCGATCGATTTTTTCTGCTGCTCCAGATATCCGGCAAACTTGATCTCAGTTTCGACGGCGCGCGTTTCATTGCGCATCGTGCTGCGAAGAACGGTCCCCGCTTCAGCGTCCCGCTGCGAATTTGAGTTCAAGGCCGCAGCCAATTCGGCCAGCAGCGGGTCCTCGGAATTGGCCAGGCCCTCGCGCAACGAGTCCAACACAGCATCGATGCCCACCTCCGGCCGCTTCAGCAGTTGCGCCCAGGTCAATCCTGCAGTCGCCGTCAGTGCGCCAAAACCCGGCGCGCCCAGCCGTTCGCCGTCCACCTTGCGGGTGGTCAGCAGGCGTTCCAGGGCGGCCATCCGCGCCTGCTTGCGCTCGTACTCCGCCCAGGTCTCATCGCCTATCAGCCCCAGCCGGCGGCCGTGCGGGGTCAGCCTTCGGTCCGCGTTGTCGATGCGCAGGTGAAGACGAAACTCGGCCCGCGAGGTGAACATACGATAGGGCTCGTTGGTGCCCTTGGAGATCAGATCGTCGATCAGGATGCCGGTGTAGCCCTCGCTCCTGTCCATGGTGAAGGGCGGCAACCCCTTGAGAAAAAGAGCGGCGTTGATCCCCGCCATGATGCCCTGGCAGGCGGCCTCTTCGTATCCGCTGGTCCCGTTGATCTGGCCGGCAAGGTACAGGCCCTCCAAGCTTTTCACGCGCAGTGTGCGGTCAAGTTCCGTGGCGTCCACGCTGTCGTATTCGATGGCGTAGCCGGGACGCAGCATCTCCGCCTGGTCGAGCCCCGGAATCGAACGCACGATCTGCCACTGCACCTCCATCGGGAGCGAGGTGGACATGCCGTTCACGTAAACCTCGTGCGTGTTCAGGCCTTCCGGCTCCAGGAAAAACTGGTGCTGCGTCTTGTCCGGAAACTTGACGATCTTGTCTTCGATGGACGGGCAATAGCGCGGCCCAATGCCCTCGATTCGCCCTGAATACATCGCCGAGCGGTGCACGTTTTCGCGGATGATCCTGAGCGTCTCCGGGGTGGTGAAAGCGATGTGGCAACTGATCTGCGGTTGCACAATCTTCTTGGTACGGAAGCTGAAAGGAGTGGGGTTCGCGTCGCCCGCCTGCTCTTCGAAGGCCTCCCAGCGGATCGTGCGGCCGTCGAGGCGTGGAGGTGTCCCCGTCTTGAGCCGGCACGTCCGCAAACCCAGCGCGCGCAGCGACTCACCCAGCAGGACACTGGCGGGTTCGCCGCTGCGGCCGGCCGGATAGTGCTCTTCGCCACAGTGAATCAACCCGTTCAAAAACGTTCCGGTGGTAATGATGGTGGCCCCGGCCAGCAGCCGCCTTCCATCGCGGAGTTTGAGCCCCAGCACGCGGCGCTTTCCATTGCTCCCTGTTCCCTGTTCCCTGTTCCCTCGTCCCTCTTCCCTAGTCCCTAGTCCCTCGTCCCTAGTCCCTGTTCCCTGTTCCCTGTTCCCTCGTCCCTCGTCCACCACCAGGTCCACCACCTCTGCCTGGCGAATGTGCAGCCCCGGCTGCGATTCCAGCACCTCGCGCATCTTCACGCGGTAAAGCTGCTTGTCGCACTGCGCCCGTGGACTCCACACCGCCGGCCCCCGTGACGTATTCAGTAGCCGGAACTGGATTCCCACCGCATCGGCCACCTCGCCCATGATGCCGCCCAGGGCGTCCACCTCGCGCACCAGGTGCCCCTTGGCCACGCCGCCGACGGCCGGATTGCAGCTCATCTGCGCAATCAGGTCCATGTTCATGGTGATGAGAGCCGTCTTCAGGCCCATGCGCGCCGCCGCCATCGCCGCCTCGCACCCGGCGTGACCGGCGCCCACCACCACCACATCGTATTTTTCGCTGAAAGCCATCCAAGGCTATTCTACGGAAACCGGGCCTTGCCGCGTCTGCGCGCCCTGCCCTAGGCGGCCTGCAGCTCCAAAATGATCGCCGCGCCGCCAGGATCCAGGTTTACCGCCGAGGCGCGTCCGTTGTGGTCGCGCAGGATGGTGGCGCAAAGACTCAGTCCCAGGCCGGCTGTCTCCCCGGAGATCTGCGATGGAACGAAGGGATCGAAGGCCCGGTCGGGATGGAGAAAGCCAGGCCCGGAGTGCGCCACAAGAATCTGAACCTGATTTCCCTCGGCGGTTGCCTCCAGGCGCACCACCTTGGTCTTGGGCTGGTTCGAGACAGGCCCCTGATTCTCCACCGCTTCCATGGCAAACTGCAGACAATGCAGTACGGCCTGGCGCAACTGCTGGGCGTGACACATCACCCGGGGCAGCGCCGGCGCCACGTTCATGCGAAACTCGATGGAGCGGCGCAGAAACTCCGAGCGGTGGAGCTGCTCCATGTCCGCCAGCAGCTCGGTCACCGAAACGGCGGCAAGCTGGTCGCTCTGGGAACGGGAGATGCGCAACAGGCTCTCCAGAGTGGACCTCATGCGGCGAGCCTCCGACAGGATCGCTTCCACGCCCTTGCGTTCCTGCGGGAGCATGTTCCTGGTTTCTTCCAGCAGCGAGGCGTAGCCAAGAATGACCGTCAGCGGGTTGTTCAACTGCTGCGTCACGTTGCCGGCCAACTGCCCGAGCCCGGCAAACTTTTCTGAGTCGATCAGCTTCTCAAGCATCATGGTCTGGCTGCGCACGGCCTGCAGGCGCGCCGTCAGCATCTCCGCCGGTAGCAGGTCGTCGGGGCGAAGTGGAACTTCAGAGGAACCTTGACCAGGGCGCATTCCGGCCAGCAGCAGAGCGCCCTCGGTAGCTGAGCGGCCATGCATGGGAACGGCCAGAACGGAGGTAAAGCGCAGCCGCTTCAGGTCGTCTCCGGGGCTGAGCCAGGGCTCCAGATCCAGTTCGAGTGTCTGGCTGTGCTCAACGGCGGAAGGTGCGGATCCGGCCGCCAGGAAGCCCGTCACAGGAATTCGTTCCACCAGCGCGCCGAGCGCCGTGACAGTGGCGCCATCCAGGCCCGCGGCGCCCGCCAGCCGGTAGCGTCCGGCGTTGTCCAGCAGCAGAGCGGCTTGGGCAAACCGGCTGCTCTCCACCACGGTCTGGCAGATTTCGGTTCCCTGAAGGTCAAAGTCCGCCACCCGGCGCCGCGAAAGGATGAGGTTGGAATAGACCTCCAGTTCCCGCCGCGTCCTTCGCTCACGCTGCTGGGCGGCCTGGTTGATCGCCAATTCATCTTCCAACGCCAGCATAATCATGCCCACTGCGGCCACAACCTTCCCCATGACAATGACGTGGATGAGGTTGAGGTCGAGCGTGGAGTTGAGGGCGATCGAAGGGAAAATCTCCAGAATCGTAAGCGACCAGGCCGTAAAACCGAGCACGCTCAGGGTCACGCCTGGAGAGAAGCGCCGGTAAACGAAGATAAGCAGCAGCGCCGTGAGAACATGGTTTCCCGATTCGGCAAGGACCAAGGGCCACCGCAGGCCCATCTCGAAGCAAACCCACAGTGCAAGCCCGCCGAACAGGGCGCATAAAGCCACGCCGATCCAGGTAGGTAAAACGCCCTTGGCGTAATCCCAGAAGAGCGCTACGACGATGGAAATAAGACCCAACCCCGGAAACAGCAGAAACAACGGCCCAGTCGGCGCAACACCGTGGAAGACGCCTACGAAGAGAACGGCATAGACGAGCATCGGCAGGATATACGGGATGGCATAGAGCACGTGAACCTTGCCGATCCGGAAATGAAGCGGCGACAGCGAGCCCAGAAACAGTCCGGAACTCAGCAGCGCCAATGCGTGGCCAGCCGCCAGGACCCACGGATGCGTGCCATCGGAGAAATTCCAAGCCCCCACCCTGTACATGAGGAGCATCCGGGCGATGGCCATCAGGAATCCAAGGAACCAGAGCAGCGTCCGCGTGTCCCGGAAGCGCAAATAAAGGTAGCCGAAACCCTGCAGCAGAAGCGCGGTAAGGAGGAGCGCGGGAGTGTGGTAATAATCGGGCATCGAAGCGGGAACTCTCCTTCCATCCTTATCGGCGGAAAATCCAATCGCCGTGGCGCTCGCAGGCCTTGACCCGGCGAGCAATCCGGACGCTAGCACGCGCAGGTTCTGGGGAAATCTCTATTCGAAAGCTAATCACGGAGATGCGACCCACGTCCAGTAAGCCGTTCCGCAGCCCGAGGGCAAGTTCACGCATC